>Ga0070708_100002169_pt1 | contig 15154 bp, 14 predicted proteins | sample KBSK5503metaG_FD_65469 | JGI IMG/M metagenome (GOLD analysis project Ga0070708, IMG submission 65469) | Corn, switchgrass and miscanthus rhizosphere microbial communities from Kellogg Biological Station, Michigan, USA - KBS K5-50-3 metaG | ecosystem: Host-associated > Plants > Roots >... | reverse complement strand
CCGTCAGCAGCAACAGACACCAGCGTTTGCTCAGCAATATAGGCTGCGTCAGGGGATCGAGGCCACCATTTCTCAAGGCGTGCGAGCCTTCGGCTTGCGTCGCTCTCGCTACATTGGTCTAGACAAGACGCATTTGCAGCAAGTTGGGATTGCTGCTGCCATCAATGTCGTCCGCATCGTAGCCTGGCTCGATGGGGATGAACTGGCTCCCACCCGTCTCTCTGCCTTTCAGAGGCTTTACCATACGGCTTAAGGAGTTTACCAACAGTGTCATCTTTGGCAGAGAGACGCTGGTCTTCGCCGTCCAGGGATGGACGCGCAGCTGGCGGATGCGCCAGGAACGGCTCTCCCAGCGCTGGCTCTCGCGCTGGGAGGAAATTTTGACTATTTGAACAGCAGCAAAGGCGAAGAAGTGCGCGCGTGTTTCGGCCAGCCGACGCACCGTATTGCCACAGGCCGTTTCTTCTCTCCAGAAGAAGAATAGATACTGGTAACGAGTAGCAGGGAGACCTCCCTGCAACTGGAAGAGATGGAAAAGTATGGGCGGATACAGGGATACGAGGAGACAAGCAACAGGCAGTACAGGGCCAGATGGCATCACCATCCAGTTTGCGAAAAAACAGACCTTTGCATACCCGCTATGCATCGAGGTCCTTGTCCAGGTCGAACTGGGTGGCCACCAGGTGGTATGGACGATGGATGTGTTGCCTGGCATGCGGGTTTCGATACGCCTCAATCAAGACCAGCAGCTCATCCTCATCGCTCACGACCAGGACCCTTTGGTTGAGAGCAGCGGGATGGACAGAACATTTCCTATTCAGATACAGGAAGAAGCGCTGAACCAGACCGAAGAAATGGAGTGAACCGTCCTGAGTACAGTGCTAAGAAGATAAAGAAAAAGACCTTCTTAAATAAGGAGAATAGTACATGACCCAACAAAGAGAACCAGACAACGCAGATACTACCTATCGCTATCTCCACCTTTCATTGGAAGAGCTGGCTCAGTTGCCCCCAGATGAACTGCTTCAGGCTTGCCTGGAGATGCGCCGGCTGCTCGACATCATCATGAGCGTCCTCTACACCGCGGACTCGACGCTCATGATGCGCGCAGGTCCTCCTGGTGGGCAGCGACCATCATCACCTCGTGGCTGCGCAATCCGAGCAGGTTGACCGCCATCTGGTAGACACGAGGATCGGGTTTATAGGCCTGAACCAGCTCAACTGAGAGGATGCAGTCCCAGGGCATCGCACTATACTTCGCCATGTTCACCAACAGGGCCCAGAGTGGGCAACAGCCACCTTTGAGCCAAATTACCAGTTTTTGGAAAGAGAACTTTATCCATTTCGCCTACTTTCTTTCACTCGTTTTGTGCATATCTCCTTGATTTGCTATACTCCGTCTGAACCTGGAGTTCCGACTCCAATGATAGTGAGAAGTGTCAAGGATCGAGGTAGAAATGAGGAATATTGAATGTCGAAGCCAACAAAGAGGAGTCCAGATCCATTCATAGTGGTCTTCTATATCTTTATCGGGATTCTCATGGGCTTTTTCGTGGCTATCACGCTTAGAATTGCTTTTTCACCGATTTGCTCAGCAAATACACAGCATGTGTGTGTTGTAGACGTTGGGTCTATCGTGGGACTGACATCAGCCGTCTTTGGCGTTGCAGCGACACTTCTTGCGTTTCTTGGTGCGTTCGCAGTTGCCTATTGGTGGGCAACCTTAGATAAACGAATCGAAAAGCGGGCTAACAAGCTCATTGAGCAAAGCATACAAGATCAGGATGCAAAATTTCAGGGGCAGATCGCGGATAACGTGAAGGTATTTGATGCAAAGGTTGCACAATTAGAGATAAGCCTTCGAGCAGTCAGCAAAGAGATTGTCGTTTCCACTGCGCTTTTACCTCCCTGGGATATAGAAGAGTGGGCGCACAGGCTTCTCGCAGTTGATTCTTCAAGTGAAATCGCCCTTCAATTGGTTATTAGCTACCTTAGAGAGGTCGACATGTTTTTGCCTAATCCGCCTGCGCCACCAAAACGGGCAGGTCTGTATTTGGCTCCAAGCGACGATATTCATTATTTTTGGGATAAAGCGCTAGAATGGCGGGAGATTGTAAAAGGGCAAAATAATCCAGAGTACCTTAGGCGCCGTTAAAAAATAACTTTCGGCTCTTCGGAGATTTAAGTCGCCTCAGAAAGGGTAGTGAGCCGTGGTCGGATGACATAGTTCCACTGACTACAGACGCTGTGATGTTCAATGTTGAGTCGCTGCATTTGGTCATCAGACACCTTTTGTCCTTTCTCAAAGGTTCCCTCTAAGCAAGCCGCCCGAACCGTCAATCCCGTCTGGGTGGTGGTGCCGCGAATAGAGTTGAGCATGGTCTGCAGGCTGCGCAAAGGCTTACCCGCCCAATTGCGGCTGATCTGACTAAAGAGGCGATGCTCGATGGGATTCCACTTGGAACAGCCAGTGGGATAATGACAGACGCTCACTCGCAGTCCATAGGGGTCGCTGAGTTGTTCTTGCAACTGCAGCTTAAAGCTGCGAGAGCGCGAGCCATTACTCCCCCCAGCATCGGCCAGGATCAAGAGTTCTCCGGCATCGGGAAAGCGGTGGCGTCCCTCCTCTTGCCACCAGCGGGCAAGAGCGGTCACGGCAAACTGCGGCGTATCAGCCGAAGAGCCGACGTAGATCGAGCCACAGTTCTTGCTCACGTCATAAATGCCATAGGGGACAGCGCGCATCAAGGCATCGTGGGGGAAGTCATGCACATTGACCACCTCGGCCTCTTGACCCCAGGCTTGCCCAGCGTTTTTAAAGTTGCCAATCAACTCTTTCTTCTTGGTGTCCACGCTGATGATGGGCCAACCTGCGGCTTGAAAGATCTGCTTGTGGCTCTCGATCACCTCAAATTGCTGCTGCCGATCCGGATGGGTTGCGCTCGCTTCCTGCTTTTTTACATTCACTCGTAAGGAGTAGCCTAGCTTGCGCAACAAACGTCCCACCGTCGGCGGACTGGCAGGATGACCCACTTCCTCTAAACGTTGACTGAGTTGGCGCAGACTGCTGCGTACCCATTTCTGCTCACTCATGGGATCGCCCGCCGTCTCTGGCTGTACCAATGCTTGCAGGGTGTTCTCTAGCTCTGGGTCTTTTTTTCGGCACGAGGTCGACCGGCACCAGGCAAGCGAACTCGCTGCTGCGGGCGCTGCGAAAGCTCTCCAGCCAGTTCTTGTTGTCCCCGGTGGATGGTCTTTTCGTCCAGGCCTGTGATTTGGGCTAGCAGCCGAACTCCTCCAACTCCAATGCGGTTGGCTTCCACCGCCACATACCAGCGACGTTGTTGTTCATCCAGTCGACTCAGCAGCAGATTCATCTGTCGATGCAATTCTTGATCCGCATGGCTCATTTCCTGCTGGCAATGAGAACACTGGTATTGATGCACCTCGGATTGTAACATCACTTGTACCCCTCACTCTGGTTAGATAGATAGCCTATTCTACCTCCTCTCTGGGTCTGGCCCATTCTCGGTGATGGATGAGCTTGTTCGAAGCAAAGCCTCTGCCCTTTCAGCACACAGAAAGGCGTTCCTCCTAACCTTCACACGAGCTTTCACCAAGCGTGTCTCAGATCCGCAGCAGGGTGGGATATCCCGCATGATACAATACGCACGAAGAGACAGGATCTCGTGAGACGTTTCCATCCACAAGAAAGAGAACAAGCATGCAGGTAATCGAAGAGGAACCCATTCGCTTGACGCGCACTGATGACCGCATACGCGACTTGTTGCATCTGCTTCACTCCCTTTCCGATCTGCAAGCGGCAGGCTCGTTGTTGGGATGGGATCAAATGACTGGAGGCCTGCCAGAAGGGGCAGGCGAGGTTCGTGCTCATCAAGCAGCCACGATCAAAGGGCTCATCCATGAACAGAGAACTGCTGCTCGCCTGGGCCAACTCCTCGACGAATTGGAAGGGGTTATTGAGCACTCCTCGTTTACCAACACGGATCGCGGCCTGGTCCGGTGGGTACGCCACGACTATGAGTGGGCCACCAAGCTGCCTCGCTCCCTGGTTGAGGAAATGGAACGGGCAAGCGTGATCAGCTACCAGGCCTGGGTCCGTGCCCGTGCCACTAATGACTTTGCCAGCTTTGCCCCACACCTACAGCGCACGATCGCCTTCCAGCGCGAGGTCGCCGATCATCTCGGCTACCAGGAACATCGCTACGATGCGCTCTTCGACCGCGGGAATCCTGGCATGACCTCCAGGGATCTTGAACGTCTCTTCGCGCCGATCCGCGAGACCAGCATGTCGCTGCTCCGTCGCATCCAGGACAGCGCGCTGGGGATCGAGACCAGTTTCCTGACAGGGAATTTCGCGCAGGAGCAGCAGAGAGCGCTCGCAGAACAGCTTCTGGGGTCCATTGGGTATGATTTCTCACGGGGAGGGCTGGCTCTTTCCCCTCATCCCTTTACCTTCATGGGTTTGGGAGCTCCACAAGACGTCCGTCTCACCATCCGGTCTAGCGATTTTTTGCCCTCCTCGATGATGGCCGCCTTGCACGAAGGCGGCCATGCCCTCTACGAACAGGGGGGTGACAAGGCGTTAGTGCGCACGCCTCTTGCCCATGGCACCTCTTCGGGCTTCCACGAGTCTCAGTCGCGTCTGTGGGAAAATGTGATTGGGCGATCCGAGCCGTTCTGGCACCATCACTACCAGTTGGTTCAGCAGGCCCTCCCCCACCCCTTCCAGCAGATCAGTGTGCAGGCGTTTTCGCGAGCGCTCAACCACGTCCAAGCCAGTCTAATCCGTGTTGAGGCCGATGAAGTCACCTATAACCTGCATATCATCATTCGCTTTGAACTGGAACAGGCGCTGCTGGACGGCACTCTCGCGGTGGAATCGCTGCCGCGTCTCTGGAAGGAGAAGTATCGCTCGTACCTGGGGATTGAGCCGGAAAGCGACGCCAATGGGGTGCTTCAAGATGTGCAGTGGGTGAGTGGCTTTGGCTCCTTCCCTGGCCTTACCCTTGGCAATCTGTATAGTGCCCAGATCGCTCACGCGTTACGCCAGCAGTTCGCCGATTGTGATGAGCGGCTGAGCAGGGGCGAGACCACGTTCATTCTCACCTGGCTGCGCGAGCATATTCATCGCTTCGGTTCCATCTATCGGGCCAATGAACTGTTACAGCATGTGTCAGGGGAAGATGCCAACCCGCAGTATCTCGTCACCTATCTGACCGAGAAGTTTTCCAGGCTCTACGCACTGCTCTGATGACTCTGCCATCACCGACTTACTCAAAGTGGACCAGTTCCACCGAATTTTGTAATTTCCATCTTACCAGTTCTGATGGCTCGAACGGAAGTTATTTTTTAACGGCGCCTTAGTGACGCAGATAGGCAAATAGACCAAAGAAGGCCTGGAGTCGAAGCATACGAAAAACAAAAAGGCAAAGATAATCAGGGAGGCAACCATTAAACAGTCTACGTGTAACGATAGGTAGGTGTACTGGTTACTTAGGATATCCGTTCTAAAATAGAGGGGAAAGAGCAGTGTGGAAAAGCTTGCCCGTTATGTGGATAATGAGGAAAAGATATGGGTGAAGCTCATCGTCAGCGCACATGTATTGGAACGGATATCCCAAGTAGCCAGTACAGCAGGTCAACTGCTTAAAACTGCAAAAAAGGCTGATGTTCGGTCGTGCCAATTTTGACTTATTGCGCTTGCACGTCCTGCGTCGCGCATAAGTTCTCCCTTCTCTGTTTCCTTGAGTATCTCAAGCCCTTCCTCTTCATCCCCTTCTGATCATCTTCTCGACCACAAGCAAGCAGGCTCACTTTTTTTAGGGATGAGCCCTAAATGTCCTCCAGTGGTGAATCTGGTTTTGTTGATACTCTGATTGGTAGTGAGCAGCTTGTTTTTCATTACGTCTGTCAGTGACAGATGTATGTGGTTGCACTATTGAAGCCATCTTAAAGGATTATTATGCGTGAACTCGGTCTACTCCACAAAACTTTAAGGAAGAAAGGATCCCGGGTTGCCGATTCCTTTGTCGAGCGGTGAAACCACCTGGCGCGGCGGTCCCAGTAGTCGGCACTGGTGCGCCCCAAGCGGGCATAGGCCGCATCTATCTGCTACGCCCGCGCATTGATCAGGGCATTCCAACGTTCAACAGTACTATCCATTAACGAGAGTGAAAAACGGCTAAGAAGGTCCTGTCTGGCAGCGTCTCTCCGGGTCAGTCCTCGGCCACGAGCGAGGAGAGGACGGCCACATCTTTCAACATCAGGCGTACGATTTCGGGAGAAACGTCATGCAGCCCGTTCTCGAAGACTATATACTGCGCCAGGGCGTCTGTGGCAACCAGCAGATCGCCCTTTTCCGAGAGCATCAGGTTGGTGATGTCGATATTTGGCACGCTGTTACTCATTTCCTGTGGTTGCCTGAGGTCAACCTCCCATGGGCGAGGGGCGGGGTAGTATTTCGCACGCACGATGGCCTCAGCGCATCGCTGCGCGTCGGTGATGAGATCGAGCGAGCAGCGGACAGCGCGCTGCCGGTGATAGACGATGGGGAAGAAGTTCTTCACCTCCAGCAGGACCGCTTCGTGCAGATCGGGGATGCCCTCTCGAAAGGCTTCAAAGCGCGGCAGCAGGCGTGCCAGATCCTCGTGCCGGGGGAGGATCCAGACCAGGGGTGACAGGTAGATCTCAACCCCAAGCGCATTGCCCACGCAAGATCTCCAGAACCCGTAGGACTGTTCGGGGCGTTTCCGATTCTGTTGGACCGGCATCCGCAGAGACAGGTTGACCGCGATGGGTTCAATGTCGTATTCGAGGTACTTGTCGCCCAGCGCGGGAAACCGCAGGACGCGGTCCCCGATCGTGGAGGCAAACCTTTTGAGCAGCCGCCTGCACGCTCCATCCACGCCGCCTTCTCCAGCTGGGCCACGTAGGGCCGGAGCCAGCCAGAGCAGTTTTCTGGCCAGCTCCTCGCTCGCGCGAGGGCGCAGCACGAAGGAGACGTGCTTGGGGTGGGCGCAGGCAGCGATCTCTTCGCAACACTCGGCGATGGTCTCTCCGACGTACAGGGCGAGCAGATACTCCTGCGCTCCTTTCTGCATGGCCGGCAAATACAGCTCGTTCACCGAGGGGCAGGCGACATCGAGCGCGATGTTGCGGGAGGCGGTCGAAAGCTGTGCCAGCAACGAATCGTAAGAATATTGCGAGAGGTCAGAGCCGGCGAGATGGACATCGCTCTGGCTCTCCTGAAGAGGAGTCTCTCCCGGCGCACTTGGTCGGGGAAAGGTCCGGACAGGGAACAGCTCAGGTGGAAGCGGTAGGCCGTGCTGCTCTGCAAAGGCTCTCGCCAGCCTGAGGGCGACCGCTGCCTCCTCCTCGGCATGCTTCCTGGCGGGCCAGTCGAGGCAGACCAGCATCTCCGTGGCTCGGCGGTGCGCAATCTCTGTGCGAACCCACTCGAGCTGGACCGCAGGGGGGAGGTGATCGACGCGTACCCAGGATTCGATGCAAAAACGATCGTTCCACCAGTACCCCAGTTCGGGAAGAAATTCGCCGGGATGAATAATCTCCTCTGACGGAATGGGCATGGGCTTTCCTTCCTCGTCGGTACCGATGCGGTCAATCCGCATGGGAAGTCCGCCTGGAACGTGGCGCCAGGTCGTGCCTGGGAGCTCTTCGAGCGTCCAGGGCAGCGATGGGTAGGACCGGCTTGCCTTCAGCCCCTTCTTCTGGCGTTGTGCGCTCGCTATGACCCGCGCGGGATCGCGTGGTTCAGCAGGGTGAGGGCTATAGATCGGTGTCTGCAATGTACTCCTCATATGTGACGCCAATGGAAATTGGTTCCTCCCCTAAAAGCATCAATGAACTCCTGCCTGATTTCAGACAGAAAAGCAGCGATAGGAGTGACCGTGAGGGGACCCGAACCCTGCTTCCTTATAAAGGCTCGTCGACGGAATCCGCTCTCAGGTAGAGCCGTTGTAGTTCACCGCCGGTAATTCTCGTCTGTTCTTCAAGCTCTTGAATTTTCTTTGCCTGCTCCCTCACGCGCTTCTTCAGGGCCGCAATGACGGTGTCCTTGGAGGCGCTAGATGCCTGCCGCTCTGGGGGTATCCTCACCACTACCCGTGGATCCTGCTGCTCGCGCAGGTGGTTGATGCGCATTTTGACGTCCTGGTTTGCGTAGAGCCAGGCTGTCGAGACGTGCGCCGTTTCCGCCACCGTCTTAAAATTAATCTTGCGCTGCTCCGCGATGAGCAGGCGGATCGCCTCATCGACGCGCTTCTTGGTCGCCTCGGCTTTCTCCCGGGCCGTCTTGCGCAGGCCCTCGACGTTACGTTCCCACGATCTAGCTTGTAGCGACATCGGTCTTCCCCTCCAGCGCCGCAATCAGGGGCCTCAGGCTCGCCGCCAGCTGCTCGCTCTTCTCGCGCATGCGGACGTAGCCCCTTGCCTCAAGGCCCACCGCTTGCCGTTCCTCCTCCTGCAGCCTCTTCTTGAGGATGGGCAGCGCCCTTGCATCGAGCGTGGCGCCGCACAGATCTAAGAGTTCCTCCGTCACGTCAAAAGACTCGAGGAGGAGATACTGTTCAATGAGCCCTTCCATGGGTGATTGTGTCATAGGGTGCCCTCCAGCGCAGTAATATTAGCTTTCAAATCGACGATAATGAGTTCTATCGCTTTGACGGCAACCAGCCGGCCAGCCTCGCGGGCTTCCTCGCGCGCGCTTTCTGCCCCGGCGAGGTCGCTTCGAAGCTGGTCGAGGAGTTCCTCGACCGAGAGAGACCTATCCAGGCCAGCATCCTCCAACCTGGCGATGCGCACGGCGAGGTACGAGATGATGCGCTCCTGGTTGCACTTCACCACTTCGTTCCCCGCTTCGACCGCTCGCTGCAGCAGGTGGAGGGCGCGCCTATAAAAGGCCTTCAAGCGCGGGAGGTCTTCGGTCGAGGTCAGCCAGAGATGGCAGGTCAGGCAGGAGTTGGCGTGGATGCAGTCGCCCTCCGCAAGGGGTCTGCCGCAGTTGCCTGCCGGCAAGGTCTGTCCCCGTGACTGCCCGCTCACCAACTGGGCTTCCTGGTCGTTTGAATGTCCCGCCCCTTCCACGACTTCTCCCCGGTCATTGACCGTCCTGCGCTTGCCGTGAACCCGCTCGAGTTCCTCCCTCAGTTTTTCTGCGCGCTGGTTGGCGTAGATTGTCGTCGGCTTTAACGACCGGTGCCCTAGGAGCCGGCTGATGACCGCGAGGGGAATGTCGTCGTTGATCAGCCGCATCCCCACCGTATGCCGGAACTGGTGCGATTGGAAGCGGTACAGCCTCTCCTCAGCGTCCCGGATATCTTTCTCGACAGCCCATGCATTGATCCGGTTGGCGAAGTTAAGGTTTTTGTCTGGCAAGTCCGGAGAACCCGGGCTGGGGAAGAGGTAGGGGCTCCGCTCGCCCCACCGCTCCCTGACCTCCTGTTGCTGCGCTTGTATAGTGCCTATCACGACCAGGCTGACCAATGGGATAATGTGCTCGCGCTTCGACTTCCCCTGGTAGGAGCGCAGGTACCAGTCGTGCCTGTCGTCACAGATGAGGCAATCGAGAGGCAAGGTGCATAACTCGCCGATGCGCATGCCGCATTCCAGTAGGATCACGACCATGCGGGATGTGACGGTGGGGAGCGTCCCCAGATGCTTTCTCAGCTGTTTGAGGACGACCTCCGGGATCTCCCGCGACAGGCGCCGCTCTTCTTTTGGAAAATCATCGGCAAAGAGGAGGCGCTCCCTGGGAAGGCCTTCCACCCGCAAAAAATGTGCGCTGGTTTCCAGGAACAAGCGCAGGCCACTCAGCAACCGGATTCTGTTCCCGTCAGTGATGTGGCACTCGCGTAAATAGCCCATATACTCCAGGATCAGAGCACGGTTAATATCCGAGATACAGGCGGCCGGATGACGCTCGGAGAGGAATCGAGAAAATTTCCGCAGAGCGCAAAGCTTATGGACACAGTCCGTTGCGCCGTGGATTTCGCTGTTGAACTTGATGTACTTCTTAGCAAGCTGGCGCAGCCACGGCTGCTTGATCAAGGTAAAGTTCAACAGGAAATCAGAGCGATTCAGGTTAACCGACAGATGCATCTTACGCATATCCCAGATGTCTTTCTCTGTTTCCGGTTTCTCCTGAGAATCATCATAAGCGCCTCGAACGATCGAGTAGAGTTGGCGGAATAGAGTGATGACGCGCGATTGCAGGGTAGATTCGGCGTATTCCTGCGTCGCCTGCAACTTTTTCTCCCTTCTCTGCCGGTAGCGCCCCGTCGCGAGGAGATGAAATCGTAGCAGAGCCTCCCACTCTGTGAGATCCTTTTCCATCAATGATTGGATTGGCGGTGTAAAATCACCCAGCCACTGGATGATACACATGATGTTCGAAACCCAGTGGCCAACAGCATGGGCGTCCGCACTCCACTGGCGGCTCGCGAATTTGGTCATCAGGGCGTATTTCAGCTCAACTCCAAGCGGCAGCGATACCGCATGGAATCGCAAAAAGCGCCGCAGCCCTCGCCGGCGACGAGTCTTTGCCGACGTAAATACCCAGAGGTCCTCTGCCCATGAGCCAGTAAGCTGTTCGCGCAATCGCTGCCATTTTTCTGTCGACGGGTGCAACGGGTCCTCGCGCATACGTACTCCTTTCGTTCAGGTGCGCTGTCCAACACGCTTCATTCCTGGGTTGGATCCCCAGCGGTTTCTTCCCCTTCGGCAATGCTCGCCCGAAGGTCCTCGATGCGCCGCTCCAGATACTTCTCAACAGTGACCATACCGGCCTCGTGCGCCTCGTCCAGGCCCGCTTCCATCTGTGCCAGTTCGGCCCGAAGTCGGTTCGCCAATTCCTCATCGGGAAGAGAAGCCAACCGTGTATCTTCAAGGCTCTCGATGCGGAGCGCGAGGATAGGAATGATGCGATCCTGGTTCTGCACTACCAGGGGATTGCCCCCCTTCTGTGCGCGCTGCCTCACGCGCAGCGCTTTGCTGTAAAATGTCTTTAACGCTGGCAAATCTTCCGTGGAGGTCAACCAGTGACGACAGGTCAGGCAAGTGTTGGCATGGTCGCACGGACCACTGACGATGAGGCGACCTCACCCTCCAACCGGCAGCGTCTGGCCGCGTATGCCTTTGCGCAAGAGTTGTGCATCGGGATCATTGGCCCGCGCGTCCCCTGTAACGACCTGCCCCAGGTAGTTCACCGTTTTGCGCCGGCGAGTGAGCCGCTCGAGTTCGTCCCGCTGCTTTTCGGCTCGTTTGCGCGCGTACACCTGCGTCATGGTATACGAGTGGTGCCCTAAGAGGCGGCCGATGATTTCGATGGGCACATCCTCGTTGAGTAGCCGCATCCCTAGGGTATGCCTGAATTGATGCGACTGAAAGCGGAACACATTGCCCGCGGCGTCCCGAATATTTCTCTGGAGGGCCCACTCATTGAGATGTCTGCTAAATGTTTGTGGCCCATACGGTCGAGTGAGTGCCCCAGGCCTTGGAAAGAGGTAGGGGCAGCTATTCCCCACGAGTGTACGGACCTCCTGCTGCTGCGCCTGGATGGTTTTGACGACGGTTTCATCGACGAGAGGGATAATGTGCTCCTGCCTCATCTTGCTCTGATACCATCGCAAGGACCAGTCGTATTCGCCGCCTACCAGGCAATCGAAAGGTAAAGTACACAGCTCCCCTATGCGCATACCGCATTCCAGGAGGATCACGACCATGCGGAGCTCATTGGTGGGCAGCATCTCTAACTCTGCTCTGAGCTGGACGAGCACGGATTCGGGGATCTCGCGCGAGTCACCCTCTGGTTTCTTTGGGAAATCTCCACTCACAATGAGGATTTCTCTGAAGAGACCTTTTTTACCTAAGCGTGAGGAGCAGGTCTCGAAGAAATCGCGGAGACCACCTATGAGGCTATTTCTATGATGGCTGCTTAATCCGCGCTCGTTCAAATCGCTCAGATATCTGACGATGACCTTGCGATCGATACCAGAGGCATCCACGGTGGGATATTCCCGGGACAGAAAACTCGAGAATGACACAATATCAGAGAGCCTCGCTCTGCAAGTACCCAAACTTCGAGTATCTACTCTGTATCTGAGATACTCCTTCGCGAGGGAACGGAGCCATGGTTGGGTAATCGGGGCAAAGTTGAGATGGTTTGACCCGTACAACAGGTCGGGTGCCAGCCCCATCGCGCGCACATCCCAGACGTCCTTCTCCGTTTCGAGCCGGTTACCGTACGCCTCGGCGATAATCCCGTAGAGCTGGCGGAGCAAGGTGATACTTCTATCCGTAAGCTGATATTCGACGTACTGTTGCGTGGCCAATAAATGTTTTGCTTTTATCTGTCGGAGTTTCCCATTCTGGATGAGAAACGCCTGTAAAGATTCTTCCCATTGTACGAGGCGCTTCTCCATCAGCGAGCGGACAGGTGGCTCGAGCTGGTTGAACCATGCGAACAGGAGATTCAAGTCGGCTCGAAGACGCCTCACATTGTTGCTCAGGATTTTTTGTCGCCCGGCAAGCTTGCTCCAGACGGCGTATTTCAACTCCACTTTGAGGGAGGGCGTAGTGAGAGCAAACCGCAAGCAGCACCGGCAGTCTTTGGGGCCCGTCGGCTCGAAGGTCCAGGTATCCTCTGCCCACATCTCACAAAGGCTGTCCTGCAGCCGTTTCTGATCTTCCTCCGACCATCTCACGGGCTCACTCTCCATGTTTCCTCCTCTTTTCACCGCTCTTACTCATGGCTGCCCTCAGATCCTTATCAGTATAGGCAAGGTAGATTTTATTCGTGGTCTCAATACTCTGGTGCCTGAGGACGCGCGAGGTCGTCGGCAGTGAGAGGTGTTCGTCCTTGATCCATTTCGTCGCGCGCGTGTGCCGGAACATATGGGGCGTGACGCGCACGCCCGTCCTCCTCTGCAGGCGCCGGATGAGGGACCTCACGGCCGAGTAGGTCATGGGGCGACCCCTCTCGCCCTCCCAGAGGTTGATAAAGACATAATCGGGGAGGTGATCTGCCTCGAGCGCGCTCAGGTCCGAGATCAGTTAGTCGGTGTAGAGCTCCATGAGGGACGGAGGCAGCCCCGGCACCAGGTAAGCGGATCGCGTCTTAGCTCTCGCGCCGTTCGCATTGTTGTCTCGCGGCACGATGCGCACCTCGTTGTCCTCCGGCTTGATGTCCTCGTGGCGCAGACCGAGCGCCTGCCCGATGCGCATGCCCGTCTCAAACAAAAGGGCCAGGAGAAATTTGTCCCTGGTACGCGTACAGGCATCAAGCAACTGCTGCACTTGGCCATCGGTCAACGTCCGGACCTGCTTCTCTTCCGGGTCGACCGAAACGACGCGGCCTTTCGCCGGCCCCGACTTGGCGATTCCGTGCAGGTACGCCTTGTAATGGCGGTAGGGCATGTCCAGGTAGCGGTAGAGCGGGAGATCCGGCGCGTTTTTCAGGCGCGCGTGAAAGTCGTAATACACATGCACTACGCCCAGGATCTGGTTGATGGTGGCATCCGTCCGCCGCGGCTTGAGATCGCCCAGGGACGCGACTCCCGGCTGCGGGGTACGCAGCCAGGAGACAAAGCCGGCCAGGAGGGCCACATCCACCTCCCTCCAGTCCACCCCCTCGTCGCGCAGGTACTCCCAGTAGAGCTTCAGGTGGTGAGCGGACGTCCGGATCGTGTAAGGCGAGCGGCCCAGGTCTTCCTGGAATTTGAGGAAGACGAGGATCGGCCTGACGGGCAAGAAGTCGTCACCGAGCACCATCCAGGATAAACGGTTGGTATCGGGGAGCCAAATAGGCTGTACCTTCATACCTTGTTTTTCTCCGAAAATAGGGGAGAGGCGAACTCGAGATGAACGCTCCGGACTCAAACCCATATCACTGATGCAATCCGCAAATTCCCCGACCCTGGTGGGGTTTTTCCAGATTGAACGCCACCGGCATCAAGTAAGACCTCACTCCCTGCTATGCGGCACCATGCAGGTCTTGTAATAGGGAGATCCTCTCCTAGCTTTCAAATACGCACATACTGACGACATGTTATCAGTATGTGACACTGCATTTCCAGATAAACCTGCATATTCTTCCGTGAATCACGAGCCCTATCGTGGATCCTCCTCGTTGAACCTCGCATCCGCTCTTCTTCACCTGGTCCCATTCTAGATTTTCCAGCCTTGTGCTTGGCCCAGTTGAGGTTGCTCAAACTTCTAAGAAGTATACCATATCATTGGCAAAATGTCAACAATGAGTATAATGTACCATTGGTACATTATACTCATGAGGTTAGATTATGTGTATGAGTATCGTGTACCATTGGTACATTATACTCATACGGGTTAATCATAGCAGCAGCTTTTGAGCGAGGACGAAGCGTGTTCCTCATTCAAGGAAGGAGTTAGACTTTTTCACCGGTACACTTCTAAAAGGGGATAAACAAAGCAAGCGGTGAGCAAGGCTCTGTTCGCATTGGTGCGTGTAGAGTGAAGCGTGGTGATGCGGGCTTGCAGCCTATCAGCACCAAAGCCGCCCCTGCACTCCTATCAACCGCCTTCTGATTGGTGATACCCTCGTGCTCGGCCCCGTTTCAGCCGCGCCAATCGGAAAAAAGCAAACGTCTCGGTCCATGCCCGAGGGAGAGGGAAACGCCCTGGCCTAGCTGCGCAGCGCCGCTGCCGGCAGGTTGTGAGGGCAACCGACAACCTTTACGTTAACTACGTTGTAGAACTGCTTCCATATAGAGATTCCACAACGTAGTAAAAGCTCGGCAATAAGTACTTTGTTTACGTTGTGAGCGGTCGGTCCGGGCGGTGCAGATTTAGAATAATCTTCACTGGAGTGCCCTCGAAAATTGACTGCCTTGAATTATACGAAATTACAACATAAAAAGAAACTGATACCGGATGATATAATAGCGGCATAGACATCGTCAGGCATGGCAGACCCCTGGAAGGTGGCAACGCTGCAAGAGCCCCGAATGTACTGGCACCCTTTGCGGGTGCCAGTGGCGCTTCAATGTCACTGTCCACGCTCTTTGGGTACCAGACGGCGACACTGCGCAAAGCGAGGGATTTGCCCAAAAGGCATGACGCTGATGCCCTCTGTCTGGCC
>Ga0070708_100002167_pt1 | contig 15162 bp, 10 predicted proteins | sample KBSK5503metaG_FD_65469 | JGI IMG/M metagenome (GOLD analysis project Ga0070708, IMG submission 65469) | Corn, switchgrass and miscanthus rhizosphere microbial communities from Kellogg Biological Station, Michigan, USA - KBS K5-50-3 metaG | ecosystem: Host-associated > Plants > Roots >... | reverse complement strand
CGGCAGCTCATGCCGGCGTTGATTAGTGAGGTGGCGAAGGAGTGCCGGAGTCGATGGGTGGTCAGCGGTTCCGAGAGCGACAGGTCGCCGGCGATTTTGACGAGGGTCGACTGGTATCTGGCGATGCTGACCGGCCGCCGTAGGCAACGCGCACTGGCGCTTCCGGCGCGGAATGCTCTTAGGATCCGAGTCCAGCGTTGCGCGTTGAGCCACCTAAGATTTAGGACGCCTGAGTTCCTCGAAACGGCCGTATCCCTTAGTTTCCTCGTGGTCGGCTCTGCGAAGCTTCGGATTTGCCTGGGACCCCTCGAGGTCGCTCGAATTCTTCCAGAATCGCGCCTAGAATGATGCACATGGCTCGGGATCCTGACGAACTCCGCAGACTAGCGCGTGCGCTGGCGGCGCTCACACCTGAGGAGCGCGCTCGTGTCATAGCAGAGGCCACCCGTGACGACGTTGACTTCAAGCCACTCCCCGCCGGCTTCAAGCCGCCCCTCTTGAAACTCGGTGGCCCTTGGCAGGGAGGCACGCTTCGGCGCGCAGAGATCTAGGGCGACGATGGCCGCTGACCGAGTTCTCCTGGATACAAGTTTGCTGGTTGCCGCCTCCGTCGAGGAGCATCCAAGCCACGCGGCCTCGAAAGCCTACGTTGAGGGCCTGGCCAGCGCGCGCACGGCGACCTGTATAACGCCGCAGATCTGCCGCGAGTTCATTGCAGTGCTGACCCGGGCAGCGATCGGCCCACGCTCGTTTTCGGTTGAGGAGGCTTTGAACGCACGCGATCAAGACGCCCGAAGTGGACGAGCAGATCGCAAATCCCGCTCCGTTTGTCCCCCTGGTGTCCCCGCAGCGAGCGCGCATGCGCGAGGAGCGGAAATCAACCGCCGGCAACTCCCCGAAATCCCAAGCTTCTGCGCAGAGCGGTAGACGGGATTCGGACCCGCGACCCCGAGCTTGGGAAGCTCGTGCTCTACCAACTGAGCTACTACCGCGTGGCCAAACAAAGTAGGTGCAGCGCGAGTTTCTTGTCAATGGACAACTCGGCCTTGCCCGCCGCTCAGCTACCCTCCTCGACGCTGAGCTGATACCAGTCGAGGAAGTTCGATTCGCGGTTCTTGGAATCGCGTACCTCGAGCAGATAGATGCCGGGTTCGGCGCTGTAGCGGATGATCTCGGGAGCGTCGCCCTTGGCCTGATCGGCGGTTTGCACCAGGGTCGATCGGCCGTCATCGTGCAGCCGGTGCAGGTAGAGGCCGATGTGGAGCTTCAGCACTCCGGTCACCGAAGCCTTAATCGCCGTCTTCACCGGCTTGCCGGATAAATCGAGCCGGAAATAGTCGACATCCTTCTTGGGATGGACGGTTCCGCGGATCGGCCGGTTGAGGGCGATCGGGGTGGCCGTCGCCGGCGTGTTGTTGGGCTCGCGTTCCTCGCTCCCGTCGTCGGGCACCACGGTGGCGGTCAATCGGTACGGCTGCTCCGAGTTCTCGTAGTCGCGGACCAGCTTTCCGTCGACCTTGCGCAGAGCCCCCTCCACCTTCACCCAGCACAGCCCGGGGCAGTACACGCTGTTCAAGATCTCGGGCTCCTTCACCGCGCCGTCGTTCGCCCGCAGCAGCACCTGCTCTCCCTTGCCGTCCTCCGTCGGTTTGACCACCGAGAGCACCAGGTCCAGACGCTCGACGCCGGAGAGCTGCAGCTTCGCGAGCACCGGCTGCTCCGTCTTGAGCACGTAGTAGTCGACGTCGCCCTTGGGCGAGATGAACCCTTCGCGGAAACCGTTGGGAGGGAGCGGGGTGGCCTTGGAGATTTCATCGTTGGGCTCGAGCTCGGCGTTGGCGCCCGCCTCCTCCTTGCTCACCGTCAACGTGTAGGGCTTCTGCGCGTTGTAACCGCGCCGCGCGTCCTTGCCGCTTCCGGACCAGGCGCTGCGCACCACGACGTAGATCAGCCGATCGTTGGCGCGAACGCCGATGTTTCGCAGCGACATCCCCTCGCCATCCTTGCCGCGCGCCGAGAAGAGCGATGCCTCCGCCTCGGACAAAACTTGAAGGTCGTAGCGAACGCCCTCCACCCCGGTGATCTCGATGCGCAGCGCTACCCGGGGAGCGTCGAAAGGGGCCGCGATCTGGGCAAGGCCGGAATCCGCCGCCGTGCCGGCATCGGCAATCGCGGATTCGCCCCCGGACGCATCCGCTCCCGCATCGCCCTCCGCGGGACGGTTGGGAGCCTGGTTCGGGTCGGAGGAGGAGACCTCGTATCGATACCAGTCCTCGTCGGCGGAGTGACCGACGAAACCGGAGATCGGCTGTCCGAAGCTCGCCGCGTTCGCGTCCGCGGCGCGATCGTTGGGCTCAACCTCGAATCCCGGCGCCGGATCGGTGAAGAGGGCGGTGAGCGAATACGCTCCCCCGGCGCCTCGCTTCGCGGAGAAGACCTTGATCAGCAGCTTGGACTTCACCCCGAGATTTGGAATTCGCTCCGGCTTGCCGTCGCCCTCGCTGTTGATCACGGCGAGGCGATTTCGATCGGCGTCGTAGACCTCGATCGCGACGTCCGCTCCGGGGATGCCGCTGACGGTCAGGTCCACCGTCTTCGGGGCCGGCGGCGCGAGCAGGTACCAGTCTTCGTCGGGCTTGGAGGGGTCGGCGGACAGCCCGGCTTCGACGATGGATGAGTCGGTAAGGACCTGGGCCTGGTCGGGGCGATCGTTCGGCTCTTTTTCGGTCAGGCGAACCGGACCTGCGGCCAAGGCGCCGGCATCCGGCACTTCTTTCGATTCCCGAGCGCATCCCGCAAGGAGCACGCAAACCGCAATCCGACGCCAGCCGTTCATAGCCCTCCTGGGTTTCGTTTCCGCCAAGGGTACGGTGTCAAACTTCACCCCAACACCGCGCTTTTGCCTTTCATGCCCCCACTGGAACACCTCCGCCCACCCGGTGCATCATGCACCTCCAATGAACCACCTTTCGTGTATTTTTTTGATTCTCTTCCCCACCCTGGTGGGTGCGACGCCGCAGATTGGCTACGCGCAGGCGACAGGCTACTACAAACAAGACACCCAACCGACGGTTTACCAACCGGCGCACCTGCTCGATGGGCGCGAGAGCACGAGTTGGTGCAGCCCCGGCGCCGACCCTTTCGAAGAGACGCTGATGTTCGGCTTCAAGGGCGTGACGACGATCGACGAGATCCGGATCTACACCGGAAACGGAGTCGATGATTCGACGTTCCAGGAATTCAGCCGGGCGAAGAAACTCGTGATTCGGGCGGCGCATGGCGCACAGACTCTCTCGATGAAGGATCAGAGAGGTCTTCAGGCCATTGCGCTCCGCCCACCTTTAACCGGGATCGAGTTTACGCTGGAGATCCTGGACCAGTACCCGGCGCAGGATCCGTCAATGCCGGTCTGCCTTACCGACGTCGTCTTCTATTCGGAAGGCAAGCCGCTCAACGGGCCCTGGCTGACGCAGAAGCTGAAGTACGATCCGAACCTCACCCCGCTGCTGGGGACCTGGTTTGCCGGGCCCGATGGCGCGGCGGATCGGTTTCTCTCCTTCTTCCTGGACGGGACCTACCGCTTCACCTACGAGCCCTACGATCCAAACGCGAAGGGCATCTCCTTCGCCGGTTCGTATCAGGCGCTGAGCTCAAATTTGCTGATGGAGATTCCCGGCAAGGGAAGGATCGCGGTCACCCCGCTTCAAGAACGCACCGAGCCGTCGTCCGGCAGCAGGCGAACGCTGGTTCTGGAAGGCGATGTGCCGGAGGAGATCTGGCAACTGTACCGGGACCATCTCTAGCTGCTGGGTGCCCCGATTGCCGGGGGAGCTTGGGCTAGCTCGCCGCGCTGCGTTTCTTACCGCTGAACATCTTGAAGAAATCGACGATCTCGCGGAACGCCACCTGGATATCGGTCGCGTCCTTGAATTCGGATTCGAGGAAAATCCCTCCGCATGACTCGCAGGTGTCGTACTGCAGGGGATGCTGGCGCTGCCCGCCATCGACGCTGACGAGATCGACCTGGCACTCGGGGCACTGGCCGGTCAATGCCTCAGTATCGACTCTGCCCCCCAGGCTTTCGAGCCCCGGAAGGTTGTTATGCAACAGGACCCTGTTCAGGTCCGCGACGTCGATCCACAATCCGCCACACTCGCCACACTTGCGTACCGTGGTTCCCTCCCCTTCGAGCTCGGCCATCTCGACGCTACAACCGGGGCAATCCATCAGAATGTCTGCTCCTTTTTATGGGATGAGCCTAGCTCCCCGCGTGAAATCATAGGTCCTCGAAATTTTGGGTTGCAACCCGACAATGCCCCCGGTGGGGAATAACCCAACTCACGCCTTGGCGCGACGAACGTTTGCACCCAAGATCCTCAGCTTTCTATCCAGTCTCTCGTAGCCCCTGTCCAGGTGGTATACCCGGTAGACGTCCGTCCGGCCATGGGCCCTCAGCCCTGCGAGGATGAGCGACGCGGACGCCCGTAGGTCCGTCGCCATCACCGGCGCCCCCGACAGGCTTTTGACACCTTTCACCACCGCCGTCGATCCCTGGATGCTGATGTCCGCACCCATCCGCTGAAGCTCGGAGACGTGCATGAAACGGTTCTCGAAAATGTTCTCGGAGATCATCGCCGTCCCGTTCGCCACCGTCATCAGGACCATCAACTGCGCCTGCATATCCGTCGGGAAGCCAGGGTGGGCACTCGTCTTCACATCAATGGAATGAATGTCCTTTGGCCCCTTACAGCGCAACCCCCCTTCCTCCAGAACGATCTGGCATCCGGCGGAGCGAAGCTTCTGGATGACGGCGTCCAGGTGCTCGGGTACTGCATTTCTTACCAGGACGTCGCCCCCGGTGATCGCGGCGGCGACGAGGAGGGTCCCCGCCTCGATGCGGTCGGGCAAGATGCTGTGCTGCACCGGCCTGAGCTCGTCCACGCCGTCGACGCTGATGATGTCCGTCCCGGCTCCGGACACGCGGGCCCCCATCTTGTTAAGCACCCTGGCCAATTCCTCCACCTCGGGCTCGCGGGCGGCGTTTTCGAGCACCGTCCGCCCATGTGCCAGGGTCGCCGCCATCAATAGATTCTCGGTCCCGGTGACGGTGACCATGTCGAAGGTGAACCGAGCCCCGCGAAGCCTCCTCGCCTTGGCCTCGACGTAACCGCCCTGGAGCCGGATGTCTGCGCCCATCGCCTCCAACCCTTTGAGGTGCTGATCGATGGGGCGGGCCCCGATGGCGCACCCACCGGGCAGCGAGACCCTCGCCTGGCCATGGCGGGCCACCAGAGGACCGAGGACGAGCACCGAGGCCCGCATCGTCTTCACCAGGTCGTAGGGAGCCTCCACCGACACCGCGGAGGGCACCGTCACCTCGCACACGTGGCTGCGACTCCCTCCGAGGCGCTCGGCGCCGCAGCCCAGTGTGCGAAGAACCTTGAGCATCGTCGTCACGTCAACCAGGTTCGGCACGTTGCGAAACACGTGCGCACCTTGCGTCAGTAAGGACGCCGCGAGGATGGGAAGCGCTGCATTTTTTGCTCCGGATGCCCCGATCTCGCCCCGCAACGGCCTGCCTCCGGTGACGATGATCTTGTCCATTCAGCGCTCGAGTGAGGGCTTGTAGCCGAAAGCGACCCGATCCAGACGGGAGAAATCCTTTTCCAGCCCGGCGCGCTCGAATCCGGCCGACTGGAGGAGCTTCAGCACCTCGGCCCCACGGGCCTCGTGGATCTCCAGCGCGAGCAGCCCGCCGGGTCGAAGCCAATGGGGCGCCCGCGCCACCAGCTTCCGGATGACTTCCAGGCCGTCCTCTCCGCCGTCCAGGGCGAGCACCGGCTCGCGGCGTACCTCGGCGGAAAGACCGGGTATCTCGGCGGTAGGAACGTAGGGCGGGTTGCTCACCGCGACATCGAAGAAGCTCCCCGGCTCCAGGGGGCCGAAGAGGTCGCCTTCCAGGACCCGGACCCGATCCGCCACTTTCAATGTCGCCGCGTTCGCCCGCGCCACCTCGCTGGCATCTTTGGAGAGCTCGGTCGCCACCACGCTCGCGTCCGGGCGCTCGGCGGCCACCGTCGCCGCGATGCAGCCGCTGCCGGTGCACAGATCGAGCACCCGGCACGGGGCCTGCCGGGGGATCGCCCTGAGCACCTTCTCGACCAGAAGCTCGGTCTCCGGCCGGGGGATGAGAACTCGGTGGTCCACCGCGAAGGGCCTTCCATAGAATTCGCGCGTTCCTGTGAGGTACTGGGTCGGCTCGCCGGCCACTCGCCGCTCGATCAGGCCTCGGCAGTCGGCGAGCTCCTTCTTCGACAGCGGGCGGTCGAGATCGATGTAGAGTTGGACCCGGGTCGCCCGCAGCACGTGGGCCAGCAGCACCTCGGCGGTCAGCCGCGGGGCGTCCACCTCACGGCGTCCGAAATAGTCGGTCGTCCAGCCGATCACCCGTCGGACGGTCCAGGTTTCGCTCATCCTGCTTCCGGCGCCTGCCTTGGCGGTGGCTCGCCGCCGGCGTTTCGAAGCGCCTCCGCCTGATAGTGGGTGCGGCACGCCGCGATCACGTCGTCGAGATCTCCCGCAAAGAGCGCGGGCAGGTTGTGCCGGGTGTAGCCGATGCGGTGGTCGGTCAGTCGATCCTGGGGAAAATTGTAGGTCCGGATCTTCTCGCTGCGATCTCCGGTCCCGACCTGGCCCTTGCGCAGGGAATCCCGCTCAGAGCGGATCCGGTCCTGCTCCATCTGAAAGAGCTTCGCCCGGAGCATCCGCATCGCCTGGGCGTAGTTCTTGGTCTGGCTCTTTTCCTGCTGGCACTTGACCACGATCCCGGTGGGAATGTGGGTCAGCCGGACCGCCGAGTCGGTGGTGTTCACGCTCTGGCCACCGGCGCCGGTCGAACGCATCACCTGGCGGTCTACGTCCTCGGGCCGGATTTCGATGTCCACCTCTTCGGCCTCGGGAATCACCGCCACGGTGATGGTGGAGGTGTGGATCCGCCCCTGCTGCTCGGTCGCCGGGACGCGCTGAACCCGGTGCACGCCGGATTCGTATTTCATCGATGAGTAGACGCCCCCACCGCTCAAGGTGACGACCGCGTCCTTCAATCCGCCGGCGTTCCCGGCGCTCATGTCGACGATCTCTGATTTCCAACCCTTCTTGGCGGCGTAGCGCAGGTACATCTGGAGGACCTCTTCGGCGAACAGCGCCGCCTCGTCGCCGCCGGCCCCGGCCCGGATCTCGAGGATCACGTCCTTCTCGTCGTTGGGATCCCTGGGGATGAGCAAGATCTGGAGTTGATGCTCGAGCTCGCTGCGGCGATTCTTCAACGCCGGCAGGTCATCGCGCGCCATCGCCTTGATCTCCGGGGCTTCCGATCCGGCGAGCAGCTCCTCGACGTCCTGGAGCTCGCTGGCGACCTTCTTGTAGCTGCGAAAGGTCTCCACCAGCTTCTCCAGGGACGAGCGCTCCTTGGCAATCTTCTGAAACTTGGCCGAATCCGCGAGCACTTCCGGATTGGAAAGCTCGGCCTCGAGGCGCTCGAAGCGGCGCTGGACTTCTTCGAGTTTGTCAATCATGAAGACATGATAATAAGACGCTAATGGCAACCAAGATTGGAAACCGGAGTAAGAAGAAACTGAAGAATCGGGCCAAGCCCAAGCGCGCCGCGTTGAGGCGGGCGAGGATCCGGCGGCGCAAGGCCGCGGGGAAGTAGTCTCAAACCCGCCACGCTAAGGCCTGCCGGCGGGGAGTTGGGGAAGCGACTGGGGGAACCCGCGCGAGTATTCCGCCAGGCGGTCGATCACCGCGCTCGCCGGCTCGTCGTGGACGACGATCGGCTGCATCGGGAAATCGGGGTAGCGGTCGATTTTCAGGGCGATGATCTCGCTCGCCAGATACCCGGCAGGAGAAAAGGTCGCCTTGAACAGCGCCCCCTCCTTGTTTTTCGGGTTCCAGTTCCCGCCGAAGACGAAGTTTCCGAGCGAGTAGACGATCGGTTGGCCAAGGTAGAGCTCGATCCCCTGCAGGACGTGGGGGTGCGACCCCAGGACGGCGGCGGCGCCGGCGTCGATCGCCGCGTGCCCGAGGCGGACCTGGTAGGTTTCAGGAAGGTGGCTGCCCTCGCGACCCCAGTGGAAGAAGGGAATCACGAGATCCGCCTTCGATTTCGCGAGCGCGATGTCCTCGCGCAACATCGCCTCGACCACCTCGACGCTTGAGTAGTGCCCGGCGACGCCGGGTCTTTCAGCGGTGGCGATGAGCTCCGGTGGCTCGATGTTGTTCCCTCCGAGAAAGAAGTAACCGAGCAGGGCGATCCGCAGGCCCCGTCTCTCGACGATCGCCGGCTGGCGCGCCTCGGCCAGGTTGCGCCCGGCGCCGAAGTGCGGCACCCCCTCCCGATCGAGCGTCTCCAAGGTGTCGATCACCCCGAGCGGTCCGTAGTCCATCAGATGGTTGTTGGCCAGGCTCACCGCGCCAACGCCCCCGGCGAGGAGGGCCGACACCAGCTCCGGGCGGGCGCGGAAGTTGAAGTTCTTCGGGATCTTCTCGCCGCGCTCGGTGAACGGACACTCCAGATTGACGACGAACAGATCGGTTCCCTGGACGGCGGACTGGACTTCCCGGAAGGGGTACCCGAACATCGTTTCGCGCGACCGGCCCTTGGCCACCTGCTCGTCGAAATACTCCTGGAAATGATAACCGAGGGTCACGTCTCCGCCGGCGACGAGCACGATCGGCCGCTCGGTCTTGGCGACGATGGCGGGGGCGGACTTCGGGACGTCCTCGACGCGCGAGATCGCCGGTGGCGGTGGGGCGGGCGGGGGCCTGACCGAGCTTGGCGCGGCACAGCCGAAGGCAAGAAGCGCCGCCCAGAGGACCGCTTGCTTCATGTTTGCAGGACACCTTGCGTGTGAAGATCCACGACGAATAGGATTCCTCTCAGCGGATGGCACGAGAAAAAGACAATATCGCCTTATCCGACGAGCACAACTCGCGCGGGATAGAGCTTGCCGACCGGGGCTGGTTGGACGAGGCGATCAAGGAATTCAAGAAGGCCATCGACCTCGATCCGCACTCCGCCCACGCGCACGACAACCTGGCCACCGTCTACGCGGAGAAGAAGCTCTTTCGCGAGGCGCTGGTGGAGTACCTCACCGCGATCAAGCTCGAGCCCGACAGCGCGACGGCCCACTACAACCTCGCCTGCTTTCTCTCCACCCACGGCACCGACATGTCGATCGCCGAATACCGCGAGGCGATCGAGCTGGACCCGGAGTACCCCGACGCGCACCTGAACCTCGGTTTGACCTACGCGGACAACGGCCGGATCGAAGACGCGATGAAGGAGCTCCAAGTCTCGATCGATCTCGAGCCCTCCGACGCCTTTCCGAGGCACGAGCTGGCGGCGCTGTTGATGGACGAGGGGGACTACCGCTCGGCGATCACCCAGCTCAAAGAGGTGACCCGCCTGGAGCCGGACAACTTCGAGGCCCAGCTCGATCTGGGGATCTGCTATGCGCAGAAGGGTTTCTATGCCGAGGCCGAACGGGCCTACGACAAGGCGCGCTCGATCAACGCCGATGACCTCCTGCTCAACTACAACATCGCCGCACTCAACGCGCTCTGGGGCCGTTCCAAGGAAGCGATCGACCACTTGAAGAAGGCGATGGCGCAGGACAAGAAGAAGGTCCAGGGTTGGATGTCCACCGACCCGATGTTCGATTCCCTCAAGGGCGAGCCCGAGTTCGAAGGTCTCGTCTAAAGGACGATGACCCTGGGCACAATCCTCCTCGCGCTCGCGCTCGTCCTAGCGAACGGGTTTTTCGTCGCCACCGAATTCGCGATGGTGAAGATCCGGCCCACCCGCATCCGGGCGCTGCTCGCCGAGGGAAAGCCGGGCGCGGAGAACGTGCTTCGCCTGCTGCAGCGGATGGACGTCTACTTGTCCGCGACCCAGTTCGGGATCACCTTGGCCTCGCTGGGCCTGGGCTGGATCGCCGAGCCGGCCTTCGCGCCTGTCCTCGAGCCGGTGGTGAGGCTCTTCTTCCCCGCCGGGGATGTCCGGGGGCTGATCAAGACCCTCACCCTGGCGCTGGTGTTCATCCTGATCACCTTCCTGCACATCGTGATTGGCGAGCTGGGGGCGAAGAGCCTGGCGCTGCAGAAGACGGAGTCGACCGCGTTCGCCTGCGCCTGGCCAATCCGGTTGTTCTACTATCTGTTCTTCCCGGCGATCTGGCTGCTGAACACGCTGGCGCGCCTGGTCCTTCGTTTGTTCGGGTTGAAGGTGGCGAGTGCCGCCGCCGAAGCGCACAGCGAGGAGGAGCTCAGGGTAATACTCGCCAGCTCGGCGGCTTCGGGGGCGATCGCGGTTCCTCAGGCCGAGCTTCTCGAGCGCGCCCTGGGGATGCTGGAGAAGACGGCGCGGCAGGTGCTGGTTCCGCGAAATCAGATTCGCTACCTCGACCTGGAGGAAACGCTGGAAAAGAACGTCAGCGACGCCAGGGCCTCGGGCCATACCTGGGTACCGGTGTGCCGGGGGAACCTGGACCGGGTCGACGGGGTGGTGAACGTCAGGGACCTCTTCGTTCTCCTGTCGCGGGGGGAGCTGAAGTCGATCGCCCAGGTGCAGCGCCCGGTGCTCTTCGTGCCGGAGAACGTCTCGCTGGAGCAGCTCCTCTCCGATTTCCGGCGGCGGCGCGCCCAGCTGGCGATCGTGGTCGACGAGCACGGGGGCACCACCGGGATGGTGACGATCGCCGACGTGGTGGCGGAGCTGGTGGGGGAGGTTGCCGAGCTTGGGCGCCGGGTCGAAGAGGTGAAGACGCTTCCCGGAGGACGGTGGGAGCTTCCGGGGACGGCGGAGCTGGACGATCTGGCGGACAAGCTGGGGATGCAATTCGACGTCAAGAATGGGGAGGTGACCACCATCGCCGGATTCTTGATGGCGAAGCTGGGGCGGATACCGGACCTGGGCGATCGCTGGGCGCTCGGCGACTACGACGTCGTGGTCGAATCGACCGACGGCCCGCGGGTCCTCAAGGTTCGCATCGAGCCGCGCACGCAGACTCTTCCCGAGCGGCCCAGGCCCAACCAGCGCGCCGGCGAAGCGTAGTGTAAGGTAGGACCAGAGGCCAAAAACATTGTGGCGATAAGTTGGACGTGCTACAGGGCGAGGCTCATAACGCGAACGATGACCCACGCGAACGCGGCGAACCGGCCCACCGCCTCACGGCTCAGCGGATAGATGCGGATCCAGCGGCTGGACATCACCGGCTTCAAATCCTTCACCGACCGATCGGTTTTTTCGTTCGCCGATGGAATTACCGGCATCGTCGGACCCAACGGCTGTGGCAAGTCGAACGTGGTCGATGCGGTCCGCTGGGTGATGGGCGAGCAGAGCGCGAAGAACCTCCGCGGCCGGGGGATGGAAGACGTCATCTTCAGCGGCTCGGAGTCGAAGCCCGCGCTGTCGATGGCCGAAGTCTCCCTGACGATGCGGATCGAGGACGGAGATGCGCTAGCGCCGCAATATGCCGGGTTGGGCGAGATCACCGTCACCCGCCGGCTGTTCCGGAGTGGGGAATCGGAGTACCTGATCAACAAGACGCAGTGCCGGCTGCTCGACGTCACCGAGCTGTTCCTCGGCACCGGCGTGGGCACCCGCGCCTATTCGATCATCGAGCAGGGGCGGGTGGGACTCATCGTCTCCGCCAAGCCGGAGGATCGGCGGGCGTACATCGAGGAGGCAGCCGGGGTGACCAAGTACAAGGCGCGCCGGAAAATCGCCGAGCGGAAAATGGAGTACACGCAGCAGAATCTGCTGCGGATCAGCGACATCGTCTCCGAGCTCGAGAAGCGCCTCGAGTCGCTCGCCCGGCAGGCGAAGAAGGCGGACAAGTACAAGAAGATCAAAGCTCAACTGCGCGAAATCGAGCTGCACGCCGCGTCGCACCGCTTCCTCGAGCTTCACGGCCGGGCGAAGGTGCTGGAGACCAAGCTCGAGGCGCTGGGCGCCGAGGAGCGTAGCAGCCTGCAATCGGTTCGCGACCTCGAGGACCGGATCGAGGTGGACCGACGGAGACTCGAGGCGGACGATCTGGTGCTCCAGGCCCTGTTGGAAGATTGCCACACCCTGGAGAAGCAGGCGCAGCTGGCGGGGGAGCGGCTCAATCACTGGGCCTCGGACGCGCAGCAGGCCAGGCAGCGGTTCGAAAGCGATCGCGAGGAACAGCGCGCGTTGACGGTGCGCAGGGCGCAGATCGAAGAGGCGATCCGCGCCGGCGAAGAGCAGCAGGGACTCGACGAGGTGAAGTGCAAAGAGGATGAGGTCTCCGTTCAGGTCGCTGTGGAGGAGCTGCGGAGGATCACCCAGCTCGAAACCGACCTGGTCGGTCGGCAGTCGCGCGAGGGAGAGGATCTGGTGCGCCTCGCTTCGCTGTTGGCGAATCAGGAGAGCGATCTGTCGAACCTCTCCCGGCGCCGGGCGGAGCTTTTGGCCGAGCAGAAGCGAATCGGCTCGGATCGGGATGCGCTACGGGCCGAGGAGGAAGGCCTGGAGAAGGGGCGCCATCAGCTCGCCCAGCGGATCGGCGACCGGCGCGCCGCGGCGACGGAGCTCGCCCAGCGCAGGGGCGCCGAGCAGACGGGCCTGGAGCAGACGCGCGGGGAGTTCGCCGAAAACGAGGTCAGGGTCATTTCCCTCCGGGAAGACCTCGGCGACAAGCGGGCCCGGCTGAGCTCCCTGGAGCAGATCAAGCGCAACTACGAAGGATTCGACCGAGGCGTTCGCGCGGTGATGTTGAAGGCAGGCACGCCCTGCAAGGAATCCGGCGTCTACGGGCTGGTGGCGGACGTGGTCTCCGCCCCGGCCCATCTGGAAAAAGCGATCGAAGCGGCCCTGGGTGAACGGCTGCAGAGCGTGATCGTCGAGGATCGCGAGAAGGCGATCGAGCTGATCGAGCATCTCAAATCCACCGCCGAGGGCCGGTCGACCTTCCTGCCGATGGCGGCTGCGAGGGAATCAAGGCAGCTGCCTGCCCTGGCCCATCCGGGCGTGGTCGCGGTGGCCGCGGACCAGGCGAAGTGCGACGAGATCTTCGCGCCGCTCGTTCGCTACCTGTTGGAAGGCGTGGTGATCGTCTCCAACCTCGCCGCGGCCCAGGAGGTCGCGGCCGCGGGAGGCCAGGGCCTGACCCTGGTGACGCTGGAGGGCGAGGTGCTCCGCCCGGACGGCGCGCTGACCGGGGGCGCGCTGGAGGGACCGGCGATCGGGGCGCTCCAGAAGAAGCGGGAGATCGCCGAGCTGTCGAGCGAGATCGCCACCGCCGAGACGGAATACAACGAGTTCTTGACCCGGCACTACGCTCTGCAGAAGCGGATGCAGCAGTCGGAGACGGTGCTCAAGGGCCTGGCCCAGACGCAGCACGCGGAAGAGATCGGCCTGGCGACCGAGGAGAAGGATCTGCAGAAGGCGGCCGAGGACCTCTCGCGCGTGCGCCAGCAGCTTGCGGCGGCCGGGCAGCGGCTGACCGGGGTGGATCGCGCCCTGGGAGAGCTGGCGACGAGCGAGGAGGAGGTCCGCAGCCAGCTGGTGCAGCTGCAGCTCGACCGCGCCGGGAGGGAAGAGACCCTCCGCCAGATGACCCAGGAGCTCGAGCTGCTCAAGCGCCGGGCCGAGGAAGCGTCGAATCTACTGACCGGTCTGCGCGTTCAGGCCGCGTCCAACGCCGAACGCGCCCAGGCCGCCCGGAAGGAGATGGCCCAGCTTCGCGAGCAGCTGGGCGAAGCGGACGCCCGGGTCGAGCGGCTGGAGGCGGTTTTCCGCGAGGCCGCCCGGAAAGAGGAGGAGCTCGCCAATTCGATCGCCACCACCACCGCCGAGCGAAACGAGCTCGCCGGGCGGCTCGCCGTTCTCCAGACCGACCTGGCCGAGAAGCGACGGGTGCACGCCGAGCTCGCCGCGCGGATCCGGGCCGATGACGCGCACCTGCGCGAGGCGAGGCAGCGGCTCGACGATTTGACCCAGGGCCTTTCCCAGCTCTCGGTCGAGGAGCGAGAGCTGGCGATCGATCTCGAGCATCTGATCGAGCAGGTGCGCGAGCGGCATCAGCTGGATCTCGCCGAGGAGCTCCATCGCTTCCACCTGAAATCCCTGCCCGAGAACCACCAGGCGAAGCTCAAGGAGTTTCGCGACCAGGTGGACCGCCTGGGTGAGATCAACCTCACCGCGATCGACGAGCACGCCGAGGTCGCCGGCCGCTGCGATTTCCTCCGCCGCCAGAAGCAGGACCTCGAGAATTCGCTGTTGCAGCTGCGCCAGGCGATCGGCCGAATCGACCGGACGAGCCGGGAGCGGTTCAAGAAGACCTTCGAGCTGGTCAACGACAAGTTCCAGCTCCTGTTTCCCCGGCTATTCGGCGGAGGCCGCGCCTGTTTGACGCTGACCGAGTCCGAAACGGGCGGAGAGCCGGGAGTGGAGATCTTCGCCCAGCCTCCGGGAAAGAAGCTGCAGAGCGTCAACCTCCTCTCCGGCGGCGAAAAGGCGCTCACCGCGGTCTCGCTGGTCTTCTCGATCTTCCTGATCAAGCCCTCGCCGTTCTGCATCCTCGACGAGGTCGATGCTCCCCTCGACGAGGCCAACGTCGGGCGCTACAACGACATGGTCCGGGAGATCAGCAAGCAGTGTCAGTTCATCCTGATCACCCACAACAAGCGGACGATGGAGGTTCTCGACACGCTCTACGGGGTGACGATGGAGGAGCCGGGCGTCTCGAAGCTGGTGTCGGTGAGGATGCGCGACGCGATCCCGGCGAACGATAACCAGGCGGCGTGAGCGGCGAACGGTCGGTCCGCTTCGGCTACTTCCCTCCCAGATAATGGATCCGCGCCTTGCCCGAGAGGCAGGCCTTGGCGTCCATGCTCCAAGCGGTCGTGGGCAGTCGGCCCGAGAAATCGGTGCGCAAGGAGGCGCTTCCCGCGCTCAGGCACGGCATCAAGTCGACGGCGTCCGGGGCGGTGAAGGTCAGGGTCGTCTGCGGCGCACTCGAAGGGTCGCGCTGGTAATTCACCAGATCCGCAAGATTGCACGAAGCGCCGCTGGTGCTCTGGAGCGTGATTTTTGCGGCGTCGACGAAGCCGAAGTCGGTGATTCCGGTGCCGGCG
>Ga0070708_100002165_pt1 | contig 15168 bp, 17 predicted proteins | sample KBSK5503metaG_FD_65469 | JGI IMG/M metagenome (GOLD analysis project Ga0070708, IMG submission 65469) | Corn, switchgrass and miscanthus rhizosphere microbial communities from Kellogg Biological Station, Michigan, USA - KBS K5-50-3 metaG | ecosystem: Host-associated > Plants > Roots >... | reverse complement strand
CGCATAGTCGAAGGGGTCGGTCCGGTACGTCTGGGCGCTGTCGGTTCCCAATGAGAGGTTCAGAACCTTGATCCCGTACTTGTCCTTGTACGAGACGACCCACTGGATCGCGGCAAGCACCTTGCTGACGTCCGCGGAACCGTCCGCACCCGCGATCTTCACCGAAACGAAATTCACGTTCGGGGCGATGCCCGTGTACGCGCCGCCCGAGGATGCTCCGCTGCCGCCGATGATCCCGGCGATGAATGTGCCGTGACCGTAGGAGTCAGTGCAGTTCGGCTCGCCGGAGAAGTTCATGCACGGCGCGGTCTGCAGACCTAGTGCATCGGTGGTGACGGTTTTGACGCGACCCGACAGGTCGGCCACCGGCGCGATGCCGGTGTCGACGAGTGCGACCGTGACGCCACTTCCCGTATAGCCGCTTCCCCACGTGCGGTCTGCATTGACGGCCTTCGGGTAGACGGAGCGCAGCTTCGAGGGATCCGGCGTCCCGAGGACGTGAACGGGTCCGTCAAGCGAGATCGCGCGCACGGCTTGCTGGGCACGCAACAGAGGAAGCGCGTCCGCCGGGACGGTAGCGGCGAACCCATTGATGATTTGGAGCGGCTGTGTGATGACACCGCCTGCCCCCCGCACGGCGGTAACGGCAGAAGAGTAGTCGCGCGTCTGAACGATCACTTTGACGCGGGGGGTCAGCACGCCCAACGGCGCCGCGCCCAAAGACCCCGCGATCGCCGCGGCGGCGAGGATAGACGCGATGAGAAGCTTCGTACGGCGCTGCGCTGTCGCGACGATCGTCATCGGGTGGGCCCTCCCTCGACTGCGGCGTCTTCGCCGTTACACGATTCTTGGGCCCCACGCTGGAAAACGACATAGACCGAGGGCGCTAAATGATCGGGTGATCTTGCCGCGCGCGCATGGTCATTCCGGGTCAACCCGCGCCCGACAAATCACCCCGTGGCGCCAGGGAAGCGACGTATCTCCGTAGGCTCCGTGCTCCACCCGTAGGCTCGGCTGCCTAGCGCATCACTGCGCAAGCCGGAAATACTCACCCGATTGTGATTCTCGGATCCAATCGTTTCCGAAGACGCTCGTCATGCCCTCGATCTGCGAGTCGTGCGCCATCACTGCTTCCACCTTCAGTTCGAGCAAGTCTGGTGGGATCTCGAACTTGATCGCGATCTCATCATCGGGTGTGACGGGCGGCGTTCCCGGCGCAAAAACGTTGAATCGGTTGAGATACGAAACCCATCGGTCGGCGAACGCCTTCGTTTGCGTCGCGTAATACAACGACGCGCTCTTGCGGGCTGCTCGACTGAACGCTTCCGTTGTCCACGCGCTGACGGCTTTGTGATCGTCGTGCCCCGTCATCCCATCAGGCCCGAACGTGATCACGGTGTCTGGTTGCACCTCTTCGAAGAACGGAAGGACCTTCTCGACACCTTCGGTGGTCGGAACCTTGTCGGCCGTGCCGTCGTATACGCCGAGCCACGAGTGCTCGGTTACGCCGAGGATCTGCAAGCAGCGCATCAGCTCGGCTTCGCGTATCTCGCCCATCTTCGGCGTCGGCCATCGTTCTTCGTCCCACGTTCCGGCCTCGCCCTTGGTTGCCGTCACGACGTACACGCGCTGGCCGTTGCGCCGTGCCGCGGCCATCAACGCGGCCGACAGGTATGCCTCATCGTCGGGATGCGCCCAGACGCCCAAGATCGTTCCGAGCTCAGATATGTCCTTCATCGCAATCCCCCAGGTCTCATGGTCTCGTCCAGGCGGGCGCCGATCTCCCCTGCCACGTCGAGCAGCCGGTCGATGTCGGTCGCTTCCGTTCTGAAGTTGACGATGCAGGCTCGCAACACGAACCGTCCATTCAAAACCGCGTTCGAGCAGTAGGCGCGACCGTCCATCTGCAGCTCCGTCATCACGCCCTCGTTCAGCTCGTCGAGGTATTCGTCTCGCCCGGCGCGGGCGGGAAGGTGGCGCGGCACAAACCGGAAACAGCAGATCGAGAGGACGGTCGGGGCGACCACCTCGAAGTCCGGCCGTTCCTTCGCGCGCGCGTCCAGATACCGCGCGAGCTCGGCGTCGTGCGAGATGCGCCGTGCGTAGGCTGCTCGACCGTGGGCTAAGAGAGACACCCACACTTTTAGCGCTTGGAACCCGCGAGAGAACTGCGGGCCCATCTGAGCGAAGTCGGTGCCCCGGCCCGTCGCTTCGAGATCGATCTTGATGGATGTAGCTGGCGTGCACCGTGAAGGACTCGGCGAGATTCTGCACGTCCCGCAGGAGGACGCAGCCGCCCGAGTGCGGCGTGTACAGCCACTTGTGTGGATCGAACGCGATCGAATCCGCGCGCTCGATCCCGGTGAAGAGCGGGCGAAGATCGTCGGCGAGGACCGCGGGGCCACCGTAGGCAGCGTCGACGTGCAGCCAAAGATCAAACTCGCGGGCAAGATCGGCGAGTTCGGGGAGCGGGTCGATCGCGCCTGTGGCGACGGTCCCGGCGGTCGCGACGATCGCGAGCGGGCGCGCGCCCGCCGATACGTCGGCTTCGATCGCGCGCCGGACCTCCGCGAGCTTCATTCGGAACTCGGCATCTGTCGGGATGTGTCGCACGGCGTCGGTTCCCAGACCCAGCATGTCCGCCGCTCGATCGACAACGGAGTGGACCTCTTCCGATGCGTAGATCGTCATCTGTGGAGAATCCGCGACACCGCGGGCGCGTACATCGAAGCCGGCCTTGGAATCGCGCGCGGCCTTCAGACCGATGAAGTTGGCCATCGCGCCGCCCGACGTAAGCAGCCCTCCCGAGCCGTCCGGCAATCCGAACTGGCCGGCGAGCCAACGCGTGAGATGCAGCTCGATCTCGGAGGCCGCGGGCGACAAGCGCCAGCCGCCGACGTTCTGATTCATCGCGGCCGCTATCAGGTCGCCGGCAACCCCTGGGACGGTGCCGGCGCCGGAGACGTAGGCCATGAACCCGGGGTGTCCTGGATACATCGAATGATCGAGCACGACCGTGCGCAGGTACGCCATGAGGTCATCGAGCGGCATTGGGTCATCCGGCACGTCGAGCGTGACGGCCGCGCGCACTTCGTCGGCTCGTTCGCGGCGGGAGATCGGCAGATCGGGAAGCCGGTCGAGCAGCTCCACCCAGAGGTCGAGCGCGCGTTCACCGAGCTCGCGCGCGCGCTTCGAGTCCCAGTCGAGATCGCGGAAAGGCTCCGGGCTGTCCATGTGGGGGTGAAGGTTAACGCGAGCCGACGGCGAAGAGCGCCCAGATAACGCTTCCGATGACCACGATCGTGACGAGCCACTTCGACTCGGGCGGGAAAAGCTCGTGGCGCCAGAACAACACGAGGCCGACGGGGAAGAACAGGAACATCATCAATGCGATGAACCAGAGGCGCTCGCCAAGGGGGACAGGAGCGTGTTGTTCAGCTGGTATGTGACCGTTGTTCGAGATGAGAACCTCCCCGTTCACGACGATAGCGCAGAGGGGGTTTACGCGGGTGCATATGCCCTTTCGCGGACATCGACCCACCGTTTACACTGAGCGCTCACCCGGTCGCCGGCCGGGTACCCGGCAACGAGGAGGTCGCGTGGCCGACACGACAGATCGCTTCATGGACGCCATCGCGGAGCTGCAGGCGGTCGCCGACGAGGTCACGCCCGACGATGCGGCCGGCACGTTCGATGAGACCACACTCCAGAACTTCTGGCGCGACTGGCCGCACATCAGCGGATGGGCCGGCGCGCTCTGGCGAAAGCTGAACGAAGACATCGAACACGCCGCTGCCCCCGCCACCGAAGAAGACGTCCACGAAGTTGGCGGGGCAGGCTGACATGGCAACCTTGGGCGAGATCATGACGAAGGACGTCTACTCGACGACGGGCGAAACGCCCGTCGTGACCGCTGCGGAAACGATGGTGAAGCGGCGGCACGGGTCGGCCGTCGTCATCGAGGGCGGTTGGCTGGCCGGGATCTTCACAGAGCGCGACGTCTTGCGCGCAGCTGCATCGGGGAAAGATCTTCACGCTACCCCTGTGTCTGAGTGGATGACACGTGACCCCCAAACGGCGACGGCCGAAATGGACTCCGAAGAGGCCGCTCAGATCATGGTTGCGAACGGGTTCCGCCACCTCCCGGTCATGGAGGGAAACACCGTCTTGGGCATCGTCAGCCTTCGTGACGTGCTCGGCGCGCGCATCGCACGTTCCGCACGCTGACCGCGCTGCCGTCTGGAATTCTCAGGCTTCGCCCATCGGCATGATCACTTGCGTCGCCGTTGCCTTGCACGCGACCTTGTCGCGCTCATCGACGAACGTGGCTTCGATGTGCGCCTGGCGGCGTCCCCGATTCAACACCTCGGCGACGATGTGAAGGTCGGTCGTGACCGGGCGGAAGTACGACACGCAGATCCGATGTCGTGAAGAACTCGTTGTCGGCCAGCGTCGTTGACATCGCCGGCCCCGTGAAGCTATCGGCAAGCGCGACGAGATAACCGCCGAACACCGAACCGCCCGCATGGAACATGTCCTTGTCGAGCGGCCAGTCGCCCCAAACTCGCCCGGGCTCCCAGCCGCGGATGCGCGGAAGGCGCATCGCCATGACCATCGGGGGCGGCGTCGCCGTCCCCTCGACGATGTCGTCGAGGCGTTTCGCCCAGAAGCTCATCGTCGGAAGCCTACCGGCGGGTTGCGATGGGTTGCGAGGTGTTTCTCGCCGCGAGCGCATTTAACTCTCACGTCCGGTCGGTCTCGATGCCACCGCCGTATACTTCGCGCGCTCATGACCTCGGTGCACGCCGTCGCCGGCCTCGTAACCGCAGCGTGGATCGCGGCCGTCGTCGTGTGGGCGCTGACGGCCAAGCTCCTGCACCGGAGTCCCGGCCCTTCTTTCGAGCGCACCACGCTCGGCGCCGCAGGCCTGCTTGCACTACAGGCGTTATTCGGCGTCGTGCTCCTCGCAAGCGGCCACCACCGAAGTGGCCTCCATTACGTGTACGGGATCGCAGCAACCGTCGTGATCGCCGCCGGAGTTGCCCTTGCGCGCGCGCTGACCCGGGATCGCTGGGTCGTCCTCGCGTGGTCGGCGTTCATCGCAGGCCTGCTCGTCATGCGCGCGCTGATGACCGGCTATCACAAGGGCTAGGTCACGCGGCGTTCGAGTTGGTGAGCTCGCGGTGCAAGAAGTACGCGAGCGGCACCTTCGAGAACTGTTCGGCGCCGCTGCGCGCGTATGCATCCATCGCCCAGTAGGTGACGTAGCCCGTAGCGAGTGGCAGCACGATCGCCCCGACGCGGAAGACCCAGGTGATCGTGTCGACGGGGACGGTGAACCACTTCGCGATCAGGTCGTTCGAGCCCGCCAGGAACAGCACGGTGAAGAACGTCAGGGCCGCGACTCCGAGCGCCGTTCGGCCGGGACGGTCGCGGGGCCGCTCGAGAAGGTGGTGCGCGCTGCGATCCCCCGTCATGCGCGCGTCTATGAAAGGCCATGCGTATAAGAGCGTGAACATGATCCCCGGTAAGAGGACACCGGGGAAGAACGGGTTCGGGATCACGAACCCGTGAAAGCGGAACTCCCACGCTGGGAAGATCCGAAGCGCGCCCTCGGTCCATCCCAAGTACCAGTCCGGCTGCGCGGGGATCGTGACGTTCTCAGGCCGGAACGGTCCGTACAGCCAGATCGGATTGATCTGTGCAAGGCCGCCGAGAGCCGTCAGGACCGCGGCGACGCCAAAGAAGAGTCCGGTCGACTTGGCCGCGTACGTCGGCCAGAACATCGTGCCTTCCACGTTCCGCTCGGTTCGACCGGGGCCTGGAAACTGCGTGTGTTTCTGCCGCCAGACGAACGCGAGGTGCACCCCGATCAGCGCCGCGATGAAGACTGGGACGATGAGAACGTGCGTTGTGAATAAGCGGCTGATGATCCGGTCCGAGGGGAACTCACCGCCGAACACGAGGAATGCGATCCACGTTCCGAGCAAGGGGATCGACAAGGCGATCGAGTAGGCGATCCGTAGGCCGGTGCCGGAGAGCAGATCGTCGAGCATCGAGTAGCCGGTGAAGCCGTTGAAGAGCGCCAGCACCAGCAGCGTCAAGCCGATCCACCAGTTGATCTCGCGCGGCTTTCGGAATGCGCCGGTGAAGAAGATCCGGCAGAGGTGCACAACGATCGCGGCGATGAAGACGAGCGCTGCCCAGTGATGGGTCTGCCGCATCACAAGGCCCGCCCGAACGGAGAAGCTGAGATCGACCGCCGATGAGTATGCGGCGGAGACGGTGACCCCTTTCAACGGCCGGTACACACCGTGGTAGACCGTGTGGGCGAGGCTCGGGTTGAAGAAGTAGGCCAGGAAGATGCCGGTCGCGACGAGAACGACGAACGCGTAAAGGGCGATCTCGCCGAACAAGAATGACCAGTGGTCGGGAAAGACTTTGTTCAGCGTTTTGTGAAGGAAATGCGAACCACCGACACGCTCGTCGACCCAGGCAACCGTCCGCTTGATCATGGCTTTCTTCCGAAGTTCCAGAACTCGGGCCCAACTGGTTCCGGGAAGTCACCTTGAGCCACGATGTAACCGTCGGCGTCGATCGACAGTGGAAGCTGCGGAAGCGGCCTTGTCGCCGGACCCTTCGTCGGAACGGCGCCGTCCGGCACGAAGAAAACCGATTGGTGGCACGGACAGAACAGTTGGTTGCTCGACGCCTGGAACAGCCCGACCGGGCACCCGGCGTGGGTGCAGATCTTCGAGAATGCAACGATGTCCTCCGGGCTCCAATCCTCGCGGCCGGCACGCGGATGGAACGTGCCCGGCTCGGTCTTGATCAGCAAGGTCTGAGAGTCGGCGGCGTCCGTATGTCCTTCTGGGAACACCGTAAGGACGGTGTCGACGGCGAGCTCCGACGCGCGCACCGGCGCGCCGTCCTCCGTCACCGCCCTGGCCCCCGCACGCCACGATGTCTCGAACAGCGAACGCCCCGGGCGCGTGCCGAGGGAACGGATAGGAAAGATCAATGCAACGCCGAATACGGCGGCCGCAGCGCCGAGCAGCCTGCCGAGGAAACGGCGGCGACCGATCTGCTCTGCGCCCGTAACGAACGCCTCTTCGGTTTCTTCAAGCTCCTCGGGTTCCTCGAAGGTGAGTTTGCGATCCTCAACGTGCGGGCCCTGCGGCATCAGGAAGTGCGCCCACAGGATCAAGCCGGCTCCGAGACCGCCCAGAGCGACGAAGAGCATCGCGCCCTCGATCTGCGTCTGGCCGCCGAGCGCGTAGACCACCGTCAACGTGATCGACGCGGCGAAGCTCAGGATGAATGCCCACCCGATCGATGCCACGCCCCTCGTGTTCCGCTCGTCTGAATCAGGCAACCGTTTGCCGATGAGGTACGAGATCCCTCCGGCAGCGCCGGTTCCCGCGCCGAACACCAGGCGAGACAACAGCCTCGGACGCTTGGGCTCAGCCATGCTGACGCACCGACTTCCCGATCCAGCGCGCGAGCACTAGCAGCGCGCCCAGCCCGACGATCCAGGCCACAGCGCCCTCTGCCACCGGCCCGACGCGGCCGAGGTCGGCGCCCCCGCGGTTCTGGCCGGTACGGATATAGAGCAGGTATCGGATGATCGAATCCACCTGCTGGTCTGTGAATGTGTTTTTGCCGAACACCGGCATCGTCCCCGGCCCTGCTCGCATCGCCTCGGCGATCTCGACCGGCGTCGCGCGTCCAAGCCCAGGTACTTGGTTTCCCGAGCGGCTTTCGCTTGACGAGCTCCCGGCCCCGGTCGTCAGCGTTCCGCCGATCCCCGTGGCCGAGTGACATGCCGCGCAGTTCGCTTGGAACAATTCTCCTCCCTGCGCGAGGTTTCCGGCGGCGGGATCAACGGCGGGGATATCCGGCCCCTTTCCGCCCAGCGAGACAACGTAGCGAACGATCTTTTCGATCACGGCCGGCGGATACGCAGGTTGCCCTTCCTTGACGATGTCGGTGGCGTCTTGGATCGGCATGCGGCCGGTACGCAGCATGAAGTCGGTCAACGCCCCGCCGTTTCGCCCGCCGATCAGGTCGGGCGCCTTCGGCGTCCCTTGGCCGGCGTTCCCGTGGCACCAGGCACAGTCGCGCTGGAACCACTCCTGCCCTGTGACCGGCTGCCCGATGGCCTCGATCCCGGGCGGCGCGTAGCGCTTGGTGTGGTTCCTGAAGAGCCCGCAGGACACGCAGGCGATCACGAGCACCGGTAAGACGAACGCGAGGCGTTTCACGGCTCACTGACCACCGTCGCGCGACGAGGGTGGCGCGCGTCTAAGTCGCGGAACCAGCGCACGAACAGCACCCCGAAAACGCCGAAGAACACGATCGTGGAGGGAAGCCACATGATCGACCCGGCCAGTTGCTGATCGAGCAGCGGGTCGATGTGCAGCAGCGTCGCACGCTGTACGTAGATCGGGTAGGCGACGCGACCGAACGTGAGGATCGCGGCCAGCCAGTTGCCGAGCAGCATCGTCCCCAACACAAGCCCGATAGCCGGTACGGGGCGCATGCGTCGTCGTGGACCCGTGCGCATGACGCCGGCCCAGAACGCGAGCGCGATACCAAAGAACGAGATGTGCTCGAACGCGTGAACGGCGGAGCTTCGCACCGCCGCGTCGTACGCACCGGGCAGATGCCAGATCCAAAGGACTCCCGCATACACCAGGAGGATCAGCAACGGGTTCTTCAGCAAACGAAGCACAGCAGCGACCGGTTTCGTGCGGCCGATCGTCCAGCTCACCTTCCGGACCCTTATCGGAAGCGCGAGCGCCATAACCAGCCCCGGGCGCCCGGCGATCAGCAGCGGTGCAGCAACGAGCATGAGAACCTGGTGCTGCACCATGTGCATCGAGAACTTCGCTTCCGCGGCGCTGTGCAACGGAGAGACCACTGCGCCGAGCGCGACGAACACTCCCGCGACGAAGCACGCTGCGCGCGCGCGGCTGACCGCCCGGATCCCCGTCGCATAGAGGCCGGCGCCGTAGAGACCCAGCGCGATCAGCGCCGGAACCGTTTGGAACGGCTGGAAGTTCCACTGCGACCAGATCGCGTGCGGGTTGAAAGACGGGTCGGCAAACATCACAAGGAGTGGGCGCACGGGCTGAGGAACGCCGGGACGGCGAACTTCATGATCGTGATCAGGAAGAAGATCGCGCCGTTGAACAGGCCGGCCATCGCCATCCACCGCGCGCGATTCGCGACGGTTTTGTCGGAAACCTGGAGGCGACGGTAGCAACGGTAAGAGACGAATATCGCGAGCAGCGTCAGCACCGCGGCCACACCGTTGATGATCTGGACGACCGTGCCGACACTCACGTTGAGGAACATGCCGCTAAGGCGCGCGCCCGGCGTGCACGCGACCGACTCGTCGAGCCCGAAGTCAAGCAGCAACTGAGCCGCCCAGACGATCGGAGGTGCGAGCACGCCGTACCACAGCAGGAACGAACCCCTGGTCTCTGCGCGCGTGATCGCTTGCGGCTCCATCCTTCTCCCTAGACGTGCGGCGCCAGATAGATCGTCGCGAGCACGAACAGCCAGACGGTGTCGACGAAGTGCCAGTACATCGCGAAGTTCTGGACGCTGACGTGACGGTGCTCGTCGAACGCCCCCCTCCACGCGCGCACCTGCACCCAGACGCTGATGAGCAGACCGACCAGCACATGCGCACCGTGCAGCCCGGTGAGACTGAAGAACAACGTGCCGTAGACCCCGGATGACGGCGGAGAGACCTTGAGTACGTGTGGGTATTCCGCAACCACCTGAAGGAGCAAGAACGTGAGGCCGAGCAAGAAACCGACGAGCAGCCCCAAACGGAGGCGCCTTTGGTTTCCTTTCCGGATGCCGCGATCGGCGAAATGAACGGGCGCGCTCGAGGACCAAAGGATCGCCGTCATGATGAGCGGCAACTTCAGCTCCGGCGCCTTGATCCCGTTCGGCGGCCACACGGGACCGTTGCGGTAACGCAGGTACCAATAACTGGCGATGAGGAGCGCGAATAACGTCGCCTCCGTCGCTATCAAGAGCGCCATCCCCCACCAGCTGACGGAACGAGGACCCGACGCCACGGTGGGCAGCAGCTCACCGGGCTTTCCGGTCGGCGCCAGGTCCAGGTCCATCACATCTCCTGCGTCTGCCCGCGTGGCCATATCCACCCCAGCACGGAGATCGCGGTGGCGATCCCTCCGACCGCCGCGACGATCGCGATGCGGACGAGCGCACCGTAGAAGAAAACCGTCAAGCCCACGACGAGGAAAAATGGCCAGAGTGATTCGTGGGGCATGTCGACGATCGCCTCCGGCGTTGCATCGAGCATCGACGTCGCCAGCACACGGTGTCCTTCCGCGAGCGGACGCCCGCCCTGATCGGGCGGCTGCGCCCCGTCCTTCAGCTCGGGTTGATCCCACGTCGGATGCAAGCTGCGCACTTCGGGGATCGTTTCGAAGTCGTAATCGGGTGGCGGCGAGGACGTCGCCCACTCGAGCGTTTCGCTCTTCCACGGGTCGTTGCCGGCGCGCTCACCGTGGCGGACGCTCCAGGCCCAGTTGACGAACGAGATAAGTATCCCGATCCCCATGATGAAAGTTCCGATGGTCTCTACAAGGTTGTAGCTGTCCCACCCGAGCCCCGACTGGTACGTGTACGTTCGGCGCGGCATGCCGAGGAGCCCGAGGATGTGCATCGGGAAGAACGCGAGGTTGAACCCGACGAAGACGAGCCAGAACGAGACCTTGCCCCATCCTTCGTGGAGCATCCTTCCCCAGATCTTTGGCCCCCAGTAATAGATCGCGGCCAAGACTGGGAAGATGGCGACGCCGGCCATGATGTAGTGGAAGTGAGCAACAACGAAGTACGAGTCGGTCGTCGCTTGGTCGAACGGTACGGATGCAGCCATCACGCCGCTGACGCCACCGATGACGAAGATCAAGATGAACCCGAGAACGAAGAGCATCGGCGTCTTCAAGATCGTTTTCCCGGTCACGAGCGTGGCAAGCCACGCGAATACTTGGATCCCGGACGGTATGGCGACGAGGAAGCTCGTTAGTGAGATGAAGCTGATCGACATCGCCGGCAAGTCGGTGGCGAACATGTGATGGACCCAGACGCCGAAGCCGATGAACGCCGTGGCCATCTCGGCGAGGACGACCCAGGTGTAGCCGACCATCGGCCGGCGTGCGAAGGTCGGCAGGATGGTCGCGAGGATCCCAAGACCGGGCAACACGATGATGTAGACGAGCGGATGCCCGAAGATCCAGAACAGATGCTGCCACAGAAGGTTGTCGCCGCCGGCTCCAGGATCGAAGAAGTGCCAGTGCCAGTGGCGTTGGAGCATGAGCATCACCGTGGCGAGCGTCAATGCCGGCTGCGCGAAGAGCAGCGAAACCTGCATAGCCAGCTCGCCCCACACGAAGATCGGCATCCGGTTTAGCGTCATTCCGGGCGCGCGCATCTTGAGGATCGTCGTCAAGAAGTTGATCGCCGTCCCGGTCGTCGAGATGCCGAGGAAGATGAGGCCGAGAGCGTAGAAATCGATATTCACGCCGCCGGCGAAGGGCTTGTCTGCGAGCGGCGTGTAGTTGAACCACCCTGCGTCGGGCGCGCGGCCGATCAAGAACGAGGAGTACATGAAGAGCCCCGCGGCCAGGAACCCCCAGTACGTGAACGCGTTCAGCCGCGGGAAGGCCATCTCTCGCGTGCCGATCATGAGCGGGATCATGTAGACGCCGAACCCCGAGAAGACGGGCACTGAGAACAGGAAGACCATCGTGATGCCGTGCATCGTGAAGAGCTGATTGAACGTCTCCGGATCGAGCAGCTTGAGGTTCGAATGCGCGAGCTGCAGGCGCATGATCGAGGCTTCGATCCCTCCGAGGATGAGGAACGCGAGCGCCGTGTATAGATACTTCTTCGCGAGCCGCTTGTGGTCGACCGTGCTCAGCCACGTGCCCAGCCCGGGCTCTTCGCTCCACAGTTCCTCGAGAGGCTCGGCCAGTGTTGTCATGAGGGCTGCTCGAATCCCAGAGTCAGGAGATACGCAACGAGTGCGCGAACTTGTTCACCGGTGAGCGCGGTGGGAGGCATCGTGACGCCGGGCTTGATCTGATCCGGCGCAAGGATCCATTGCTCGAGGGTCTGAGGAGACAGCGGCACCGTTCCCGCGCCGATCGTCGAGCGCGTAGCCATGTGCGTGAGATCGGGTCCGAGCTGCCCGGCGGCGGGCGTGCCGCGGATCGCATGACACCCGATGCACGTGTTCGAGAGAAAAACCTGTTGCCCTTGCACCGCTAGAGCCGTTGAAGGGTCCGGTGCCGGCGCCGCCATGTCCTTCATCCACGTCTGGAAGTCGGCCGGCGTGTCGGCGACGACGAAGAAGATCATGTGCGCGTGTTGCAGTCCGCAATATTCGGCGCATTGGCCGCGGTACTGACCCGGATGGTCGGCCTGGATCCACATCTCGTTCGCTCGTCCGGGGATGAGATCGATCTTGGGTGCGAGCTCAGGAACCCACAAGCTATGGATGACGTCTGCCGATCGCAGATCGACGTGAACTCGCTCGCCGGCGGGGATATGGATCTCGTTCGCGGTGACTGCTCCATTCGGGTACCGCGCTTCCCACCACCAGTCGTGTCCGGTGATGGTGATCTCGAGGTTCGACGGCCGCGCGCGCGCGAGCGTGGACATCGCGCGCAGGGACACCAAGAAGAAGGCAACGAGGATCGCTCCGGTGACGCCGATACCGGAGATCAAGATGAAGCGGTCCCCCCACGGGACGTTCCGCTCGATGTCCTCTTCGCGCCGCCGGCGACCCTTGACGATCCCCCAGCCGCCCATGACCGTGACGAAGACGATGACGACGATAGAGACCGCGAGCATCGACCACCAAAGACCGGTCACTTGGCGCTCCGCCGGCCCCTTCGCGTGGAGAACCGAGGGGCTGCTGGCTGCGCAGCCGGTCGCAAGCGTGAGAACGGACGCACATGCACGCCAGGGACGTCGTCGGCGAACGCGCTCCCCCTCCACGAAGCCGACCTCCCCCGTCGGACGCGATGCGGGCGTGCAGGAAAAGACAGGTACGTCCAACAGCGTAGATAGCCGTCCTGCCGGATGTCTAAACCTGTACGAATGGGACCCAGGCCGACTCATAAGGCGGGGCACGCCGCGCGCGTGATGCGCTACGGTCGACCAGCATGTCGCGCGCGTTCTTCGAGCAGCTTTCCGACGCCCTTGCCGGTTTCCTTCCCCCCGACCTTCGGGCGTACGGCTCGGCTATCGGGTCCCGCAACGTGAAGGTCTGGTATGGCGAAGAATCCCACGAGCACTACGAAGTGCAGAGTCTTTCAAGCCGGCGTCTCGAGATCGGGTTCCACGCGGAGCACCCCAACGAGACCCGTAACGATGAAGTGATGACCGCGTTGAGCGCGCGAGAACGATCGTGGCGGCGAGCGCTCGGCAAAGAGGCACAAGCGGGCCCGTTCCTCGGCCGCCAACGTGGGTGGCGCCGTCTCTCCGAGGTCTGGGACGGTCCGGGCCTGGAGACCGATGAAGCGGCCGTGGAAGCGGCAGAGCGCCTCGCTCGATACATCAGCGCACTCGAGCGGATCAGGACGGCCCGATGAACCTCGTTCAGCCGATCTCCACAGACTGAACGTCCATCGGAATCTCATCGCGCTTCTGGAACGGAAGCATGGCTTCTGCGTTGAGCGCGGCGATCCCGAGCGCAGCGATGTCGATCGCGGAGCGATAGATCGCGTACCTCGGCACCCATCGCGGCCGGAACTTCTTGTTGAACTTGCGCAGGGTGTCGATCTGGATATACGAGGGCAGCTTCTTGATGATCCAGCCGGCAAGCGCTTCGAGCTTTCCGATGTCTGCGTCCTTCTCGAGCATGTTGCGGAACGCAGCGAAGTTCAGAGATACCTCACCGACATCGTGCGCGCGGCCCCACTCGACGATGTCGACGATCATCCGCTCGTTCACACCCCCGGGAACGCCGGTGTCGCGCCGCATCGCGTCCAACGACAAACCGCCTCCCGCTTTGCACGGAACGTATCGCTGGAACGCGATCGGAGCTCCCTGGCCGTCGCGGCACACGATCACGACTGTGTCGGGGTCACGGCAGGTCAACAGACCGTCCAGCGCCATCGAGAACCCGCGTTCGGGCGCGCCGGCTTTGTGCCTGTCGGAGATCCCGATGAGCGCGCGTCGCAGGGTCGGATCGAGGTCGCCCTCTCGATGGATCTCCGTTGTCACGCCTGCCCGCCCGCTGTGCGCAACCGATTGGCGAACGTTGCGCATCTTCCGTCCTTCGAGGGAGAACGACGGTACGTCGATCACCGCTTCGTCGCCGATGTAGATGCTCTTCAGGCCGACGCGCTCGTACAACGGCAGCCGGTCGACGCGCGCGCCGTACACGGCTGGGCGCCAACCAGAGCGCTCGCACAGGTCGACGAACGCGCGTATCGCGTCCTCGAATGCGGCGGGATCCCCCACGGGATCGCCGGATGCCAGGCCGACGCCGTTGAGATAGCGGTAGGCGACGGCTGCTCGACCATCGGGTGAGAATGCATAGCGCTTGTCACGGCGCAGTGCGAACGGGTCCAGCGTGTCGCCATCCCTACGATCGAGGATCGCGCGCACATCATCGCGCTCGTCCCGGCGTCCGCCCGCGCGCTCTGCGACGGGAGCCAAGACCAACGACACGATGTACGCCATGCTGAGCGCGCCCAACACGGTGACGGAGAGTGGGAACCATCTCGAGAAGAACGTACCCCTGAACGTGAGCGGGCCGGTCATCCCGATGAGCCGAGAGCCGGTCTCCTCGAGAGCGCGCGGGAACGTGAGGTGCGGAGAAATCAGGTGTCGGCGCAGGAACAGTCCGCCTATCCCGTAGGCGAAGTCGATCAGAACCACCGCCGGTACCACGCGCGCAAGGGTGCGCCACCGAAGCGGATCGGTGCCGGCGACGAAGATGCGCCGGTTCAGGAAGAGGACAAGCGCCAGCGCGGCCGTCAGCGCCGCTTCTTCGATGTCGAGTCCCTTGATCAGATGGGTTCCGGTCGAAAGCAGCAAGATGCCGAGGCCCACCTGATAGGCGATCTGCTTGCGTTGAGAGATGCCGCGGCCGACCAACAGCAACCC
>Ga0070708_100002164_pt1 | contig 15179 bp, 12 predicted proteins | sample KBSK5503metaG_FD_65469 | JGI IMG/M metagenome (GOLD analysis project Ga0070708, IMG submission 65469) | Corn, switchgrass and miscanthus rhizosphere microbial communities from Kellogg Biological Station, Michigan, USA - KBS K5-50-3 metaG | ecosystem: Host-associated > Plants > Roots >... | reverse complement strand
CTCGTGGCCATCGGCCGCTTCGATCTGGTCACCGTGTTGCGGGCCGTCGAGCTGTACCGGTGCACGCTGACGACATTCATCACCACCGTGAACGTGGCCGTGGTCAACTTCCCCAGGACGAAGGAGTTCGATCTCTCTTCATTGCGGCACTGCTTCTCCGGAGGCGCTCCGGTGCCGCCCGCGATCGCGCGCCGCTGGGAGGAGATCACCGGCCACAAGCTGATCGAGGGCTACGGGCTCAGCGAGACCACCGCACCCACGCACATCAATCCCCGGCACCGGCCCAAGTACGGGACGGTCGGCGTGCCGCTGCCGCTGACCGAGGCGCGGATCGTCGACGTGAACGACGGCGCCACCGAGCTGGGCATCGGCCAGTCGGGCGAGATCGCCGTGCGCGGCCCGCAGGTGATGAAAGGGTACTGGCGCAATCCCGACGCCACCCGGCGCGCGTTCCGCGATGGCTGGTTCCTGACCGGAGACATCGGCCAGGTCGACGAGGACGGCTACTTCAGGATCGAGGAGCGGAAGAAGGACATGCTCAAGGTGTCCGGCTTCGCCGTCTTTCCCGCGGAGGTGGAGGGGATCATGTACCGCCACCCGGCGATCGCGGAGGTGGGGGTCGTGGGCGTGGCCGATCCGTACCGCGGGGAGGACCCGCTGGCGTTCGTGGTGCTCAAGCCCGAGGCCAGAGGCAGCGTCAGCGAGGAGCAGATCGTCGAGTGGTGCCGGACCAACATGGCGGCCTACAAGGCGCCGCGACAGGTCCAGTTCCTGGATGCGTTACCCAAGACCGCGTCGGGCAAAGTGCTCAAGCGGATCCTGCGGGACCAGGCGGCGGCGCTGAAAGCGAAGTGAGCCGTCGGAGATGGAAGCTGATCGGTGAATTCTTCCGGCGGCGGGTCTCGGCATAGACCTTCAGGTCACCTCGAACAGCCCCGCTGCACCCATGCCGCCGCCGATGCACATGGTGGCGACCACGTACTTGACCCGGCGGCGGCGCCCTTCGATGAGCGCGTGTCCTGCGAGCCGCGCCCCCGACATGCCGTAAGGATGCCCGATGGCGATGGCGCCTCCGTCGACGTTGAGCCGGTCGTCGGGGATGCCGAGGCGGTCGCGGCAGTAGAGCACCTGCACCGCGAATGCTTCGTTCAGCTCCCAGAGGCCGATGTCATCCATCTTCAGCCCGGCGCGCTCCAGCAGGCGAGGGACGGCGAAGACGGGCCCGATGCCCATCTCGTCGGGCTCGCACCCCGCCACGGCAAAGCCGCGGAAGATCCCCAGCGGCCGCAGCCCGCGCTTCTCCGCCAGCTTCGCGTCCATCACCACGCAGGCGGAGGCGCCGTCGGAGAATTGGCTGGCGTTGCCAGCCGCCACCACGCCCCCTGGAATGGCCGGCTTGATCTTCGAGATCGCCTCGACGGTGGTGTCGGGACGGATCCCTTCGTCGGCGGAGAGCGTCACCTCGCGCGTGGAGAGCCGGCCAGAGTCCTTGTCGGCGACACCCATCAGGGTGGTGAAGGGCACGATCTCGTCGGCGAACCTGCCCGCCGTCTGTGCCGCCGCGGCCCGCTGCTGGCTGCGCGCGCCATACTCGTCCTGCTTCTCGCGAGGGATCCGGTACCGCGCCGCCACGTTCTCGGCCGTCTCCAGCATGCCCATGTAGATGGCCGGCTTGTGCTCGACGAGCCAGGGATCCCGGAACATGTGCTGGTTCAACTCCTGCTGGACGCAGGAGATCGACTCGATGCCGCCTGCCACCATCACGGGCACGCGATCGACGATCACCCGCTGCGCGGCGATGGCGATGGCCTGTAGCCCCGAAGAGCAGAAGCGGTTCACGGTGGTGCCCGCCGTCGTGACCGGAAGACCGGCGCGCAGCGCGATCTGCCGAGCGACGTTGCCGCCCGTAGTTCCCTCGGGCAGGGCGCACCCCATGATCACGTCTTCGACCTCGGCGGGATCGAGCCGGGCCCGCTCCACTGCCGCCCGGACGACGTGGGCCCCGAGGGTCGCGCCGTGCGTCATGTTCAAAGACCCGCGCCAGGACTTGGCCAGGCCAGTGCGGGCAGTCGAAACGATCGCTGCGTCGGTCATGGCGCGCTCCCGGAGCTGAACGACTTCCCTTCGGCAGCGAGCTTCGCCAGCAGCGGCGCCGGCTGCCACGCCGAGGCATCCCCGTGTGGGTTCTTCGCCAACCGCCGCATGGACCGCACCACGTTGTAGAGCCCGAGCGAGTCGGCGTGGTGCATCGGGCCGCCGCGATACGGCGGGAAGCCATAGCCGGTGAGGTACACCACGTCGATGTCGGAAGCGCGCAGGGCGATGCCCTCCTCGAGGATCTTCGCCCCCTCGTTGACCAGCGCCAGGATGCAGCGCTCGACGATCTCTTCGCCGGAGATCTCGCGGCGGGCGAGGCCGATGTCGCGTGAAGCGGAGACGATGAGATCCTCCACGATCGGATCGGGGATGGCGTCGCGCCGTCCCGGCTCGTAGCGGTACCAACCGGCGGAGGTCTTCTGGCCGAAGCGGCCCATCTCGCACAGCCGGTCGGCGATCACCTGCCGCCGCATCGCGGGATTCTCGGCGTAGCGGCGTTTGCGGATGGACCAGCTCACGTCGCCTCCCGCCAGGTCCGCCATGCGGAAGGGGCCCATGGCCATTCCGAACTTCTCCAGGGCAGCGTCGACTTGGGCTGGCAGCGCCCCCTCCTCGATCAGGAGGAGCGCCTGCTCGATGTAGCGCGCTAGCATGCGGTTGCCGATGAAGCCGTCGCACACGCCCGAGACCACTCCGGTCTTGCCCAGCTTCTTCGCCAGGCCGAGGACGGTGGCGAGGACGTCCTTGCCGGTGGCGCGGCCCCGGACGATCTCCAGCAGCTTCATCACGTTCGCCGGACTGAAGAAATGCGTGCCGATCACCTCGGTGGGACGCCGGGTGAAGGCGGCGATCCGGTTCACGTCCAGCGTGGAGGTATTGGTGGCGAGGATGGCGCCCTTCTTCATCACCTCGTCGAGCTGCCGGAAGACGGATTCCTTCACGGACAAGTCCTCGAAGACCGCCTCGATGACGATGTCCGCTTGCGCCACGTCCGCAAACGCCAGCGTGGGCTTCAGGAGCCCCATCCGCTCCTCGACTTGCGCGGCGGTGAGCTTTCCTTTCTTTGCGCTTCCCTCATAGTTCTTGCGGATGATGGCGAGCCCCTTGTCGAGCGCCTCCTGCTTCACCTCCAGCACTTGCACCGGGATGCCCGCATTGGCGAAGCACATGGCGATACCGCCGCCCATGGTCCCGGCGCCGATCACCGCTGCGGAGCGGATGGCTCGGGTGGGCGTGTCCTCCGGCACGTCGGGAACCTTCGAGGCGGCGCGCTCGGCGAAAAAGGCGTGACGGAGCGCCTTCGACTCCGGCGAATTCAGCAGCTCGATGAAGAGCTGCCGCTCGATCCCGGCTCCCTCCTCGAACGGCTTCGTCGACGCGGCCACCGCCTCGACGCACTTGAGCGGCGCCGGATACCCCTGAGCGACCGCGGTGACGCTGTTGCGCGCGAATTGAACGAATGCCTCGGGGTCGGGATGGACGACGCGGCGCTCGCGGAGCACTGGGAGCGGCCGCTGCGCGGCGACGCGGCCGGCGAAGGCGACGGCGCCCGCGAGCAGATCGCCTTCAATCAGTTCGTCGAAGAGCCCCGACTTCGCGAGCTTCTCCGCCGGCATCGCAACGCCGGAGACGATCAAGTTGAGGGCCGTCTCCAGGCCGACCGCCCGGGGAAGCCGCTGCGTCCCTCCCGCGCCGGGAAGAAGGCCGAGCTTCACCTCCGGCAACGAAATCTGCGTTGCCGGCGCGGCCACCCGGTAGTGGCAACCGAGCGCGAGCTCGAGGCCGCCGCCCATCGCCACGCCGTGCAGGGCGGCGATGACCGGCTTCTCGCTTCGCTCGATCTCGCGGATGACGGTGGGGAGGTTGGGCTCCTGGAAGGACTTTGGCGTGCCCAGCTCGGTGATGTCGGCCCCGGCCGAGAAGGACTTGCCGGCGTCGGCAAGCACCACCGCCGACACCGCCGGATCGGCGTTGGCGCGGTCGAGGCCCGCGAGGATTCCCGCGCGCACCGCATGCGCGAGGCCGTTGACCGGCCGGTTGTCGAGCCGGATCAGCGCCACCGTGCCCTGGGTCGTGTAGTCGGCTCCGCTCATGTGCCCTCCACCTCCGCGCTTGCCGCCACGAACTGCTCCAGATGGTGCGCGGTATCGCCCAGCGCCATCTCCAGCGCCGTCAGGCGGCGGAAGAGATGGCTGACGGCGATCTCGTCGGTGACGCCCATGCCGCCGTGGAGCTGCACCGCCTGCTGTCCGACGAAGCGGCAGGCCTCGCCCACCACCACCTTGGCCGCCGCCAGCGCGCGGCGGCGCTCGCGGCCCGGCGGTTCGGCGGCGCGCATGGCCGCAAGGTAGCTCATCGAGCGCGCCTGCTCGACGTGGATGAGCATGTCCGCCATGCGGTGCTGCAGGGCCTGGAACCGGGCGATGGGGAGGCCGAACTGCTGGCGCGTCTTCGTGTACTCCACGGTCGCGTCGAGAATGGCTTGCAGCGCGCCCACGGCCTCGGCGCACCGGACGGCGAGACCTTGATCGAAAGCGGTAGCCAATCCGGCGAAGGCGGCACCTTCCGCGCCGATCAGCGTTCCGGGCGCGTCGGCCAGCTCCACGTCGGCAGCGCACATTCCGTCGAGCGTCCGGTACGGCGAGAGCGATACGCCCGGACCCTCCCGCGCCACCGCAAGCAGCGAAACGCCCGCCGGCTCCTCCGGAGCGCCGGAGGTGCGCGCCGAAACCAGCAGCACATCGGCGGCGGGCGCATGCAGCACGACCGACTTCACTCCCTTCACCGTCCAACTGCCGCCGCTGCGCCGCGCCGAAGAGGCGACGAACCGCAGATCGTAGCGGGCCCGGGGCTCGAAGTGCGCCGGCACGGCGATCCGCTCCCCTGCGGCCATGGCCGGGAGCATCTCCTCGCGCTGCCGGGCCGAGCCCAGCTCGCGGATCAACACCGTGCCGATGATGGCGGAGGAGACCCACGGCTCCAGCAGCATCGCCTTTCCCGTCGCCGAGGCGGTGAGCAGCGTCTCCACCACGGCGGGCGCCATGCCTCCCTGCTCCTCGGGGAGCTGCAGCGAGAGCAACCCGAGCTCCGCGAGCTTCGACCAGACCTCGCGACTCCATCCCTCGCGCGAGTCGAGGATCTTGCGCCGGGCCTCGAACCCGTACTGCTCGCCCAGAAACCTCTGCACCATGTCGCCGAGCTGCTGCTGCTCGGGAGTGGGAGTGAACCGCATGGGAAGCTCCTACAGCCCGAGGATCGTCTGCGCGATGATGTTCTTCTGGATCTCGTTCGAACCGCCGTAGATCGACGTCTTGCGAAGGTTCAGGTACGTGGCGGCGAGCGCGCCGGGGCGCAACGCCAGCGCCCGGGGGCCGATGGCGTGCATCATCAGCTCCGAGATCGCCTGCTGGATCTCCGTACCTTTGATCTTGAGGAGCGACGCCTCCGGCCCTGGCGCGCGCCGCTCCGCCTCGGCGGCGAGCACGCGCAGATTCGTGATCTCCAGCGCCATCAGCTCGACCTCCACCTGCGCGACCCGGGCGGCGAAACCGGGATCGGCGAGCAGCGGCTTGCCGTCCTTCCGCTCCTCGGAGGCGATGCGCTTGAGCCGCGCCAGCTCCCGCTTGGAGCCGCCGACGCCGGCGATGTTGGTGCGCTCGTGCCCGAGGAGGAACTTGGCGTAGGTCCAGCCGCCGTTCTCGTCGCCCACCAGGTTCTCCACCGGGACCTCGACGTCCTCGAACCAGACCTCGTTCACCTCCCGGCTGCCGTCGAGCAGCCGGATCGGCCGCACCGTCACGCCCGGGCTTTTCATGTCGATGAGCAGGAAGGAGATGCCCGCCTGCTTCTTCACCGCGGGGTCCGTGCGCACGAGGCAGAAGATCCAGTTCGCGTGCTGCGCCAGCGTGATCCAGGTCTTCTGTCCGTTGACGACGTAATGCTCTCCCTTGCGCTCCGCGCGGGTCTTCAGTGAAGCGAGGTCGCTGCCGGCGCCGGGCTCCGAGTACCCCTGCGCCCACCAGTGTTCGCCGGAGAGGATGCGGGGCAGGAACCGCTTCTGCTGGGCAATGCTGCCGAAGCGCATGAGCACCGGGCCCACCATCTTGAGACCGAAGGGCAGCAGCCGGGGGGTGCCTGCCGCGGCGCTCTCCTCTTCGAAGATGTACTGCTTCACCGGATCCCAGCCGGTGCCGCCGAACTCCTTGGGCCAGTTGGGGCCGCCCCAGCCTTGCTTGTACAGGGTCTGCTGCCAGCGCAGCGTGTCGCCGGCCGATACCTCCAGGCCCTCGAGCACCTTGCGGCGCGTGTCGGCAGGGACGTTCGTCTCGATGAACGCGCGGACCTCGTCGCGGAAAGCCAGCTCCTCGGCGCTGAAGCTCAGGTCCATGGGAGCCGGGTCCTCCTTGCGTCTCTTGTTTTCGCTATGCGAAGCTATCTTTCATGCAGCGCGCCCGGGGTAGCATGGCGAAAACCGAGCTGGCAAGCGTGCCCGACCGCAAGTTCGTCACGGCGCTGGGGCGCGGGCTCGACGTTCTGCGCTGCTTCGGCCCCCGCGACCGCTGGCTAGCCAATCAGGACATCGCCGCCCGCACCGGTCTGGCCAAGCCGACGGTCTCGCGGCTCGTGTACACCCTCACGCAGCTCGGCTTCCTGCGCCACAAGCGCTCGCCGCGAAAGTATGCGCTGGGCGGCGCCGCGGTGAGCCTGGGCTACTCGGCGCTGACGCAGATCGACATCCGTCGCGCCGCACGCCCGCTGCTCTACGCTCTCTCGCAGCAGACCAATTCGTCCGCGCACCTGGCCATCAACGACGCGCTGCACATGCAGGTGATCGACACGTACTGGCGCTCCAGCGCGTTCGTGATCGACATCGGCTCGCGGGTCCCGCTCGTCACCACCTCGCTGGGCCGGGCTTACGTCTGCGCGCTGCCGGAAGAGGAGCGGAAGATCATCTTCGAGCAGATCCAGGCGCGGCGTCCGGAGGAGTGGCCTCTCAACCGCAAGCGCCTGGAAGCGGCGCTCCGCGAGTACGAGCAGTTTGGATTCTGTCTCGCGCTCGGAGACTGGCACCGGGACGTCAATGCGGTGGCCGCGCCGTTCGATCCGCGCGACGGGTCGAAGCCGGTGGCCGTGGGGTGCAGCGGGGCTGCCTACCTGCTCAGCCCCGATCTGCTCAAGCGGGAGATCGGCCCGCGCCTGCTGGCGCTGGTGGGCAACTTGCGCTCCGCGCTCAATCCAGATTAGGCCCGGCGCCGCCGGAAATAGGGCCTGCGCGTGAGCGTGATCATACCGCCGTCAGTCGCGAGATCTGTTCTAGCCGCCGCCTGCCTCGGGCTGAAGGCGTACGGATCGCTCGGCTTCCGCTGCGCGAGCAAATCTCGAAAGCGCAGTGGCGGCCGAGCGATTTCGCTCTGCGGAACCGCTCTCCGAGGGCGGTTGCGAATGTAGCGCCACGTTGAGTAGATGAACGAGCCCTGTCAGCGGGAGGGGGATCTTCCGCATCCACCAGCAGAGGAGGAGTTGATGGGTACTGTCCCGATGGGAAGTCACCGATTCATCCACCATGCTGCGGCCGCCGTCCTCATCTGCTGCGTCGCCGGCGCCGCATCCGCTCAGCAGCAACCCCCTGCCGGGAGTCAAGCGGAGAAGCCGCCCGAGACGGCTCCAGCCAGGCCGGCGTCACCCGTCCCGACCTTCGCGACCCTCGGTCCGTCGCGCGAGATCAAGCTGTCCGAGAACACCTGGTTCCGTTTCGGCGTCCAGGTCCAGGCCTGGTACAAGCTCGCGCAAGACCGGATCCTGCAATCGAACGGATCCGACGGCACGTATGCGATGGATTACTACTGCCGGCGCTGCCGTTTCTTCGCGACCGGATCGGTGGTCAAGGACGTTTACTTCAACGTCCTGTTCGAGGCATCGAACTTCGGCAAGGCCGATCCCCTGACGGGCGTGAAGAGCTTTGCCGCGCCCAACATCCTCGACGCCTATGGCCAGGTGAAGTTCGCCGACTGGTTCTGGCTGAGCGGCGGCAACATCCTCATGCCCTTGACCCGCAACGGTCTGCAGCCGACGACCACCTATCTGAGCATCGATACCGCGAACGTCGCGAGCACGCCCGCCCTTCAACTCAACACCGCCGTCCTTCGCGATCTCGGTTTCCAGGTCAATGGATTCTTCCTGCAGAACCACCTGGAATACCGCGTGGGCGTCTTCCAAGGCACCCGACAGGCGGCCGTCACCACCGGCACGCCACCGAACGTCGTGGTGACGCAGACCGCCGGACACAACGGGCCCCGCGTCGTCGCCATGGCCTCGTACAACTTCTGGGACACCGAGACCGGCTACGTGAACGGGGGCCATTACTATGGCGCGAGGCAGGTCGTCGGCCTGATGGGCAACTTCGACTACCAGATCCTGCGCACCGATAGCCCGCCGGCCCCAGGAACGTCGAAGAACGCGTATTACGGCGTCAGCGCGGCGGCCTTCCTCAACTATCCGCTGAGCGGCCAGCCGAGTCCGAGAGGCGGCGACGAGATCGCCGGCCTACTGCAGTGGGGCTATTACGACGGCGGCCTCCGGCAGACCGGTGCAGCTCCCAGCAACCCGGGCAGCTATCCCAACGTCCTGAAGCAGATGAACTACCTGGCAGAGGCCGCCTACTACAATCACGCTTCGAAGTTCTCCATCTTCGGCAAGTTCGAGAAGCGGAAGATCAGCGACGACTATTCCGGCCCGGTGGGCACCGCGCTGAAGATCGCCAGCAACCAGACCTGGATCGCGGGCGGCGTGAAATACTACGTGGGGCCTTTCAACTTCATGAACTTCGGCCTTCAGTACGAGCGGATCATCAACGACGATGCGCCCGGCACGCAGCAAAGCGGCACGAACAACATCACCTTCCAGATGCAGACGCTGCTCTACTGAGCTAGACGGAACGGCGGGGTCGCGATGGAGGCAGCATGGGTTCCCGGATCGTCAGCCGTCGCGACCTCGAGTTCCAGCTCTTCGAAGCGTTGGACGTCGAGTCGCTCCTGAAGCGGCCCCGGTTCGCGCAGCACTCGCGCGAGACGATGCTCGCCGCGGTCGACACCGCGCTGGCCATCGCGGAGGAGAAGTTCGCTCCGCACAACCGCAAGGCGGACGAGCACGAGCCCACCTTCGAGGGCGGCCGCGTCCACCTCATTCCCGAGGTGAAGGAGGCGCTGGAGGCGTACATCGCGGCCGGATTTCTCGCGGCCGGAGAGGATTTCGACCAGGGAGGCATGCAGCTTCCGACCACGGTCCGCGGCGCGTGCCAGGCGATCTTCGCCGCCGCCAACGTCGGCACGACGGCCTATGTCTCCTTGACCGCCGGCAACGCCGCCCTGCTCGCCGCGTTCGCGTCTCCGGAGCAGAAGGAGCGGTATCTCAAACACCTGCTCTCCGGACGCTTCTTCGGGACCATGGCGCTGACGGAGCCGCAGGCCGGATCATCCCTTTCAGACATCGTCACCACCGCAACCCCGAATCCCGACGGCAGCTACTCGCTGAGCGGGACGAAGATCTTCATCTCCGCGGGCGACCACGATCTCGCCGAGAACATCGTCCATCTGGTGCTGGCGAAGATTCCCGGATCGCCTCCCGGCGTGAAGGGCATCTCGCTTTTCATCGTCCCCAAGTACCGCGTCGACGCCGACGGCACGCTCGGTCCTCCCAACGACGTGACGCTGGCGGGACTCTTCCACAAGATGGGATACCGCGGGACGGTGTCGACGCAGCTCGCCTTCGGCGAGAAGGGCGAGTGCCGGGGCGAGCTGGTCGGTCAACCCAACCAGGGCCTCACGTACATGTTCCACATGATGAACGGGGCGCGCATCAGCGTGGGACTCGGAGCGGTGATGCTCGGCTACACGAGCTATCTGCACGCGCTCGAGTACGCGCGCGACCGGCCCCAGGGCAGGCCTCTCTCCGCGAAGGACCCGCGGGCACCGCAAGTCCCCATCGTGCAGCACGCGGACGTGCGCCGCATGCTCCTCGCCGCCAAATCGTACGTGGAGGGCGGCCTCGCGCTCGGTCTGTACGCGGCGCGCCTCTACGACGAGATGGACACGGCCGCCTCACCGGATGCGCGGCGCGACGCGGAGGTGCTGCTTTCGCTGCTCACGCCCTTGGTGAAGGCATGGCCCTCGCAGTACTGCCTGCTGGCGAGCGACCTCGCCATCCAGGTGTACGGTGGATACGGGTACATGCGCGAGTATCCGGTGGAGCAGTTCTACCGGGACAACCGGCTGAACCCGATCCACGAAGGCACCAACGGCATCCAGGCGCTCGATCTGCTCGGGCGCAAGGCGCTGGGCGGCGGAGGGAAGGGGCTGGAGCTCCTCGTCCGCGCGATGTGGCCCGACATCGAGGGCGCCGGCGGCGAGGAGACGCTGCGCGGGTTCGGCGCGGAGCTGGGGCAGGCCACGGAGCGCCTGATCGCGACCACGCGGCGCCTGGGGGAGGCGGCGACGAGCGACGTGGAACGCGGGCTCGCGAACGCGAGCGTGTATCTCGAGGCGATGGGGCACGTGGTGGTGGCGTGGATGTGGCTGCGCCAGGCGGCCGCCGCGACGCGAGCGCTCGGGAGCCCCCGGACCGCGGACGCCGATTTCTACCGGGGCAAGCTGGCCGCCTGCCGCTACTTCTTCCGCTGGGAGCTGCCGCGCATCGGGCCGCAGCTCGCGCTGCTCGATTCGCTCGACTCCACCGTCCTGACGACACAGCCGGCCTGGCTGTAAGGTGGAGTCGCGGTGAGCGGACCTTTGGACATTCCCCAGGGATTCGAGGAGCTCCAGCGCGCCAACAGCCGCTTCCTCTCCTCGCTCGGGCCGCTCTACGCCAAGAGCGAGGTCTCTGCCCTCGTCATCGGGCTGCGCGTCGAGGAGAGGCACCTCAACACCCGCGGCGTCGCCCACGGCGGCATGCTGGTCACGCTGGCCGACAGCGCGCTGGGCATCGTGATCGCGATGTCGCGCACGCCGCCGCATCCGATGGTGACCGTGAACCTCACCGCAGACTTCGCCGACGTCGCGCGGCAGGGAGACTGGGTGGAGGCGCGGGTCGACGTGCAGAAGATGGGAAAACGGCTGGCGTTCGCGACTTGTCACCTCTGGGTCGGCGACCGGCGCATCCTGCGCGCCAGCGGCGTCTTCGCCGCCGTAGGGGAATAGGGAGGCTGCACATGAGCGTCAAGGACCTGTTCGATCTCTCCGGCAAGACGGCGTTGATCACCGGCGGTTCCCGCGGCCTCGGCCTGCAGATCGCCGAAGCGTTCGGCGAGTTGGGAGCGAAAGTGGCCATCACCGCCCGCAAGCAGGGCGAGCTGGACGAGGCGGCCGCCCGGCTCTCGAAACAGGGTGTCGAGACGCTGACCATCGCCGGAGACTTGTCGAAGTTCGAAACCATCCCTGCGATGGTGGACAAGGCGGTGGCGCGCTTCGGCACGATTGACATCCTCGTCAACAACGCCGGCACCACCTGGGGAGCGCCCGCGGAAGAGCATCCGCCAGAGGCGTGGCACAAGGTGATGAACCTGAACGTGAACGCGATGTTCTTCCTCACCCAGGAGGTGGGCCGCCGCTGCATGATCCCGCGGCGGAAGGGGAAGATCATCAACATGTCTTCGGTGGCGGGCCTGCGCGCGCACGGCAGTGGGATGACGACCATCGCCTACAACACCAGCAAGGCGGCGGTGCTTCAATTCACGCGCGCGCTGGCGGCGGAGTGGGGGAAGTACGACATCAACGTGAACGCCCTCTGCCCCGGGTTCTTCCCTTCCAAGATGTCACGCGGGCTCTTGGAGGTGATCGGCGACGAGGTGATCGCTCACACTCCGTTGGGCAGACTGGGCGGCGACGAAGATCTGAAAGGCATCGCCGTGTTCTTCGCCTCCGACGCGTCGCGCCACGTCACCGGACAGTACGTCGCGATCGACGGAGGGGCCTCACTCTAGCGGAGCGTGATTCAGGGCCCAAAAGGATAGGGCGTCCAGTCCTCGTCGGCGCGCTTGAGGGAGAACGAGCCGCTCACCGGGCCACTCACCGAACCCGCCAGGGTGTCTCCCGCCGCGGCGCCGTCGAAAATACCTTCGCCGGGAAGCTCGAAATGGACGTTGCTGCCGCTGACGCGCACGCTTTCGAGCGTCATGGAATTGTCGCCGGTGCTGAGCCGGCCGTCCCAGACGCTGCCGTCTTCCAGAAGCTCCACGGCCACCGGCTCGCGGATTCCGTCGTGCAGGTAGATTCCCTGCCAGCGGCCCTGCAGAGCCTCTTCGCCCTGCGGGCGCGGAGATGCGCCGGCGCAAGCTGCCAGAACGACGACGAACCCCATCGACAATGCGGTCTTCATCTTCAACTCCTCGGATTTCCAATGTTGGATCACCAAGGCAGCTCCGGGATTCGCCCGAGGGCTGCGCGGCGCCGTGCGCGAGCGGGTTTCGACGTGCGGAACAGGGCCCGCCCGGGGGCTCGACTGAGCGCAGACCCGCTGTCAAGATGCAGCCTCGCCGCATCGCTTCCAACCGGGGAGATCCCATGATTCGTCCGCTCATCATCGCCGCGGCCGGCATCCTCGCCGTCGCGCCCGCCGCCTTCGCAGAGGACAGCATCAAGATCGCCGTGGTCGGACCGATGGCCTTCGCCCAGGGAGAGAACGCCTGGGCGGGCGCCGAGATGGCCCGCGACGAGATCAACAAGGCGGGCGGCATTTCCGCCGGCGGCAAGAAGCGGAAGATCGAGCTGGTCCGCGTCGACAGCAACGAGATCCAGTCGGTGCCCGACGCCACCAACGCCATGGAGCGCGCCATCACCCGCGAGAAGGCCGACTTCGTCATCGGTGGCTTCCGTTCCGAGGCCGTGCTCGCCATGCAGGAGGTGGCGATGGACAACAAGAAGATCTTCCTCGGCTGCGGCGCGGCGGACGCCAAGCTGGGGGCCAACGTGGAGAAGAACTACGACCGGTACAAGTACTGGTTCCGCGTCGCGCCGCTCAATGCTCCAGGTCTGGGGAAGACGCTGTTCGCCGTGCTGGGCAGCATCGCCGGCCAGATCCGCGCCGATCTGAAGAAGGAGACGCCCAGGATCGCGATCCTCGCCGAGAAGGTGATCTGGACCGAGGCGATCGTCAAGGCGGCGCAGGACAACCTGCCCAAGATGAAGATGGAGGTGGTGGGCCTCTGGCAGCCGTCGCCCGTGGCCACCGACGTCACGGCCGAGCTGGCGGCCATCGACCGCGCCGGGGCGGACATGGTCTTCACCGCCTTGTCCGGGCCGGTCGGGATCGTCGTTGGCCGGCAGATGGGGGAGCGGAGGATGCGCGCCGTCGCCTTCGGCATCAACGTCGAGGCGCAGAAGGACGGGTTCTGGCAGGCCACCGCCGGCAAGGGCAACTACGTCGCCACCCTCGACACCTACGCCGAGGTGGAGATGACGCCGAAGATGATCCCCTTCGTCAAGGCGTTCAAGCAGCGCTTCAACAAGTCGCCCACCTACAACGCCGGCACCTACGACGCGATCGACCTGCTCAGGACCGCCATCGAGAAGGCCGGCACCACCGACGCCGACAAGCTCGTGCCCGTCCTCGAGCAGACGCAGACCGTGGGCACGGGCGCGTTCCTCGAGTTCGACAAGGCCCACGATCCGATCTGGGGCATCGGCAAGTACACCGGCATCGCCGTGCAATGGCAGAACGGGAAGAAGGTCCCTTTCTGGCCTCCATCCGTAAAGGGAATGGGGAAGTTCGGACTCCCGGGCGAGAGCTGATCGCCGGATGTTCCAGGACATCCTCGTCACCGGCCTGGTCAACGGCAGCGCCTACGCGCTCCTCGCCATCGGCTTCTCGCTGATCTTCGGCGCGGCGCGCATCGTCAACATCGCGCACACCGCCTTCTACATGCTGGCGGCGTATTGCCTCTATGCGCTCCTGGTGCAGGCAGGCCTCGGGGTCCCGCTCGCCGGGGCGATGGCGGTGGTCTCGGTCACCCTCCTGTCCGTCGCTTGCTATCGCCTGGTGATCGAGCCGGTGCGCCAGCACGAGGCGGCGGTGCTCATCGCGACCATCGCGCTGGCGCTCATCATGCAGGAGGCGATGCTGCACGTCTTCGGAGGCCATTACCTGGGCATCCCCTCGGCGATCGAGGGCGTGGCGAACGTCTTCGGGATGGGGATCCCCTGGCAGCGGCTGCTCATCCTCATCGTCGCCGGCGCCATGCTGGCAGCGACCTGGTTCCTGCTCTACCGGACGCGCCTGGGTCTCGCCATCCGCGCTACCGCCAACGACCTGGAGGTGGCGAATCTGATGGGCATGAATGTCCACCGGGTGGCGATGGTCACCGTGGCCATCTCCGTCGCGCTCGCGGCCATCGCTGGGGTGTCCGTTGCGCCGGTGTTCGTCGTCGACCCGTTCATGTGGCTGCCGCCGCTCGTCACCGTGCTCTCCATCGTGGTGCTGGGCGGCCTCGGCAGCATCCACGGGAGCGTCATCGGTGCCCTGGTGATCGGCTACGTGGAGGCGATCACCGTCTTCGTGCTCCCGCAGGGCGCCTTCCTGAAGGGTGCGGTGGCGCTGTCGATCATGGTCATCGTGCTCCTCGTCCGCCCCGAGGGGCTCTTCGGCGTCGCTTTCGAGGAGGAACGCTGATCTCGCCCGCCTTCCTCGCCCGCCGCGCCTGGGCACAGCTGCGCGGCGAAGTGCTGGTGCTGCCCTCGCGCACGCTGGCGGCGGCGTGGGTGGCCGCGGTCGTCCTGTTGCCGCTGGTGCTGCCGGATCCCTACGTGCTGCGCGTCGCGGCCATGACCTGCATCTTCGCCGCCTTCGCCGCGAGCTGGGACTTGCTGGCGGGATACGCCGGGCAGGTCAACTTCGGCCACGCCCTGTTCTTCGGCGCCGGCGCCTACTCCAGCGCGCTGCTCTCGTTGCGGCTGGGCTTCCCCTCCTGGATCGCGGTCGGAACCGGCGCGCTGATCGCCACCGCCGTCGGCCTGTGCGTCGGCTACCTCTGCCTGCGGCTGCGCGGCTCGTACCTCTCGCTCGCCACGCTGGCGTTTCCCCTCATCCTCATCGGG
>Ga0070708_100002162_pt1 | contig 15182 bp, 17 predicted proteins | sample KBSK5503metaG_FD_65469 | JGI IMG/M metagenome (GOLD analysis project Ga0070708, IMG submission 65469) | Corn, switchgrass and miscanthus rhizosphere microbial communities from Kellogg Biological Station, Michigan, USA - KBS K5-50-3 metaG | ecosystem: Host-associated > Plants > Roots >... | reverse complement strand
CGGCCCTCCCGGTCGAGGAGAAAGATGGAGCGCCCATCGTCCATGGCGGTGTCGGTGACGAGCACGCTCCGGTCGTCGGGGGACCATGCCACGGAGGTTTCGTCTTCGCTTCCGGCGCCCCTGCCGGGCGGGGTTCCAAGTGAGAGCACGACCGAGGAGCTTCCGCTCGACAGATCGACGCGCTTGAGCCGGTGCACGGCGTCGCCGTCGTAGTTGGTTTGGAGATAGACGATCGACGACCCGTCGGGACTCACGTCGAAGTCGAGGATCGTGCCTTGGTCCCGGACGATCGTTTGTGATCTTCCACCATTGACCGGGACGGCTTCGATCGCCGTAGGCGTGGTGGTGCTGTAGAGGACGTAGTCCGTACCGAAGAAACGAGGATTGCTTTCCTCTTTCCTATCGGCGTCGGCCGTGAGTCGCTTTGCACGATCGGTGCGCACGTCGTAGATCCAAAGGTCTTGCCGATCGGTGTAGGCGATCAGACGCGCTTGGCCTTTCGAAACCGCCGGCCGGAACGAAAGCGTAGACCTCGGTTCGGGCGGAGGCGATACGAACCCGCCGGGCTTCCTACGGTCGGTGATCAGTCCGGGAACGATGATCGCCGCCGCCACCGCAAGCGCGGTGAGCGCCGCGACTCCCGCGCGACGAACCACAAGCGCGCGCCGTGCCCGACGCCGAACCTCTGCGAGCGCGTTTTCGACTTCGAGAGGCTCATCGTCGACGCGATAATTACGGAGCCGGTTATCGAGTGACATCGCTCTCCTCACCATCCCGTAGAAGCGCGCTTAGGCGCCGTCGAGCCCGGTGGAGATGCGTCTTCGCTGTCCCCTCGGCGCAACCAAGGAGGTCGGCGACCTCCGCGACCGACCGGTCCTCGAGGTAGTGCAGCACGACGGCGGCGCGCTGGATCGCGGGAAGCTCTCGCAAGGCGCGCAAGAGGTCCGGGTCGGGCGCCGGTCGGGCCGCCGGCGCGTCGACGAGCCTCAGCGCCTGTGTCTCGGCCGCGCGTCGCGTCCGCCATCGCAAAGCCATCCGGAGCGCCACTCGACGAACCCATGCGCCCGGTCGTTCGTAGCGCGAGACCTTGCGCCAATGCAGGAGCAGTTGGGCGAACGCGTCTTGCGCGACGTCCTCCGCGGCCGACCGGTCGCCGAGCACCAGACTCAGCGACCCGACCACCAGCGGATACTCGTGGCGGAAGAGCTCGTCGAACTCGGGGGGACCGGCGAGTGACATCTCACCTCCGTCCATACACAGACACGGACGGTTCGATTGGTTTACATCTCGGCCGAAATATCTAGGCTCGAGCGGCGAGCAGATCCTTCAAGCCCTGCTCAAGGGGACGCGGCGAGTAGCCGAGGTCGCGCCGGGCCTTGTCGTCCTTCGCCCAGAAAGTCACGTTGTGCGCGGAGGAGATCATCTCGCGCATGTTCGGTCCGAATCCCATCATCGGGCCGACCAGCCGCCCTAGAGGCGCCATCATCGCGATCATCGCGTGTGGAACCGCTTTGGTCGGCGCTTTCTTGCCGCTCACCTTCGCGAGCGTCCCGATGAAGTCGCGCATCGTTGTGATTTCGCCGCCGAGCACGTAGGACTCTCCCGGCTCCCCCTTGTCGAGCGCGAGGATGATCCCGTCGGCGACGTCGTCGCGATGCACGGCGTTCATGCCGAGCTCCGGGTAGGCGATCATCGGCAGCTTCCCGGCGAGGAAGCGGTCGATCATCTCGCCGGTGTCCGAGTGGTCGCCGGGCCCGTACACCACGCCGGGCTGCACGATGACGACCGGGAGCGTTTCTCTTTCAATCAGCTCGCGCGCGACCTTGTGCGCTTCCACCTTCGTCCGCTCGTACTCGGACGTGTAGGAGTCCTCGGGATGTTTGTACGTCTCGTCGACGACCACACCGCGGGTGTTGCCGAACGCGGCGACGGTCGAGACGTAGATGATCTTCGGAACGCCGGCTTCCTGTGCGGCCTTCAGCACGTGGGCCGTGCCGCTCACGTTTGTTTCCCACATAGCCGGGTGGCGCTTCTTCGATACGCCGATCTCGTAGATCGCGGCCACGTGGATCACCGCGTCCGTGCCCTTCATCGCCGCGGCGAGCGCCGCCCCGTCGGAGAGGTCGCCGGCTACCAGCTCGCAGCCAGCTTCCAACGACTTGGCCTTCTCGGGCGAGCGGACGAGCGCTCTGACCTCATCGCCGCGGGCGCGGAGACGGCGCGCAACCTCGCCGCCGATGAAGCCCGTTCCACCCGTAAGGAAGATCCGCATCCGAGCCCGAGTCTAACGGTGGGCCCGCGCGATAGGCAGGTTCGCTACGGGACTGGTCGGGGCCGCGACCGTCTGACGAGCCAGACCAGGAACGCGGCGCAAGCCACCGAAAGCAGCAGTCCGGGGCCGTAGCGGCGGCCCCAGATCGCGTGCGAGATCAAACCGGCGATGAGCGATCCACCGATCCCAACCAAGATCGTCAGCCCGATCGACATGGGGTCCGGGCCCGGCAAGACAAGACGACCGAGCGCCCCGACGATCAGTCCCGCGAGCGCGAGCCACAAGAGAAATACCAACATCCTGAATGTTTACCCTGGCGCCACGTCTATCATGCGCGCCGTGGCGTACTGGCTGATGAAGACCGAGCCGTCGGCGTTCTCGATCGACGACCTAGAACGCATGGCTATCTCGCCGTGGGACGGCGTCCGCAACTACCAGGCGCGCAACAACCTTCGTGCGATGAAGGTCGGCGAGCGCGCATTCTTCTACCATTCGTCGACCGATCCGGTCGGCATCGCCGGCATCTGCGAGATCGTGAAAAAGGCGTACCCCGACCACTTCGCCTGGGATCCGACCAGCAAGTACTTCGACGCGAGATCGACGCCGGAGAAACCACTTTGGTTCATGCCCGACGTGCGGTTCGTCGAGAAGTTCCCCCGCGTCATCACTCTCGCCGAGCTCCGCACCAGGCCGGGCCTCGAGGGGATGGCCCTCGTGCAACGCGGCCAGCGTCTGTCGGTTCAGCCGGTCAGCGACGAGGAGTGGCGGATCATCAACGCGATCCTGGGGCCCGATCAGGCTTCGACTGAGATCGTTCCCACCATCCCGTAACGGAAGTGGCCGGGTCGGTGGCACGCGTATTGCAGCGTGCCGGGTTTCGTGAACGTGAACCGGACGCGTGTCGTCTTCCCGCCTGCGATCAGCGCCTCGCCGGGCCCGGTGTGTGGATCGTGAGGGTCTCCGCGCTCGTGCGCGAGTTGTTGGGCAGCCGTCCCGATTATGAACTCGTGGGTGATCGGGTCCCCGTTCGCGACGTCGAAAGACACCGTCGTTCCCGCCCTCACGGTCAGCGTTGCGGGCAAGTATTTCGAGTAACGCATCCGGACTTGCAGCGCGCGCTCGGACCCGCCACCGCCTCCGCCGCACCCGGCCGTAACAGCCGCGAGGGCGAGAAGAGCCACGAGCGCGCGCCGTCTCATCGAGTCGCGTACCGCCTCGCTCCCACGATCGCGACGCCGGCGGCAGCGAGCGACAGCGAGAGCACCATCGGGAACGCGAGCCGGCCACCGGCCGCGACGTCGGCGATGTTCTTCAGCGCCGCCTGCAACCCGGCCGCTACGTATGAGGGACGGTCGGCTCCGCTCGCGTCGATCGCGAGGTCGTAGCGCAGCTCGGCCGCCGACGCGCCGATCGTGATGTACGACAGCCACATGCTCTTCGGCATCCAACCCATGCCCTTGTCGGCCTTCAGGTCGCTCATCAGCAGGTCGCTCGCACGCTCCGACCGCTTGAGCCGCATACCTGGGACGATCGGTCGAGCGTCGGAGGCACGGAATCCGTCCGGGCCCGGCAGCATCGACGGCGCGCGGTCGGTGAGCAGGAACACGTCCGCTTCGATAAGTTCGGTCGCTTGCTTGCCGAGTGCGAGGATGCGGAGCGGGACCCAAGGGGCCGGCGTCGGGATCGTCAAGTGGATCGGCGTGCCGTCGCCCTCGCTCAGGTTCTGCTTCTTCGCGGCGTCGGAGTCGAAACTCGCGGCCATGAAGATCGGGCTGCGGTCCGCGTAGAAGTCGAGGACCTCGGGCGCGTCCGGAGGAAGCTCGAAGCCGTTCGCTTCGGCCCACGTCGCAACCTCGCTGCCGCCGCCCTTCAAGACGGTGATGTCGAGCGCGTCGATCTTGGTTTTCAGGATGATTTCAGCTTTCAGGGCGGTTGGCGCAGGGAGTCCGTCCGCCGCGAAGAAATCGCGCACCGGTGGGGCAACCTCACGCTCGAGGCGCTGCAGGGTCCAGTCGCCGCCACGCTCGACCTTGGACGGTATGCCCGGCAATGGAACGATCGAGCCGAACTTCGCGCCCCCGCCGCCGACGAAACGGAACGACGTCACGTAGTGCTCGACGCCTTTGTGATACGCGGCGAGCGTCGTCGTTTTGACCAGGTTCACGGAGCCGTTCGGGCTCAGCAGTCCACCGCACGCGAACGCGGGAGCGCCGAGTGTCAGGAACGCGAGGACGAAGGAGATGCAGGTCAGAATGCGGCGGCGCATGATCCACCTCCCGGGGCCGGGCGCGCGGCGCGTCCGGACATCGGGTTTGACGCCGGCCCTCGGCCGGGGGTTCCCTTCCGCCCGATGATCAGGTCACAGGTGCCGGCCCGCCCGACGATCCGTCCCTTCACGCTCGGCGCGGTGGCGGTGGCCGGGGCGGTGCTCGGGACGGCGTGGGATCTGCTCCACGTTCGTACGCACACGACCGTGTACTCGATCGGCCTCGGCAGGATGCCGTGGTGGGTTCCGTTCGAATTCGCGACCGTCTACGTCGCCGGAGTCATCGGCATCGCGCGACTGGGAGCACCGGTGAAGAGCGCGCACAGCACGAACCGTCTGGTTGCCGAAACCGGATGGGTAACGCTCGTGTACTCGATCACCGCGTTCGCCCATCGCTACGAGCTGATCGTCGCGGCGGTGGCAATGGTGGCGCTGTTCGCACGGCGGCGCACGTTCTCGGCGATCCTGCGCCCGAACATCGTGCCGGCCGTCGCGCTCGTCGTTCTCGGTTCGGCGACGGAAGCGATCCTCATCGCGTCCGGTGTGTTCCGCTACACCCACGCGTCTCTCGGCAACATCCCGCTGTGGCTGCCCCTTCTCTACGCGAACGCGATCCCGTTCGCCGTCGCGCTCACCGAGGCGGCGATCGAGGAACCGGCGTGAGGATCGTGTGCGCGACGCTTCCGGGGCCCGGCCACGGGCATCCGATGCTCGCGGTCGCGCGGGCGCTGTCGAGTCGCGGCCACGACGTCACGTTCGTCTCCGGCGCCAAGCACGCCGTCGATGCGTCGGACGCGGGCGCGCGCTTCGAGCTGCTCCCGAGTGTGGGAGGAAGTCCTTTGCACGCGCTGCGTCCGTACGACGACGCGGCCGCGCAGGCCGAGGCCCTCCGACCGGTGCTCACCGAGCTGCAACCCGACTCGGCGATCGTCGACGTGATCACCGTCGGCGCTGCGCTCGGGATGGACATGTTAGGGATCCCCTTCGCCACACTCGTCGTTCACCCGCTGCACACCCCGTCGCGCGTTCTTCCCCCATTCGGCTACGGGCGCGCGGCCGGCCGCTTTCCGTTGATGCGATTCCGCGATGCCTGGATGCGCGCAAATAACCGGAAGGATCTCGAACGCGCTCGGGAGGATCTGAACCGCGGACGAGCTCGGATCGGCCTCGTGCCGAGCAACAGCTTGTTCGGGGGGCTGAGCGAACGCCTCGCGATCGTCACGACTCTTCCCTCTCTCGAGATCGAACGTCCCGACTGGCCCGCGCACGCGCACGTCGTCGGACCCTGTCTATGGGACGTCCCGGGGCCGCCGTTCATCCCACCGAGTGGAGACGGGCCGCTCGTGATGATCGCGCCGAGCACCGCGTACGACGGCGACCGGTTGCTCGCTCCCGCGCTCGCCGCCGCCGAGCGCCTCGGGGTTCGCGCGGTGGTGACCGCCGGAGCAGCGAAACTCCCGAGCAGCCTTCCGGCAAACGTGATGACGACGGATGCGCGGCATTCCGAGGTGCTGCCTCACGTGACCGCCGCGGTGATCAACGGAGGACACGGAACCGTCGTGCGCGCCTTGTCCGCGGGCGTTCCACTCGTCGTCGTGCCGGGCCACGGCGATCAGCAGGAGAACGCGTTTCGCGTCGAGCGCGCCGGCGCAGGCATCCAGGTCCGCGCGCGACGCCCCACGGCGGACGGGATCGCGCGCGCGTTGCGCCGCGTCATCACGGCTCCCGGCTACACGGCGGCGGCGCGAGAGATCGCCGCCGAAGCGGCGGGGCTGGAAGGCCCGGAGCGGGCCGCGGATCTGGTGGAGGAGACCTTCGGGTCCGGAGAAACGCGGAGGGCGGGCTGACGCCCGCCCCCCTCCCGAACGGAGCTTCCTAGTACTCGACCTCGAGCCCCTCGAGCGCTGCCGGCATCGCTCCGAGGGCTCCCTGAAGTTGCATGATCTTCATGAGATTCCCGGCGACCTTGAGCTTCCCCTGCATGAACGCCTGCTGACCGCTCAGCTCGAGCTTGCTGACGGCGACGGCGGTGTCGTAGTCCTGCGATACGGTCGCTTCGGGGTTCTCGATCTCGCCCTTCGCCATCGACACCTTGCCGGCGTCGAGTACGAACCCGTAGGTCACGTCGCCCATCGGCGTGCCGGAGATCTGCTGCTGGAGGCGGGCAGCTTGACCCTTCGCCGCGGTCTGGAACCCCTCGTTGGAATTGAGGCGGCTCTCGACCTCGCTGAGCCATTCGTCGGACAGGAACTTCACAGCCATGAAGGCCTCCTTGTACGGGTGGTGCGGGCGGGTGGAGTGGCGAGAAGGCTATCCGCGGGCCCACAAATCTGGCAAACGTCCGGCTAAAGGTGCTCCCTGTGCTTGACGATTCAAGATTTCTTGGGCTCTTGTCGATGATCGCGCCGTGGCGGTTCCGACCCTAGGTGGAGGGAGGAACGGTGGAAAGGCTGCTCGAGATCATTCGAGCAAATCCGGTACAAGCGATCGCGATCGGGGGATTTCTCCTGGTAGTGGCCTTGGCGTGGATCGTTGAAAGTTCGGGCTGGCGGACGAAGCATCACTAGCCTGACAGCGCTTGCGGGAAGCCGCGCTTCGGCGCGGCTTCCGTCTTTTCGTGCCGATTGACTCGCGTTGCCGAGCGATGGCACCATGCTGGTTACTCACGGGTAGCTTGCGGGACCGCGGCACTCGATGGGCGGGAATGGAGCGCGGGCGCGCGACGTTCCCCGGATCGGGCGGACCGATGACCGGCCGCTCAGGAGGTTTGGTGCCATGCGCGAAGCCGTCATCGTCGGTGCCGTCCGCACGCCACTCGGAAAGCGCGGCGGAAAGCTCAAGGATCATCATCCGGTCGACCTGCTGGGCGACACGCTCAACGAGCTCTTCGCTCGTACCGGGGTCGATCCGTCGATCGTCGACGACAACATCACCGGCTGTGTCAGCCAGGTCGGCGAGCAGTCGATCAACATCGGACGCAATGCTTGGCTTTCGGCTGGGCTACCCGATCACGTGCCGTCGACGACCGTCGACCGGCAGTGCGGCTCTTCGCAACAGGCCGCGCATTTCGCGGCGCAAGGCGTGATGTCGAACGCATACGACATCGCCGTCGCGTCGGGCATCGAGCACATGACGCGAGTGCCCATGGGTTCCTCGCTGGCCGGGCCCGGGTTCCCGTTCACGCCGCGGATGATGGAGCGGTACGAAGGCAATCTCGTTCCGCAGGGGATCTCCGCGGAGCTCATCGCGGGCCGTTGGGGCTTCACTCGCGAAGAGGCCGACGAGATCGGTCTCCGCTCGCAGCAGCTCGCCCGTAAGGCGACGGACGAAGGCCGCTTCCAGCGCGAGATCTTCCCGATCAAGCTCGCCGGCGACAACGGCAGCGCCGAGGTGTTCGAGGTCGACGAAGGCCTGCGCGAAACGTCGATGGAGAAGCTCGCGTCCTTGAAACCCGCGTTCTATGACGAGAACGTTGGAAAGAAGTTCCCGGAGATCAAGTGGGTCGTCACCGCGGCGAACTCCTCGCAGATCACCGACGGCGCCTCGGCGCTCCTGATCACGACGCCAGAAAAGGCGAAGGAACTGGGGCTCAAGCCGCGCGCGCGGTTCCACACCTTCAGCGTCGCAGCCGCCGATCCGGTGCTGATGCTGACCGCCGTGATCCCGGCGACGCAGAAAGCGCTCGACCGGGCCGGCCTGAAGATCGAAGACATCGACCGTTTCGAAGTCAACGAGGCATTCGCAACCGTACTGCTCGCGTGGAAGAAAGACCTCGCGATATCGGACAAGATCTTCGAGGAACGGGTAAACGTGAACGGCGGCGCGATCGCACTCGGACACCCCCTCGGCGCCTCCGGCGGCCGCCTGATGACAACCCTCCTGCACGAGCTCGAGCGCTCCGGCGGCCGCTACGGCCTGCAAACGATGTGCGAAGGCGGCGGCATGAGTAACGCGACGATCATCGAGCGACTCGACTAACGCTGTTGCGAAGGGGGCCATGTGCCTCCCGCCACCCGAAGCGAACTACCAGGGTGTCGGGAGCCACATGGCCCCCTTCGCTATCGCTTACGCCGATTCGTCAGCTCGTCGCGGGCACGACGCCTAGTTGCTGCAGGAAGCCGAGCGTGTCCCAGACTTCCCACGTCTCTGCGATCTTGCCTTTCTCCATGCGGTGGATGGAGATCGCCGAGATGTCGAGCACTTTCTTTCCGGTCGCCGGCATGCCGTTGACGTCTCCGACGTGCGTGCCTTCTCCGGTCCAGCGGACCGTCACCTTGTCTCCGGTGGAGAAGATGTCGTCGATGTGCCAGTGGCCGTCCAGACCGACTTGGTACGTGGCGACGGTGTCGGCAACGCCCTGCGGGCCGTTCTCGGCTTGGATCTGCGGATCGTGGAATACGTGGTCGGCTGTGAACAGCTCGGGTGCGATGTCATTCTTTCGACCGTTGTTCATCTCTTCGTAGAACCGACGAACAACTGCCTCATCCGATTTGGACATGAACTCCCCCTTCCTTGACGACGACCGTACGCCGTCTGGGGGTGTTCGTATACGGGGGTCGGCCGGTTCATCACGCGGTACAGTTCGAGCCAGACCATGCGCGTGGCGATCGCTGTTGTTGCCGGCCTTGTTATTTTCTTCGTCGGCTACGGCGTCATACGCGGGTTTGCTGTGCCGCGGGGCGGCGGGGGACAGCCGCTCGAGGCTGTGAAGCCTATGCCGGAGGGCGTTCGGATCCTTTTCTGGTGCGATACCTGTGGGACTGAGGTGTTGTTGCTTCGGGCGGGAAACGAAAATCCGCCTCGGCATTGCGGGGAGCCCATGTTGCGGCGTGAGGAGATCTTGCGGGACTAGCCGGCTATTCGTCGGTCATGCGTTCGGCGCGTTCTTTGAGGGCTTTGAAGTCTCGGCGGGGGCGGTTATCGGAGAGGTAGCCGTCGGTCTTGGAGAAGCCCCAGCCTTCCAAAGAGACGTGGAGGCGGCCGCTCCAGGTGCGTTTCAAGGCTCCGCCGCAGACCGAACAATCGGTCGGCGTGTCCTCACCAGGCAGGACGATGTGATCGGAGCGAGCTCCGCAGGCCTGGCATTTGAACCCGAAAACCGGCATCGTCCCCAGCTCCGTCCACAGGGTGGGGAAAAACTACACCCCTGTAATTACGTCCCGGGAAGCCCGGCTCAGCGCCACTGGGTCGCGAGCGCGAACCCGGAGGCTATGAAGGTGAACCCGGCGATCAGCGGCCAGACCGTCCACCTGTTCAGGAACCCGAACAGTCCACCGGTCGTCGTACCCGACAGGTAGTAAAGAACCAGGGTCACCACACCGAGCCCTAGAAGTACGAGAACCGCTACCGGGATCCAGCGCGGCGACGCCTTGGGCTTCGGTTTCGGTGGCGGCTGATATCGACTTCGCTTCGACTTCGAAACCGGCATATGAACGCTCCGAATCGTCCAACAGTCTCCGTGCGAGGCAACGAGCGCGGCGCCCGGCAGGTCACGGGGGCTCTCAAAACCGATGATACACTACGCGCCCTTGATGACTTCCCGGTGAGCGCGTGAAAGCCCTTCGCACGACCGGAAACGTCTTCATCTTCCTCGGTCTTTCGATCCTGTTCTTCGTCCTCTACGAGCTGGTCGGAACCTCGCTTGTCACCAAAGCTCGCCAGCACGATCTCCAGGCCGACTTCCAAGCCGAGCTCGAAAGCCCGTCGCCGCTGAACCCGGCGTTCACCGGAAAACTTCCCATAGCCGGCAACACGCGCAGCGCGGTCAGGGCGCTCGCCCGGATCAAGATCCCGAAGATCGGCGTGAACGCGATCGTCGTGGAGGGGGTCACGCTCGAACGGCTCGCGTACGGGCCCGGCCACTACCCGCAGACGAAGCTCTTCGGTGAGAAGGGCGTGACGGGGGTGGCGGGGCACCGGACCGGCTGGGGGGCGCCGTTCTTCAACCTGGACAGGCTCGGACGCGGAGACGTGGTGATCGTCGAAACGACGGCCGCGACGTATACATACAAAGTGACGGACACGATCGTGGTTTCGCCGAGCCACTCCGAGGTGCTTGATGGAAATCCGAAATCGAAAGCGGTGCAGCAACTCGTGCTCACGACGTGCACGCCGAAGTTCACGGCGAGGAATCGTCTGATCGTGTTCACCGATCTTGTTAAGACGGTCCCAAGGGCGGTGAAGAAATGAGCATCCTGCCCAAGCGACGCTGGCAGCGGGTGACGATCTATCTGCTTCTGACCCTCGGCTACGCCGCGGTGCTCTGGTTCTACCTCTTCCCCTACCTCGACAAGACGTTCATCAACCGGCCGGCTCTCTAGGTCGCGGTTACGCCTTCGGCGTGATAACGAGGCGTCCCGTCGACGCCTGTTCGACGGCAGCTCGAGTGAACGGCATCGGGTGGTATTCCCCGGCCGCCCACATCGGCGCTTGGTCCGCGAAGTGCTCGCTCGCTGGGTTGCCCGAGATCCCGGTCGTGATCACGCTTTCCGACGCGTCGAAATCCGACAGGTCGATGATCTGCCGGTACGACGCGATCGCGCCGTCGGCGAAACCCTCCGCCGGGTGCAGGACGCCGCGGTTCACGGTGTCGTCGCCGCCGCCGACCTCGAACGGTCCCGCCGAAAGGAGCTCGTCGAGCGCCGGGATCGCGTTCGCGATCGTGTGCCGGAATTGGACGCGATGCAGCCGGCCCCAGCGCCAGTCGGCCATGTCGGCCCCGAGTCGCTCCTCCAGATCGGCGATCGCAGCGGTGAGCGCAGCTCCGATGAGCCGGTCGCGCTGGCCGGCGTTATCCGTCCCGTCGCCGCCGACCCAAAACGCCTGCGGACTCTCGATGATGTCGCGCACGGCGTCGTACGCCCAGTTCGTCGTCCAGGACTTCCTCGGGAAGTACTCCTCGTATAGCCGCGGCCCGAGCCGCTCGGCGAACATCGCTTCGGCGACCCGCATGAACCACGCGTTGAATATCGACGCGCCCACCGAGTCCGCGTCCAGGCGCATATCCCATGTTTCGATGTACTTCAGCGCATCCATCTCGCGTTCACCGGTGACCTCGGCCTGAAGGAAGGACGGCACGAGCTCGGCCGCGATACCGGAAAAGGTGTCCATGTGGATCGCCTTGAAGTCGGCGTGGTCCAGCTTCTCCTTGGCGGTGAGCATTGCGACGATGCGCCGGGCGCGGTGCGGCATCTCCCAGTCGTGCGTCAGGTGATACGGGTAGTCGACGTCGACGAGGCGGTGATTCGCGGTCGCGACGAAGCCCCGCTCGGGGTTGAACGTGTGCGGGAGGTCGTCGAACGGAATGGTGCCTTTCCATTCGTACTCGCCGGTCCAGCCGGGAACGGGTGCGACGCCGGAGCCCTTCGCGCGGATCGGCACGGTGCCGGTGAACTGGTAACCGATGTTGCCGTCGACGTCTGCGTAGACCATGTTCTGTCCCGCGATCGGCCACTCGCGCACTGCAGCGCGGAACTCTTCCCAGCTGGAGGCTCGGTTCACAGCCAGTACCGCCTTCGGCGATATGGGCACGTCGGTTTGGATCCATCTCAGCGCAACTGTTTCCGTGATGCTTCCCTCGAGGACTGCCGGTGACGTTCCGCCCGCGATCGTCGAGGTGATCAGGGGACCATGGCGCGTTTCGAGCACCTCGTGGATCCGCGGCTTCTTCTCACCGAGGACGAAGATCTTCTCGCGGATGCGTTTCACCGGCTTCTGCGCACCCTTGTACTCGTAGGTCTTCCAGTCGGCGGAGAGCCGCTCGACGTAGACATCTGCCACGTCGGCTCCCGTGTTCGTGAATCCCCATGCGATGCGGCGGTTGTGCCCGATCGTGACGCCGGGGACGCCGGGCAGCGTCACGCCGGCGACGTCGAATCCCGGCGCGGACAGGTGCATCTCCATCCAGATCGCCGGCATCGCCACCATCAGATGTGGATCGTTCGCAAGCAACGGTTTGCCGGTCGTCGTCTTCGCCCCCGACACCACCCAGTTGTTCGAGCCGAACCCGCGGCGCATCCCAGCGCCGTAGGCCGCGTCACGGAACTGCTGCATCACGTTCGGGAAATCGGGGTCCGAGACCGCGACGAGCGGCGACTCGGGTCCGATGAGGGGCGACAGCTCCCGTGCGCGTTCAGGCCCGAGGTGAGCGGCGAGCTCCGCGCGGAGCAATTCGAACTGCCAGTTCGCGGAAAGCTGGAACGACATGAGCAGAGAGATCGCAACGCCGGCGACGATCGATTCATCGAGCGAGTCTGGAAAGTCCGGCGCGACACCTCCGAGAAGTTGATACTCGACCGGCGGCGGAAGGGTGCGTAGCGCGGTCTGGAGTCCGGTGTGATAGCGCCTCGCAATCTCGCGTGAGTCGTCGTCGTATTCCTTCGCTTTCTTCTTCGCGAGGCGCGCGAGTCCGAGCGTGCGGAAGAACCGATCGAGCGGCAGGCCCGCTTCGCCGACGAGCTCCGCGAGCCGTCCCTGCGCGACGCGGCGGGTGAAGTCAAGCTGCCACAGGCGTTCGGCGGCGTGGAGGTAGCCCTGCACCGCGTATGCGTCGCCGGCCGACGACGCGAAGACGTGAGGGACGCCCCAGCGATCGGTGAACACTTCGGCTTCCGCGTCGAGGCCGGGGAGTTCGGTGCGACCTTCGGTCGGCCGGAGCGCGGTGCGGGCGTACTCCTTCAGAGCGACGACCCAGTCCTCCATGAGGAGATCCTCCGATCGCTTGCGAAGTGAAGTGCGTGGCGGACGGCAAGGCTAGCCCGGCGCGCAGAAACGGGGCAAGCGCAGGCGGTTTGGTGCCTGCACGACCCGCGTGGACAATAACGACACCCAAATGCGCGCCGATCTTCATGCACACGCCCATCCCGGCTCCGGCGACTCGCGCGCCGAGGTCGGTGAGCTGGCGGCCGCGGCCGAGGCGCTCGGCCTCGAGGCGGTGGCGCTCACCGATCACGGCTCCGCCGATCTCGTCTCAGCCGGCCGCGCCTTCGGCGATCGCGGGGTCACGATGATCCCGGGCCGGGAGGTGTCGTGCGATCTCGGCCACGTGATCGTGCTCGCGACCGACCTCGATTGGCTGAGGGGGCTGCCCCCGCGGTGCCCGCTGCCGCTGCCGAACTCACGCAGCGGCCCGGCAGCGCTGATCTGGGCGCACCCGGCCGGCTGGCGCTACGGGGGCACGCTGATCCCTCCCGACCCCGCCCGCGGCGCCGAACATCTCCACGGGGTCGAGGTGCTGAACGGCGAGCGACTGCACCAGCCCGACGGCGTCTCGCTCGCGCAGGAGCTGGCGGACCGCCTCGGACTCCCCGCGTGCGGAGGGAGCGACGCCCACGACGCACCGGCGCTCGGCAGGTGTCTCACGGATGTGGACGACGCGACCGACCCGGCCTCGTTCATCGAGGGACTGATGGCCGGGAACGCGCGACCGGTGCTCTCGGAGCGGTGGGCCCGGGCTCGTGGGTACGATTACCGCCGTTCTGATCTCGTCCCCTATCTGAGGTAGGTGTCCGTCATGCCCAAAGCGTCCGGATCGAAGAGTGAGAAGACCACGTCCTCGCGCGCGCGCAAGCCGGCGACCCGCGCGGCCGCGAGACCCCGTCGCACGGCGAGCGCCGGCGGCGCGAAGAAGAAACGTGACGACGTCGTCACGGCGACGTGGGAGAGCCGCTTCTGGACCGAGAATTATCCACCGGGCGTTCCGAAGACCTACGACTATCCCGTCGTTCCGATCACGGCGTTCCTCGACGATTCCGCGCGCAACTACCCGAACGCACCGGCGCTCGACTTCATGGGGAACCGCACGACCTACGCGGAATTCAAACAGCAGGCCGACAAGCTAGCGTCGGCGCTGAAGACGCTCGGCGTGGCGAAGGGAACCACGGTCGGATTCATCCTTCCGAACATCCCTCAGAACGTGATCGCCTATTACGCGGTTTTGCGACTCGGCGGGATCGTCGTCGAGAACAACCCGCTCTACACCGAACGCGAGCTGCAGCATCAACTCGAGGACGCCGGTGTCGAGGTGCTGATCACGCTCGACCAGTTCTACGCGAAGGTGAAAGCGATCCGTCCCGAGCTGCCGAAGTTGCGCGAAGTCGTCGTGACGAACGTCTTCGACGGCATGAAAGGGCTCAAGGCGATCCTCGGCCCGATGACGAAGAAGGGCAAAGCCGCGATGGCGCCGGTCGGGAAGACGGAGCCGGTGAAGTTCTGGAAGAGTCTGCTCAAGAGCGCGCGGGGCGGCGTTCAGCAGGCGCAGATCGATCCGAAGAAGGATCTGGCTCTGCTGCAGTACACCGGCGGCACGACCGGGGTGTCCAAGGGCGTCATGCTCACCCATTACAACCTGGTCGTGAACGCGTGGCAGAACCGCGTGTGGCTCACCGACATGCAGCCCGGCAAAGAGGTCGGGATCGCAGCGCTTCCGCTGTTCCATTCCTACGGGCAGACGATCTGCATGAACCTGTCGGTGTTGTGCGCGGGGCTGCTCGTGCTCGTCGCGAACCCGCGCGACATCAAGGGCTTGCTGAAGGAGATCGACCGCACGAAGCCGACGCTGTTCCCCGGTGTGCCCACGCTCTACATCAACCTGCTCGCCCATCCGGATCTGAAGAACTACAAGCTCGACTCGATCCGTGTGTGCGT
>Ga0070708_100002160_pt1 | contig 15186 bp, 11 predicted proteins | sample KBSK5503metaG_FD_65469 | JGI IMG/M metagenome (GOLD analysis project Ga0070708, IMG submission 65469) | Corn, switchgrass and miscanthus rhizosphere microbial communities from Kellogg Biological Station, Michigan, USA - KBS K5-50-3 metaG | ecosystem: Host-associated > Plants > Roots >... | reverse complement strand
CTGATCGCATATCCGGAAATCGGCGGAGCGAAGGCCGGTCGTATTGAGGTATCCGACCCACGTTGCCTGCACCGGCGCGCAGCCTTGATTGAAAAGAAGAAGACGCGACCTCGGCGAATGGCCGGAAAGGTCGATGAGCACGTCGACCTCGTCCGCGCGAATGCGTTGCGCGGCGGTCGCATCGTCGGCGCCCGCGATATTCCGCCAATGGTCGGCGCGTGACCGGATGTCCTGCGTCATCCCGTCCTCCCTCGCATTGTTCGAGTAGCAGAACGATTCGAATTGCGCGCGGTCGTGATGGGCGAGCACCTGACGCAGGAACACGGAAACCGGATGCTGAATGAAATCACCCGACACGTAGCCAACGCGCACACGCGGGCGACGCGATCGGCGGCGCTTGCGCGCATCGCGTGCGGAGGCGTCCTCCGGAAATGCCGCGCCGAAGCGCTTGTGCTCGGCGAACATTTCTTCCGCGGTGAGGTCGTCGCGGCTGTTGAGCGAAAGCAGCAATCCGCTCCACGCGTCCTGCGCGTGCGGATTGGCGTCCAGGACTTTCCGGTAGCACGCTTCCGCCTTCGAAGCTCGCCCCGTGTTTCGGCAGAGGTCGCCCAACGCCGTGCGCGCCATCAGGAATGACGGGTCCCTTTCGAGGCAACGGCGAAACAAGCTTTCCGCCTCGTCGCAATCATCGCGACCCGCGAGGATGATTCCGAGGTTGTAGGCGGCCGGAACGTTGCCGGGCGCGTCGGCCAGTACCTGCCGCAATATCCGCTCGGCCTCGACCGTCCTGCGCAACGAGTCGAGCAGATTGGCCAAGGCAATCGCTGCTTCGCTGAGGTCCGGGTCGAGCCGCATGGTCTCCCGGAACTCGCGTTCTGCGGCATCGCGCTCGCCCGCGCCCGCGTACACGTTGCCGAGGTTGAAGTGACCCGGCGCGTAGCCGGGGTCGATACGCAAGGCGGCTTGCAGCGTCGCGATCGCCTCCGAAGTCCGGCCGAGACGTCGCTGCGCGTTGCCCACATTCAGGTAGGCTCGCAAATAGCTCGGCGATGTCGCCGCGGCTTCCCGGTATTTTTCGAGCGCCGCCTCGATGTCGCCCGCGTCCTCGAGCTGGTGGCCCGATTCGATCAGCCGTCGACCTGCCTCCGTCTCGCCGGCATCGGCGCGCGTATCTCGGGGCGCGGTCATGGCGACGCGGGCAACGCGTTCACGCCCACGCCTTGGCGCGCGAGACGGCCTTGTCCCAACCGGCGCGCAAGGCCGCGACACGATCGCGCGGCATCGCCGGTTCGAATGTGCGGTCGACCCGCCAGTTGGCGGCGATATCCGCATCGCTCTTCCAATAGCCGACGGCGAGTCCTGCGAGGTAGGCCGCACCCAGTGCGGTCGTCTCGCGTACCTTGGGCCGCACGACCGGAACGCCCAGCAGGTCCGCCTGGAATTGCATCAGCAGGTTGTTCTCCGTCGCGCCGCCGTCGACGCGCAGTTCCGTGAGCGTGATGCCGGCGTCCTTCTCCATCGCCGCGAGCACATCGGCGCTTTGAAATGCGATCGACTCGAGCGCGGCGCGCGCGATGTGGCCTCCGGTGGCGCCGCGCGTGAGGCCGAAGATCGCGCCACGCGCATAAGCGTCCCAATGCGGCGCGCCGAGGCCCGCGAACGCGGGCACGAGATAGACGCCGCCACTATCCGCAACGCTGGCCGCGAGGGCTTCGACTTCGGGGGCCGTGCGGATGATCTTCAGGCCATCGCGCAACCATTGCACGACGGCGCCTCCGATGAACACGCTGCCTTCCAGAGCGTAGTCGGTCACGCCGCCGCGCTGCCAGGCAATGGTCGTCACCAGGTTGTTGCGCGAAGCAACCGCCCGGTTGCCGGTATTGAGCAACAGGAAACACCCGGTGCCGTACGTATTCTTTGCCGTGCCCGGCGCAAGAGCCGCTTGGCCGAACAACGCGGCCTGCTGGTCGCCGGCGATGCCGGCAATGGGGATCTGCACACCGTCGACCGTCGCGTGTCCGCAGACACCGCTCGACGGGACAACGCTGGGCAAAAGCGAACGCGGCACACCGAGAATCGCAAGCAACTCGTCGTCCCAGGCCCCAGCGTGAATGTCGAAGAGCAGCGTGCGGCTCGCATTCGACGGATCGGTGCAATGCACGCTCCCGCGCGTCAACTGCCAGACGAGCCAACTGTCGATCGTACCGAAGGCGAGCTCGCCTCGTTCCGCGCGCGCCCGCGCTCCATCGACGTTGTCGAGCAGCCATTTGAGCTTGGTCCCGGAAAAATAGGCATCCAGCACGAGCCCCGTCTTGCGCGCGAACAACGGAGCGTGGCCCGCGGCGCGGAGCTCGTCGCAAATCGGCGCCGTGCGCCGGTCCTGCCAGACAATCGCGTTGGCGATCGGCCTGCCGGTGGCGCGCTCCCAGATCACCGTGGTCTCGCGCTGATTCGTGATGCCGATGGCCGCGAGGTCGCCCGCGCTGGCACCGGCATTGGCCATCGCTTCGTTCATCACGTCGCGCTGACTCGACCAGATTTCGTAAGGATCGTGCTCGACCCAGCCCGGCTGCGGGAAGATCTGGCGGAATTCCCGGTGCGCCTCGCCCCGAACGGCGCCGTCGTGATCGAACACGATGGCGCGCGAACTGGTCGTCCCCTGGTCGAGGGCGATGATGAACGGCATGGAATCCCTCCGGTTGCCCCGAATCGTCGCGGCAGCTAATATTCTCCCAGTACACCCGCCGTTCGCAACCTTCGCCGCCCGCCAACGCGAGCGCACCTGTCTTCGATCCCGTTCCGACCATGCCGTTATCTACGCCCACCGTGACGCGCGAGCGGCTGCACCGCCGCAGCGTGACCTATGACGGGTTCCGCCGCGACGACGGCCTGTTCGACATCGAGGCGCACATCGTCGACGCCAAGGACCACGACTACGAATTGCTGACCGGCGTGCGACCCGCGCGCGAGGCGATCCACGACATGTGGGTTCGCGTCACGGTCGACCGGAAATTCGTCATCCACGCGATCGAAGCGGTGACCGAAAGCATGCCCTATCCGGGCGCGTGCAACCGGATCGAGCCCGCGTACCAGAAGCTGGTCGGAGCCAATCTGGTCCAGGGCTTCCGCAAGCGGCTGCACGACGAGGTCGGCGGCGTCGGGGGCTGCACGCACCTGACCGAGATGCTCTCGTATCTGCCCACGGCGGCGGTGCAGACATTCGCGGGACTCGTGCGCGAGGACGAAGGCGAAGGCAAGCCGTTCCAGCTCGACCACTGCCACGCGCTGTTGACCACCACCGACACCGTCCGCGAGTATTACCCGAAGTGGTATCGAGGCACGCCCCTTCCGGAGTCGACGTGAAGATTCACGAGTATCAGGGAAAGGAAATTTTCCGAAAGTTCGGCATGCCGGTCCCGCGCGGCATTCCGGCGTTCTCCGTCGACGAGGCGGTGAAGGCGGCGCGCACGCTGGGCGGCGGCGTGTGGGTCGTCAAGGCGCAGATCCACGCCGGAGGCCGCGGCAAGGGCGGCGGCGTGAAAGTTGCCAAATCACTCGACGAAGTGAAGCAACGCGCAACCGAGATCCTCGGCATGCAACTGGTCACGCACCAGACGGGCCCCGGAGGGCAGAAGGTGCGCCGCCTGCTCGTGGAGGAGGGCGCGGACATCAGGAAGGAGCTCTACGTCGGCATGGTCGTCGACCGCGGCACGCAAAGGGTGGCGCTGATGGCCAGTTCCGAAGGCGGCGTCGACATCGAGGCGGTCGCGGCGAACACACCGGAAAAAATACGCAGGGTGTTTATCGATCCGGGAACAGGACTGTCCGTCGCGGAGGCCGATGACGTCGCGCGCAGCATCGGCGTTCCTGAGGGCTCCGTGCCGCAGGCGCGGGCGGTGCTGCTGGCGCTGTACAAGGCCTTCCGCGACACCGACGCGTCATTGGCGGAAATCAATCCGCTGGTGGTCACCGGCGACGGCCGCGTGATCGCACTCGATGCCAAGCTCAACTTCGATTCCAATGCGCTCTTCCGCCATCCGGACATCGTCGAAATGCGCGACTTGGACGAGGAGGATCCGGCGGAGATCGAGGCGTCGAAGTTCGACCTTTCGTATATTTCGCTCGACGGCGACATCGGCTGCCTCGTGAATGGCGCGGGCCTCGCGATGGCGACGATGGATACGATCAAGCTCTATGGCGGCGAGCCCGCGAACTTCCTCGACGTCGGCGGTGGCGCGACTGCCGAAAAGGTCACCGAGGCGTTCAAGATCATGCTGCGCCATTCGGGGTTGAAGGCGATTCTCGTCAACATCTTCGGCGGGATCATGAAGTGCGACACGATTGCCGAGGGCGTGGTCGCCGCATCGAAAGCCGTCTCGCTCAAAGTGCCGCTCGTCGTGCGCATGAAGGGCACCAACGAGGACCTGGGCAGGAAGATCCTCGCCGAATCCGGTCTGCCGATCATCACCGCGAACAACATGGGCGAAGCCGCCGAGCGGGTCGTCGCCGCGGCGAGGGCCAACTGAGGGACGATGACGATGGCGATTCTCGTCAACAAGAACACCAAGGTCATCACGCAGGGAATCACGGGCAAGACGGGCCAGTTCCACACGCGGATGTGCCGCGAATATGCGAACGGCCGCCACTGCTTCGTTGCCGGCGTCAACCCGAAGAAGGCGGGCGAGGACTTCGAGGGCATTCCCATTTACGCGACGGTGAAGGAAGCGAAGGAGGCCACCGGCGCCACGGTTTCCGTGATCTACGTCCCGCCGCCGTTTGCCGCGGCGGCCATCGACGAAGCGGTGGACGCAGGGCTCGACCTCGTGGTCTGCATCACCGAAGGCATCCCGGTCTGCGACATGATCGATACGAGATTCAGGATGCAAGGCAAGAAGACGCTGCTGCTGGGACCGAACTGTCCGGGCGTCATTACGCCGGACGAGATCAAGATCGGCATCATGCCCGGCCACATTCACAAGCCGGGCCGCGTCGGCGTCGTGTCGCGTTCGGGCACGCTCACCTACGAGGCCGTCGGTCAACTCACGGAATTGGGACTCGGCCAGTCGACGGCGGTCGGCATCGGCGGCGATCCGGTGAACGGCCTCAAGCACATCGATATCCTGAAGCTCTTCAATGACGATCCGGGCACCGATGCCGTCGTGATGATCGGCGAAATCGGCGGCGGCGACGAAGAGACGGCCGCGCTCTGGGTGAAAGAACACATGCAAAAGCCCGTGGTCGGATTCATCGCGGGCGTAACCGCGCCGCCGGGCAAGCGCATGGGACATGCCGGTGCGATCATCTCGGGCGGCAAGGGCACCGCGCAGGAAAAACTGGCCGTCATGGAGGCGTGCGGCATCAAGGTCACCCGCAATCCCGCCGAGATGGGAAAGTTGCTCGAAGCGGCATTGCGGCAATGACGCGACGCGCAGAACGCGCCGACCCACGGGCCGTTGCGCAGGCAATCATCGGAGAATAAACGCGCGTGGACATCCTGACGCCGCAATTCTGGCTCGCGGCACTGCAGATCATCTACATCAACATCCTATTGTCGGGCGACAACGCGGTGGTGATCGCGCTGGCGTGCCGCAACCTGCCGCCAACGCAGCGGCGCTGGGGCGTGATCTGGGGCGCGGCCGGCGCCGTTGTGCTGCGCATCATCCTGACGATTTTCGCCGTCAAGCTCCTCGCGTTGCCGTGGCTCGAGGCGCTGGGCGGGCTGCTGCTGCTCTGGATCGGCATCAAGCTCATCGTCGAGGAGCAAGGCGAAGACCCCGACGTCGAGGTCAGCGAGCGCCTGTGGTCGGCGGTGCGCACGGTCATCATCGCCGACCTCGTGATGAGCGTGGACAACGTACTGGGGGTCGCCGCTGCCGCGAAAGGCAGCATTCCGCTACTCGTGTTCGGTCTGGTGGTCAGCATTCCGCTGGTCATCGCCGGCAGCCAGATCATCCTGAAGCTGATCGACCGCTTTCCCGTGATCATCATCGCCGGCGGCGGTCTGCTCGGCTGGATCGCGGGCGGCCTCATGGTCGAGGACGCTGCCTTTGCACCCTGGATTCACGCCAACGCGCCCTGGCTCGATTGGGCCGGTCCGCTTGCCGGCGTCCTCATCGTCATCGGCGGCGCGCATTGGCATAAAGCGCGGCATCGGAGGACGGTTGACGAGGCTGCTTGACGAGCCTCTCGCGCGCAACCGCACATGTCGATACACTCGCGGGTCAAATCTCGTCGTCCCCGCGCAGGCGGAACCCAGTGTCTTTGCGACGAACACCGCTGGGTCCTAAGCCTGCGCGGGGACGACAATAGAACGGTTTGACGCACGACCTGACGCACGCCCATGGCCGAAACCACCCCACTCGACATCGCGAGCCTGTCCCACCCGGGCATGGTCCGCGCGCACAACGAGGATACTGTCTTCGCGGACGGTGAAGCCGGCATCGCGGTGCTGGCCGACGGCATGGGCGGATACAGCGCGGGCGAGGTGGCGAGCGGCATCGCCGTCAACGTCGTCTCCAATGGCATGATGCCGGAGTTGAAGTCCGGACGTGAGCTCTCGAAGATCGACATCCAGAGCGGCCTCACGCATGGCGCACTGCTGTTGCAGCAGAAGATCGCCGCCGCCAACAAGGGCATCTACGAGGCGGCGCAGGCGAGGCCGGAGTGCGCCGGCATGGGCACGACGATCGTCGCCGCGGTGTTCTGCGGAAATCGCGTCTCGATCGGGCACATCGGCGATTCGCGCTGTTATCGGCTGCGCGGCGAAAAATTCGAGCAGCTGACGCACGACCATTCGCTGCTGCAGGAGCAGATCGACAGCGGCGTGCTCACCCCGGAGCAGGCACGCTATTCGCTTAACAAGAATCTCGTCACGCGCGCGTTGGGCATCGAGGCGATCGTACCCACGGATATCGCCGAATACCGGATGGAAGCGAACGACATCTACCTCTTGTGCTCGGACGGATTGACCGACATGGTCGATCCGGAAGTGATCCATTCCGTGGTCGACGAAAAGCGCAGCGACCTCGCGGTGGCGGCGGCCGACCTGATCGAGCTCGCGAATCAGAACGGCGGTCGCGACAATATTTCGGTCATCCTGGTGCGCGTCCCGGCCGAGTTCCTGCCGGCGGCGGGCTGGGCACAGCGCTGGCTGGCCAAGAAGAGGGGCTAGGTGGGCAAGCTCGTCCTGCTGCTCGCGGACGGAACGACACTGGATGTGCCGCTCGCCAAGGAGCGGATGACGATCGGGCGTCGCGCCGACAACGATGTCTGCCTTCCGCATCCGGCCGTCTCGGGCGAGCACGCGTCGATCGTGACGATCCTTGCGGATTCGTTCCTCGAAGACCTGGGCAGCACCAACGGCACGTTGGTCAACGGCAAGCCGATCGTCAAGCATTTCCTGCGCGACTACGATCAGATCGACATCGGCCGGCAGCGCCTCGTGTTCGTGTCCGACGATAACGCGCACGTCGATCCTCTGCCTCCCGACATCGCGCGCAACCAGATCCTCGGCCTCTCGAATCGCGTCGAACCGGTGCGCCCGTTGTCCGGGGCTGCGGTTCCCCCCGTTCCAAGGCTTCGCGGCGGGGTCGCCAATACGCCGGCGCTGATCTATCCCGATCTTGACGAAGAGGAGGCGCGCGAGCCCGTTCCGGAAGGAGCGCCACGGCGCGAGGTGGCTCCAGCGGTGGCCACTGCACGCGCGCCGCGCGTGGATCGCCGCCCGACGCCGTCGCGCCACGAATCCGACCAGCGCCTGGCGGCATGGGCTGCGGAGTGGGCGGCGCCGACCGGCAAAACCGGCGCCGGACCGGTCGACACTTCGGTGCGATCGAGCGAAGCATCGCACGCGAAATCGGGGACCGAAGCAAACGCGGCGATCGAAACTGCGGTCCCCCAGGCTCCGACTCCGCCGGATCCGACGGTGCGCGTTCTTTCGGGCCCGAACCACGGGAGGGCCGTCCCCTTCAGCAAGGACGAGCTGTCCGTGGGGCGCGTCGGCGTTCAGGTGGCGGTGGTCCGCAAGGTGGGGACCGGATTCAGGCTCGTGCCCGTCGAAGGCGCGCAGCCGCCGCGGATCAACGGCGTGCCCGTCGCCCCGGAAGGCACGGCGCTGCATCCGGGCGACACGTTCGAAGTGGCGGGCGTGCGACTCGAATTGTCGGTGGCGACCTGACGCGCTTGGCTGCGGACAGGTGACGCTGCGCGTCACCCGGGTTCCGCGCTACGTCGGCTCAATCGAACATTCGCAAATCCGGCGTTTGGCGCAGCGGTGGAACGCGGCGACCGCTCGTCGACGCATCGGAACATAAAATATAAAAAAATCATGAAGTTGGGGACGCAGACTGAACTGATCTTCCTGTCGGAATTTGACGGCACAACCCTTGCTTAATAGGGTTCAGCATCGCTGGATGCGTGGGTGTCGGCGTCGTTCATCAATCAAGGAGACAGGAAAATGAAGCGAATTCAACAGGGCTTTACGCTCATCGAATTGATGATCGTAGTTGCCATTGTCGGCATTCTGGCCGCCATCGCGCTGCCGGCGTACCAGGATTTCATCGTGCGCTCGAAGATGTCTGAAGGCGCGGCGGCCCTTGCGGCTTGCAAGACGTCGACGCAGGAATGGGTTTCCTCGCACGCGGGTTCCACGCCGACCGGACTTGTGGCGGGCTGTTCCACGTCCACAACGCAATTCGTCAACGGCGGCGTGGTTGTTACCGGCGGCGGCGCGCCCGGCACGGTATCGACCCTTACGGCGATTACGCAAAATACGGGTTCGACCCTTGGTGGTGCTGCGGGTCCTTGCACCATGGAGATGCGGACCGTTCAAGGCGGTAACCTGAACGAAGTCACGTCGTGGTTTGCGACCCATAGTGGTTGCGACGCCAAGTACGTGCCGTCCTCGTTCCGTTAATTCAGAAACGTCGCACAAAGGGCTGGTGGGTCTCCCACCGGCCCTTTTTCTTTCGCGTCGGGTAATCTCCAACGCATGCGGATTGGACGCGAATCGCTGGACCGCCGTCCCGCGACGATTGGGTCGGGCGGGTAGTGCGGGTTGAACGCTTTCGATATTTCCAGGAATCGGACTTGAGACCGGCAGCACGACTTTCGATCATGGGAGCAGATGGCGGCGCGATCGTGCCGATTCCAGCGGAACCGGACTCGCCGCCGTCGATTGCGAGAGTCCACGCGCTGTCCGAATCCGGTCGTTATGGCGAGGCGCTCGCGCTTGTCGCAGGCGAGCTATCGGTTCACCCGGGCGACGGCGAGTTGTTGTTGGCACGCGCGTCGGTATTGTTCGATTGGGGTCGGGTCCGCGAGGCACATACGGGCTTTTTGCAGGCCGAAGCCCGCGGAGTCGCCCGCACTGCGCTTTATCTCAACCTCGCGTGGTCGTGCCAGCTCCTTGGAATTCCTGAACAGGCGGAGCCTTACGCCCGCAAGGCGATCGCTCTCGATCCGGACAATGTGGCCGCCCATTTCGGCCTTGCCACGATATTGCAGCGCCTGAAGCGGTATCCGGACGCGATCGCCGGTTATGAACGTGTGCTCGAAATCGCGCCGGATCATGCGCAGGCCGCCGCCGGCATTGCGCGCTGCAAAATCGATGAGCGCGAGTACGCCGGCGCGGAAGACTGGATGCGCCGGGCGATCGCTCTTTCGGCCGAGAGCCCACAATTCTGGATCAACCTCGCGGTCGCGATTGCCGGTCAGGAGCGATACGCGGAGTCGCTGGAGGCGCTCGAGCAGGCCGGACAACTCGAATCGGCGCAGGGTGCGCCGCCGATCAGCATGATCGACACCGGATTCGCACTGGTCTTGACGGGCCGGTATCGCGAAGCATTCGATCTCTTCACGAAAGGCCTGCCGGTACTCCCCGACCCTCGCGCGCACGGTTACTACGCGTTCCTGTTGCTGACGCTGGGCCACCTGCGCGAAGGCTGGGCGCAGTACGAATTCCGCTGGATGCTGGAGCAGTACCTGCCCAAGCGGCCCGATTTTGGTGGGCCGCCGTGGGCGGGTCAGGATCTGGCGGGCAAGACAATCCTTCTCCTGGACGAGCAAGGCGCCGGCGACATCATTCATTTTGCCCGCTTTGCGACGGCGCTGAAGGCGATGGGGGCGACCGTCCTGCTGCGGGTCCGTCCGGAGATTGCGCAACTTGCAAAGGGGTTTGCCGGCATCGACCGCGTATTTTCTCCGCCGACGGCACCTCCGCCGTTTGACTATCACATCCACCTGATGAGCATTCCGCATGTGCTGGGAACCGACCTCGCGTCCATTCCCGCGGAAACGCCCTATGTGGCGGTGGATCCGGCGAGGTCACGGCATTGGGCCGGGCGAATCGAAGGCAGCGGGCTGAAGATCGGGTTGGCGTGGGCCGGAAATCCGAATTATCCGCGCGACAAGTTCCGGTCGATTGCATTGGAACATTTGAGCGATCTTTGGGACGTGCAAGGTGTCCGCTATTACTCGTTGCAAAAGCCGCTGAAGGATGGCGAGCTCGGGAAATTTCCGACCCGGACGACAATGGTCGATGTGGGTTCCGAGTTGACCGATTTTGCGGACACGGCCGCAGTGATCGCGGAGCTGGATCTCGTCATCTGCGTCGATACGGCGATCGCGCATCTTGCCGGCGCATTGGGCAAGCCCGTGTGGCTGCTGCTGCCCGAAATCGGCGATTTCCGATGGCTCGAAGGACGCGAAGACAGCCCGTGGTATCCGACGATGCGCCTGTTTCGCCAGCGTCGCATCGGCGAGTGGGACGAGGTGCTCGCGCGCGTCAAGGCAGCAATGGAGGACGCGGTCCGGACAGGTTCGCTGTCGTGGCAGTCCGAATCGCCACGCGCGCCGGCGGTGGCAGCGAAATCTGCGAAGGATATCAGCGCGACGTTGCTGGAATGGACACTTCCGCCGGAGTCGCAGCGCATCGCTCGGGTGACCGAAACCCGATACGGCATCGTCCAATATCTGCCGGACGCGGGTCGGCCCGCTCGATCGATTGCGTGGTACGGCGAATTTCTGCAGCGGGAGCTCGAGTTTTTGTCGCGGCTGCTTCGCCCGGGAGCGCACGCGCTCGAAGCCGGAAGTGGCGTCGGCGAACACGCCATTGCGCTGGCGAAAATGGTGGAAGCGCAGGGGCACGTCCTGGTCTACGAAGCACGCCCTGTCGTTCGGCAAATCCTTCGCCAGAATCTCGACGCCAACCGTGTCGCGGGTATCGTGACCCTGATGCGGCGCGATCTCGCCGGGCCGCGCGATGCGCCGGAGGAAACCGGAGAGGCAACTTCCGGCATCGCCGATGCGAAGCCAGCGCCCGATTCGGAAACCGCAGTCGATACGGTGGATTCGTTGCTTCTCGATCGGCTCGATCTGCTCAAGGTCCGAAGCGAGGCAGCGGCCGATGATATTCTCGATGGAGCGAGCGAGACCTTATGGCGCCTGCGCCCGGCGCTTTTCATTTCACCAAGGGACGAGACCGCGTTGCTGCCCTTGGCCAAGCGGATAAAGGAATTCGGCTATCGCTGCTGGCGCCTGGAGACTCCCTATTTCCACCCGGGAAATTTCAACCGGCGCGACACGGACATATTCGACGGCGCGACCGCCTTAGCCCTCCTTGCCTTGCCTGAGGAAGCCGACGTTTCCATTCCGCTCGATGAATGCGTCGAGATGACGGAAGCGTTCGAGGACAACACCTCCAATTCGCGAGTAACGGTCGAAAGTGGCGAAGCGGGCCTGCTGCGGTTTCTGCGAAAGCTGAGTGGCTGAACCGAGCTGCCTCCTTTTCGCTGCCGTGGCGATATGCGGTGCTTGATGCCGCGCCCGATCGCCCAACAATGAACTGGCCGGAGTTATTTTTTTCATGGGGTTTCTAGGGAAACGTTTCGGGCCACCGGCGAATTCGGACGCGGCGATCACACCAGCGCGGCCGACTCCCGAACCTGCCACCGAAAGCCACCGCCGGATCGTGGTCGACGCCAATTCGCTCAGTGCCGCGGGCCGCTTTGGCGAAGCGCTGGTGCAGGTCGCCGCGGCATTGGCGTCGGCGCCGGAGAATCAGGAACTCCTGTTTGCGCGCGCGTCGATTTTCTTCGGCTGGGGCCGCTATCGCGACGCGCGCGACGGCTACATGCGCGCGCACGCTGCGGGAATGCGTGGCACCGCCCTGGAGTTGCAACTAGGCTGGTCACATTTTCACTGCGGCAATCTGAATGCCGCGGAGGCCTGCATGCGCCGCGCGGTGGCACTCGAGCCCGGCGATCGCAGAACCCGCGCGGGACTTGCGAGGGTGCTCTTTTCGTCGGGACGCCATGTCGATGCCGAAATTGCGCTCAATTCCGCGCTCGAACTCTGCCCTGGGGACTTCGAGTGTCTGTGGCTGCTCGGCAATTGCAAGCTTGGCCAAGGCAATCCGGTGGCGGGCGAAGAGTATCTGCGAATGGCCGTTGCGGCGGATTCACAGCGGGCAGTTGCGTGGAAGGACCTGGGTTCGGCGCTCGACGCCCAAGACCGCCGGCAAGAGGCCATGGAAGCCTCGGCGACGGCAATGCGACTTGAAGAAACATATGGCGAAAACGGGGACGCCTTCGTCAACCTGGCTATCCTGTTGGCCGACGACGGCCGGCTTTCAGAAGCGCTCGCGCTGCATGAACAGCGACTTCCGCTGCAGCCCTACGTCTACGGACACGTAGCCTATGCCCAGGCCCTTCTGAAAGCCGGACGGCTCCGGGAGGGCTGGCAGCAATACGAATTCCGCTTGCTCTGCGAGCCACTGCTGTCCCGGCGCCAGGCATTCGGACGACCGGCGTGGTCGGGACAGGATTTGCAGGGCAAGACAATTCTGCTGCTGGCCGAGCAGGGGCTGGGCGACACGATTCAATTCATTCGGTACGCCCCGCGATTGAAGGCCCTCGGCGCCAACGTTCTGCTCCGGGTGCCCGATGGCGTCGAGGCATTCGCACAAGGTTTCCCCGGGGTCGACAAGGTTCTGGAGCGCGGCGCAACTCGCGCGGACTTCGACTATTTCCTGAATGTGATCAGCCTGCCGCACGTGATCGGGATCGAGGGCGCCGCGATTCCGGCTGCGATTCCTTATCTCCGCGCAGACGCGATTCACGAGTCGAAGTGGGCGACGCGGCTGCAATCGAACGGGGTCTTACGGATCGGCCTTGTCTGGGCCGGGAACCCCAATCACGCGGCCGATCGGCATCGATCGATGTCGCTCGCGACGCTGGCGCCGCTGGGCGAGGTTTCCGGCGCGCGATTCTTTGCGCTGCAAAAAGGCGCGCGTGAGGATGAAGCAGCGAACCCGCCGCCCGGATTCGTTCCGGTGAACCTCGGCCCCGATCTGGCCGACTTTCGCGACACGGCAGCGGTGATCGGCCAGCTCGACCTTGTTCTGAGCGTCGACACGGCAGTGGCTCACCTCGCGGGTGCAATGGGAAAGCCTGTGTGGCTCATGTTGCCGAAGGCGGCGGAGTGGCGCTGGCTGGAAGGTCGGGAAGACACTCCGTGGTATCCGACGATGCGCCTCTTCCGGCAGCGCCGCCAAGGCGACTGGAGCGATGTCGTCGACCAGGTCAGGACGGCGTTGCGGTCGCGGTTGAAAGACGGACGTGCGAAGTCGCCGGCGCTACCAGCCGCGGCAGTGCCGGTACGCGGAGCAATCACCAACGAGTTTGTGCGATCGGCGGACAGCGGAAGTCGTCGCGCCGATTTGAGCGCTGTGGCCGAGACGCGGATGGGGATACTGCAATATCTGCCAGCCGAACCCTTGGTAGGCGACTCGCTCCAGATGTATGGCGAGTTACTGCAACCGCAAGTGGACTTGCTGGCGCAAAGGGTGCGCACAGGAGCGACAGTGCTGGAGATCGGGTCGGGGGTCGGCGCGCATGCGGTTTCCCTTGCGGCAATGGTGGGCGGCGACGGGCATTTGATGTTGTACGAGTCGCGGCCGGTGCAACAGCAGATTCTTCGGCAAAACCTGGCGGCCAACCGTTCGGGAAATGTCACGCTGATGCGCGGAACCACGGTTGGGTCGAGCACGTTGGAACGCGAACAATTCACCAGGGATGCGACAACGGTGGCGACGACGGGCGTGCCGACCGAGACACTGGACGAGCTGCATCTGGATCGCCTGGACCTCCTCAAGGTCAACACCGGAGTGGCGGCGATCGACGTGCTCGCGGGCGCTGCCGCAACACTTTGGCGTCTGCGCCCGTCGCTGTTCATTGCGGTTCCGGACGATGCCGCATTGACCCGATCGGCCGCGCATCTGCGGGAATTCGGCTATCGGTGCTGGCGCATGAAAACGCCGTGGTTCAATCCACTCAATTTCAATCGCCGCGAAGAAGACATCTTTGCGGGCCGGACGGCGCTGGCGCTGGTGGCGATCGCCGAGGAAAGCGAAGGCGACGTGGCGCAAAGCGGATGTGCCGAGATATCATGAAAAAGACGTCATGCCGGAATGAACCGCGTGAATGCGGCGCCGGACATCAACGGATTTTCACACGGGGCGTGCGATGGCTATCCTGAAGGCATTCGATACACGGGAACTGCAGGAATTTGCGACGGCTCTTGCCGTGGACCTCGGACGCCGCTTTCCTCCGGCCTCCGAAGCGAGGACGGATCCCGGGGCGGAGCACCAGATCAAGGTGATTCTCGAGGGATTGACCGCGCGCGCGGTCCGTTATCACGAGCAGCACAAACTGGGCGTGTACAAGAAAGCGAAATTGGCGAACGTGTTCAAGTGGAAGCTCACGGAGCAGGGCTATAGCGAAGCGTTTGTGGAAAGGGCCACCAAGCAGATCGTGACAAGGCTCGCGGTGAAGTAGCGCGGATGGCCGCGCACTTGCGCTGAAATGGGTCTCGCGCGATGAAAAATTTCCTCAGGAGATTCTCGGCAAGCCCTGGTGGCGCCGAGATTTCGCCTGCTGCGCACACGGACTCCGCGGCGGAGGCGGCGAACCATGTCGAATCGGCATTGGCTCATCATCGTGCCGGGCGGCTGGCCGATGCCGAATTGCTCTACCGCAAGGCGCTGGCGATCGATGGCGATAATTTCGATGCACTGCACATGCTGGGCGTCGTGCATCAGCAGACGGGCCGAAGCACAAAAGCCGTCGAACTGCTCGAACAGGCAACCGCCGTCGCGCCGGAAAATGCGTTTGCGCACAGCAATCTGGG
>Ga0070708_100002157_pt1 | contig 15193 bp, 14 predicted proteins | sample KBSK5503metaG_FD_65469 | JGI IMG/M metagenome (GOLD analysis project Ga0070708, IMG submission 65469) | Corn, switchgrass and miscanthus rhizosphere microbial communities from Kellogg Biological Station, Michigan, USA - KBS K5-50-3 metaG | ecosystem: Host-associated > Plants > Roots >... | reverse complement strand
GCAGCGGCAACGTGGCGAGCAGCGCGATCACCATGCCGGCCGCCGCGATGAAGTTCCCGTTGCGAGCGCCCTTCGGCGAGCTGAGCTGCTTAAGGCCCACGATGAAGAGGACCGCGGCAACGAGATAGGCCAGGGAGATGGCGGTCCTCATTTCGTGGGCGTCGTTTGTTTCTGCGCCTGCCGGCCCTTGAACATCTCGAGCATCCGGTCGGTGACCACGAACCCGCCCACCACGTTGGTGGTCGCGAGTGTCACCGCCACCAGGCCGAGGGCGATCGTCACCGGCGAGCTGGCGCCGGCCGCGATCACGATCGCGCCCACCAGGATGATGCCGTGTATCGCATTCGTGCCCGACATCAACGGGGTGTGAAGGATGGTCGGCACCTTGGAGATCACCTCGATCCCGACGAAGATCGAGAGCACGAAGAACGTGATCTCGTTCAGCAGCTCGTTGCTCATGAGGCTGCCACCAATTGTTTGGCGCGTTCGTTGACGATCTCGCCGCCGTACGTGACGCAGCTTCCCTTGGTGATCTCGTCCTGAAAGTCCAGGTTGATCGCGCCATCTTTGACGAGGTGCAGCAGAAGGTTCATCACGTTGCGCGCGTAGAGCTGACTCGTGTGCAGCGGCATCGTCGAGGGCACGTTGCGCGTGCCGATGATCGTGACGCCGCCGATGTCGACATCCTTCCCGGACTGCGTCAGCTCGACGTTGCCCCCCGTTTCCGCGGCCAGGTCGACGATGACGGAGCCGGGGCGCATCGCTTTCACCATGTCGCCCGTGACCAGCAGCGGCGCGCGGCGGCCGGGCACAGCCGCCGTGGTGATCACCACGTCGGACTTGGCGACGTGCTCTCCGATCAGCTCGCGCTGCTTGCGCAGGAACTCTTCTGACTGCTCTCGCGCATAGCCGCCCTCTCCTTGCTGGCTCTCCAAAGCCAGCTCGATGAAGGTCGCGCCCAAAGACTCGACCTCTTCCTTCACCGCGGGGCGCACGTCATAGGCCGAGACGACCGCCCCGAGCCTTCGGGCTGTGGCGATCGCCTGGAGTCCCGCGACGCCGGCGCCCATCACCAGCACCCGCGCGGGGGCGACGGTTCCGGCCGCGGTCATCATCATCGGGAAGAACTTGCCCAGGCGGCCCGCCGCCATCAGGACGGCCTTGTAGCCCGCGGCCGAAGCCTGTGACGAGAGAGCGTCCATGGATTGGGCGCGCGAGATGCGCGGCAGCAGCTCGAGGCTGAACGCCGTAACGCCACGCTTGGCCAGCGCTTTCACGACGTCGGCCTGAGTGGCCGGCTGGAGAAAGCTGATCAGCACCGACCCGCTCTTGAGCAGGCCGACCTCGTCGGTCGAGGGCGCCTGGACCTTGAGCACCGCGTCTGCATCGCCGAGCAAAGACGCGGCGGTCTTGACCACCTTGACGCCGGACGCTTCGTATGCCTCGTCGGGGATGTAGGCGCCGGCGCCTGCGCCGGCCTCGACGCTGACGTCCAGCGACGCGGCTTTGAGCTTGGCCGCCGTGTCGGGAACGAGAGCCACCCGGCGCTCGTCGGGGGCACGTTCCTTGGGAATGGCGACCTTCACAGACTCAGGACTCTAAGGAATACGGGTCGGCTGCTGCAGACGCGTAAAATCCTTACTCCGCGGCAGAAAGAGACAAATTGACCGAGCAGATCATCAACGACCTCACCATCCAGGCAGCCACGGTCAACGGTTCAGGGAGCCAGACGGCCAACCTGGTTTTGACCAGGGCGATCTTCCACATGGGCATCCCGGTGGCGCCCAAGAACGTGTTCCCCTCCAACATCGAAGGCCTGCCGACCTGGTACCAGCTGAGGGTCACCCCCGAAGGCCACATGGCCCGCACTGACAAGGTCGACATCCTGATCGCCTTCAACCCAGCGACCTGGCACCAGGACCTGAAAACGGTGCGAGCGGGCGGCGTCGTCGTCCACGAAGAGGTGTTCTCGACGGCAGACGTGCGTGCCGACGTCGTGTACTACCCGGTGCCGTTCTCGAAGCTTGCCAAGTCAAAGATCCAGAGCGACACCCTGCGCAAGCAGCTCGCCAACATGCTCTATGTGGGCGTTGTAGCCGGGCTCCTGAGCATCCCGTGGGAGGCGCTGGAGCATGCGGTGAAGCGGCAGTTCCTCTCCAAGCCGAAGGCGGTGCAGGTCAACCTCGACGCGATCAAGGTGGGCTATGACTACTGGCAGGACAACTTCTCGAAGCGGGACCCATACCGCCTCGAGCCGATGACCGGCGCGGTCGAAGGCAAGGTCCTGGTTGAAGGCAACCAGGCCGCGGCGCTCGGCGCGCTCATGGGCGGCGTGACAGTCGCGGCGTGGTACCCGATCACTCCTTCCTCCTCCCTGTGCGAGAACCTGATCGCTTACGCCGAGCGCTTCCGCACCGACGCGAAGACCGGCGAGAAGCTCATCTCGGTCGTGCAGGCCGAGGACGAGCTGGCGGCGGTCGGGATGGCGATCGGCGCCGGGTGGGCTGGCGCGCGCTCGATGACGTCCACCTCGGGGCCGGGCATCTCGCTCATGGCCGAGTTCGCAGGGCTGGCCTACTACGCCGAGGTTCCGGTGGTGATCTTCGACATCCAGCGCATCGGACCGTCGACCGGGCTGCCCACCCGCACGTCGCAGGCGGACGTGGCCTTCGCCTTCACGCTGTCGCACGGCGACACCAGGCACATCGTGCTGCTGCCCGGGACGGTCGAGGAGTGCTACGAGTTCGCTCGCGATGCCTTTGATTACGCGGATCGATTCCAGACACCTGTGTTCGTGCTGTCCGACCTCGACCTGGGGATGAACCTCTGGATGACGCCCGAGTTCAAATACCCGGAGAAGCCGTTCGACCGCGGCAAGGTCCTCTCGAAGCAAGACCTGGAGAGGTTGGCCGGTGAATGGGGCCGCTACAAGGACGTCGACGGCGATGGCGTGACGTACCGCACGCTGCCTGGGACCGACCACCCGGCGGCTGGGTTCTTCACGCGAGGATCGGGCCACGACGAGTTCGCGCGGTACACCGAAAGCGCCGAGGCCTACGCGCGCAACATGGACCGCCTGGCCCACAAGCTCGAGACCGCTCGTGGTGAGCTGCCTGCGCCGGTGCTTGACGAGAGCGCCGGGTCAACAGTCGGCCTGATCGCTTTCGGCTCGACCCACGCCGCGGTGGTCGAGGCGCGTGAAGCGCTTGCCGCCGCCGGGACCCCGGTCGACTACATGCGCGTGCGCGCACTTCCGCTGTCGGACGAGGTCACGGCTTTCGTCTCGCGACACGCACGCGTTTACGTCGTCGAGCAGAACCGCGACGGGCAGGTTTACGACATCGTGCGACTCTCGCTGCCCTCCGAGCTGGTCGGGAGAGTTCACTCCATCCGCCACTACAACGGGCAGCCGATCCCAGCGGGGGCCATCACCGAACCGCTGCAGCAAGCGGAGGCTGTACCGGCATGAGTGCAACCGTAAATCGCGTCGGGCTGCCTCGCGACGCCTATAAGGGCGCGGCCACGACTCTGTGCGCCGGATGCGGCCACAACTCGATCACCAACCACATGATCAAGGCCCTCTACGAGCTCGGCGTCGAGCCGCATCGGCTCGCCAAGATGTCCGGGATCGGCTGCTCGTCGAAGACCCCCGCCTACTTCGTCGAATCCGCGCATGGCTTCAACGGCGTACACGGGCGCATGCCGGCGCTCACCACCGGCGCCCAGCTCGCCAACCGGCAGCTGATCATGCTCGGGGTGTCCGGCGACGGCGACACAGCGTCGATCGGCCTGGGCCAGTTCATGCACATGATCCGGCGCAACGTCGACTGCACGTACATCATCGAAGACAACGGCACGTACGGGCTGACCAAGGGCCAGTTCTCGGCCACCGCGGACCTCGGCTCCGTGCAGAAGAAGGGCGCGGTCAACACCTTTCAGCCGATCGATCCATGCGCCGTGGCGCTCACGTTGGGCTGCTCGTTCGTCGCCCGCTCGTTCAGCGGCGACGGCAAGCAGGTCGTCCCCCTGATCAAGGCGGCGATCGCGCATCGCGGGACGGCGATCCTCGACATCATCTCGCCCTGCGTGACGTTCAACGACCACGACGGCTCGACCAAGAGCTACAGCTGGATCAAGGACCACGAAGAATCGATCGCGGACGTGTCGTTCATCCCCTTCTTCGAAGAGGTCCACGTCGATTACGAACCGGGGACCATCCGCGACGTTGAGCTCCACGACGGGTCGCACATCATCCTGAAGAAGCTGGCTGAGGACCACGACCCCTCCGACCGCCTCGCGGCGATGCAGGTGCTGGAGGAGGGACGCGCCGCCGGCCACCTCGTCACCGGTCTGCTCTACCTGGACACGTCGATGGAGGACTTTGCCACCACGGAGCACATTCCCCAGCGGCCGCTGATGGAGCTCGACGAATCCGAGCTGCGACTGTCGCGCGACCAGTTCGCCCAGTTCATGTCCGAATTCGCCTGAGCTCGCAACCGGTTTCGGAGCTTCAGCGCGGCACCCGTCTCGTCGCCCGTCGCGATGAGGCGATGACGCGACTCATCAAGGCAGCCGGGCCGATCAAGCTGCGCGATCCACTCGAAGACAACTTCGCGGCGCTTGCCCGCTCGATCCTCTACCAGCAGCTGGCAGGAGCTGCAGCGGCAGCCATTCACGGGCGTTTCCTGAAGCTGTTCGCCGACGGCCTCTCCCCGAGCGCGGTGGTCGCGCTGCCCGAGGGGGCCATGCGCTCCGCCGGTCTCAGCGGCTCGAAGTCGGCGGCGATCACCGACCTCGCCCGAAAGGTGGTGGACGGCACTGTGCCGCTGCACGAGGTGGAGTCGCTTTCCGACGATGACGTGGTGGCGCGCCTCGTGCAGGTGCGGGGCATTGGGCGGTGGACCGCCGAGATGTTCCTCATCTTCCAGCTGCGCCGGCTGGACGTGTGGCCTGTCGACGATTACGGGGTTCGCAAGGGCTGGGCGCGGGCGCACAAGCTCAAGGACCTTCCGACGCCGCGCGCTCTCCAGGCCGAGGGCGAGCGCTTTCATCCGTACCGCACCATCGCCGCCTGGTACTGCTGGCGCGCGGTGGACACCGTGCTGCCCGTCTAACGCCCGTACCTTCGGCGCAGGCGCTCGATCGCCTCATCAGTCATCGCTGTGGCGCCGTACGCGTCGAGAAGCTTTCGCGCCAAGCCCGGGCCGTAGTTGTACTGAAGGGTCCAGACGCCGGCGGCGAGGTCCTCGCGCGGATCTCCAAGCCCAGAACGGCCGACGTCAATCACCGCGGACAGGGTTGGAAGGGCGCCCTGCGCGCGCCCGGCCCCGCCGGCGACCAGGACGTTGGGCAGGCAGTAGTCGCCATGGATCAGGACATGGCCTCGCTTCGGCTTGCCAAACGGGCAGCCGGCGGGATCGGTGCGGTGAAGGTGGCGGAGGATTTCGCCCAGCAGGCGTGCGACACCCGCGGGTGGCAGTCCAACCGAGGCGTGGTAAAGAGGGACGCCCGGGACCTCGCGAGTCAGCAGCCAATCGTCGCCGGCGGCGTGGTGGAAGCCGACGACCTCAGGCACGGGCCACCGACCCGAAAGCCAGGCGAGACGATCGCGCTCGCCCGCCAGGTCGGCAGCTCGCTTGACATAGACGGCGCCGGACTCGCCGGCAAGCCTCCAGACAGTCCCGGCCCAGCTCATCCATGCGAACTCGCTGGTGAGCCGGCTGCCGCCAACCGCGGCCTGAGCAGCGGCACGCACGTGCCGGGGGACCCGCAAAGTAGCCGATGAAGAGTCCATCAAGCGTCCTCTGTACCATGAAGTGCAGAAATCGCAGCGAGAGGTGAGGTGGCGTGGTAACTCTTCCGGAGTCACCGGATGCCTTCAAGGATGCGGCCTGGGAGGACATCCTTCCGTACTACGAAGAGCTCGCTTCGCGCCCGCTCGACCTCTCCAACGTCGAGGCCTGGCTGGCCGACTGGTCCCGCTTCGAGTCTTTGCTGTCTGAGGCCGGCGCGCTGGCCAGCTTCGCCTATTCGTGCGACACATCCGACCCGGCCCGAGAGGCGGCGCAGCTGAGGTTCGGAACGCAGATCTCCCCCAAAGCTCGCGAGCAGCGAGTGCGCCTTCAGGGCCGTCTGGTCGAGCTCGGTTACGTGACGCCCGGCCTCGAGACGACCGTGCAGCGTTTCCGCAACCAGATGCAGGTTTTCGCCGAGGCCAACGTGCCGCTCTTTGCCGAGCTGTCGAAGCTCGAGACCGAGTGGGAGAAGGTCAACGGCGCGATGACAGTGGATTGGGATGGCGAAGAAAAAACCCCTCCACAGCTCCTCCCCTTCCTGCAGTCGGACAACCGGGACGTGCGTGAGCGCGCCTTCAAGCTGAGAGCCCTGCCGTACATCGAGCAGCGCGACCGTCTGGCGGACATCTTCGATCTCATGTACGACCTGCGGCAGCAGGTGGGCCGAAATGCCGGCTTCGACAACTACCGCGACTACACGCACCAGGAGAAGAACCGGTTCGATTACACACCGGATGACTGCCGTCGGTTTCACGAGGCGGTCGAAGCGGCGGTCCGTCCAGCGGTTGGACGTCTGATGGAGCGGCGCCGCCGTCAGATGAACCTCAGCGCGCTGCGACCCTGGGACGTCACGGCGGACCCGAAGGGCCGGCCGGCCCTGAAGCCGTTTGACGACGTCGACACGCTCATCGACCGGGCGGGCGCCGTGTTCGGCCACGTCGACCCCCAGTTCCGGACCTATTACCGGAGCATGGCCGACGCGGACCTGCTCGACCTCGACAACCGAAAGGGCAAGGCGCCAGGCGCGTACTGCCAGACGCTTGCCTTTAGAAAGATGCCGCTCATCTTCATGAACGCGGTTGGTGTCGACCGCGATGTGAGCACCCTGCTCCACGAGTCAGGTCATGCGTTCCATTCCCTCGAGGCTTCGCGACTCCCTCTCTTGTTCCAGCGCCATACCGGGTCGGAGATGGCGGAGGTCGCGTCGATGTCGATGGAGCTCCTCGCCGCGCCTTTCATCGACCAGAAGAACGGCGGCTACTACAGCGATGAGGACGCTCGACGATCACGCACTGAGCTGCTGGAGGGAATCGTGCTGTTCTTTCCGCACTGCGCATCGGTCGACGCGTTCCAGCAGTGGATCTACACCGAGCCCGAGGGCCGTGACGCCGGGGCGCGCGACAGGAAGTGGCTCGAGCTGCGCCAGCGATTCGAGGGCCCTTCGGTCGATTGGTCCGGGCTCGATGCCGAACGCATTGCGCGCTGGTATCAGCAGCCCCACTTTTTCGGCAGCCCGTTCTACTACATCGAGTACGGGATCGCCCAGCTCGGCGCGCTGCAGGTGTGGCGCAACAGCCTCAAGGACGGGGGCGAGGCAGTCAGAAAATATCGCGAGGCCCTGGCCCTTGGCGCGACCCGCCCACTGCCAGAGCTCTTCAAAGTCGCGGGCGCCAGCCTGATCTTCGACAGCAAGGGGATGGGCGAGCTGATCTCGCTGGTAGAGGAGGAGCTGGATAAGTTATGAGCGAAAACCCGAATGGTCAGCCGCCCCTGACACGCCGGCGCTAGTTGCTGGTGATGTCTCGCAGCGGTTAAGTTATGAGGGAAAACCCGGATGGTTTTCCCTCATCGCGAGTGCGGCTGCGCCGCAGTCGCTGCTCCCATTCCGGTATATCGATGGGACTTTATTAAGAGTCTGAAGCCCAGCAACGCAGGGAGACTGAAAGACAAAGTCTCGGCTGGGTTGAACCCAGCCGACCCTGCCACGCTGGTGACGCTAGTTGCTGATGATGTCTCGCAGGGGTTTGTGCGGACCGAATCGCGGCGCCCCGATCCCCGAGATGGTCAGGAGCCGTATCACCCGAGCGCGGTGCCCGCGGTATGGGTCGAGCAGCTCGAGCATCCGTGCATCGCTCGAGCGCGGCGTCCCGTCCAGCGCATAACCGACCATGTGCGGCAGGTGGTAGTCGCCGACCGGGACTGCGTCCGGATCGCCCAACGCGACCAGAGCGACCTTGGCGGCGGTCCACGGTCCGACGCCCGGAAATGCCTCTAGCCTCCGGTACGCGCCGGGCCGGTCCATCGTCGTGATCTCTTCAAGCCGGTTGGCGCTCCTGGCGGCGCGGATGACGACCTCGGCGCGACGACGCTCGATGCCAAATGGATGGAAAGCCCAGTAGGGCGTGCGCGCCAGCACCTGCGAGGACGGCGGCAGCTTCAAACGCACCGGACCCGGCGCCGCCTCCCCGAGAGCCGCCACCAGGGCCCGGTACGCGGCATCTGCTTCGATCGTCGTCACCTTCTGGGCGAGCACCGAAGGCACCAGCGCCTCGAACACGGCGCCGGTCCGGGTGAGGCGCAGGCCGGGGTGGCGCCGATGCAGCTCCGCGATCACGCGGTGCTTCGGTGCGAATCCAGTGGAGTCATCCTGCTCGCCGCATAGATGCGAGGCGTGGGCGGCCGCCCACTCTCCCCCCGGCCCCCAGGCTTCCACCTCGATCGTCCCGGCTCTATGCCGAAGGTGAATCGTCGCCGGGCCCTCAGGCGTCCGGGTGGCGCGCCAGGCGTCGGCGCCGTCGAAAAACAGCGAAGGACCGAGGCCGATGGGGGCAAGGGTCGACCTGAGTTCCAGCGGCCGGGTCGTTTCGAACTCCAGGCGAACCTGTGGCTCCACGTGGAGCAGGCTACTGCGTCAGCGGCACTTTCAGGACGAAGGTGCTGCCGGCGCCGGCAGCGGACTGCACAGTCAGGTCTCCGTCATGCATCCGCGCGATCTCTCGCGAAAGCCATAGTCCGAGCCCCGTGCCCTGGACATGTTGGGTGGCCGGGATGCGGCCGAAACGCGTGAACAGGTTGGCCTGGTCTTCCTCATCGATGCCGACGCCTTCGTCGATGACGGAGATGGTTGCCATGCCGTCATCGCGCTTGATGCGGACGAGGATGTCAGTGCCGGCCGGAGAATATTTGGCCGCGTTGCTCAGCAGGTTTCTGACCACCATCTGGAAACGGTCCGGGTCGATCTCCGCCTCAAGGGGTTCAGCCGGCTCGTCGAGCTTCACGTCATGGTCTCTGAGCAGCATCTTCACTCCATCAATGGCCATCTCGGTGATATCGACCACGTCGCCGCGCCTCTTGTTGAGCTCCAGCCGGCCTTCCTCCAAGCGCGATGTTTCCACCATCTGCTCGAGCATCCAGTTGATCTCATCGGACTTGGAGATGAGCAGGGGGAGCACTGAGGAGGCCTTGGGAGAAAGGTCTCCGAGTGAGCCCGCCTCGAGCATGGTCAGGTATCCCTTGATGATCGTCATCGGTCCGCGAAGCTCATGCGAAGCGATGTTCAGGAAATCGCTCTTCGCCCGCTCCAACGCATGAATGCGTGAGCTGAGGGCCACGCGGTCGAGGCCGGCTGAGATGCTGCTCGCATAGAGGACCAGCCGGCTCAGCTCATCCTCCCCAAAGATGGGAGTCAGACGGCCGGAGATGATGACGATTGCCCCGCGACCATTCTGAAGGTGCAACGGGACGACCAGCATGTGCTCCTTGCGCCAGTGTTCACCTCCCATCTTTACGGCCGACAGGAAGTCATGCTGCGACGCGATGTTGGCCGCCTCCTGCGATTCCAATCCATGCGCAGCCAGGATCGAACCGTCGGAATCGATCACGAAAGCGCCTTCGCCTCCCACCAGGCGCTGGGCCCAGCTGAGCGCGCGGCCGGCCAGCGTGGCGCGGTCCGGGCTGTACAGAAGAAGGTCATGCAGTGCCGCCCGGAACTGGTCTTCCTCAGGCTCGAGCCACATGCGTCTCAACCAGGCGGGCGGCGCGAAGCTGAGATAAAGGATCGGAACCACGGCCAGCGTGATCACGTCGGTGATGAGCGTCCAGGCAGGGCCGAGGCCCGCGCCAAGCGTGCCGATGATCACCACAAGGAGGATTCCGCCGTAGCCGACGCTGAGCGCCCGCAGTCGCACCGCCTCAACCGTGTGCCGCCCCTTGGCGGACAGCCAGAACCGCACGGTCGGCTCGAGGATGCACAGCGACCAGACCACCAGCACCGCAACCAGCGCGATCGACTGCACGGTCCCGTGGGGGCGCTGTGGCTCCGCAGGCAGCTGCACGGCGATCCCGAAGGCTCCGACCAGGACGATGACTGCCGCGATCAGCCGGCGCGCACGCGTCGAAAACGGCACGAAGGAGTCACGGAACATGAGCAGCGCGTATCCCGAGAGCAGGAACAGGATGAGGGCCATGTCGGTCAGGACCTGCGCTTCGGGGCCGCCTCCGCCCAGAAGCGGTGAGATCAAGATGACGAGCGTGAGCGAGCCCAGCGCGAGCGCCAGGTTGCCATGGCGGCGATCGGTTTGTTGGATCCAGCTTGCGGCGCTCCTGACGGCCAGGGCACCGAAGGCGAAAGCGACAGCGAGCTGGAGGACCAAGAGCAGCTCGGTCATCCGGCCGAGGATAGCCTAAATGAGGATATTTCAACGACAGGGAGGCTCGGAATGAAGTGGATAACCCGAAAAAATGCCAGCGTCGATCGAATCGCCTGCCCTTGGCTGATCAAGCGGTTCATCGATCCTGAAGCCGAGTTTCTGTACGTGCCTGCGCCCGAGGTGACCTCAACCGCCGCCCAAACAGGCGCCATCCCTTACGACGTCGGCGGCGTCGAGCTGGGCCACGTGGACGGCCGCTGCAGCTTTGAGTCGATCATCCTCAAGTACGGGCTGCAGGATCCGGCGCTCGACCGCTTGGCGCAGATCGTGCACGGCGCGGACGTCAGCGAAGACGTCGGCAAAACGCCGGAGGCGGCGGGGCTGAAGGCGATCGCCTTCGGCTTCGCCATCGTTCATGGCGAGAACGATCACCTGAAGATCGCCCTCGAGACCCCCCTGTACGACGCGCTCTACGCCTGGTGCCAGAAGGAGGTGGCGAGGGTCAGGCCGATGGCGTGATCCCGATTCCGTCGGGGTCGGTCCGCACGCCGTCGACGCGCCTCACCTCGAAGCCCTGAAGCCCTCGGACGCCGGGTTCCACCGGCGCCGCGCCCCGGCCCTCGAGCAGGTTGATGCCGAGGTGATGGTGGTATCCATCCCAGCTGAGAAAGCGCATCACCCGGCCCGCTTCGGCCATCAGCTCCATGCCCATCGACTCGTAGAAGGCCTGTGAACTGTCGAGATCCGCGACGTTGAGGTGCATGTGTCCGAGCACCGTTCCGGTGGAGAACTTGTCGTGCGGCTTGTCCGCGATGCGCAGCAGCCGCTCGAAATCGAGGTGGTCGGTCCCGATGTTCAACCGGCCGTTCGGATACTGCCATTCGCTTCGCGGGCGGTCGGCATAGACCTCGATGCCGTTTCCCTCGGGGTCGTCGTAATAAAGGGCCTGGCTCACAAAGTGGTCGGCGGTGCCGGTCATCGGCAGTCGCTGTTCCAGCGTGCGCCGCAGGAGACCGCCGAGCTCCTCCTCGCGCGGCAGCAGAATCGCAAAGTGATACAGGCCGGCTGTGCGTCGAGGACGCTCGCGTCCACCCGGCAGCGCCCTCAGGCGTAGCAATGCTGCCCCACCTGCGCCGAGCGTCGCTATCCCGTTCGCGCCCTCCAACCGAGTCAGGCCGAATCGTTCGTAAAACTCAGCCTCGCGCTCGAGGTCGAGGACTTTGAGCTCGACGGCGCCGAGCGGCCAGTCAGATCTCATTTCGGTTCAATCTACCCACGTCGATGCAGGTTCCTAACAGCCCAAACGGGATTCTCGCCGCGCGGCTGGGCGCCCAGCTTCTGGCTGGAACCCCGGCGCGCGATCCTGCAGCTGTCGCCGGTCGCGTCCTGGCGGTGCAGGCCCAGGACTTGCTAGGAGCCCGCCTGGCGATTCGCGCCAGGACGTCCGGGCTCACATCCGCGCGCATCGATCGCGCTTTCGGTGAAGAGCGATCGATCGTGATCACCTGGCTCAACCGAGGCACGCTGCACCTGGTCCGCAGCGACGACTACGCATGGCTGCACTCACTGATGGGCCGTCTGGCCGCCAGCACCAATACGCGGCGGCTGCGAGAGGAAGTCGTCTCGGCGAAGGCCGCCGAAAAAGGCGTGGCGGCAATAACGCGGTCGCTGGCGAGTGACGGCCCGCTGACCCGGCGCGAAATCGGCGAGCGGCTGCGCGCGGCCGGGGTGCCCGTCGCGGGCCAGGCGCTGGTTCACCAGCTGCTGCTCGCTTCAATTCGCGGCCTGGTCGTGCGCGGCCCGATGGTGCGAGGTCAGCACGCTTTCGCCCTTACGCGTGATTGGCTTGGCGAACCAAAACCGGTCGAGCGCGACCCAGCGCTGGCGGAGCTGGCCCTCCGTTACCTGGCCGGTCATGGCCCGGCGACCGACCGCGACCTCGCCTACTGGTCTGGGCTTGCCCTTCGCGACGCCAGGGCCGGCTTGAGGGCCATTGGCTCGGAGCTCGTGGAGCAGGACGGCCTGGTCAGCCTCAAACGCAAGAAGCAGACCTCGGCGCTCCCACCCCCACGGCTACTGGGGGCCTTTGACCCGGTGCTGTTGGGCTGGAAGTCACGGGAGGCGGTGCTCGGCTCGGATGCGCCTGCAGTCGTCACGGGTGGCCTCTTCCGGCCTTTTGCAATCGTCGGCGGACGAGCCGCGGGGACGTGGACGATCCGATCGCGCCAGGTGCAGGTGAAACCGTTCCGGCCGCTGTCTCGGCGGAACTCCGCTGCCTTGAAAGCCGATGCCGAAGACGTGCTGCGCTTTCTCGACCTGACAGGAAAGTAATGGCTCACCATGTTGATCACGTCAGTGAACAAGAAGCCCATCGATGTCGCGCGCGAGTTCGGTGAAGAGCTGCCTTCGTTCGCCAGCCTCTCCGACGCCACTCGCCACTATGAGAGCCATACGCGAGCAGGAATTGAAGCTCTCGAAGGTTTGACCGCAAGCCTGCCGGGCTTCGCCATGGACTACTCGCCGGACAGCCTCAAGAGCCTCGAAGAGGTTTATTTCAATTTGACCGAGGGCGCCGGTTTTGCAGGCTTGGGATTGACCCAGCAAGATTTTGAGTCGTTGATCGGCGTCTACTTCGCCTTAGTTGCGACCCGAAACAATCCGAAGGCTCATCTGGTGGTTCAGGAATTCGCGTTTACACCAGGGAAATACGAGTTGGGCGTAGCGAAAGGCAGCACGACCGTGATGGTCGCATCGCTCCAGTTGAGTCTCATGCAACCACGCAAGAAGCAGCGAGACACGCTTTACAAGATGTTCCAGCGGTACTTTGGAAGGGACCAATAGCGCGAGGGTTCCGCCAGGAACTGACACGACCTCGGGCTCCCCTTGACGTGGGGAGTTTCGCGAACTCATTCCATCAGAGTGCTAGACGCAACAACAGAGCCCCGACTCAAGAAGTGCCACTACCCAGACCAGTCCGATGAGAATTGGCGAGCCGACCAGGGCATACTCCGAGTGTGCGAAGCCTCAGGATCGGACTCGCATGCGCCGTGATTGCCCTTGTACCCATGGGTTGCGGCCCCGGTCCCTCCAGTAATCAGAAGGACCCCAACATTGGCCGGTACGGGACATGGAGCTGGGATGGTTCTAATTGGAGCCAGCTTGCACCTTCAGGCGAAAAACCGAGGTTTCCGGGAGAGCAGCTCTTCTTCTCTCCGGTGTTGGGTGGCCTGATCAGTGTGAGTTATCGGGATTGGTTCAACAACACTACCTATGACGGGACCAAATGGAATGGAGTCGCCTGGGTAACAAATGACGCGAGCCCTGCCGAGCCGCCGCGCCGAGGCAACAACACCACCGCAATGGTGCTTGACGGCAACGACGATCGAATTATCTTCATCGACCCGAATGCGCGAGAGACATTGGCGTGGTCACCGGGAGGGTGGACATCGGTCGTCTCGCCGTCGGAGTGGCCGACGGAGCGGTATGTCGACGTGGAGGGGGCTGCGTATGACCCCGATCGACGAAATGTGCTGATCGTGACTTGTTGTTTGTTCGTCGACTCCAGTCTCGCAACTTCGGCATGGGCATGGGACGGACACGCACTGCACGTGCTCTCGCCGTCTCACCCCCTAGTTGGGGGACCCTTCTTCATGGTGCCAGACGGCCGTGGTCACCTGCTCGCGTTTGGTAAGGACTCCAGCTCCTCTTGGGATGGCGTGGATTGGTCTCCTCTCGCGACACGAGCCAACTTGCCGAAGGACGCCTGGAGCGTGGCTTCCGACCCTGCGCACAGGGAGATTTTTGCAGCCGGACGCGGAGCGCCCTTTCACGTGTGGCACTGGCAGGATGGAACTTGGAATTTGGAACCGACCGCATCGCCCGCCTCCGGCCCGCCTGACGGTGCCACGTCGAATCTTGTCTACGATCCGATGCTGCCGGGCTTCGTTCTCACGGTGCTGCCCGAAGAACCTGGAGGGGTCGTCAACCTGCCTTAGGTACTGGATCCGCGGTGATGAGCAACGGTGGACGTCTTCCTTTAACGCCAGCCCGATGGACTTAAGCCACCTCCGCGTGCTCCTCGGGCATCTCCAACTGCTGCGCCGCCGTCGTCCGAGCGGGCATGAAGGCTGCGATCAGGAGCGCGGCCGCAACCATGACCGCGGCACTCACCCGCAGCACATCGGTCATGCCGATCGCGTAGGCGTCGCGCGCCGCATGTAGGAGAGTTGTGCCCAGGGGAGCGGGCAGATGCCCCGCGATCAAGGTGGCGCCGGCCACGCTGCCCTCGGCCACCGCCCGCATCCCGTCAGGCAACCCCGCCAGATGCTGCGCCAGCTCGGCTCGGTAGACGTTGTTGAGCATGCTGCCAAGGATTGCGACGCCGAACGACGCGGCGAGTTGTTGGAGGGTCCTCGTCAGGGCGCTTCCCGCTCCTGTCTGCGCCTCGGGCAGGATGCCGAGGATGACGTTGAGGGAAGTGAACATCGCGAATGCATTGCCGACTCCGATCACCGGCAGAGCGACGGCCATGAGACCGAATCCGCTGTCGGGCTTGACCAGTGACAGCAGCGCCATGCCGGCGGCGCAGATGAGAAGGCCGAGAACAAGCATGACCCGAACTCCAAGGCGTGCGACGAGCCGATCGCTGCCGACAGCGCCCACCACGATGCCTCCGATCAGCGGCAGCAAGCGGACGCCGGTGGCCTGGGCGTCGTTGCCCTGGACGATCTGCAGGAAGGGCGTGAAGAC
>Ga0070708_100002156_pt1 | contig 15196 bp, 20 predicted proteins | sample KBSK5503metaG_FD_65469 | JGI IMG/M metagenome (GOLD analysis project Ga0070708, IMG submission 65469) | Corn, switchgrass and miscanthus rhizosphere microbial communities from Kellogg Biological Station, Michigan, USA - KBS K5-50-3 metaG | ecosystem: Host-associated > Plants > Roots >... | reverse complement strand
GAATCAAGTTGAATTTGGATCAAATCCGGCATAGGCCGTATGTCGGGGATATGTGCAAAAGAGACGCGCTCGGGGAGCGCAACGGCCTTTGTGCTTATTGCCATGTTCAGTGTTCTCCTCTCACTGTTTGCAGGGGAAACCGAGAGAGATACATCAGATCGTATCCCTCTTTACAGAGTCAGGGACGAAAAATAGATAGCGGCTGATTCTCTACGCTACCGGGGCCTGGGGCCATAGGCGTCAGCACTACTGTGAGATCGATTTATCGGAGGTCCCGCCACCCAGCCACTCAGCATCCTCGCTGATTGCAACAAAAGTGTTTGTCGTGTTATTGGGGAAGGTTGCGAGCAGAGTGGTAATGCTTCGTTGCATCTCGCAACCGTGAAGCATCACGGAAGGCATCTAAACACATCAATAAAGTATGTGCCCGTACCTCATTTGTGAAACAACAATGAACGCGAGGGAAAGAGGAGCAACTCCTCTGGTCACTCTCCTCTCTAACCTATAGAACAACAGGAAGTTCATAATTATTCCAAAATTTTTAATATCATCTGACGTATTCTGTCAAGTGACATAAGCTGGCTCCCCTCATACTTTGAGCGAGCTATCTCGCGGGTATCGTTCATGGCGCGGCTCATAACACTTTCTTGACGCTTCCTCTTTATGCTACCATTAAAGAAGACGAGAGGCAGCCGATCGCAGAAGGAACGTTTCGCTCATCAAAAGCGCTGGGACAACCGCCATAAGTGTCATCGCCATCTCCAGAATGAGATACAATGAAGCGTGTTTCGGTAAGAAGTGCCGCCGACCAGAAACGGCTCAGATGAATCAGGAGGACGGATTTGAAATACGACGAATTTATTGGACAGGTTCAACATCGTGCCCGGCTCGGTTCACGTGCCGAGGCCGAGCATGCCACTCGTGCCACGCTCGAAACATTGGCTGAGCGTTTAGCTGGCGGTGAAGCGCATGACCTTGCATCACAGCTTCCGCGGGAGCTTGCACACGCTCTCCAACTACCAGATGCAGGAATCGGTGCAAAATTGACACTGGATGAATTTTTCGAGCTGGTGAGTGAGCGAGAGGGTGTAGACCTGCCAGACGCGGCGTTCCACGCTCGCGTCGTAATCGGGGTCCTCACTGAAGCCGTCTCCATGGGTGAGATACAAGACGTTCGTGTCCAGCTCCCGGCTGCGTTCGCTCAGCTCTTCAACGTAGCAAATGAGGGCGATCTGCCCGAGATCACGAGCTAGAGGACCGAACACCGGGATTCGTGGAAAAGAAGACAGAGAAGGAGATCGAAGCAGTGAACGACCGGCCGTACCTGGCGGCTGACGACGCCGTCGTTTTTCCCACCCTCGCTGACTCCGAGCTTGCCGTTCTCGCGGCGCTCGGGACCCGGCGGCCGGTGACCGTCGGCGAGTATCTCTATCGAGAGGGGGACATCGCCTACGACTTCTACGTGATCCGCTCGGGAGCAGTCGAGATCGTGGCCCGTTCCGACGGCGAGGAGCAGATCATCGCCCGCCATAGACCTGGAGGATTCCTGGGCGAGCTGAACCTGCTGACCAGTCAGCGGGTGTATCTGTCGGCCCGCGTCGTCGAGCCTGGGGAGGTCCTCGTGGTGCCGAGGGCTGCGCTGCAACGCGTGATCGCGACGAACCCCGGCCTGAGCGACACGATCCTCGCCGCCTTTCTCGCCCGCAGGTCCGTGCTGCTGAGTGGCGCCAGAGCCGCCATCCGCGTCGTGGGTTCCCGGTTCTCGCCCGAGTCGCTCCGGGTCCGGGAGTTCCTGGCCCGCAACCGCATCCCCCATGAGTGGCTGGACCCCGACCGCGACGCGACCGTCGAACGCCTCCTGATCGAGTTCGCCGTCACCCCGGACGAGTTGCCGGTTGTGATCGCCTCTGGCTCGGTCTTGCGCCACCCGACGCCTGGAGTGCTGGCGCAGTACCTCGGTTTGACCATCGACAGCCTTCCCGCGCGCTGTTTCGACCTCGTCGTCGTCGGTGCGGGGCCAGCCGGTCTGGCGGCAGCGGTCTATGGCGCCTCGGAGGGACTGCGAACCCTGGTCCTCGAGATGGTCGCCGTCGGGGGCCAGGCAGCGGCCAGCTCGCGCATCGAGAACTACCTCGGCTTCCCAACCGGGATCTCCGGCGGCGATCTCACCCAGCGGGCCGTTGTGCAAGCAGAGAAGTTCGGCGCCCACCTCACCAGCCCGTGTGCGGCCGCCTCGCTGCGTGAGGCGGCAGGGCATCTCGTAGTCCGCCTTTCGGACGGAACCGAGATCGCCGGGCGCGCCGTGATCGTGGCCAGCGGGGCCCAATACCGGCGACTCGATGCCACCCCTCTCGCAGACTTCGAAGGCAACGGCGTGTACTACGCGGCCACCGAGATGGAAGCCCGCCTCAGTGCCGGATCGCCGGTCGTGGTTGTGGGCGGGGGCAACTCGGCCAGTCAGGCTGCATTGTTCCTCGCAGCATCCGGCAGCCACGTCACCATCGTCATCCGGGGCCACGACCTGGGCGCCAGCATGTCGCGCTACCTCGTCGACCGCATCGAGGCCGAGGCTCGCATCGATGTTCGAACCAACAGCAAAATCACTGGTCTGGACGGCGACCGGACCCTCACGTCGGTCCGTTTCGCCACGGGGGGCTTGGATGCCGTGTTGCCGTGCCTCGCTCTGTTCTCCTTCATCGGCGCAGATCCGGCAACGGGTTGGCTGTCGGGATGCGCGACCCTCGATGAGGGCGGATTCATGCTCACCGACCGGTCCCTGGGCGAAGAGCACCTCACCGGGCGATGGGAAGCGCTGAACCGGCGACCGCTGCCCTTTGAGACCAGCTATCCCGGGTTGTTCGCCGCAGGCGATGTCCGGGCAGGCTCGACCAAGCGAGTCGCGGCAGCCGTCGGCGAAGGGTCGGCCGCGGTGCGTTCCGTCCACGAGTACCTCGCGTTCGCTCACTGACGGCTTACGCACGCTTGCCGATCCTCAATTGCCATGTATGAGTTCAGTAACTCGTGAGTTGAGCAGTGTAGGCACTGCGCATCATGCCGCACACCGCTGTGGCCGCGGGCCAGCGTCAAGGCATGGATTCGTCCCTGGACGTTGTTGTTGAAAACGTCCGGGGCCATTTGTGTGAGGAGGAATCCACTCATGACACAGGCACAGGAACAATCCGTGTTCACCGGGGACACCCCATTCGTCCCCATCGAAAAGATCGTATCGCTGTGCAAGCGGCGCGGCTTCGTCTACCCCAACTCCGAAATTTACGGCGGGGTCTCCGGCATCTACGACTTCGGGCCGCTGGGCGTCGAACTGCGCACCAACATCCGCCGCTTCTGGTGGTGGTCGATGGTGCAGACCAACGACAACGTGGTGGGCATCGAGGGCGCCATCATCACCCATCCGCGCGTGTGGGAGGCCAGTGGGCATGTCGAGAACTTCGTGGACCGCCTGGTAGACTGCAAGAACTGCAAGCGCCGTTTGCGCTACGATCACCTGCCAGAAGAGAACGTGCGGCAGAACAAATGCCCCGTCTGCGGCGGCGAACTGACCGAGCCGCGCAAGTTCAACCTGATGATGGAAACCTACATCGGCGTGCTCGAGGGCGAGCGCATGAAGACCTACCTGCGCGGCGAAGCCAGTCAGAACATCTACCTGGACTACGACAACGTGCTCAAAACCTCGCGCGTGCAGATCCCCTTCGGCATCTGCCAGATCGGGAAAGCCTTCCGCAACGAGGTCACGCCCGGCAACTTCCTCTTCCGGCAGCGCGAGTTCGAGCAGTGGGACTTGCAGTTCTTCGTCCATCCCTCAGAGATGCAGCAGTGGTTCGGCTACTGGAAGGAGCGGCGGTTCGCGTGGTATAAGAGCATCATCAACCATAAGGATCGCCTGCGCTTCCGCGCGCACGAGCCGGACGAACTGGCGCACTACGCGAAACAGGCCTTCGACATCGAGTACCAGAGCATCCTGGGTTGGCAGGAATGGGAAGGCATCCACTGGCGGCAGGACTGGGATCTCTCGCGTCATAGCCAGTTCAGCGGCCAGGATTTGAGCTATATCGACCCGGAGACCAAAGAGCGCTACATCCCCTGGATCGTGGAAACGTCGGGCGGGGTCGATCGCACCTTCCTCAACCTGCTCATCGACGCCTACGAGGAGGAGCCGCCAGCAGGCAAGGACAAGGAGGGCCGCACGGTGCTGCATCTCAACCCCATGCTCGCCCCGGTCAAAGTAGCCGTGCTGCCGCTGCAAAAGAATAAGGAAGAGCTGGTGACGACCGCGAAGGAGCTACATTACAAATTGCGCCGCCTGATGGTCTCGCAGTACGACGACGTGGCCAACATTGGCCGGCGCTATCGCCGTCAGGACGAGATCGGCACCCCCTTCTGCGTGACGATCGACTTCACCACGCTCGAAGACCAGACCGTGACGATACGCGACCGCGATAGCATGTCGCAGATCCGCCTGCACCTGAACGAGGTCCCTGCTTACCTGCTCGAGCGGGTCATGTGGGATTACAGCGTGTGATGTTTTTCGGGACGCCCGCATCTATCCATCGCAAGACCCTCCTGTTAATCCCAACATTAAACGTCTACTCACGCCATTGAATGGGACCCGGACGCATAATGGAAAGCATATGCATCTCTGCATTGGCTCCTGCTCCATGCCAATGCCAAACGTGCGCGGGGAGTGTAATGATCTCACCAGGTCGTACCTCCTGCTCAGTGTTGTCGATACTCACCAGACCCACCCCTGAAAGCACGAGTAGAATCTGTGGATATGGATGACGATGCATCGACTGCGGGCTCCCCGGCCAAAAAAACACGGCCCGCACCTCCAGGTCAGGGCTGCCCTCAGGTGAGGTTAACACCCGTTGCAAGGCTGGCTCCGTGAAGTAGGGTGCTAACGCCGGATCATTTACCGCTGCCGTGGGATCGATCGTTGTGTGATACATCGCGTGCCTTTCTTTCAGCCTACAGACGCGCTCAGCCGTGGGCACGCAGAGGTTTCGTCAGGCTGCCAGGGTCGTGGATGTCTCGACGCTGATAGGCGTTCTGGTTATGCCTGGGTCTGGTAGCGATTGACCAGCGCCTCAAAGGCGCCTTGGTCGCCTGCCTGAGCTTGCCCCACCAGCACGCCGTCTGGGACTTCTTTCATTTGTAAGCTAAATGACTGCCATGTGCCCCGGCCGACCAATCCGATACTCGGTTTCAGTTTGTCGTTTTCCCTTCCCATCACCGTATCTCTCTCATTCAGAATGCTTGATAAGAGCACTCACCATCTGTTAGCCAATCCGTTAATCCAAAGGATGGAGTAGAGGGGAGCCTGGAGTCTCTCGCCATGCTCCAGACTCCCCGTAACCCGCGTGGATGCGCGTGGAGCGTATCCAACACGTATGAGTATACTGGGAGGATCGCGGGAAATCAATGTTCAGAGGTTGCCATGTGGGTTCTCATAACTTCTTACCGCGGGCAGCAGCACATCGAGCGTGTAGGTATCATCATGTCGTATCCCGTTGATGAAGAAGGTCGGGGTGCCGCTTACCCGGCTATGCCTCCCGCTTTCGGCATCCTCATTCACCCGCTGCACAAACACATGGTTCTGCAACTCCCACTTGAAGCGCTCAGTATCAAGTCCGAGGGCGGCAGCATAGTGCAGCAAGTGCTCATCGTCGAGCGCATCCTGGTGCTCGAACAGCATCTGGTGCATTTGCCAGAACTTGCCCTGGGCAGCGGCAGCTTCCGCTGCTTCCGCTGCATGCCAGGCATGCGGATGTAATGGCGCCACGGGAAAATGGCGAAAGACAAAGCACAGGTTTGGACCCAATTGCCGTTGGATTTCTTTCACGACAGGATAGGCAAGCCCGCAATAGGGACATTCGTAGTCACCGTACTCAACCAATGTCACCGCAGCGGTGAGCGACCCCTGTGTATGATCGCGTTCACTCACGGGTACTGTGAGATGCGGCATCTCGATGGCCTTCGGATACAGCGGCTCTGCATCATGAAGCTTTTGCTCAGCCCCCTCCGCTTCCTCACCATGTTCGACAATGTCGCCTTCTTTAAAGAGGATATCCTGTAAAGCGACGCGCCATCTGGGCTTCTGGCGCAGTAAGAATTCGAGATCCATGCCAAAGTGCTTGAATTCCTCCCCCTGGGCGTTGGCCATGATGGCTCTTGCCTGCGGGTTGGGCTCCACGGCTAAGCGCTGCTCATACCAGCCGATGGCCTCGGCCTCTTCGGTGAGCGAAGCAATCATGCGTGCGAAGGTGCGCGTTTCCGCTGGAAGTTCGTTCGCTGGTTCATGGCACTGATCAAATCCCATAGGTGATTCCTTTGTTCTTCCTGTCGCTCCTCCTGACGTGAGCTACAAGATCGAAGGGACAATAGGTAATGAGTTTTATACATTCATCAGACTACAGGGTGAATCTTCTCTCCAACAGACACGAGTATACTGGGAGTGACGAGCGAAATCACTGTCCATTAGTTGCCGTATCACTTCCCATCACTTCTCAAAATTTAGATCATGAGGATCACATGGACCGGATCGGGTGCTTGGGGTAAAATGGGAACTGATGGGAAGGGAGTTGTCACCATATAAACACTGACTACTTCAGCAGATCCTGCTATACTGTGGTGGAGAGAACAGGAGGACGCACTCATGGCAGCAGACAAAAAGAAACCATCAGGCAGGCCCAGGCGGCGTGAACGTAAGTCCATCCCGCGCGGGCAGGCCCACGTTCAGGCAACTTTCAACAATACTATCGTCACCTTGACCGACCCCAATGGGAAGCCTATACCTATGTGACCCAGTTTATCCCCCAGATTATCGCCTTGGTGCAAAAGCTCATCGAGCAAGGGCACGCGTATGTGCTCGAGGGGGAAGGCGACCGCGACGTCTATTTCTCCACGGACTCCTTCCCCGGCTATGGGAAGCTTTCCAGACGAAACCGGGAGGCGATGGAGGCCGGAGGGCGTCTCGAAGCGGACGAGCGCAAGCGGAACCCGCGTGACTTTGCCCTCTGGAAAGCAGCCAAACCGGGGGAGCCGTGGTGGGAGAGCCCATGGGGTCATGGTCGTCCTGGTTGGCATATCGAGTGTTCGACGATGGCGATGGAAACGCTGGGGGAACAGATCGATATCCATGGCGGCGGTGCCGATCTGATCTTCCCGCACCACGAGAACGAGATCGCCCAGAGTGAGAGCCTCACCGGCAAACCCTTTGCGCGCTACTGGGTCCATACGGGTCTGTTGCACATGGGGGAGGAGAAAATGGCCCACTCCGGCATCTTCGTGACGGTCAAGTCAGCGTTGGAGGTGACGCCGGCCCCGGCCCTGCGCCTGTATCTGTTGTCGCAGTCCTACCGCACGCCCTCACCTATCTTCCCGAGCAAGTCGGTGCGGCTGTCAAGCGCTGGCGTCGTTGGGTCGAAGCGCGGCAGGCGGCTGCCAGATTCGTGGGCGACACTCCTGCTCCCGAAAGGGAACCTGAAGAGTTCACCCACTACCGCGAGGAGTTTATTGCTGCCATGGACGATGACTTCAACACCTCCGGCGGCATGGCAGTCGTCGATGCGCTCGTGCGGCGCCTCAACGACATCAGCGGCAAACCAGTGCCAGGGCAAGAGCGAGAGCAGCGCGAACTGGCACGTGCCGGGCTGGCTGTGCTCGATGAGTTGACTGGCATTCTTGGCATCGCTCTCGATCCGGCTCTGGATAGGCACCGCAGCATTGATGACGCCACCCGCGCAGAGATCGAGACCCTTGTGGATGCCCGTACAAAGGCCCGTCAAGCCAGAAACTGGCAGGAAGCCGACCGCATCCGCCAAGAATTGGTTGAGAGATTCGGCGTGATCGTCAAGGATGGACCAACAGGATCGACGTGGGAACTCAAGTAGGGCTTGACAGATAGAATCTCGTCAGGATGGCAGGGAATGATCTGAAAGTTCGCATGCCCCTTCGCTGTCCGGTGAGAAAGAAATGAGGTGGTATGCGATGCAGCTCTTCAACAGCTTAAGCCAGCAAATCGAGACCTTCGTTGCGCGTAATGACGAAGTCAAACTCTACGTGTGCGGGATAACGCCCTATGATACGGCCCATCTTGGGCATGCCTTCGTCTTTACGACATTTGACATCCTGGTCCGCTATCTGCGTTCGCAGGGGCTGCGCGTGGTGTACGTGGAAAATGTCACCGATATCGATGATCCCTTGTTTGAAAGGGCGCGGGAGTTGGGAAACATCTCCTGCGATCAACTCGCGCAGCAAGAGACGGAGAGCTTTCTGCGCGCAATGCACGCCATAAACGTCGTCATGCCCGATCACTTTGTCCGTGCATCTGAGCAATTGTCGACCATGTTCTCGCTCATTGAGAGGCTGTTGCGAAGCGGCAATGCCTATCTCAATGATGGATGGATTTATTTCGGCGTGCGCAGTGATGCGCAGTTTGCGCGACTGGCGTTTGCCAGCGGGCTGATAGGCTACAACCAGCTCCTGGAAAGCGCGAACCTGAACGGGAACGATCCCCATGACCCACGAAAGCGCGATCCGCTGGATTTTCTCCTCTGGAGGGGCGCTGTTGCTGGTGAGCCAGCCTGGCCGAGCCCGTGGGGGCCAGGACGGCCAGGTTGGCACATTGAATGTTCGGCCACCGCGACGCGTTTCCTGGGGCCGCAAATCGATATCCATGGCGGGGGAGCAGATTTGATTTTTCCGCATCACAGCTGCGAAATCGCGCAAACAGAGTCTGCGACCGGGGTCCGCCCGTGTGTGCGGTACTGGATGCATGTCGGGTTAGTCAAGCTGGGCGGGACGAAGATGAGCAAGTCCCTCGGGAACCTGATCGTCGTCCACAAGCTGCTTAAGACCTATTCTGCTGATGCGATACGGCTGCTCTTAGCCGGACATCACTACCGGCAAGGCTGGGAATTCGCTATTATCGATATGGAACATGCCCAGCGATTGGCAGACCAGCTCGCAGAAGCAGCGCGAGGGGAGGTGAGCCTCGGGACGCCATCAGTCGACTCCCTCACGGAATGGACGAAACAAGCCTTTTTCAATGCGCTGGAAAACGATCTGGATACTCCCAGGGCAGTCCGGGTGCTAGGGAATCTGGCGCAGGCCTGCCTCTCTGGTCTCGTGCCAGACAATGAAATGCCAGTTGCTCGCCAGCACATTCGTTCGATGGCAGAGTTCCTTGGTTTGCACCTGGACAAAGCTCCTGAAGAGCCGGGCCCAACTCGCTAATGTCGAGTGCTTCGACAACCGATTTCGACGGCACTCCTCACCCGGTTCTGTCAGTCTGGTTGTCTATGAGCAATTGATGGGTAAGTCCGAATGTTTCGGGCCTGCACACAAACGGGTGAATCTCAATTGCTTTCGAGGGCCAGAGTGGGATAGACTGAATGGAGAAGGTCACTCGGTCAGCCGGTGGTTGACTGAGTGCAGAGAGCCATAGCATGTCCGTTGAACGCGGCACATGTCAGCACGAGAAAGAGAAGGAAGAGCCAATGGCCATCATCTCACCGGAAGACCGGCAAACGCTGCAAACGCTCTTCGCGCAAGAGCTACAGGACGATGTGAATATCACCTACTTCACCCAGCGCGAGTCGGTGCTCATCGTCCCGGGCCAGGAGAGCTCCTCCTGCAAGGAGACGCGCGAACTGCTGGAGGAATTGACCGAGACTTCGGACAAGTTGCACCTGACCGTCAAAGATTTCGTGCGCGATGAGCAGGAGGCAGAGGGCCTGGGCATCACTCGCATTCCTGCCTTCGTCTTGCAAGGCCATGCCAGGGGCGCGGTGCGCTACTTCGGCATCCCGGCGGGCTACGAGTTCTCCACGCTGGTCGAAGACCTCATCGATGTCTCCAAGGGGACGACTAGGCTGAGCGAGAAAACCCGCCAAACGCTTACGACAGTCGATCAGGACCTGCACATCCAGGTCTTCGTCACCCCGACCTGACCCTACTGCCCCCGTGCGGCCAGGTTGGCCCACCAGCTTGCCATCGAAAACGAGCACATCACCGCCGATGTGATCGAAGTCTCCGAGTTTATTGATATGGCCCAGCGCTACCGGGTGCAGGGCGTCCCCAAGACGGTGGTGAACGACCGCATCGAGATTATGGGCGCGCTGCCCGAGCCCCGCTTTCTGCAAGAGGTGCTCAAAGCGATTGAGCCGCAGCAAAAACAGCCTTAATAAGAGCATGTTCTGCGAGGGAAGCCCAGGATTGTTGCCCTCAGAAAAGAGATGTAGAAGAAGGCTCATATCCTGGCCTCCCTCCTTCTGCACCTCCCCTTATTCCACTGGCCGCTCCAGCCACTCTTGTATCGCTCTGGCGTGCAGGGGGTAATGGCTGTAGGCATCGAGCCGCAGGCGATGGCGGAAGGGCGTCTCCCGCGTGAAGTGCTCTTCGGGCACGCTGTGCAGGTAGTCGAGGAGCCAAGGGTGCGTTTCCTCCAGTTGCCTCAGGACTTCGGGGAGCGCCATGTCCCGTTTCTGTTCCGCCATCTGTGCATTGAAGGCATCGATGCCGCCGGACTAGATATATCGCGGTGGTCTACCTCCGGTGAGGATCAGCGGCAAATACTTCAGGGCCTCCTCCCAGGTGGTCACGTGCGCCAGGGTATCTTTTACCGACCACTCGCCCATGACGCCAGACTCCGTGAGCTGTGCCTCGGACAAGCCGACGTAGGACTCCTTGAGCGCCGTCCAGGCCTGCTCCAGTTTCTGAAACAACTGTCGTTTCTTCATGATGCAGCTTGTGCCCCCTTCCGAGTGATGGTGGGTGGCGTGCGTGTTAGCATTCCACCGGTCGCTCTTGAACGGCTCGTTCTGTGACTGCTAGCGAGGGGTCGAATCGCCTCCCTCTGTCTTCCGCCAGGTATCAAAAGGAGTGACGGGTCCATGCCTTTTATGCTCGGTAGCGCTGTAACGCTGTTCGATCCATTGTGCTACTTCCTCGGGGACATCTTTCCCTTCGATATAGTCGTCTATCATTTTGTAGTTGACGCCAAGTTCAGCTTCATCAAGCTGGCCCGGATGCTTATCGAGAAGATCGGCGGTAGGCGGTTTGGTATAAATCCGCTCATCCGCTCCGAGATAGCGCAGTAGAGAGCGGCCCTGTCCTTTCGTGAGTCCGCTCAGCGGGGTCAGGTCCACGCCTCCATCGCCATACTTGGTGAAAAACCCGACGACCGCTTCGGCAGCATGATCAGTCCCTACCACCAGGGCGTGAAACTGATTGGCGAAACGATAATGCACCGTCATGCGTTCCTGCGCCTTCTGGTTGCCTTTGTTATAGTCGGTCATAGACAGGCCGGTGGCTTTTTCAAAGGAGGCAACCGCACTATCGACGGCAGGCTGAATATTGGTGGTGTAGGTTCTGTCGGGAGCAATAAAGTGCAAAGCGCGCTGCGCATCTTCTTCGTCCCGTTGGATCCCATAGGGGAGTCGAAGCGCAATAAACAGGTAATCCTGGCCTGTCTGTGAGCGCAGTTCCTCTACGGCAAGCTGGCAGAAACGCCCAGCTAGAGCTGAGTCCTGGCCGCCCGAAATGCTGAGCACGAAGCCGTTCCTGCCTGAAGAGAGCAAATAATCCTTTAAGAACTGCACGCAAAAGGTCACCTCTTGTGCCGGATCTATGCCCACTTTGGTATGTAACGCTTCCATAATTCGTCGTTGTTTCGCAGTGGTCATCAACACGGCTCCTTCTTAACAGGTCCTCTTCTGTGAACTTCTCCCAATTATACCTGTTGTCGGATACAAGTGGCTAGCACCCGAGAGCTGGTGGATCCTGCATATGCTGGTCCCACGGGATGCGCACCTCGCCCTCCCTGATCCTAGGGTAAGGTGGAAGCGCCATGAAAGCGTCAAGGACGGCGCCATGAACATCGTCAGTGGCCGTAGCTCCAAACGCCGACCAGCACCGCTGCGAGAACGCGTCGAGCAGGCAGAGTGCCGACCTCGGCCCCCATCCGATCAGCTCAGCTTTCCCTCGGTTTGGCCCAGAGGATGGGTGTGCCACGCTGTGCGAGCGCCGGGCTCGAAGGTGACACTGGCACTGACCACGCGTGCTGGATCGGGTGCCTCGAACAGGGGGTCAATGCGGACCACACCGGTAAAATACTCGGTCGATCCTTTCCCGGAAGGTTGCGAGCCACTTCTTGTGATGTCCATGTGCTGTATTCCTCCACGTTGTATCGTTTTTGCTGACGCATGAGGCCTCACGCTTCCATCTCTTGCGGTTATCTGTGACACAAAAGCCGATGAGGGCTGGACAGTCCAACACCTCAGTGCAACGTTATCCTTGCTTGAAGAAAAGTCCAGCTTATCTGCAAATGGAGAGAAGCGTGTGCTCTGTCTGGTACTAATTATAGATGCGCCTTCGCACAGGGTGGTAGAATGATTGTCGAAAATGCTTGTCTGATTCTGTAAATCTTGCAGATGAATGAGAGAGTGAAAGAAGTGAAGAGGTTCCTATGGATAGGATAATGGATGTGATGCATCACCAGCAGGCCGAACGCGAGGCCCAGCGGCTGCAAGCCAACCGCGAGGAACTGGTGGAGCGGATCGCGCGGGCCGTGCGCGAAGATGGAACCGTCCAGCCGCTCCCGGGCTGTACCAGTCCCGCTGTTCCGTGCCTCTGGAGCCGCTTCACAGCGTGCTCGAGCCATCGGTGTGCGTGATTGCCCAGGGCAGCAAGGAGGTCCTGCTGGGCGACAGTCGCTACCGCTACGATTCCTCCCATTATCTGCTCGCCACGGTTGAGTTGCCCCGAGTTAGCCAGGTTCTCGAAGCCTCGTCGGAGCAGCCATATCTCGCTCTGCGCCTGGAACTCGCCCCCACCCTCGTGAGTTCGGTCCTGGTGGAGGCCGGGTACGCCTCGTCGAGAGATCATGCGGAGGTGAGGGCCATCGCTGTCAGCCCGTTGGATGGAAACCTGCTGGATGCCGTCGTGCGGCTTGTGAAGCTCCTGGATGCTCCTGCCGAAGCGCCGGTCCTCCAGCCGCTGATCACGCGGGAAATTATCTACCGGCTCCTGCTGGGAGAGCAGGGGGCGACTCCGTCACCTGGCTCTCCAGGGGGGTACACCCTCGACATCGCTCGAGCCGTCAAGCGACTCCGTCAAGATTTCGACCAGCCCCTGCGCATCGAGCAGATCACCCAAGAGCTAGGCATGAGCGTCTCGGGGTTGCACCACCACTTCAAGGCGGTCACGGCGCTGAGCCCCCTGCAATTCCAGAAGCGGCTGCGTCTGCAGGAGGCCCGCCGTCTGATGCTGGGCGAAGACCTCGACGCGGCAAGTGCGGCCTACCGCGTGGGGTACCGAGATGCCTCCCACTTCAATCGGGAGTACAAAAGCCTCTTCGGTGTCCCACCCATGCGCGATGTGCAACGCCTGCGGGAAGCGGCGCAGGATCAAGCATTCTGATGAGCAAGGCGAGAGCCGCTCTCCAGGCTGATGAGAGCTTGTTGTATGCATCTTCTCCCTGTCGTGCTGTCTCATTGTTCTCGTGTTTCAGAGAGTATTGTCTGGCAGCTCTGGAAAGACGATATCGAGATCACAGGGATGCCGCATGAAATGATCATATTACATGCCGAAACCTCTGATGTAGAGCGGCTTACCCAGATACGTTCCGAGCGCCTGCTCATGATTGGGTATTGAGTCTTAAGTCGCTATTGACAGCTGCTAGGCTTATCGATCTGGAGCCGTTTCTCAGGTCATGTGAGAAGCAGAGGGTTTCAGATGGTAAGCGTACGTGTACCATCTCTCCAGAGTTCTCTAGAACGACTGATCTTTCGTCAGGATCGCGACTTCCAGGCCAAACTAACTTAAACGTACTCTACTTGATGGAAGGTAGACCTCCTGCCTCTCTTGAATTCGCACAAAAGTTCTGGTAAAGTTGTTCTAGAGCGCCCTGAGCGCGGGAAATCCTGCCTTCGAAATTACGTGACATCTTTTGCCAAAAGTGCCAAAAAATGCGCGTGACATCTTTTGTCAGGGACGCTCACATTTCGTTTGTATGGTATACACGAGCCAGTTAAGCCAGTTCGTAGCAAACGGGCGGCGATAGTGTGACACCCTGCCTTCCAAGCAGGCTGTCGCGGGTTCGAGCCCCGTCTCCCGCTCTCTCGTATAGACCGTCTCTGTGCAGGCCGATCACAAGCCGCCTGGGAGCAAACCAGGCAGCGATACGGCAAGCAAGGAGGCGGTCTTCTTATGTGCAAAAAGGCGTGCAGCGACACCCTGCCTCGATTTCGCGTGACCTCCTGCCTTCGCGAGTTGGGGACACCCTGCCCTTTGGTCTATGACCTCCTGCCTCCGAACAAGACGCGACCTCCTGCCTTCGGAAGTTCGCGACACCCTGCCCCGCACCGCCTCGCTGTCCGGTTGCCTCCCGGCTCACCAGAAGCCGAAAGGAGAACACTATCCATGACAACGCAAGCATCGAAGAACACCCCGAAACTAAAAACACCGTATCACGCGAAACGCCCCAATGCGATCTGTGAACGCTTTCTGGAGAGTGTTCGGCGAGCGTGTCTAGACCACGTACTCATCCTTCGTGAGAAGCGGCTGCATCGTGTGCTACGTGCCTAGGTCACGTATTTCAATCAGGCACGACCACATCAAGGCATCCGTCAGCAGGTTCCGCAAGGGGGAGTCACCTCCGTGCCGCCAGATCAGAGGGGTAATCGAATCATCTCGGTTCCAGAGGCAGGTGGGTTACACCATGAATACCCAAGAGTGGCCTGAGCGTTTCAAGAGATAAGACGTAATACCTGAAGAGATTGCGTTGCGCATCCCATCGTGTTTTTGAAGTGCCTGAAAGAAACTTCCACCCTCTCGTCTCTCCCTGAAGGAGAGGATGAACAGGGCATATTGCTGCATGATGGATGGAGACACACGAAATGCTCTTGCATCCCTTCATCAGTGAATGCCACAGCTCCGAGAAAAACGAGTAAATCAAGAGCAACATCATCGATTTTGAGAACGGATGTCCTAAGTAGGTAGAACCACGCTAAGATATTGTTGGCGAATTGCCATGAGCTAGGCGGCAGCCGCATATTTCGCAGTAGCAACCAGCTTGGCGAAGCGAGAGACAGGCGTTGAGGCATGTTTTCCTCTCATCAGCCACGCACAAGCCCGAAGGACGTTCATGGCCGTTGCAGTGAGCAATGCTTGAAGCCTG
>Ga0070708_100002155_pt1 | contig 15196 bp, 10 predicted proteins | sample KBSK5503metaG_FD_65469 | JGI IMG/M metagenome (GOLD analysis project Ga0070708, IMG submission 65469) | Corn, switchgrass and miscanthus rhizosphere microbial communities from Kellogg Biological Station, Michigan, USA - KBS K5-50-3 metaG | ecosystem: Host-associated > Plants > Roots >... | reverse complement strand
TTGCTGCCGATCAAGGCGCTGGCGATGAACCTCCTGTCCATCGCCGGCTCGTTCGGCGCGCTGGTCTGGATCTTCCAGGAGGGCCATCTGCGGCATCTGCTGCGCTTCGAGCCCGGCCCGATCGAGCCGTCGCTTCCGATCCTCCTCTTCTGCGCCGTATTCGGACTGTCGATGGACTACGAGGTCCTCCTGCTCAGTCGCATCCAGGAGGAATACCGGCGCAGCGGGGACAACACCCATTCGGTGGCCGAGGGTCTCGAGCGAACGGGTGGGCTCATCACCAGCGCGGCGGCGATCATGGTGGCGGTCTTCGCCGCCTTCGCCCTGGCCACGGTCGTGGTGGTCAAGGCGATGGGCCTGGGGATGGCGATCGCGGTGGCGATCGACGCGACGCTGGTGCGGGTGCTCATCGTTCCCGCGACGATGCGCCTGTTCGGAGACTTCAACTGGTGGGCGCCCGGCCCGGTGGCGCGCTTCTTCGCGGCGAGGAGGGCGCACCCACCGGCGCACTGACCCCCATGCGATCTCGAACTGGATCCACGCGGTGACCCCGACCGGACTTTTGATCTCGCTCTTCGGAGCGCTGCTCGTCCTCGCCCTCGCGAAGAGCCACCGGGCGCTGATGCGGGCCCTGTCGCGCGCGCTTCCCCCCGGCGCCAAACCGTCGACCTACCCTTCCGTCACGGTCATCCGCCCGATCCGCGGACTCGACGTCGGAGCGAAAGAAAATCTCGAATCCCTTCTCGACATCGCCTACCCCGGCGAGTGGGAGCTCTTCTGCGTCCTCGATTCGGAGTCCGACCCCGCCTATCCCATCGTCCGGTCTCTGGTCGACGAGCGAAAGAGCCGCCGGGCGAGCCGGGTGGAAGTCCTGATCGCCGGGACGCCGCCGCCCGGTCGCACCGGCAAGCTGAACGCGATGCTCCTCGGCGCCGAGCGCGCCCGGGGGGAGGTCCTGGCGTTCAACGACTCGGACACCCGGCCGGGGCCGGGATTGCTGCGTGGCCTGGTCGACGCCCTCCTTTCGAACCCGCGCGCCGGCTCGGCGTTCGCTCCGATCGTCGCGATCGCCGATGCCCCCCGCGCCGGCGACGTGGGGTACGCGCTTCTGGTGAACGCCTGGTACAGCCCGGCCGTCGCCCTCGTCGCAGGACCGCAAGGCGAACTGCCCTTCATCATGGGCCAGTTCATGGTGTTCCGGCGCGAGGCCCTCGAGGCGATCGGCGGGATCGGATGCGCCGAGGGCCAGCTCGTCGACGACATGTACATCGGCAAGCGCGTGGCACAGGCGGGTTGGCTCAACGTGATGATTCCAGAGCTCCTTCCGGTAGCCATCGGCGGGATGGGGATGATCCAATTTCTAAGGACGTTCAGACGCTGGATCCTCTTCTCGCACGGCGGGCTGCCCCGCGACTTTACCCGCTTCAACTGGGCGCGAGGCATCTTGGGGTGGGGAGCGTGGCTGGGGTTGGCCGCGGCCATCCTGATCGGCGATGCGGCGGCGGCGATCCTTCCGGCGGTGGCGATCGCGGCGTTCGCGGCGAGCCAGTTGCAGCTTCAAAGGCGCATCGGCGGGCCGCCGGTCGCGCTCCGATACCTCTGGATCGCCCCGCTGATGCCGATCATCGGCGCGGGGGTCGCGCTCTCCACCCGGCTCTCCCGCCGCGTGAATTGGCGCGGGCGCAGCTACATCCTCGAGAGAGGGGCGCGACTGGGCTCCGGATCCGAGGCCACCGGCTCATGAGCGCGTCGCCACCTCGAAGGTCGGGTCAGCAGACGATGAGCGCCCGAGCGCAAGTCCTCCAGCGCGCCGGCGACCGCGGTGCGGAAGTGGGGAAACGCCGTGCGGACGAGGCGCAGAGCGGTCCAGACCGAGCCGCGCCGCCGGGATGGAGAGGACCCGGAGGACAGGAGAACGAGCAAGGCGTGGAACACGGCCCGGGCGTATTCGCGCGCCATCACCGACATTCGCGCTTCCCGGCTCGACAGCAGCGCCATCGACACGCTCCTTCCGGAGCGGCTCTTGCGCCAGTAGCGGAACAGGCCGACCCTGAGCGCCGCCATCTCCGGGGTGGGCTCGGCGAATGTCCGGTAGAGCGAGGAGGCGAGCGCGATCCGGGTCCGCTGCGGCGCTCGCCTGCGCGAGGCGTACCATCGGGCCGCGGCGGGCAGATCCCTGGGGAAGAGGCGGACCGCCTCCTCGAGGACCCGGGCATCGCGCGTACAGGAGGCCAGCCCGCTCGCGCTCACCGGGTGGCAGCAGCCGGCCGCATCGCCGATCAGCACCGCGCTCTGGACGGCGACCGCCTCGGGCAGGCGGGTCTCATTCCCGGCGATCAGCACCTCGCCGGTCGCGGACGCCTCGAGCACCGCCTGGCGAAGCTCGACCGGCAAGCCGGCGAGGAGCTCCGGTGCCTTCAAGAGCTCGGCAGCTCCCTGGCCGGCGGGCAGGTCGACCATAATCCGCGCCACCTCCGGGGTGATCGCATAGCCGAGGACCGGCGCCGCCCCGCCGATGAACAGGTGGCCGTGCCCCGGGTGCGGGAGCAGCTCCGCCCTGACCAACACGCCGAGCATCGAGGACAGGCGCGCCCGGGACTCCGCGATGCCGAGGAGCTTGCGCAGCTGGGAGGCCCTCCCGTCGGCGGCGATGAGCAGGCGGACGCGGAGCCTCTCTCCGGCGCCGCCCTCCTTCCGAATCTCCACCGCCGCGCCGTCGGGGCCGTTGCTTTCGACCCCGGTGATGCGGCAGGCGCGCCAGAGGGCGATGCCCGCCCGGCCCTCCAGGCCCTCGAGCAACGCCTGGCGCAACCGGGCGTGCTCCAGCGCCATGCCTTCGCCTTCCGGGTAGGGCAGGAGCGACGCCTGGGTGGTGTCCATCACCGCGAAGCCGCGGACGGGTTGCGCGCCGGTGCTCTCCAGGGCGGGGGCGAATCCCAGCGCGATGAGGTCCTCGACGCCCGAGGGGTGGATGAGCTCCCCGGCGAGCTGTTTCTGGTAATCCGCCCCGGCATCGACGAGAAGTACGCGAAGCCCGAGGGTGCTCAGCGCCGCGGCCGCCGCGCAGCCCGCCTGTCCGGCGCCCGCGATGAGTGCGTCAAAATCGCCCAAGCGATGATCCAGTCGATGGTCTATATACCAGCCCTAGAGCATCGCATGAGTTCCCCCGTGGGGGTGCGGCCTTGGTGAACACAGCGGAGCGATTTTGCCGCGAGAACCTCTCCGCGGTTTCGCGGACGTTTGCTCTGAACATCCCGGTCCTTCCCGAGCCGCTGGACTTCGTGGTCTCCGTCGCCTACCTCCTCTGCCGGATCGCCGACACGATCGAGGACGAGAGCGAGGGGACCGCCGCCGACCGCCGGGCGCTGCTGCTCGAATTCGCCAGGCTGTGCGAACTGCCCCCGGACTGGCGGGCGGACTCGGCGCGCTTCTCCAGGAGGGCGCGGCGGAAGCTGCGCCCCTCCGCGCCGACGGCCGAGGTCCACCTGCTCCGGGGCACGCCGCTGGTGCTCAAGGCCCTCTCCTCGCTCGCGCCGCTCCCGCGCCCGAGCATCGCCCGCTGCATCCGGGTGATGACGAACGGAATGTCCGAGCTGATGCCGGCGCAGCACGCAGTGGGCCAGACCCGGGGGCTGGCGGATCTCGATCAGATGCTCACCTACTGCTACTACGTCGCCGGGGTGGTGGGGGAGATGCTCACCGACCTTTTTGCCGGGTTCTCCCCCCGCATCGAGCCCCACTCCTCCGAGCTGATGACCCGGGCGCCCGCGTTCGGCCGGGCGCTGCAGCTCACCAACATCCTGCGCGATGCCCGGGAGGACCTCGACCAGGGCCGGTGTTTCCTGCCGCGGCGGGAAATGAAGAAACACGGCCTGACGGTGGAGACGCTGATCCTTCCCGAAAAGCGCGCGGCGGCGGTCGAGCTGTTCGACGAGCTCAACCGGGTGGCGCGGCGCGAGGCGGACGTCGCCTTCGAGTACGCCCTGCTCATCCCGCCCGAGGAGACGGGGATCCGGCTGTTCTGCCTCTGGCCGCTGTTCTTCGCGGTCTTGACCCTGCGCGAGCTGGAGGGCAACCCGGCGGTCCTCGAACCGACGCCGATCAAGATCCGCCGGGACGTCGTCCAAAACGTGATGTCGGTCACCCGCGAGATCGCCGGCAACGATGCCGAGCTGCGCGACTTCTATCGGCAGTGCACCTCGCAGGCGCGGGAAGGAATCTCGCCCAGTGCCTGATCTGCCCTCCAGCGAAAACCTCCGGGATCCGGCGATCGACCGGGGCCTGGAGGTGATCGCCCACGAGCAGTCTCCGCCAGGCTCGTGGAAGGGGGACTACGGCGGCCCGTTATTTCTCGTTCCGGTCTACCTCGCCGGCCTCCACGCGCTCGGCGAGAGCCCCGATCCGGTCCAGCGCGAGGGCTTCATCGCCTTCATCCGGGGGCATCAGAACGAGGACGGCGGCTGGGGGCTCGACGTCGAGTCGAAAAGCCACGTCTTCACCTCGGTGCTCAACTACGTCTCCCTGCGGCTGCTCGGCATCGACGCGGCGGATCCCGCCCTCGCCCGGGCGCGGGCCTGGTTCCTCCCCTACGGCGGCGCGCTCTCGAGCGGCTCGTGGGGCAAATTCATCCTCTGTCTGCTTCGACTCTACGAGTACGAAGGGCTGCAGCCCCTCCCGCCCGAGCTCTGGCTCTTGCCGGGGTGGCTGCCCCTTCATCCGTCGAAGCTGTGGTGTCACTGCCGGATGGTGTACCTGCCGATGAGTTATTTGTACGGTCGCAGGTCGCGGGTGCCGGACAGCCCGCTGCTCGCGGCGATTCGGGAAGAGATCTATTCGCAGCCCTACTCAGAGGTGGATTGGGTCGCCGCCCGCGCCCGCGTCGCTCCGACCGACGCCTATACCCCGCGCACGTCGCTGTTCCATTGGGTTCACCGCCTGCTCGCGCTCTTCGAAAAGCGCCATCCCCGGGGGCTTCGGGCGCGCGCCCTGGACAAGGTCCTCGAGCACATCGGCGCCGAGGATCGCGCGACCCACTACATCTGCATCGGTCCGATCAGCAAGGTGCTCAACACGCTCGTCTGGCATTTCGAGCGGCCCGGCGGAGCCGAGGCGCAAGCGCACCGCCGCCGCCTGGACGACTACCTGCACCTGGCCCCGGATGGATTGAAAATGAACGGGTACAATTCATCCGAGCTGTGGAACACCGCGTTCGCGGTCCAGGCGATCGCCGCCACCGAGGTCCAGTCGATGCGCCCGACGCTTCGGCGCGCCGCCCAGTTCATCGAGGCCAATCAGGTCCTCGAAAACACCGAACAGCACGAGCGGTACTTTCGCCACCCGAGCCGGGGCGGCTGGCCGTTCTCGACCCGCGACCACGGATGGCCGATCAGCGACTGCACCGCGGAAGGCCTCAAGTCATCGCTCCTGCTTCAGGCTGCGGGGTTGAACCAGGTCGGCGCCGATCGCCTCGCGGACGCGGTGTGGTTCATCCTCTCGCTGCAGAACAAAGACGGCGGGTGGGCCACCTACGAGCTCACCCGGGGCCCCCGGTGGCTCGAGCTGCTCAATCCCTCCGACGTGTTCGCGCGGATCATGGTCGACTACTCGTATGTCGAGTGTACCTCCGCCTGCGTCCAGGCGCTGGCGAGCTACGTCCGCTCGACGCCCCAGATCGAGCCGCGAATGCGCCGGGCCATCTCCAAGGCGATCGCCCGGGGGCGGCGGTTTCTGCTCCGCGACCAGAAGGCGGATGGCTCCTGGGAAGGTTCCTGGGGCGTCTGCTTCACCTACGGGACGTGGTTTGGGGTCTGGGGCCTGATCGCGGCGGGCGTCTCCCCCGACCACCCGTCGCTGCGAGGCGCGGTGCGTTTCCTGCGCGAGCGCCAGCGAACTGACGGCGGCTGGAGCGAGACGATCGAGTCCTGCCGGACGCGCAGCTATCGCGAAGGGGCGCGCAGTCACGCGGTGATGACCTCCTGGGCGCTGCTTGCCCTGGCCGCGGCGGGCGAGGCGCGAAGCGAGGCGGTCTCGCGCGGGGTGAAATGGCTGCGCGAGAACCAGCAGGCGGACGGTCGCTGGCCGGCGGAGCCGATCGCCGGCGTCTTCAATCGGACCTGCGCGATCCATTACCACGCATACCTTTTCATCTTCCCCGTCTGGGCCCTCGCGGTCTGCGGCGAGGGCCGGGCACGCGCGCTGCCGCCGTCGCGAGAAAGCGCCTTGGCCGCCTGAACGGGTTCATGCTGTTGTTGCTCGTCATATCGGCGCTGGCCGCGGCCGCTCCCGGGCAGTCCACGCCGGCCGCGACGGCCAGCCCCACCGCCCCTCCCCAAAAAGAAGCCGTCCCGCTCTCCGCAGAGCACCTCACCCGGCCTCCGGCGATCAAGCACTTCGCCGAGGCGGCCTATCCCAAAGAAGCGGAGGAGGCGCACCTCACCGGCACCGTGGGACTTCAGGTCGACATCAGCGAGACGGGGGCGGTCACCCAGGTGGTGGTGCTGGAGCCCGCGGGCCACGGGTTCGATGAGGCGGCCCTCGAGGCGCTGCGGCGCTTCGAGTTCGAGCCGGCGGAGATCGACGGCAAGCCAGCGGCGGTGCGGATCACCTACAACTATCACTTCGTGCTCAAGCCGGTTGAGGCGGCCCAGCCCGCCCCGGGCGAGGGGCCGATCAACCTGCTCGGGACGGTGCGCGAGAAGGGAACGCGAAAGCCGCTGGCCGGGGTCGAGGTGCTGCTTCTGGAAAACGGGCGCTCGACGAGCACCGACGGGCGGGGCGAGTTCGCGTTCCGCGACGTTCCCACCGGCTCGATCCAGGTTTCGGTGATCGCCCCCGGCTACGAAAAATTCGCCACCCGCGAAGCGATCTCCGCCGGCCGGCAAACGCGGGTGTCCTACTACGTGGAGGCCCAGCTCTTCAGCCCCTACGAGACGGTCGTCCGCGGCAAGGCGCGCAAGGAGGTCAGCGAGACCCGCCTTTCGGTCGAAGAGGTGCAGCGGATCCCCGGTACGCTCGGCGATTCGCTGAAAGTCGTGCAGAACCTGCCCGGCGTGGCGCGCGCCCCTTTCAACGGAGGGGCGATCATCATCCGCGGCACCGGCACCAATGACTCGGGGATCTATCTCGACGGCGAGCGCATTCCGTTTCTGTATCACTTCGTCGGCCTGACCTCGGTCTACAACTCCGATCTGCTCGAGTCGGTGGACTTCCTGCCGGGAAACTATTCGGCCTACTACGGCGATCAGATCGGCGGCGTCGTCGACGTGAAGAGCCGATCGTCGCGGACGGACGGGTTCCACGGTTACGCCAACATCAATCTTCTCGACACCAGCGTCGTGCTCGAAGGGCCGCTGGCGAAGAACCTGTCGGTCGCGTTCGCGGTGCGGCGTTCCTACATCGACGCGATCCTCAATGCGACCGGCCTGGTCTCGAACTTCGCCGTCGCCCCGCGCTATCTCGACGCCCAGCTCAAGGTCGAGTGGCGGCTCGCGCCTCATCACACCCTCACCCTGCTCGCCCTGACCGACGACGATCGGCTGGAGCTCTTGCTCGACCGTCCCGCGAACAACGACCCCACGGTACAGGGCGATTTCAGCGTGCACCAGGGCTTCACCCAGTTTCGCCTGCGGCACGTCTATCAGAACGGGCCCTGGCGGATCGACACCATGGGCCTCGTCGGGCCCTCGGAATTCTCGGCGGTGATCGGCAGCGAGCGCTCGCTGCACATCTACAACCACGAATACAACTTCCGCAGCACCGCGGAGTACGAAGTCGCGCCCTGGCTCACCTCGGCGGCGGGACTGGACATCGCCTATCAACGGCCGAGGGTGCAGGCGAACATCGAGCGGCCTCCAAGGGAGGGCGAGCCTCAGATCCCCGGAGTCTTGAGAGACAAGGTGAGCATCAGCCGGCCGCTGAAATTCTACCTGCCCTCGGTCTGGGCGGAGCTGAGGCTGCGGCCCATCCCACGGCTCTTGATCGCCCCGGGGATCCGCAGCGAGAGCTACATCTACACCGATCAGACGCGGGCCGACCGCAGCCTCAACCCCCGCCTCGGCGTCCGCTTCGATCTCACCGATCGGGTGACCTTGAAGGGCGGGGTCGGGCTGAACCACGGCCCGGCGCAGATGGGGGAGCCCACCTCCGAGTTCGGCAATCCAGACATCCGCGCGCGAAAGTCGCTGCAGACGAGCCTCGGCGCGGAGGTGAAGCTGACCCCCGAGATCTCCGGCAGCCTGGAGGGATATTACAATCGCCTCTCCCAGCTGCCGGAATCGACCGCCTCCGGACCTCCTTTCCTCAACAACGACGGCATCGGCCGCACCTATGGCCTGGAGCTGCTCGTGCGGCATTCTCTGAGCAAGCGCCTTTTCGGCTGGGTCGCCTATACCTTGTCGCGCAGCGAGCGGCTCAACCACCCCGGGGATGCCTGGCGGCTCTTTACCCAGGATCAGACCCACATCCTGACCGCGATCGCCAGCTACAAGCTTCCGCGCAACTGGCAGATCGGCGCGCGGTTTCGCTACGCCACCGGCAACAACTTCACCCCGGTGATCGACAGCCGGCGAAACGACAACCTGGATGTGTTTGCGCCGATCTTCGGCGCGATCAATTCGGAGAGGCTGCCCAGCTTCAATCAGCTCGACATCCGGATCGATAAGATCTGGGTGTATGATCTGTGGAACCTGGATTTCTTCCTCGACATCCAGAATGTCTACAACCGGCAATCGGTCGAGGGGGTGACCTACAGTTACAACTACCGGCAGCGCCAATATTTCAAAGGGCTGCCCATCCTTCCGATCATCGGATTGAAAGGGAGCTTCTGATGCGCGCCCTCGGTTGCATCGCCGTCGCCTTTGTATTCACCGTCTGGCTTCTGTCGGCTTGCGGCCCCGACCTCGAGCGGCAAAGCCAGCTCGAACGCGTCCGGGTGCTCGCCGTCCGCGCCGACCCGGCCGAGATCGTCTTCGATCCCCAGGGCTCGGTCCCCCCCGCCCCGGTGCGGCTGACCTCGTTGACCTACGCGCCGGACGGGGGGCCCGAGGTGACCTACGCGCTCTGTCGCCCCGGAGCGAACGTCTATGCGCAAGACGTCCAGTGCCCCGGCGCCGATGGTCTGACGCTCGACGGCGGGGTGGTCGACGTGGGCGATCCCTCCGTGCGGGCCCTCCTCGCCGCGGACGGCGGCGTTCCTCTCACCGATCCTTCGTTTCAACCTCAGCTGGCGCGGGGCATTCAGCTCAACGTCGGCTACCTCGCCACCGACGGCACGCCGGGCGATCGGGGCGTCGAGCGCGGCGTCTACCAGCTAAGCCTCCGCGCGACGGAAGCCCCGAATCACAATCCGCAGCTGGTCCAAATCTTCGTCGGCACCAACCAGGCCCAACCGCTTCAAGGCGCGCGATTGCCGCTGAAGACCAAGGTCACCTTCACGCCTTCGCTTGCGCCGGGGAGCGTGGAGACCTACGTCGACGCCGCCGGCCAGACGCAGACGGAGCTGCTCGTCTACAGCTGGTTCGCCACCGGCCAGGGGAAGGTCGAGGACTTCCGCTCGCAGGAACCGTTCAACGGCCTGGGCAAGCGCGAGTCCGATTACACCACCGCCAGCGTCCCCGAGGTCGTCACCCTCTACGTGGTCGTCCGCGACGGTCGGGGCGGGACCGATTGGATCGTCCGCAGCTTCAGCGTGGGCCCGTAGCAGGAACGCCAGGGTTGCCGCGCGCTTGGCGTGTGACAAACGGGCGCAAGGACGTGGCATTGGGAGCTTTTTGTTAGCGGACGCAGTCTGTCGCATTTTGAGTGCAAGCAAAACCCTCGCGGTGTTCGCAATCGTCGTAGATGCTCAGCGTCCCGCCATCGCTTTCTATGAAGGCCTTGGCTTTTGCCCGCTTCCACTTCACCCTAATCGGCTCTTTCTGCTCGCTTCATCTGCTGCGTCGGCTGTTCAAAAGCTCGACGACTGATGAGACGCTGTGGCAGCAGCGGATCGATCTGACCGAACACGTCATCGAGGTTGCGAAGCAACAAGGTCGATACAGTGTAAGACATGGCTTATCTTCGTTTGGTGTTGAGTGCGGCTTGCGCTGTCTCGACACGCGATCGTTCTGTTGTTGGAAAGGCGCGGAGGATCCCCGCATTTCGTTGCGGCGGCCCGAGCCATGGGCGTATCGGTGGCCACCGTCTCGCGAGGCAGCCTGGCGACAATCTCTACACGGACTCGACGCTTGCTCTCGACGCCGACACCGGCAAGCTCAAGAGCTATCACCAGTACACCCCGCGCGATAGCTGGGACTGGGATGAAGTCTCGGCGCCTCTCCTGATCGACACAGAGGTCGAGGGGAAACTCACGAAGACGGCCACGCACGCGGGGCGGAACGGCTACCTTTGGGTCTTGGATCGCGATCGCCTCAAGTTCCTGCACGCCTTCCCGTTCGCCAATAACAACGTCTTTACGTCAATTGACCCGAAGACCGGTCGTCCCACGGTCGATGAGTCCAAGCGACCGGGGGCGCACCAGGGCGCCGAGTTCTGCCCGAGCATTGGTGGCGGCAAAGACTGGCCCCCCGAGGCGTGGAGCCCGCAGACGAAACTCCTCTACATCCCGGCGAACAACAACATCTGCGCGTACCTCCCAAAAGGTGAGGTCCCAGAACCTCAGTCCAAGGGATTATATGTGGGGTACGACGTCGACAGCATTTTCGGATCGGTCCGTACCGGCGCTGGCGCCTCCGATCACCTGGGAGAACTGCAGGCCTGGGACCTGAACACCGGCAAGCGAGTTTGGCAGCACAATTTCAAGACGATCCTCTGGTCTCCACTTCTGGTCACGGGCGGGGACATCCTGTTCGCCGGCGGGACTCCGGATCGCTTGTTCAGAGCGTTCGACGCCCGCACTGGTGACCAATTATGGAGCTTCCCGCTGCCGTCCGGCGCCATCGGTGTTCCCACGTCATTTGCGGTCGACGGGGAACAGTATGTTGCCGTGACGACGGGCTGGGATCTTGACGCGCGAGGCGTTCAGAACGGCCTCGACAAGATCAACGGGACGACGACCACCGTGCCTCAGGGCGGCACCATCCTGGTCTTCAAGCTCTCCAGTGATCAAGCTTCGGCCCTAGGCCAACCCGCGCTCGATCCAGGCGTCCGAACGCGGCCGCGATGAAGACGACGCCAACGGCTGACAAGTAATGGAGGTCAACATGACTCGGCCTTTATCGATCCCTCCGGGATCTCTCGAAGCAACTTCGCGTCGCGGCGTGCTTCTCGCCGCAGCCGGGCTCGGCGCGGTCGGGTTGGGGACGGCTTTGGTTGACCCGCGCGAAGCCGAGGCGAAAGCCACGGAGATCACGGTGCCGCCCGCCTCGGAAGCGGTGGCGGAATTCCGCCTCGCCATTCCAGCCGCCGCGCTCGACGATCTGCGCGCGCGGCTTGCCGCAATCCGCTGGCCGGAGAAAGAGACGGTCGGCGACTGGTCCGAAGGCGTACCTTTGGCGAAGATGACGGCGCTCGCGGAGTACTGGCGATCGGGCTACGACATGCGCCGCCTTGAACGACGGCTGAACGCGGTTCCTCAATACCGGACCCAGATCGACGGTCTCGGTATTCATTTCCTGCATGTGCGGTCGAAACACCCGAAAGCGCTCCCGATCATCTTGACGCATGGGTGGCCGGGCTCAGTTGTGGAATTCCTCAAGGTCGTGGGTCCGTTGACTGATCCCACAGCTCACGGCGGCAAAGCCGGCGACGCTTTCCACGTCGTCGTGCCGTCGCTCCCCGGGTACGGATTCTCTGACAAGCCCGCCGAACGCGGGTGGGGCTTGCCACGCATTGCCAAAGCGTGGGCCGTGCTCATGAAGCGCCTGGGCTACGGAAGCTTCGTCGCCCAAGGCGGCGACTGGGGCGCCGGCGTGACCACATGGATGGCGAAACAGCATGTGGAGGGCCTGAGGGTCGTCCACCTGAACCTTCCCATTCTCTTTCCGCCGCCCCTCGAGGGAGAACCAGGCCCCGAGGAAAAGGCCGCCCTGGCTAAACTCGCAGCGTACGGCGACAGCGGCTCGGCATATGCAAGGATACAGGGCACGAGGCCGCAGACGATTGGCTACAGCCTCTCCGACTCGCCGGTCGGTCAAGCCGCATGGATCTATGAGAAATTGGCCCAATGGTCCGACCCTAACGACGGGCCGGAGCACGAGCTGACGCGCGACGAGATCCTCGACAACATCATGCTCTATTGGCTTTCGAACTCGGGGGCCTCTTCGGCGCGGCTTTATTTCGAAAGCTTCGCGAAAGACTTTTCGCGGCAGCAGCTCGACATTCCCGTCGGCGTGAGCGTCTTTCCCGGAGAACTTTATCGGCCTCTAAAGATTTGGGCCGATCGGACCTATACAAAGCTCTTTTACTGGAACGAAGTTCCTAGAGGGGGGCACTTCGCCGCGTTTGAACAACCCGAGATCTTCGTCGCCGAATTGCGAAAGAGTTTCGCTCAATTGCGTTGACCGGATGAGCTGATGCTCCGCGCCAGAATGTCAACAGCCACGAACCAACAATGGTCATGAACAACGTCACTGGTCTTGCAAGGACGGCGAAGGCGTACGGCATCCCCACGAAAAGGAGCTGAATAGTCTTCGCCCCGATGCTTCGGCGTGGCATTTTCGCACCCTGTCCATCGCGAGCAACGGCTCGCCTGGGGGAGGCTCACCATGCAGCGACGTGATTTTTTCCGCGCTTTTGCCGCCATCGGCCTGTCGCCGGCGGTCGCCTTGCCAGCGGCCGGCAAATCCCGGCAGGCTCCGCGCGCCCCGGCTCCCTGGCCCGCACCTGGCGCGGCCAATTATTGGACGTGGATCCGCGAGCAGTTCGACGTGCCGCCGGATGAGACCTACTTCAACGTCGGCACCTACGGGCCGCGGCCGCGCCAGGTGACCGACGCGCTGGTCAACCACCTGCGCGAGATCGACAGGACGATCGCCCACTATGACTACCGGCCGGAGCACCCGGCCTACTTCGCGGGCTACTACAAGCAGGAAGAGCTCCGCGAGAAGGTGGGAGCGCTGATCAACGCCCATGGGCGGGAGGTCGCGCTGACCCAGAACTCGACGATGGGCTCGAACTTCATCGCTCACGGATTGGATCTGAGGCCCGGCGACGAGGTGTTGATCACCGACCAGGAGCACCCCGGCGCACTCGGGCCGTGGGAGCTGCGCGAGAAACGCGATGGTATCCGGGTGCGGAAGCTTCTCATCGGCGCGCCCCCGGCGGATCCCGGCGAGGTCCTGCGCGTCGTCACCGAGGCGATCGGCCCGCGGACGCGGGTCATCGCCGTCCCGCACGTCACCTCGAAGCTGGGGATCGTCCTGCCGGTCCGGGAGATCTGCGAGCTGGCGCGCCCGCGCGGCATCTTCGCCGTCATCGACGGCGCGCAGGCGGTCGGGCAGGTGCACGTCGACGTGAAAGCGATCGGCTGCGACGCCTATGTCACCAGCCCCCACAAGTGGCTCTTGGCGCCGGCGGGCAACGGTCTGCTCTACGTGCGAGAGGAGCGGATGAAGGATGTCTGGGCCACTCTCGCCAGCGCCACCTGGAACGACTATGAACCCGCCGACGGCGTTTTCCGGTTGATGCAGTTCGGGACCGGCAGCCTCGGGCTCCTCGTCGGACTCGACGCGGCGATCGACTTCAACAAGAAGATCGGAGCCGATCGCATCGAGCAGCGCATTCTCGACCTCTCCAACCGGCTTCGCGCCGGGCTGCGGCAGATCCCCCGCGCGAGGATCTACTCGCCCACCCACCCGGCGCTGGCGAGCGGGCTCGTCGCCTGGGGCATCGACGGCGTCCCGGGACCCCGGGTGATGGACGAGATGTGGAACCGCCGGAAGATCCGCGTCCGGTCGGTGGACGACAAGATGGTCCGGCAGTCGACCCACTTCTACAACCGCCCGGAGGAGATCGATGCCACGCTGGCGGTCGCACGGGATCTCGCGGCGGGGAAATAGGGCCCGGAAGAGCGACGCCGTACGATGCGGTTCGCGGCATGCCCAGCAGAGCTCCGTCCAGGTCTCAGATATCTGATTCGATCACTCCATGACCGGATGGGGAACGCTGCTCGATTTGAACGAGATGAACGAAATTGCTCGAAGCGTTAGGAAGGGTTTCCAACTTGGGAATTCTTCCTAACACCACAAGCAAGATCCGCGGCCCGGGCCACCATCTCGACAGTTGTTGACTGCCAGGCAGCCACTCTAACTGCCACATCGTCAGGAAAAATTCTTGGCGCCAAGGATTTTTCCTGGCAGTTGAGGATTTTTCTCAACGTCGAGGCTTTGCGACATTTGCGCGCCGCTTCGGCTGGGGCGACGTCGCCCCAGATTCCAGCAGACGGAATCGCTGCTGCTCCAGCCACGCCTACCGACGGGTCGACGTCGACCCAAATTCCGGGGGCGACAGAAATCCATGTCGGCCCACCAGCCCCGAAATCGGTGGCCGTGTGGGAGAAAATTCCTAGCGTTAGGAATCTTTTCCCACGCCCATGCGAAATCGATGGAACGTTCCATCCGTTCGGTGGCACGAAATCCGCGTTCCGGGCACGCAATGGCCCCCAAGACGGAACGTTCCATCCCTCCGGGACCATGAAACCGAGTTCGGGTCGACGTCGACCCAAAATCCGGGCGACAGAATCCATGTCGCCCCAGCCATAACTCCCGACGGGGTGACGTCGCCCCAACAACGCGCCTCCACGGTGAGAAAATTTGCACCGGTGGGAATTTGTGTCACCACAGGCCTCCGGAAGATGGAACGTTTCATCCGAACACCCCCCCATGTGCCGTTTGCTCCAGCCACGGTAGCCTAGGCCATCCGCGCGTTAGGACGGATTTCCAAATTGGAAATGCGTCCCAACGTCGCTGGTCTAGACGCCGGGAATCTGTTCCAACGTGCGACCGGTGTCGGAAATTTGTTCCAACGCACCTTGGCCGGTGGAACGCTCCACCTCTTGAACGAAACGAACGGTGGCCCCCGCCACCACTCGGAACGAGCGCCGCAGCAGCAGCGAACTGTGGACATTTTTGGCCCGCCGGGGCGCCGGGGGCCGCAGATGTCCACACCTCGCATCCGATGACCGTTTTTAGTGGTGGCCCAGGCCATCAGTCGCGCCAGAGGGTGTGGACAAGTGATGGCCGGCAGCCCCCAGGTTCATTCA
>Ga0070708_100002154_pt1 | contig 15197 bp, 13 predicted proteins | sample KBSK5503metaG_FD_65469 | JGI IMG/M metagenome (GOLD analysis project Ga0070708, IMG submission 65469) | Corn, switchgrass and miscanthus rhizosphere microbial communities from Kellogg Biological Station, Michigan, USA - KBS K5-50-3 metaG | ecosystem: Host-associated > Plants > Roots >... | reverse complement strand
CGTCGACAACCTGTCGATCCACGGCCTGAACCGTGCGATCGCCGACGTCTCCGAGCGGGCCCGCGCCGGCCATCTCAGGGTCGATGACTTCGGCGGCGGCACGTTCACCGTCGACAACACCGGCTGGCTCGGCACGAACATGGTCATGCCGATCATCAACGTGCCCGAGGTCGGGATCGTCACGATGGATCGCATCACGAAGCGCGCCGTCGTGGTCGAGACGCCCGATGGCGATGTCATCGGCATCCGGCCGATCATGAACATGGTCCTCGCCGTCGATCACCGAGCGAACGACGGCGCCGGTGGCGCCGCACTGCTGCGGGACATCAAGGCCTGGCTGGAGTCAGTTGGCCCCGAGACGCCGATCTACTGATCGGAGTTCGCGCATGACGGAGCCACGATCGCGCACCCGGCGCGCGAAACCAATCGAGCCGGCACCCGCCCCGGCGAAGCCCTCGCCGGCCAAGCCCGCGCCGGCGAAGTCCGCCGCCGCCAGGCCCGCCGCCGCGAAGCGGCCTCAGACACCGAAGCCGCGCCAGGCGGTGAAGCCTCGCAGCCCGCGCGCGGCGACGAAGCCACTTTCCACCGGCTCGGATGTCCCGTCCGGCCCGCGACGGATCTGGCTGTCGGGCGCCACCGGGTTCGTCGGCAAAGCAGTGGCGCGCGTCTTGCGGACGCGTGGTGATGAGGTAGTTGCCCCCGTTCGCGACCTGCGGAAGGCGAGCGACCTCGTCGACATGGGGGTGACAGTCATCGAGGATGACCTGGCGGATGTCGCCAGCCTGACCGAGATGTTGCGCAATACAGACGCGGCGATTCACGCCGCAGGCAGCTACCGAGTCGGGATAACGCGCGAGGAACGCGGCGCGATGTGGGACGCCAACATCGGCACGACGACGCGCGTCCTCGATGCCGCCGAAGCCGCTCGGACGCCCAGGATCGTGTACGTCTCGACCGTCGGCGTCTTCGGCAACACGCGCGGCGTGATCGTCGATGAGTCGTACCGGCGGAACATCCGCGAGGGCTTCCTGAGCTGGTACGACGAGACCAAGTTCGGCGCCCACGAGGTCGCATTACAACGGGCGCGCGCCGGCGCACCAATCGTCACAGTCCAGCCCAGCCAGGTCTACGGTCCCGGCGATCACACCAACGTTGGCGAGCAGCTCGCCCTCGCCCACGCCGGCAAGCTGCCGTACCGCGCGCTCCAGGACACTGGGATCGGTTGGGTGCACGTCGACGATCTCGCGGCCGGGATCGTGGCCGCGCTCGATCGGGGCGCGGTCGGCCGTGCATACGTCCTCTCGGGCCCCACGCACCGGCTCGGGGAAGCCTTGGCAATCGCCGCGCGCCTGGGCGGCAAGCGCCTCCCACGCCTGACCATCCCGAATGGCGTGCTTCGGGCCATGGCCCCCGTCGGCAGGCTCGCCGGCCAGGCCAACCTGCGCGAGGTAGTCTCGGCGTCCGCCGGAGTGACGTACTGGGCGTCGAGCGCTCGCGCCGCCGAGGAGCTCGACTGGCACCCGCGTGAGCTCGAGGATGGCCTTCGCGACACCTTCGAAGCCCTCTCGGATCGCGCTTACACTCGCTGACGATGCAGCGCGAGCTCCCCATCTTCGAGCCGAATCCCGGGACCGGCCACCACCTGCCGGCCGAGCCGATCACGATCGCGATGGGCGGCGCTTTCGAGGCCGCCGCCGACGGGTCGACGGCCCTCCGCCGCCATCCCGACTGGATTCGGGCGAAGCTGCCCTCGGGTGAGAACTATCACGACCTCAAGCGCCTGCTCCGCGGCCTGAACCTCAACACCGTCTGCGAGGAGGCCCACTGCCCGAACATCGGCGAGTGCTGGGACCAGCGCACCGCCACGATCATGATCCTCGGCGATACCTGCACTCGGGCCTGTGGGTTCTGCAACGTCAAGACCGGGCGGCCGACCTGGTTCGACGACGACGAGCCGCGGCGCGTCGCGGAGGCGATCGGGCAGCTCGGGCTGGAGCACGTCGTCGTCACATCCGTCGCCCGCGACGACCTGCCCGACGGCGGCGCGCACGTCTTCGCCGAGACCATCCGGCTGCTTCGGGAGCGCGTGCCCGGCATGGGCGTCGAGGTGCTCATCCCCGACTTCAACGGGGACGAGTCGCCGCTGCGCGACGTCATGGCGGCTCGCCCGGACATCCTGAACCACAACCTCGAGACGGTCCGGCGGCTCCAGAAGCCGGTCCGCAAGCGAGCCCGTTGGGATCGCTCCCTCGGCGTGCTCGAGCGGGCGAAGGCGTACGCCGCCGAGGCGCCGTACGCGGTGCACACCAAGAGCTCGCTGATGGTCGGGCTGGGGGAGGAGCGCGACGAGCTGACCGAGGCGTTCGACGCGCTACGCGAGGTCGACTGCGACATCCTCACCATCGGCCAGTACCTACGGCCGTCGCTCAAGCACCTCCCGGTTGAGCGCTACTACCACCCGGACGAGTTCGCCGAGATGAAGTCGGCGGCGCTCGAGCTCGGGTTCAAGCACGTCGAGTCGGGGCCGCTCGTCCGCTCGAGCTACCACGCCCGCGATCAGGTTCCCGGCGCCGAGCTCAAGGCGATGCGCCGACGCCAGGCGACGATCGACGCGAACGGCCGAGTGGTCCCCGCGAGGCTCGCGGGCTAGATGGTCAGCCCGGCGCTGGAACGACCGGGATCCCTGCGACCTCGGCGACGGCTTCCGGATTCTGGCGCGACTTGAGTCGCGCCAGGAAGCGTTGGGTCCGTTCGTCACGAGGCGCGTCGATGACCTGTTCCGGCGGTCCGACTTCGACGAAGTTGCCCTCGTCGATGAAGTAGACGCGGTCCGCGGCCTCTCGCGCGAACGCCATCTCGTGGGTGACGACGATCATCGTCGAGCCTTCGTGGGCCAGGTCTTCCATCACGAGCAGGACCTCTCCGACCAGCGTCGGATCGAGCGCCGAGGTCGGCTCGTCGAAAAGCAGGACCTTCGGTTCCATCGTCAGGGCGCGGGCGATGGCGACGCGCTGCTTCTGGCCGCCGGACAACCGATTCGGAAACTCATCGCGCTTTTCGCGAAGGCCGACGACGTCGAGGAACCGTTCGGCAGTGGCGATGGCCTGGTCGCGGGCCACCCCGTTGACCAGGACCGGCGCCAGGATCAGGTTGTCGATGACGCTCAGGTGTGGAAACAGGTTGAACTCCTGGAAGACCATCTGTGCGCGCGTGCGAATCTGGCGGCACTGTTCGAGCTCGTCGGGGCCGCGTTTCCGCGTCGGCGCCGCGGCGAGCAGCACGCCATCGACCTCGATCGAGCCGGCGCTGGGCTCCTCGAGGAAGTTGATGCAGCGAAGGAGCGTGCTCTTCCCGGAGCCGGAGCGACCGATCAGGCAGATCGTCTCGCCCGGATAGACGTCGAGATTCACGCCCCGGAGGACGTGGTTGCGCCCGTAATACTTCTCGAGGCCGCTGACGCGCACGATCGGCTCGGCACCCGCCGGCGTCAGCGCTCCAGGTCGGGCGTACGGGTCGCCGCTCACCGTTTGCGATCCCCCTCGGACATCCGTTTCTCGAGCCGCGCCTGGAACAGCGACAGCACGATCGTCATGACCCAGTAAATCGCGGCGGCGACGGCGATCGTCTGGAAGGTCGCGTTGCTCGGGCGGCCGGCCTCCTGGGCGCGCAGGAACAGCTCCTCGACGCCGATGGTTGCCACCAGGGCGGAGTCCTTCGTCATCGCGATGAAATCGTTGGCCACCGCAGGCGTGACGATCCGAACCGCCTGCGGCAGCACGATCCGCCGGAGGACCTGGCGCTCAGGCAGACCGAGCGACCGGGCGGCCTCCACCTGGCCCTGTGGCACAGCCTGGATTCCGGCCCGGAACACCTCGGTCAGGTAGGCACCGTAGTTGAACGACAGGGCGATGATCCCGGTAGGAACCGCCGGGACCACGACTCCGACTGCCGGCAGCCCCAGGTAGATGAACAGGATCTGGACGATCAACGGTGTGCCGCGGACGAGCGACACATAGAGCGAGGCGGCACCGTTGAAGACCGGGTTCGTGGACAGCCGCCCCAGGGCCCCGAAGACCGCCAGGAACACCGCGATGACGATCGAGCTGATCGAGAGCACGAGCGTCATCCCGACGCCCCCGACGATGAATGGCAGCCAGTCCTGGAGGTGGAAGCGCGGGTTGGGCTTCGTCGCGACGACGATGAGCAGCACGACGGCGCCAACGATCACGGCCCACGTGAGGAAGAAGCGCGCGCGGAAACTGAGCGTCTGACGCCGACCGGAGGCCTCGATCGCGACGACGATCGGTGGCAGCCCCGGGGGGCTGCCGACGAGCTCCTTACCAGCCACGTGCTCGCGTCCTCTCGCGCTCCTCAGCCCGCGATGGCGCTGGTCATCAGGCCGGAGGCGTGGTCAGATCGGCCTTGAACCAGGTCATCGAGAAGGTCTTGAGGGTCCCATCGGCGTGCATGTCGTTGATGATCTTGGTGACCGCGGCGATGAAGTCGCTCGGGTCGGGACCGGACTTGTCGGCCGACGCCGCGAGTTGCTCGACGAACACTGGATTGCCGACCTTGACGATCGGTGTCCCGTTCTGGATCGCGCTATCGATGACGGTCGACGCGCTGAGGAAGCCCTCGCCAACGTCCTGCCCGGCCGTCATCGCCTGGGCGCAGTCCTGGTCGGTCTCGAGGGTCTTCACGGTCACGTTGGCCGGTGGTGTGGCGACAGGGCCCAGGGACTCGCTCTCGAGCTTGCCGGCGAGCCAGTCCGCGTACGTCGTTGCAGCACCGGCACAGACCGTCTTGCCGGCGAGGCCGTCGAGCGTGGTGATCCCGGATTTCGTGGTCGCCGCCATCTGTGCCGGCGTGTAGTAGTAGGCGCTCGAGAAGGCGAGCACCTGCTCGCGAGGCTTGGTGATCGTCATCGAGCCAACGCTGATATCCCAGCGCCCGGCCCACGAGCCGGCGGTGATGACATCCCAGCTGGGGGTCGTGAATTCGACCGTGACGCCGAGCCGCTTGCCGATCTCGTTGGCAACATCGATGTCGAAGCCTTCGAACGTGCCGTCGGGCTTCTTGAACGACTGCGGGGCATAGTTCGGGTCCGTCGAGACGATGAGCTTGCCGGCCTTCAGGACCTTGTCGAGCAGGCCGCCGGCGATCGGCGCGGCCGAGGCCGGGGCGGTCGTGCCCCCGCTCGCCGAAGTCGCGGCGGTCGTTGGGGCAGTGGTGGCACCGGGGCTGCCGCAGGCGGCGACGAGCAGCACAGCGCCGAGCAACCCGGCGATGCGACGATTGAGCGCGATCATCGAAATCCTCCTCGCGCCAATGCCGCGGTCCCCGCGGCGTGGCCCGTTCGATAGCCGACTCGGGCGCGTTAACCGAGAGAGTACGTCGTGTTCCGTGTCTGGCGCGTGGTGATTCGACGCAATCGAACATCTGTTCTATTCTGTCGACCACCATGCGGCCCGAATATCGAGAGGAGCCCTGCCGATCGGCCCTGAACCGGGTCAAGGGCATGATGTTCGGCTGGTCGCTCAACCCGTACATGGGCTGCGCGCATCAATGCACCTTCTGCTATGTCCGAGCGTTCGAAAAGCGCGCGGATCGCCCGTCGGATGATCGGTACGGGGCGTCGATCCGGGTCAAGACCAACGTGGTCGAGGTCCTCCGCCGCGAGCTGGCGCGAAGGTCGTGGCGGGGCGACGTGGTTGCGATCGGCGCCGCCACCGACCCATATCAGCCTGCCGAGGGTCGCTATCGCCTGACCCGGGGCTGCATCGAGGCGCTCGGCGAGGCGCACAACCCGTTCGCGATCATCACGAGGGGCCCGATGATCGTCCGCGACGTCGACGTCCTGGCGGAGGCCGCCCGATGGGCCAGGGTGTCGGTCACATTCTCGGTGCCGACGCTCGACGACCGCATCTGGCGTCTGACCGAGCCGAACACGCCGCCGCCCCGGCAGCGCCTGCGGGCGCTGTCCGTGCTGCGTGACGCGGGCATCGACGCCGGTGTCGGGATGGCGCCGATCCTTCCCGGCCTGTCGGACAAGCCCGAGCTGCTCACGGACGTGGTGAAGGCCGCGCGTGACGCCGGGGCGACCTCGATCTGGACCAACGTTCTGTACCTGCGCCCGGGGACGCGCGAGCACTTCATGGATCACCTCGCCCGCGACTGGCCCGAGCTCGTCCCGCGCTACGAGCGCCTGTACCGCGGCCGGGCCTACCTCTCGAAGGGCGAGATCGAGCCCGTTCGCCGCGACGTCGCCGAGCTGTGCGACCGCTTCGGGATCGCCGAACCCGTGCACGCCACGCCGAAGAACGCCCCTGTCCGGCCGACCCTCCGGGTCACCCGATCGCACCGCTCGACCGTCCGATCGACGACAGCGGCGCCCGACCGACCGGTCCAGCTCGCGCTCGAGGGCCTGACCGCGGCCTGAGCTGGTGAGGCCCGGCTCGTCCGCGATGCCCTCGGCTATCCTCGGAGCAGATGCCGCGAACGCTGCCCCGGACCTTCCCGCTCGCCGAGCTCCACTGCCATCTCGGCGCGGCGGTCACGCCGGCGATCATGTGGGGCATCGCACACGCCCAGGGCATCAAGCTCCCGACGAAGGACTACTGGGAGTTCCGCGACCTGATCACGGTCCCGTCGAAGGGCTCGAAGTCGTTCGACGGCTACCTCCAGCTCTTCCACTGGACGGAGCTGATCCAGAGCTCGCCGCTCGCGGTCGAGCGGTCCGTCTACGAGGTCGTCGGCGGCGCGTACCGCAAGAACAACATCACCACGATGGAGCTCCGCTTCAACCCGATGAAGCGGAACCGGGGCGGCGAGCAGGACCTCGACCACATCATCGCGGCCGCAGTTCGGGGGATGGATCGCGCCAGCCTCGAGTACCCGGTCAAGCCCGGCCTGCTCTTCTGCCTCGACCGCGCGTTCCCGTACGAGCTCAACGAGATCCTGGTAGAAAAGGCAATCGCCTGGCGGGACCGCGGCGTCGTGGGCATCGACATGGCAGGGCCAGAGTCGGCCACGTTCCGGGTCGCCGACTACAAGCGCCTCTTCCGTCGCGCCCGCCAGTACGGTCTCGGCATCACGTTCCACACCGGCGAGGCCGGGCCGGCGGAGGAAGTCGCCCGCGTCGTCGAGCTGGTCGAGCCCGACCGGATCGGGCACGGCGTCAAGGCGGCCTACGACCCCCGGGCGATGGCCATGCTCCAGGAGCGCGGGATCGTGCTCGAGGTCTGCCCGACGTCGAACCTCAACACCCGGGTCGTGTCCGGCTGGGAGGAGTTCCGCTGGATCTTCGACACGTTCCGGCGCAACGGCGTTCGCTTCACGATCTCGACCGACGGCCCCGAGATGCTCCAGACGTACATCCGCGACGAGCTGGCCACGCTCGGGCGGCTCGGCATCCTCTCGGTCGAGGAGCAGGAGGCGGCGATGACGACGGGCATGGCGGCCTCGTTCGTACCCAACGTTTCGGACGTGCCGCTCACCCAGCGCCGGCCGGCGCGTCGTGAGGTCGTCGAGCGCGAAGAGGCCTAGTCCGCTCGATCCGGAACCGGTACGCCCACCACGTAGGTGCAGCATCGGTCGCCGGACGCGATGTGGCTCTCGCGCACGACGTTCCCGCCGAGCAGCTCGCGGAAGAGAGCAAGCTCGGCGTCACACGGCGCGGATGTCCGGCGCGCGATCTTGTCGATCGCGCAGTTGTGCTCGCGCAGGCGAAGCGACCCGTCGTCGCCGACGATCGCCTCAGCGAGGTAGCCGGCCTCGTCCTGGAGCACCGCCAGCGTGCGGACGCGGTCGGTCAGGCTGGCATCGTCGGGGAGGCGCTCCGCCATGTGCCGCCGAATCCGGTCCCCGATCTGGCGTCGTCGCGCCGCAAAGACCTGCTCGACGAGGTCGTCGCCGCCGACTGCCTCGATCGCCTTGACGAGCCCGGACGCGAACCCGCCGTAATCGGTTGGAAAGAGGCCCTGGGCGTCGGCGGTCACGTCATACACGTGGCGCGGACGGCCGACGCCGTGCTTCTCCGCCGCGTGGCTGACGAGCCCGGCGGCCTCGAGGGCGTGAAGCTGCTGCAGGATGCCGGTCCGGCTCGCGCCGAGCGCGGACGCCAGCAGATCCGGCGAGCTGGGGCCCGATTGGCGGAGCTGGACGAGGATCGCGCGGCGCAGCGATGACGGCGATGCCGGATCGGAATCTCTCCGCGCACCAATGGGCGGAGTGGCGCCGGTGCCGGTTTCGAGGCCCCCCAAACCCGTTGCCTCGGGCATGCGGCGACGCTAGCAGAAAGTGGGCTGACCGACGTCGAGCTCGATGCGGCCGCTACCGCAGCCGCGGCCGCGCTCATCCCTTGGTAGGCTCCGGCCCGATGGACCTCGACCTCTCCTCGGAGCACCAGCTGCTCCGGTCGACGATCCGCGACTTCATGGAGAAGGAAGTCGCGCCGGTCATCGACGAGCACGAGCGGGCCCACACCTTCCCGGTCGAGGTCGTCAAGCGGCTCGGCGAGATGGGTTGGCTCGGCATCCCGATCCCCGAGGACGAGGGCGGAGCCGGGATGGACACCCTCGCGTATGCGATCGCGATCGAAGAGATCGGGCGCGTCTGGGGCTCCCTCGGCCTGATCGTCGCGGCCCACACCTCGCTTGGCTGCGGGCCGCTGCACCTCGCCGGCAGCAAGGAACAGAAGGATCGCTACCTCGTCCCGATGGCGAGCGGGCAGGTCATCGGCGCCTACGGCCTGACCGAGCCTGGAGCCGGTTCCGACGCGGGCGGGACGCGCACGACCGCGCGCCTCGAGGGCGCAGACGACGCGGGCGAGGGCGGCGAATGGGTGGTCGACGGCGGCAAGCGCTTCATCACCAACGCGGGCCAGGCGGGGACGTACATCATCACGGCCCGGACGGGAGCGAAGGACGACGGCCAGGCGGAGATCTCCGCGTTCATCCTGCCCGCGGACACGCCCGGCTTCCGCGTCGTGCGCATCGAGGACAAGCTCGGCCTGCATGCCTCGGCGACCGGTGAGCTCGCCTTCGACCGCTGCCGGATCCCCGGCGAAAATCTGCTCGGCGAACGCGGCGACGGCTTCCGGACGTTCCTCAAGATCCTCGACGGCGGCAGGATCTCGATCGGGGCGCTGGCCGTGGGCATCGCCCAGGGTGCCTACGACGCGTCGGTGCCGTATGCCCAGACGCGACAGCAGTTCGGGAAGCCGATCGGCAGCTTCCAGGGGGTCGCGTTCATGATCGCGGACATGGCGACCGAGATCGAGGCGGCGCGAGCCCTCGTCTGGAAGGCGGCCTGGCTCAAGGACCAGGAACGCGACTTCTCCCTCACGGCGGCGCAGGCCAAGCTGTTCGCCTCCGAGGTCAGCTCACGCGTGACGAACGCGGCGATCCAGGTGCACGGCGGCTACGGCTACGTGACCGAGTACCCGGTGGAGCGCTATCTGCGCGACGCCAAGCTCACCGAGATCGGAGAGGGGACGAGCCAGGTCCAGCGGCTCGTCATCGCGCGCCGGATCCTCGGGCTGCGGATCGGCTAGGAACGGCCGCAATCCGTCCCCTTGATCGGCCGGGCCGATCGGTGGATCGGCCGAGGCCGATCGCGCCCACCCAGGCCGGGCGCGATCGACCCCACGCCGAGGGAGAGATCAGCGGAACTGCACCAGCCGGACGTTGAGCCGGTACTGGCTGTCCTTCCCGACGCACGTCTGGAGGGTCATGCTCGGGACGGGTTGGCTGGCGATTGCCCAGGTGGCCTCGGTCGGCAGCACCACGCGCCACGACGTGACCTTGTACCAATGCACGTGCCCGCTGCCATCGGCATAGATCGCGACCATGCCCTTTCGGAGGTCCCCGGCGACGTACAGGTCGTGCAGCGGCTTCATGACGCCGTACGCGTGGCCGAGGAGGTACACGTTGTTCGTCCCGGCGCAGCCCCAGCGGTACACGTAGTTGTCTGGGGCCCGCGTGCGCGAGCACGGGAATGCGTAGACCTTGTCCTTCATGCCGAGTGACGGGATCCAGAACCGGTTGTAGCCCGAGTAGGTGGGCTTGCTGGCAGTCGTGACGGGCTTCGGCGGCTTGGGCGCAGGCTCCGTCGTCGCGACCCGGGCCTCGAGGACGCCGGAGCCGGCTAGGTCCTCGCGCTGGTCGTGTCGCTCGGCGAGCCAGGTGAAGCTGGATTCGGGAAGGTCGAGACGCGGGTCTGCCAGGATCGTGGAGACGGTGGCGTTCCCGCCGGGCTCCACGAGTGACTGCGCGAAGACCGGGCCGGACATCGACCAGCCCGTGGCGAGCGCCAGAGCGATAAGCGCCGCCGCGGTCTTCGGCAGGCTGGTGCGCGCTGTCGATTTCGTCATGGCCGGAGCGTCCGTCGAGGACGTCCGACCGACCCCTAGCCGGTGGTCCCGCGATCACCCGGCCGATGGAACGGTCCGGGGTACGGTCCCGCGTTCGGGACCGGGACGATGGTCTGGCGCGTGCACGCACCACTCGTGGTGCGCCGGCGCAACTGGGTGCTGAAACGAGCCGGAGGTCAGCCGCCGCTGCCGGCCGAGGCGGTGATTCCCTTTTTCAGTGCGTCGGCGAAACGGGGCGGCCACGGGCCCTGCCCGGCAACGACATAGGGCGAGATCTGCAGCTGCTGGAATGTCGCCGCGTCCTTCGCCCAGGCGGCGGAACAGCTGTCGACGTCGGACAGCCGCCGGTCCCATGCCTCGTGATCCTTGAAGATGTAGATCCGCAGGGTGACCGGCGCCGCCTGGTCGAGGCCATCTGCCTCGAACCGGACGGCGGTGGGGCTGAGCGTCGAATCGGTGCAGCCAGGATCGCCCGAGGTCCAGCTCGTGACGTCGATCCCGAACCGACCGAGTTGGCCCACGATGCCCGGAAACGATTCGGGCGCGGGCGTCGGTGGCGAATCGAGGAGGCCCGCGCAGCCAACGAGCAGCGTCGCGAGCGCGGCGACGGCGGCCGAAAGCGCGATGCGACGCCGCACGTCAGCGGGTCGCCGCGGTCGCGCGGCCTACCCGTCGAGCTCGTTCACGGGCGAGCGTCTCGAACGGCAGCAACGAGCCAGGGTCCGTCAGCGAATCCCTCGAGGCAACCTCGTCCGGCCGGGCCCCGAGCAGGATCCGCTTCACCGGGACCTCCAGCTTCTTGCCCGAGAGCGTCCGCGGGATCGCCGGCACCGCGAGGATCTGGTCGGGGACATGGCGCGGGGAGAGCTGCGTCCGCAAGGCCGCGGCGATCCGCTTCTCGAGGCCGCCGTCGAGCGTGGGGCCGTCGCGAGGAACGACGAACAGGAGGAGCTCGCCCGGGCCGCCAGCCTCGTCCTCGAGGTGCACCACGAGGCTATCGGCGATCTCCGGCAGGCCCTCGACGATGCCGTAGAGCTCGGCCGTCCCGATCCGCACGCCGCCGCGTTTGAGCGTCGCATCGCTGCGGCCGGTGACGATGCATGAGCCCCGCTCGGTGATCGTCACCCAGTCGCCGTGGCGCCACACGCCGGGGTACGCCGAGAAGTAGGCCTCGCGGAGCCGCGACCCGTCCGCGTCGCCCCAGAGCGAGACGGGCATCGAGGGCATCGGCGCCGTGATCACGAGCTCGCCTTCCCGCCCGACGATCGATCGGCCGTCCTCGTCGAATGCCTCGACCCGCGCGCCCAGCATCCGGCACGAGATCTCGCCCGCCCAGACGGGCACGAGCGGGGAAGGCCCGAGGAAGCCGGTGCACATGTCCGTGCCGCCGCTGAGCGAGCCCGTCGGGATCGAGCCCGAGACCGCGTCGGCGACCCATTCGAACCCTGCCGCCGGGAGCGGCGCACCCGTCGACCCGACGCCGCGCAGAGCCGAGAGGTCAAGCTCCGAGCCGGGTCGCAGGCCGGCCTTGCGGCACGCCATCAGGAACGGCGCGCTCGCGCCGAAGTACGTCGCCCTGGTCTCGGCCGCCATCCGCCACAGGGTGGAGAGGCCAGGGTGGGCCGGATTGCCGTCGAACGTGATCACCGTGCTCCCGACCGCGAGCCCCGAGACCAGGTAGTTCCACATCATCCAGCCGGTCGTGGTGAACCAGAAGAAGCGATCGGCCGGCCCGAGGTCAGTGTGCAGCGCGAGCGCCTTGAGGTGCTCGAGCAGGATGCCGCCGTGCCCGTGGACGATCGGCTTGGGCAGGCCGGTGGTCCCTGACGAGTACAGGATGTACAGCGGGTGGTCGAACGGGACGGCCTCGAATGCGAGCGGACCGGGCTCGACGAGCAGGGCCTCCCACGACATCGCCTCGGGGATCTCACCCGCGGCCTCGGGATCGAGGTAGGGGAGCACCACGGTCGCGCCGAGGCTCGGCACGCCGGCTCGGATCTCCGCCAGCTCCCCGCGCCGATCGATCGACTTGTCGCCGTAGCGATACCCGTCGACCGCGATGAGGACAGACGGCTCGATCTGCCCGAACCGATCGATGACCGCCCGCGTGCCGAACTCGGGCGCGCACGACGACCATGTCGCGCCGAGGCTGGCGGTCGCCAGCAGCGCCACGATCGCCTCGGGGACGTTGGGCAGGTACGCGGCGACCCGATCGCCCCTCCGGACGCCCAGCCGCGCGAGCCCCCGACGACAGCGACCCACGGCATCCCGGAGCTCGGTCGCCGTCAGCGCCGATGGGCCACGTGTCTGCGATCGACCGATGAGGACGACGTCATCGTCTGCGCGGCCCGGGAGCCGCAGCGCGTTCTCGGCGTAGTTCAGGGTGGCGCCGGGGAACCAGCGCGCGCCCGGCATCCGCGCATCCACGAGATCGCCCGAGGGCGGGTCGTGGGCGATGACGTCGTAGTGGTCCCAGATGGATCGCCAGAACGGGCCCGGCTCGTCGACCGACCAGCGCCACGCCTCGTCGTATGCCCGGAAGCGAGGGCCGCCACTCCCGGCCAGCCACTCGAGGTACCGCCCCATCTGAGACCGCACCAGGACGTCGTCGGGCGGGCGCCAGAGCACCGCCGGATCGGCAGCCCGCTGGGTGCCCGCGCTTGTCACGCGAGCACGGTAGCGCAGCCCTTCGATCAGCCCGCGCTGCGCGCCGCGCGCTCGTAGACCACGGCGACTGCCACCTTGGTCTCGAACCCGCTGCCCTCCTGTCCGAGGTACGTGCCGGCGTGCCGCAAGCCCATCGAGGTCATCGCAACGATCCGAAACCCCGACGCCGCTCTCGCCGCGGCGTCCTCCGCCAGCTGGGAGAAGGTGCCCACCGGATCGAGCTCCACGCCCACGTCAGCCGGCTTGTAGAGAACGATCACCTGGTCCGGACCGGCGTCGAATTCCTGCAGCCACGCGTCTGGCGCAGCGTCCCTGCCGAGCATGCTTGTCCTCCACTCCTGATCAGCCCCCGCGCGCTCGCCGTTTTGCCTCGCGCAGCCGGGCCATCGTATCGGTCTCCGGGGTCTCGGCCGGGGCCGCGGGGGCCTGCCTGGGCGCAGGCGTCACGGGAGCCATCGCGGGCGCCGAGGTAGGCGCAGGGCCAACGGGCTTGATGTCAGGAACCGCCAGCGCCCGGCCGGTGGCGGGACCGGCCGTCGCGGGCTTCGCAGCGGGCGCATCCGGCGCGCCCGGTGCGGTTTGGTCCGGCCGTCGAAGCAGCGCGGCACGCGCGGCTCCGCCTGCGGCCCGCTCGCGTGCGGCCAGCATGCCCTCCGCCGCCGCTGTGCGCGGCGCCGCCACGCGACGCGAGCGCACCCGACGCAGGATCGACGCTCGCGCATCGGCGAGCTCCCGCCGCCCGATCGAGACCCGCCGGAGCGCGATGTCCAGCGGCCACAGCAGCAGCGCCAACACGAGCAGCCACGGCCAGAGCTCGGTAAACGACGAAGTGAGTTTCAGGTCGTGGCGCCACGGGTCAGTGGCCAGGGAGATCTCGTGCCCACCGGTCGCAGCACGCAGGGAGGCGAGGAACGGCAGGTTCACCCCGAGCAGCCGGTACTCCGCGGCCACCGGCTCCACCAGGCCAACCGTCCGGCCGAGGGCCGGCGCGCCCGGACGCGTCTGGCTGATGCGCACCGCGTAGGCGCCGGAATCGATCTCGCCGAGGTCCTTCTCGTAGATGCCCGGCGCGACCTGGTCGAGCGAGACCTCGTGTGGCGCGAGGTCCGGCCCGACGACGACCGCCATCGTCCGGTAGAAGTCGCGTGGTGAGCCGTCGGTCTCGACGCTCTCGATGTGCAGCCGCGTTCGCCCGCCAAGCGTCTCGAACGAGGCCTCGATGCCACCCGATTCGTCGCCCGGGAACGTCCACCCGACGAGCTGGCCGAAGAACCGGCTGAACCCGTTCCAATCGACCCAGTTCTTCGCCCAGCGGCCGGTCGAGTCGGACGTCCAGGCGACCGACCTGCCGAGGCCGTACTGCCACTGCGCGAGCACGGGATCGTCGCGCGGCGAGACGAGCACGAGCTGGGCCGCAGACTTGATCGTCGTGCCGTTGTAGCCGAGCAGCTTCGGGAAGCCCGTCTCGAGGCCTCGGGTGATCGGCGAGGAGGCGGTCTGGATCGGGAAGAACGGCTCCTCGACGATCTGCTGGCCCGCGACCTGCTGGGTCTCCTTGAGGAAGATGTCGGGGATCGAGGCCGGGTTCGCAGCCGCGTAGAAGCGGCCGCCGCCACTCTTCGCGAGCTGCTCCAGGAACGGGTTCGCGCCGCCGCCCGCGCCGACGGTCGAGAGGGTGATCCCCGCCGCCTTCATGCGCTGCAGGATCTCGTCGTACTCGCCGGAACGCGACCAGCCGTCCGTCAGCAGGATGATGTGGCGGCGGGTCGCGGTGACCTTCTCGAGCGACTGCACCGCCTGGTCGAGCCCCGCGAAGATGTTCGTCTGGCCGAGTGGATTGATGCCCGCGATCTGGGCCTGCAGGTCGCCGATCTCGCCCAGCGGCTTCGTCTGGACGACCCAGTGCGCCTCCTGGTCGAAGGCCACGACGCCGAGCTCGTCCCGCGCCGAGAGCGCCGCCGCGGCGCGCAGGATCGCCTCCTTGCCGATGTCGACCTTGCGCACACCCTGGAGCTGACCGGCGCCGCCCATCCCGCCGTTGAACGAGTTGCAATGGCAGGCGTCCATCGAGCCCGACTTGTCGATCACGACGACGAGCGCGATGTCCGGCTCGCGCTGCCGGTTGCGGACGCCCATGTCGACCGGCAGCGTCTCCTCC
>Ga0070708_100002153_pt1 | contig 15203 bp, 13 predicted proteins | sample KBSK5503metaG_FD_65469 | JGI IMG/M metagenome (GOLD analysis project Ga0070708, IMG submission 65469) | Corn, switchgrass and miscanthus rhizosphere microbial communities from Kellogg Biological Station, Michigan, USA - KBS K5-50-3 metaG | ecosystem: Host-associated > Plants > Roots >... | reverse complement strand
TGCGGAGTGCGGAATGTCAGGCCGAGCGTCGAACGCGGGGGCTGCGGCTCGACAGGGACCATTCAACTCCGCACTCCACATTTCGCACTCCGCATTCCGCATTCAGCTGAAGGCACTCAACCCCGTGATCTCCTGCCCCAGTACGAGCGTGTGGATGTCGTGCGTCCCTTCGTACGTGTATACGGACTCGAGGTTCGCCAGGTGACGCATCGCCTGGTATTCCGCGAGAATTCCGTTGGCGCCGAGCAGCCGGCGCGTTTCGCGCGCGACGTCGGTCGCGATGCTCACGTTGTTCCGCTTGGCGAGCGACACCTGCTGAGGGGTGGCCTTCCCCTGGTCCTTGAGGCGGCCGAGCTGAAGGCAGAGGAGCTGCGCCTTGGTGATCTCGGTGAGCATGTCGGCGAGCCGCGCCTGCTGCAGCTGGAACCCGCCGATCGGCTTGTCGAACATCACGCGGGTCTTTGCGTAGCTCACCGCCTCGTCGTAGCACGCCATCGCGGCGCCGACCGCGCCCCAGGCGATGCCGTAGCGGGCCTGCGTGAGGCACATGAGGGGCGACTTGAGACCGCCGGACTTGGGGAGGAGCGCCTCCTGCGGCACGCACACGTCCTCGAGCACCAGCTCGCTCGTGTCGCTCGCGCGGAGCGAGAGCTTCCCCTTTTGATCCTTGGCCGAGAAGCCCTTGGCGTCGGTGGGGACGATGAAGCCACGGATCGAATCGGCATCGCCCAGGTCGCCGGTCTTCGCCCAGATGATCGCCACCTGGGCCGTGGAGCCGTTCGTGATCCACATCTTCGCGCCGCGCAGCACCCAACCGTCCCGGGTCTCTCGCGCGGTGGTGATCATGGCGGCGGGGTTGGAGCCGTAGTCGGGCTCCGTGAGGCCGAAGCAGCCGATCACTTGCCCGCTCGCCATCTTCGGCAGCCACTGCTTCTTCTGGTCCTCAGAGCCGAAGGTGTGGATCGGGTACATGACGAGCCCCCCCTGCACCGAGGCAAACGAGCGCACGCCCGAATCGCCACGCTCCAGCTCTTGCATGATGAGCCCGTAGGCGACGTTGTTGAGCCCCGCGCAGCCGTACGCCTCGGGCAGATTCGCGCCGAACAGCCCCAGCTCCGCCATCTGCGGGACCAGGTGTTTCGGGAACTTCCCCTCGAGGTAGTGCTCGCCGATAACTGGGGTGACATTGTCGTCCACCCACTCGCGCACCGTGTCGCGGACGGCGCGCTCTTCCTCGGAAAGGAGACTGTCGACGTCGTAGAAGTCGACGCCCTTAAACTTCCCCATATAGACCTCTGTGAACGGTGTTCAGTCGGCCAGAAGCCAGTGCAGTTGCCGGACGCCAAGCCGCAAGCGGTCTCAAGACGCAAGCTGGCACGTTTGCCAACGCTTGCAACCGGTGACTGGAAACCGCTTGCGGCTTGGCGTCTGGCAACTTAACTGATCGCTTGGACCTGCTGCGCTGGTGACTGGCGGCTAGGCCGCGCGAAGGCGAACGTGTCCGACGCCTTGAACCGCCCTCGCTCCGCCTCCCACCGGAAGAACGTCACGTGCACCGCCGTCGGCTCGATGGTCACGAAGTTGAAGCTGGGCGCGCGGCCGGCGCGCACGCGCGTGCACAGCGTGCTCGCCGTGGAGACGACGACCCGACCACCCAGGACGTCGGCGCCCTCCTGGTGATCGTGGCCGCACAGCACGATCTCGGCGCCCGACTCGAGGATGCGGCGCTGCGCCCGGCGCCAGCGCGCGAGACCCATGCGCCGGGAGATCTCGCCCCGCAGCACGTTGTGATGCACTACCAGCACCCGGGTCCGGCCGGCCGGAGCGGCCGTGAACACCTCCCGGACGCGCTTCATCTCGCGCGCCGGCAGGTGGCCCTTCACCGTCAGGTCCCGCAGGTTGAACGTGAGCGAGCCCCACGCCGCGCCGTGCGACGTCAGGGCCCCCGCGATCACCGCGCCCCCCGCGCCACCCGCGCCCCCTGCGTCCCCTGCGTTCCTCCCCGGGATCGTGAGCGTCGGCGCGAGGTCCGCCCCGAAGTAGCGCTCGTACTTCGAATAGAGCACGCCCTTCCCGAATGGGGTGAGCGGCCGCGCCCACCAGCGCACGTCATGGTTCCCCGGCATCACATACACCGGGGCCGTCGCCGCCGCGAGCTCTGTGAACGCCTGCGCCCGCTGGAATTCGCCGTGACGGGCGCGCTGTGTCAGATCGCCCGCGACGACGACGGCGTCGGGACGCAGATCGGGAATCATCTTTTCCACCGCGGCGATCGCCCGGAGGTTGGCGAGTGCCCCGAAGTGGAGGTCGGCAAGGTGCAGGAGCTGGACGGTCACGATTCCACCTGAACGGTATAGGTGAGCGCCCCCTCCGCGTTCGCCGGCACCGGGACGCGAAACCGCACCTCGGTCGCCGAGAGCTTCTCCGCGGGGACGCTGCTCTCGACGATCTTCCACACCCCGTAGCGCGCTTCCCGGACGTCCACCGTGATCGCTTCGGGCTTCGCGTTGGCAATCGTGACCCGGTACGCCGCCGTGATGCGCTGGCGCGTCGGCATCCCCCGACGCGGCGGCGGGATCGGCTCCTGGCCGTAGTCGGTCTGCACCCGCTCGGCGCTGACGTCGAACGCGTCACCCGACTGCACACGCAGGTCGCGCCCGGGAGCCGTGTGATCGCTCGCCGCCTCGCCGACGAGCTGCACCCGACCCTCCGAGTCGGGCTGGAACAACTCGACCGTGCCGCCGGGGAGCGGCCGGTCCCCGAACGACGTGCCGCGCGTCCGCTTGAGCGTGTACCACACCTGCACCGGAACCCGGTTCGGCTCCGCGGGCGACTGGCCGATGAAGCCTCGCCAGGGCAGCGCGCCGGGCACGACAAATTCCCGAGTGTATGGGACGCCCGCACGCGGAAACAGCGCGACCGTGACCGGCACCCCCGGCTGGAGCGAGAGCCTGCCGGGGAGCTGGTATACGTGCGTCTCGCCGACCGCCTCCTCGGTGGCGCTGGCCTGAGCCACCACCATCGCTGAGAGGGCCCGGGCCCCACCGGCGACCTCGTCGCTCGGCCGGGGCGGAAACCGGGCACGCCGGATGGCGCCGGCGACGACCTGAACATCGGCGCTGTCCGCCCGGATCCCTTGCGAGGTCACGGTCGCGGTGCCGGTGACGCTCGCGACACCGCTGCCGAGCACCACCTGGTAGAGCGCCTCCCACGTCGCGCCCTGCAGCACGTAGGCTAGCTCGGTCCGCTCGCGGCTCCTCGTCGCCTCGAGCACCACCGAGATCTCAGGCGCCGTGCGAACCAGATCCGGGGGGAAGAGCGGCTCACCCGGTTCGGAGAGCAGGAACCGGCCGTCCGAGAGCCGGTATTGCGGCGGGCTCGCCCGCACGATCGTCGCCCGCACTGTATCACTCTTGCCGTCGGCCCGCTCGCGCACGAAAGCGAGGGTTTGTCCCACGGCCTGCTGTAGCGCCGCGCCCCGATCGGTGGCCGGCCGCAGGACCGCCGACACGAGGGCGACGGACGTATCGGGCGAGAACAGCGTCCCCGGGTCGAGCCCGTCGAGCTTGAGCGTCAGCCGGTTCCGCCCCTTCTCGAGCGCCTGCGGCAGTGTGCGGCGGAGGACTACGCGCCCGTCGCTGTAGACGGAGAGGGACGTCTGCGCGGCGAGCGGGCCCGCAAGCGCCAGCACCGCTGCCACCGCACGCGACGCGCAACGTGTGACGTGTGACGTGCGACGTGCGACGTGTGACGTGCGACGCGCGACCGACGACCTCATTTCAGCCATTCGAGCGCGATCCTCTTCACTATCCGGTAGGTCAAAAGGTACCAGGTCACCGCGGCCACGGCCCCTACCGCCCGCGCCGTGCTATGCCACGCCGCCGGGACCGACCGCAGCGTGAGAACGAGATACACCGCGAGCAACAGCGTGGTCACGACCGCGACGAGCCGTCCGATGTATGACGCCTTGCGCGTGACCGCTTGCACACACGCGGCGCAGCGATCCCCGACGGCGATGCCGGGCGTGAGCGTCCCGCAACGCGCGCATTGGTGGCTACTAGAGTCGCCGGGCCACGGCGCGGGCGAACTCGGCGGTCGAAGCACTGCCTCCCAGGTCCCTCGTGCGAACGTTGTCCTCGACGATCGCCAGCTCGAGCGCGCAGCGTAGCCGCGCGGCCGCGTCGAGCTCCCCCACGTGGTCGAGCATCATGGCGGCGGCGAGCAGCTGCGCCGCCGGGTTGGCGATTCCCTGGCCCGCGATGTCCGGCGCCGAGCCGTGCACCGGCTCGAAGATCGCCGCCGTCTCGCCCACGTTCGCGCCGGGCGCGAGCCCCAGCCCGCCGACCAGTCCCGACGCCTCGTCGGACAAGATGTCGCCGAACAGGTTCGTCGTCACGATCACGTCGAACTGCGCCGGGTTGATCACGAGCTGCATCGCCGCGTTGTCCACGATCTTCTCGTCTACGGCGATCCGCCCCTCGTAGCCCTCGGCCACCTGCCGCGCCGTCTCGAGAAACAGCCCGGACGTCGCTTTGAGGATGTTCGCCTTGTGGACCACCGTCACTTTGCTGCGGCCGTGCTTCCTGGCGTACTCGAACGCATAGCGCACGATCCGCCGGCAGCCGTCGCGCGTCATCACCGACATCGTCTGGGCGAGCGCCTTGGGATCGTTCCCGACCTTGAAAGTGCGGTCGATCCCGACGTACAAGCCTTCAACGTTTTCCCGAATGACGACCAGGTTGACGTCGGGGAACTTGCCGCCGGGGATGATGGACTTGACGGGGCGGACATTGGCGTACAGCTCGAACTCCTGCCGCAGCGCCACGTTCACCGAGCGGTAGCCACCGCCCAGGGGCGTCGTGAGGGGGCCCTTGAGCGCGAGGCCGGTGCGGCGGACGCTCTCGAGCGTCGCGTCGGGGAGCGGCGTGCCGACCTTCTCAATCGCCGTCATCCCCCCGTATTGCTCGTCCCAGTCGAACTGTGTCCCGAGGGCTTCGAGCACCTGGAGCGTCGCCTGTGTGATCTCGGGCCCGATGCCGTCGCCGCGAATGAGCGTCGCTTCGCGCCTCACGGCAGCCCTGGCGTGACGCTCTTCATCGCGCGGCCGAGCGAGCTCCAGGGGTCGTCGCCGTCACCCCGCGCCACGGTCCGCCAGTCGATCCGTCCCAGGCGCACGTCTACCATCGCGATGGACAACTCGGCGGTCGCGCGGAATGGGGGCGCAGCATGCTGGGCCCCTGAGTCTCCCGAAGCCTTTGCGAGTGCGCCCGACCGCCGGTACACCAGCGCTGCCGGCACCAGGGCGTAGCGCCCACCGCCGCCTCCCGCCAGCGCCACGAGCGTGCGCAGCTCGCTGCGGAGCGGATCCGGGATGACGCTGAGATTCTCCGCCCGCAGGAGGGCCGTCCCCATTTGATCGGGGTTGGTGGCGACGCCCGGAGCCCGACGCGCGACGCGTCGCAACTCGTCGGGGAAGAGCCAGTTCACCTCCGGCGCGCGCGCCCGCAACAGCGCTTCGATCACGCTGTCCGCGCGCGTCAGCGCCGCGCGGCGGTCCGCGAGCGACGTGTCCCAGTGGAGCTCCTCTTCCGCGGCGACGAGCGTGAGCGGCAGGACGCTGACTTGCTGTCCCGCCAATCCCGCGGTGGGAAGCGGCGCTGCGGGCGCCGGCCCTTGGACGGGCCGCTTGCCGCCGCAGGCCAGGACCGCCCCCAACGCCCCGGTCCGGGCCAAGCGCCATAAGTATCTGTCTTTCAATGGATTAGTCACGGGCGCAATATCGTGCCCGCAGCCGCGTTTTTCAAGAACCGAGCGTCAGCCCACCGTCCACCACGATCACCTGTCCCGTGATGTGCCGTGCCGCCTCGGTGCACAGGAACACGATCACCCGGGCGATGTCTTCCGGGTCCGCCACGCGCCCGAGCACGGCCTCGTGCTCGGCGCGCTCGAGGACTTCGCGCGGGAGCTTCGCGAGGAGATCGGTCTTGACGAATCCCGGAGCGACCGCGTTTACGTTGACGTTGGACGGACCGAGATCGACCGCGACGGACCTGGTGAGGCCGATGAGCGCGGCCTTGCTGGCGGCGTAATTCGCGATCCCAAAGCCGGGGCGAAACGCCTGGTGGCTCGCGACGTTTACGATCTTCCCGAAGCGCTGGGCGCGCATCGGTCCGGAAACCGCCTGGATGCAATGGAATGCGCCGGTCAGGTTGGTGTCGACCACCTCCCGCCACGCCTCCGCCGACAGCCGCCAGACCGCGCCGTCGTGGGCGACTCCGGCATTGTTGACGAGGAAATGGACTCCCCCGAGGCGCTCGCGCACGGCGGTGACGAACAACTCGACCGCGTCGCGGTCGCGCACGTCGCAGCGCGCGCAGTAGACGGGGACACCGCAGGCGCGGATCGCCGTTTCCGTGAGGAGCGCCTGCGCGGCAACGTCCCGCTCGGGCAGGTCCACGTAATTGATGGCGACGGCGACGCCCCGCTGGGCGAACTCCAGCGCCGCCGCCCGGCCGAGCCCGGTAGCGCCGCCCGTGACGATCGCCACCCGACCCTGCACCGTCTCAGCGAGCGGCTGCGGCTGGGGCCGCTGCTGCGCGGCCGGCGCCCCAACGGGGGCGGCCTCCTGCGGAGCCACGACCCAGGAAGAAGTTGGTGCCAAGCGCTCGAACATAGGTTCGAGAAGGAACATCGGCAAGTCACCTGGCGCGTTCGAAGGGTCGTAGCCACAACAGATTGCCTACCAGGCGCGCCGAGCGTACCGTTAACGAAGAGGTTCGGCGACGAGCTCACGAACGAGCTCGTGGAGTGTTTTAACCAGGTGGACGCTACCTACCGAAGCGAGCTTCGCGAGCTCAACGACCTCAACTTCGCACGCTTCGATGCGAAACTGGTCAGCGAAATCGAGCGGGCGTTCGGGCGGCTCGAGACCCGGACGGCCGCGTTCGGGGCCCGCATCGTCCGATGGATGTTCGTGTTCTGGGTGGGAACGCTCGGCACGGTCATCGCGCTTCTGAAGCTGTGACAGCCACGCTCTAGTCCTTCAGGACGCGCTCGGGCCGTGCGGGGCCTCAGTCCCCTGTAAACCACCTGCGCCATTCAAACGTCAGGATAACTGGACGGCTGCCAATGGCCGGACGGGACTCAACGTCGCGCCGCCACCAGCGGCCACGCGAGCGCCAGCGCGAGCCCCCCGGCCGCGCTCGCCAGGAACGCCGCGCCGGCTCCGAAGTGCTGATACACGACGCCCAGCCCCACGCCCCCCGCGAGCGCTGCGAGCCCGGTCGCTCCGTAGTAGACGCCGAACCCGCTCCCCTGACGGTCGCCGCCGGACTGCGCAACGAGCGCGCGCTCGGGACTCTCCGTGAGCCCCCAGACGATGCCGAGTGCGAGAAACACGCCCCACGCGTGCGTCGGCGTGCGCGCCAGCGCCATCCCCGAAGCGAGCAGCGCGTAACACACCCACCCGATCCACATGGTGCGTCCCGGGCCGAACCGGTCGCTCCATGCGCCGCCCGCGAAGCTCGACGATGACTTCACCACGTGGACGGCCGCCCACAGAAGGGGCACCGCGGCGACCGGCACCCCGAGCTGCTGCGATCGGAGGATGATGAGGGTCTCGGGCATGCGGAGGAGATAGAAGGCTGAGATCGCGATGAGAGCGGGCGGTAGGGGGCGGTAAGAGGCGGTCAGGGGCGGTAGGGGATCTTGCGGTGCGCTTACCGCCCCATACCGCCCCCTACCGCCCCTTACCGCCCATACCGCCATGATCAGAACAGCGACCCCCGGCGCCAGACTCCAGGCGATCACCGTCCGCACGTTCGCACTCCCGGACGACAGCAGCGCCCACGCGAGCAGCGGTCCGAGCACGGCCCCCGCGTGGTCCATCCCGCGCTGCAGCCCGAACGCGCGACCGCGCAGCGCGGGAGCCGTGACGTCGGCCATGAGGGCGTCGCGCGGCGGCGTCCGGAGCCCTTTACCGACCCGGTCCACGACCCGGAGCCCGACCACCTGCCAGGCCGCGGCGGTGAGGCCGATCAGCGGTCGCACCACGACGGCGATGGCGTACCCCAGCACAATCAGCGGCCCGCGCCGCGCCGGCCGGTCGGCGAGCCGCCCCGCGCCGAACTTCACGAACGACGCGGCGAACTCCGCGGCGCCGTCCAGCGCGCCCAACGCCTCCGCTCCCCCGCCCAGCGCTCCGGTGACGAAGGCGGGGAGCAGCGGGTAGATCATCTCGCTCGCGAAGTCGTTGAGCAGTGATACCGCGCCGAACAGCTTGACCTGGCGCGGCAGGCGGAGAAGAGGGGTGGGCGGACCGGCGACACCGCGGGCGGCCGGCGCCGCGGCGTCTCTACGCATCGTTCAGGCCCAGCCCCCAGCGCATCAGCGAAACGGGCAGCGCCCCATAGCGCAACACGGTGTCATGGAAATCGCGTAGGCCGAACCCGGCCCCCCGGGCGGCGCGGACGTCCTCCCGCAGCCGGAGCAGCTCCCGGCGACCGACCGCGTAGCAGAGTTGGTACGCCGGCTCGGCGCAGTAGCGCCGCACTTCCGCCTCAGCGTGGGCGCGGTCCATGTGCAGTTGACTCACCATGTAGTCGACGGCCTGGCTGAAGGTCATCCCGCGGGTGTGCAACCCCACGTCCACGAGGATCCGGACCGCCCGCCACAGCAGGTGCACGCGCTGGAAGAACCGCTCCTCTTCGGAGCGATAGAACCCCTCCTCGCCCATCATGTCCTCGCAATAGAGCGCCCAGCCTTCGACCGTGAGCGGCGTCCAGACGTTCTTCCGTGTATCGGACGGCCGCCCTTGGGCGTGCACGATGTGGAGGTGGTGGCCCGGGTAGCCTTCGTGCAGCGCGGTGGCCGCGAGCTCGTAGCGGCAGTGGTCGCGCAGCAGCCGTTCCTGCACGTTCGCCGGCAGCTTCGGGTCCGGCACCGTAACGTAGAACCAGCCGGTGCGGTCGCTCGAGTACGCTCCAGGGCTGTCGTACGCGGCGAACGGGATGACCGGGCGCATGAACGCCGGCGTGGCGACTACGTCGAGCGGGGCGTCTGGAATCGGGGCGAGCCCGCGCTCGGCGACGAAGTCGCGCGCCCGCGCCATCTCCTGCGCGTAGGCGTCCACCAGGCCGCCGGCCGGTGGATGGTCCGCGCGCAGCCGGTCCACGACGTCCCCCCAGCTCCGCGTACCGTCGATCCGCGCGGCGCGGCGGACGAGATCGGCCTCGACCTCCTCGCGGAGATGCAGCCCGTATCGCCACAGCTCGGGAGCGGTCTCGCGCAACGCGTGCTCGTAGTGCAATCGGAAGTTGAAGTCTTCCTCGCCGAGCGCGATGTGCTCGGACGCCGCCTCGAGCCACCGCTCGAGATCGTGCTGGAACGCCGCCAGCGCCGCCGCGGCCTGCTCGACGGCGGCCTCGAGCGCGGTCACGTACGCCGTCGGCGGCGAAGGAGCGAACGTGGACGGAATCGCGCGTACGAGCAAGAGGCCGCCTTCGTTGATCCGGAGAGCCGTCTCGACGAATATCCGCACCGGCTCGACCAGCGTGGCACGCGCGTCGTCCAGGAACGCCGGCACGTCCTCGAGCCGGCGCACGAGGACGCGCGCCCGCTCCTCGGGCGCGCGATCGTGGCGACACAGCAGCACGTGCAATCCGGCGAGGAGATGCTGCAGCCAGAACGCCGGATTCTTCGCCTGGGGCCGCTCCCGCTCGAACCGCCGCAGCGTGACGCGGGCCTCGTTGAGCAGCGCGGTCCGGTCGATCTCGTCTTCCAGCTGGTCCGTGGTGGCTTCTTCCAGAGCGGCGACGAGGGACTTGAGCGCCGCGAGCGAGGGGCGGAGCGCATCGGGGCTGTATCGCCCGTAGCGGTCGTCGTACCCCGTCACCCCCGCCTGTGTGGCCGCCACCGGGTCGAGATGCCAGCGCAGGTCGAAGTACGAGCGTTCGACGGCGCGGAACGCCCCTACCGCCATGCGACTTGCCTGAGCAGGCGGTGGCACTCCTCGTCCGACAAGACCCGATCGGTGCGCTTCGCCGCCTCGAACAGCACCCGGCACGCGGCCTCGTGCTCGGCGTCGTAGCCGTGCGTCTCGAGCCAGTACTTCACGTTCGACAGCCCCGAGACCGGCGAGATCTCGATCTGCTGCTCGAGGCCGAGCTCCTCGGCCGGCACCGAGCTGTAGACGCGGTTCGCCAGCCAATCGTGACCCTTCTTCTTCGCCTTGATGATCGCGGCCGCGTGCACGCCCGTCCCCGTGCGAAACGCGTCGGCCCCCATTACGGGGTAGTTCACCGGAATGGGGACCCCGACCGCGTCCGCGACCAGCCTGCAGTACTCGGGAAGCCTGGAGATGTCCTGGCGATGCGCCCCGAGCAGCCTGAGGTTCACGATCAGAAGGTCCATCTCGGCGTTCCCGACCCGCTCCCCCACGCCCAGCGCCGTGGCGTGGACACGATCGACCCCCGCCTCGATCGCCGCGAGACAGTTGATCAGCCCCATCCCGCGGTCCCGGTGCCCGTGCCAGTCCACCTTGACGTCTTTCCCCGCTACGATTTCCTCCCTTACGAACCTTACGAGCGCCTTCACCCCCTCAGGCGTCGCGTGCCCCACGGTGTCCGCGAGGCAGATCCGCGTTGCACCGCAGCTGATCGCCGCGCCGTAGAGCGCCTTCACCGCCTCGGGCCTGGCACGGGTGGTGTCTTCGGTGACGTACATGACCGGCAGACCGTGCTTCACGGCATAGGTCACCGCCTGCTCGGTCGCTTCCAGGATGCGGTCGAGGGTCCAGTCCTCTGCGTACTGCCGGATCGGCGACGACCCGATGAACGTCGCCGCTTCGATGGGGATGCCGACCTCGTCCGCTAGGCGCACGATCGGCTCGATATCCGCGAGCACGGTGCGGGCCGCGCAGTTCGGGAAGATCGGCAACTTCTGGTCGCGGATCTCCGTGGCGAGCACGCGGACCTGTTCCACCACCCGGGGCCCCGCGCCGGGCAGTCCGAGGTCCGCCGCCACGATTCCCAGATCCGCCATGAGGTGGAGCAGCCGCTTCTTGACCTCGAGCGGCGGGTCCCGCACCGAGGGCGATTGCAGGCCGTCGCGCAGCGTCTCGTCGTTCAGATCGACTCTGGCACCCGACCAGTCGAAGGGGGCCTGCACGCGATTCCAGTCGTAGATCAGCTCGCGCTCGTCCATAGCCCTAGTGTCGCCATGCGAGTGACACAGGTCAAGCACAGTGGGTCAGTCGCCAGCGCAGTTGCACGCCGCAAGCCGTAAGCGGTTTCCAGTCCGCAGCCGCCGGAAACCCCCCGACGGCTTGCATCTGTCAACCTCTTGCGGCTTGCGGCTTACGGCTGTGAAGCGCTTGCGGCTTGCGTCTTGCAACTGCACTGTAGACTTACGTACCTGACCACTTGGGACTCATGAACGAGCTCATGGCACAGCTCCTCGCCCACGATCGCGTTCGGGCGGCCCGTCACCACGTCGAGCGCACCGACGAGGTGACGCTCTCGCGCCAGGCCGCGCTGTCCGCGGTCCCCGCGCCGACCGGCGCCGAAGGGCAGCGCGCCGCGCGGGTGGCGGACCTGTTTCGCGAGCTCGGCCTCCGGGATGTCGCCGTGGACGAAGTCGGGAACGTGCTCGGTTGGGCCGGCGGGGGAGCTGCCGGTGTAGGGGCGCAGCAAGCTGCGCGCCTACACGCCCACGTCGTCCTCGCCGCGCACCTCGACACCGTCTTCGGGCCGGATGTGAACGTGGCGGTGGAGCGGCGCGGCCCGCGCCTCGAAGGGCCCGGCATCAGCGACAACGCCCGCGGGCTCGCGGCGCTCCTCACGCTGGCGGAAGCGATCGTGACAACGCGCCTGCTGACAGCGCGGCCCATCCTGTTCGCCGCCACCGTGGGGGAGGAAGGCTCCGGAGATTTGCGGGGAGTGAAGCACCTGTTGAACGGGAAACGGGAGACGGGAAACGGGAAGCCCGCGGGATTCATCGCGCTGGACGGCGCCGGCCTGGAGCGCGTCGTGCACCGCGCGCTCGGCTCGCGGCGCTACCGCGTCACCTTCCGCGGGCCGGGGGGCCACTCCTGGGCGGCATTCGGCGTCGCCAACCCGGCCAACGCCGTCGGCCGCGCAGCCGCGCTCCTCGCCGATCTCCCGGCGCCCGGCGCCCCCCCGGCGCCGCGGACCACTTGTGCCATCGTGCGGCTGGGCGGGGGCACGGCGCTCAACTCGATCCCGCAGGAGGCCTGGATCGACCTCGACCTGCGGAGCGAAGATCCCAAGGCCCTCGCGCAGCTCGACGTGACCGTGCGCGCCGCGCTGGAGCGCGCGCTCGACGACGAGAACCGCCGCCGCACCCCCGCCACCCCGCCCCTCGAGCTCGACGTCCGCCTCGTCGGCGACCGTCCGTCGGGTATCACGCCGCGCACGCATCCACTCGTTCAGGTCGCCGTCGCCGCCAACCGCGCCCTGGGCCGCGACGCGGAGCTCGCGGCCGCCTCCACCGATGCGAACGTTCCGATCGCTCTTGGCATCCCCGCGATCGCCCTGGGCGCCGGCGGCAAGGCCGGCGACGCGCATCTCACGACGGAGTGGTACGAGAACACCGATGGCGCACTCGGCATCGTGCGCGCCTTGCTCGTGACGCTCGCGATGGCGGAGGTGGAGATCTAGGAGCGCACCCGCTCTTGGAACAGCCGCGCGATCTTGATCACCAGCCGGCGCGGCGCCAGGCGCTCCGATTGCACCAGCAGCTTGTTGCCGAGACCCGGGATCACGAGCCGCTTCCCCCTCATCAGGCCCTCGTAACCCGCCCGGGCGACCGTCGCCGCGTCGACCAGCAACGGATTCCTCGCCGCGAAGCGCGCCCCATCGATCCCAGCGCGCGCCAGGAAGCCCGTCAACACCGGCCCCGGGCAGAGCGTCGTGACCGTCACGCCCGTTCCCACAAGCTCCTCCGCGAGCGCTTCCGAGAACGAGAGCACATACGCCTTGGACGCGTAATAGACCGACATGAGCGGCCCGGGCTGGAAGCCGGCCGTCGAGGCCACGTTCAGGATGCGGCCCGCGCGGCGCGCCAGCATCGCCGGCAAGAAGAGCTTCGTCAGATGCGTCGGGGCGACGACGTTCACCTGCAGTATGTCGAGCTCGGTGCGGAGCTCGGTCTTCGCGAAGGGGCCGTATACCGCATACCCCGCGTTGTTGACCAGCACGTCGACCCGCACGGCCGCCTGCTTCAGCGTCTCGGCGATCGCCCCCGGCGCATCGGGGGATCCCAGGTCTGCCCCCACCGTCCGCGCCCGGATCCCGTGTCGCCCCGACAGCTCGGCACCGAGCCGGTCGAGCTTCTCCACGCTTCGCGCCACCAGGACCAGGTCGTAGCCGTCCTGGGCGAACAGCGTCGCCAGTTCGAGCCCGATCCCGCTCGAGGCGCCGGTGACGAGGGCGGTCCCGGCCGTCACTCCGCGCGGCCCCTGATGGCGGACACGAGCTCGAGGGCTTCCCGGCTGTGGCGCGTCGGGCGCAACTGGGAGGAGTACACCTGCCGCACGACGCCCGCCTTGTCGATCACGTAGGTGACCCGACCCGGCAATAAGCCCAGCGTCCGCTCGACGCCGTAGCGCTCGCGCACGGCGCCCCCCGAGTCGGAGAGCAGGACGAACGGGAGGCCGTGACGCGCCGCGAAGCGATGGTGCGACCGAACGGAATCCGAGCTGACCCCGATCACCTCGGCGTCCTGCGCCGTGAACGCCTCGTAGCTGTCGCGGAACGCGCGCGCCTCGATTGTGCAGCCGGGCGTTGAGTCCTTCGGATAGAAGTACAATACGACGGTCTTCCCGCCAAGCAGGTCGTATAGCCGGACCGGGTTGCCCCGCTGATCGGGGAGCGTGAAGTCCGGTGCGACGTCGCCGACTTTAACCTTCGCGTCTTGCTTCACCGTCGCCGCCCTTTCGCCTCGTACAACTTAGCATCGTAGCGTCTTACAACGGTTTCAGTGCGCCCCCGCCGCGGCGCCAGGCGTGCCTTTGCTCCTGTGCATCAGGAGCAGCAACGGCAGGGACAGGACGAAGCACGCGCCGAATAGCAGGAACAACTGGTCGAACGAAAGCATCAGGGCCTGGCGCGTGACCTGGCCGTCGAGAACCCTCAGCGCCTTCGCTTCCGCGAGCGCAGGAGCCGTGCCCTTCGCGATCATCATCCCCACGATCCCGCTCAAGCGCTCGCGCGCGGCCTCGCTGAATTGCGTGACGTTCGCAATCAGGTCGGCGCGGTGGATCGCCTGGAATCGCTGCAGCAGCGTGGCCGAGATCGCGATCCCCACGCTGCCGCCGAGCTGTCGCATCAGGTTGAAGAGCCCGGTCCCGTTCGGGATCTTCGACATCGGCAGGTCCGCGAGCGCCAGGTTCGTGAGCGGCACGAAGATCAGTCCCAGCCCCACGCCGCGGAAGATCAGCGGCCAGAAGAAGTCCGACATGCCGCTGTCGGTGGTGAAGTGGGCGTGCTTCCACATGGACAGCGCGAAGATCGAGACGCCGGCGAGGATCGAGAGGCGCGCGTCGAACTTGCCCGTAAAGCGACCCATCGACGCCATCGTGAACGCGCTCGCGAGCGCGCCCGGGAGGATCACGAAGCCCGTCTGCTCGGCCGTGAAGCCCTGCAGGTTCTGGAGGTACACGGGCAGCACGAACACCGTGGCGTACAGGCACACGCCAAGCACCAGCCCGAACACCACGCCGACGGCGAGCTGGCGGCTCTTGAGGATGCGCAGATCCACCACCGGGTGGGCGGTGACGAGCTCGTGCCAGACGAACGCGATGAGCGACGCGGCGCTGACAAATGCGTACGTCGTCACTTCCCGCGACTCGAACCAGTCGAGCCGCTCCCCCCGCTCGAGCATCGTCTGCAGCGTCCCGATGCCCACGGCGAGCAACACGAGCCCCGCGTAGTCCACCTGCTCCGCCCGCTCCTGGTGCAGGGAGTCCTGGATGAAGCTCAGCGACAGCGCGAACGCCAGCATCCCGATCGGGATGTTGATGTAGAAGATCCACGGCCACCCGAACGCGTCCGTGATGTAGCCGCCGAGGGTGGGTCCGAGCGTCGGGCCGACCATGACGCCCACGCCGAAGATCGCCATCGCCGTGCCGTACTCCTCGCGCGGGAACTCCTCGTACAGGATCGCCTGCGAGGTGGAGAGCAGCG
>Ga0070708_100002151_pt1 | contig 15207 bp, 11 predicted proteins | sample KBSK5503metaG_FD_65469 | JGI IMG/M metagenome (GOLD analysis project Ga0070708, IMG submission 65469) | Corn, switchgrass and miscanthus rhizosphere microbial communities from Kellogg Biological Station, Michigan, USA - KBS K5-50-3 metaG | ecosystem: Host-associated > Plants > Roots >... | reverse complement strand
AAGGCGGTGCCGTTGCCCGGTTCAGGCCGCGCGGGCATGGATGTTCTGGGCGTCTTCCGGGATTGAACGCGGGAAGTCGGCCGGGCTCGTTCTGGTCCGGGGCGCTCCCATGTCGACGGCCGGCTCATGGGCCTGGTACGAGCGGGCCCGAGCCCACGGGGCCCGGGTACTCGAGCCACCAGCCGACCGGGAGTACAGCGAGCGGGAATGCGCCGTCGAAGACCTGGCCGGCCACCGCTGGCAGTTCACCGAGACGGCGCGAGACGTGGCGCCCGAGGATTACCGCCCAGACTGTCGCGCCCTGGCCCGAACGGTGACCACATCGCCAACCAGCGGACATTTGCCCGCCGGCGCCGGCGGGGCGCCCGGTGCCAGGCTGCCTTGACGGGTCCCGTGGAGGGCTGGTACTCCTGCGCCGGGTGAGGCCGCCCCCCGAGCCCGGATCCATGTGGTCAGGTGCCAGCTCGCAGCCACCGCGTCTAGGGCGCTCCCTGCGGTCGCGTCGCACGCGGTCGGCAACGCCGACCTTAATAGCCGGCGCCCATTGGCAAGGGTGCGGCGCGCCCGCGAGGAAGCTGGGATAGGCCAGCAACCGGGTCAGGGTGCATGGCTGGCGCTCAGCCGGCACGGCTTGTGTTGCCGGTACGCCGTCGTGTCCTGCGGAATCCCCAGGCAAGCAAGCCGAGATGCAGCAGGCCAACCGACCAGACCAGTGCGAGAACCAGCCAGTCATAGCCGGTCAGCACGAAGCCAGCGACGCCCAGGACGAGAATCGCGACGCCGACCCCGGCCGACACCACGACCCCTAGCCGCAGCACCCGCCATTGCTCGGCCTCCGTCGTGGCCGCGAGCTGGCGGCCGGAGATATACCAGGCCCAGACTCCCGGGACAGCCAGCGCGGCCACCAGCAGCAGCGCCGCCCAGATCACGAATTACAGCTACCCGGCGGCGCACGCCACTAACGAGGCAGATAGTGGCATCACGCCCGCGGTGGCTGTCGCCCCCCTTGCCGCAGCGGGGCCGCATACAGCCGCGGCCCACGGGTACAAGGTGTCCACCGGCATAGCGATGCAGTACGGCCGCAGCCCGCGCGGGGTGATGCCGTCCGCGATCGTGAAACTGCTGGAGGCGGAGAAGATGCCCGTCACCCGGCAGACCCGTGCAGCGGTGGCTGCGCGAGTACGAGGCCCCCGGACTGGTCGAGCCGGCCGGCATGTTCGGCATGTGGAAGTGGCGAGGCGGCCTGTAACTTCAGGTGTCGCCGTGACTGTCGCATGAGTGTCGCCCCGGTGTCACTGTCGCGCGACACCTGGCCGAGTTTCCGCTGGTCGCGGTGGCACTGTAACGCGCCCCGCGATGACAGTGCGACACCCGGAAACTGTCACCCTGGCCTCCGCAGCCGCGCCCGCCGCGGACCTGACACACCTTACTGATCGCCCGCTGTGCATCGGCTGCCTGGTGCGGCTCGAGCTGCAGGCCGCCGCTCAGGATGCCGCCAAGCGGCAGGCCCGGTAACCGGACATCTGTAACGTACATCACGCTGGCCCCATTGGTTACATTGGCTTGGTGGTTGGGCGCTCTCGGGATGCCAGGCGCCGAGCCTTCGCATTCCCGGGGCGACCAGCCAGTCAATCGCCCGGGAGGCCCGCCGGTGGCTGCCGCCGATGACGACACGACGGTAACGGCCGGGAGGCGGGTATAAACGAGAAGAGTGAGGAGCTGCTGAACTACCGGGAAGACCATCCGCGGCCGACCGAAGCCTACTTCCGCGGGAGGACGCCAGGCTCGGCATGATCGGCACCCGGTGCCGTCTGACCAGCGCCGGCCAGCAGGAACGCGACTGGTACGAGAGACTGGAGCACGAGGAACGGAAGCGAGGGGATGGCCGCATGAACATCGCTGACCGCTTCGTAGTCATCCGCCGCGATCACGGCCAGGTGTTCGTCTACGACGGACCACCCGGCCCCGGGAAGCTGGTCGAGTCACGCTGCCCGGATGGCTCGGCCACTGACCCGTGGGGCAACGAGGCCCCCACAGGGGACTGGCGCAAAGACGGGCTCGAGCTGCCCGGGGGAGTGCGGCTGGGGCCGATCGGATTCGCGTACTGCGTGTTCTGCGGCACCCTCACCGCGGAGGGCAACCCGGACGGGCACAATTGCCCGGCGGGCCTGCTCAGACGGGTTAAGCGGTTCTGCCAGCTGGCCCGCATCTGCGGCCCCGCCCGGCGGCCCCGCCCTCATGATGCCGGGTTCGACATCGAAGACGCCATAGACCGGCGGCCCCGCCCTCATGATGCCGGGTTCGACATCGAACACGCCATAGAACAGCTAATGCGCGACCTGGACGACCCCCGCGGCTCTGATTCCCCCGAGTGAGCAGCCCGCCAAGACCGCTGACCTGCGGCAAGATGGTGCGATGGCCGACCGCTACCACGAACCCGGCGGCTGGACCGTCGAAGTCGTCCAGCTCCCACGGGCGACCGGCTGCGCATCCGCCACCACGGGTTCTACGTCGCCGACGTCGTTAACGTCGATGACCTCGCCCGCTGGATACCGGCCGCCGAGCTCGCGCAGCTCGAGCGCGAGCCCGACACGTTAATCCCGGCCGCCTGACCGCGGCACCCCAGGTGCCGCTCTCCGGCTCGTGCCGCGGTGCGGTGCGCGAGTGGTTGTTATGGCGCTGGTTCGGTGAGGTTAAGGTGCCAGGGCCAGCGGTCCATGCCGAGGTCGTCGCGTGTGCTGCACCGGTGGCGCAGCAGCTCCCGGCCCGCGGCTCCGCTCAGATCGCCGTCGCTGGCAGAAGGCTGGTTTTTGTACCCGTCGACGTTGTAGTGCAGCTGGCCGTCGGCGATGTAGTCGCGGCGGAAGTCGGTGCCCCACTGGGAGTTAGCTCCCCAGCCGTGCGACCGGTCGGCGGTGGTGCGGTTGCGCCGCCACCACGCCCAGTACAAACACGACCGAGCCGCGATCTCGGGATCCAGCACCTCGGACCCGGCGCGGACAATGACCCCAGCGCGGGCCAGCAGCAGGCTGCCGGCCACGTACCCCGGCCACACCTCCGCAACCAGCTCGACCGGGGCGTCCGGGTCGCTGGCGGGTTCTACGGCGCTGATCTCGTGGAAGAACGGGTGAAACTTGTCCTCGCCGATCCGGGCCGCGCCGATGGCGTCGGCGAATGCCGGCAGCGCGCCCTGGTCTGGGATCCGCCCAGTCCACCATGGCCTGCCGTTGATCCAGCTCAACAGAGCTGGGTCCTGGCTCGCGGGCTGGTAAGGGGCGGCCAGCACGTCCAGTACCCGGCCCAGGGCGTACAGGCCCTCCGGTGCGGAATACTCCCCGCGCCGCCAGGTAACGCGGGCTCGGTGGTTGCCCGGCGCGCCGGTCGCATGCAGCTCGGCAATCACGCCCGGGTGCTGCTGCGCCCAAAAGTCGATGACGTCACCGGCCCAGTCATCCTGGATGCCGCCTGCGGCACCGGCGTGTCGTTATCCCCCGGAACCCACAAACAAGATCCATAACCAGTCTGCCAGCCTCCCACACCACACCCGGCTCCTGGCGTGGATGATCGAGGCTAGGATGCGGGCCGTGGCCGACAGTCGGCCGGGAGAGGCACCCGTGGCACGCCAGCGAAGAAGCAGTGTCGTACTGCCGCTCGCGGCAGCGGTCAGCGGCATGGTGCTTCTGGTCGGCTGCAGCAGCGGCAGCATCGGGTATTCTGCGCGGCCGTCGCTTTCGGCCGGCCCGTCATCTTTGGCTACTCCGCTGGCCGGGCAGCCGGCCGAGCAAATCCTCACCGAGGCTATCCGCGCGGTGCGGGTAGCTGGGTCGGTGCACGTAGTCGCGCATGACGCAGCAGGATCGAAGAAGGTCACCTTCATCGATGACGTCTCTGCGACGGTCGGTCGCGAGGTGATCAGGACAAACGGCGGCGGGCGAGCGACTTTCCTGATGATCGCCGGGGTCGGCTACCTGCGGGGCAACGCGGCGGCCTTGGAGAACTACTACGGGATTCGCGCGCCGGTAGCCGCCCAGCTAAGCGGCCGCTGGATCTCGGTCCACCACGGCGACCGGGGGTACCAGCAACTGACATCGCAGGTGACGCTTTCCGGCTTCATCGATGAGATCAAGATGGAAGCACCCCTGGCCCGGCGTGGTTCCAGCCTCGTGGGTAACCAGCCTGCCGTCGTCGTGCAGGGCACCGCCTCCGCCGCGAATGGCGCACCTCGTATCAAGGAGACGCTCTACGTCGCCTCGACCGGACGCCCGCTTCCCCTGAGGCTCGTGGGTCACGTTCCGGGAGAACGATTGCGCACCATGTTCGGCAACTGGGGAGAGGCTTTGCATCTGGCCCCGCCAGCGACTTCCATCCCCATCTCCTCTCTCACCTCGTAATCTGGCTCGCGGGCCCTGGCCGCGGCCGTGCCGGCACGGCGGATGATCTTGGTCCCGGCCGGTGGTCTCGCGCCATCGCTGCCAGCATGCTCAATGGCCAGCCGACCATCATGGCCAGAATCCATGAAGGCCGAATGATCGATATCTGGAACCTGCGCAGCCGCAGCCACAACCAGATCGATATTGGCTCATCCATACTGGCGCTCGCCGTCCATCCCAGCCAAGAAATCGCCGTTGGAACGAGCGATGAGATCGCAATGCTCCGCCTCAAAGATGACCGAGCCTGACAGGATCAACGAACGGCGTCCGACTGCCGCGAAGCTTCTGGCAGGGCATGATGAAGCTACTTGCACATAACCGGCAGTTCTGGGTCGCTCAGCCGTGGCAAACTCACCACTGACCAGTGGCGCGTAATCGGCGCTCGGAAACCTTCGAGCCGATGCGCCAGTGTCACGCAGCGTGATCTGCTCGGAGTCTCACGGGCAGCGTGCATCGCCGCCTGCGATATGGATGGCGGTCACCCTATGACGGCGCTTGTGCGGAGCGTGCAGTTTGACCCTGCTTGCCGTTCTTGACGGGCACTGAGCACGCAGTGGATAGCGACAGTGTGCTGTGGGCCATGGGCAATTGCCCGACGGCGTCCTGGTGCAGACCTACGGCATGGGCAAGGACCCATTCGCGCTGGAAGGCGGCCTCGACGCCGCCCGCGAGCTTGCCGCCACGGCCGGGCCCCAGCGGGCCAGCCTGTTCGCCTGCCCAGCCCGTCGGCACCTGTTCATCAACAGATCGCTGCGGTGCTGCGACCTGGAGCCACGGCGCTGGGGCTGCAGCGCTCCCGGGAGTTCCTCGACCGGGTGACCTGATGCTGTGGCCGGGAACGTTTGCCGGGTCGGGTCGTGTCATTGGCGTTTGCTGGCTGGAGGAGATGCGGCGTCCGCACTGGTGCCCGTGTCGGCGGGCCGCGGAACTCGGGCGGCAGGCCGATGAGTCTTGCTGGCATGATGAGTCAGCATCGGTGAAGGCGAGAACCTTCTGAACGGGGGCGGTCATGGCCCAGCCGGAGACTCACACCCTGGACGTGCCGGGCGCCGTGCTCCACTACGACGTCCGGCGCAACGATGCCAGTACCCAGCCGGTCCTGCTGCTGGTCGGGTCGCCGATGGGCGCCAGCGGATTCGGCACGCTGGCCGGGCATTTCACCGACCGCACGATCGTGACCTACGACCCCCGCGGGGCGGAGCGCAGCAAGCGTACCGATGGCGCCTTGAAGTCCACGACCGAGGAGCACGCCGACGATCTGCACCGGCTGATCTTGGCGCTGGACGCCGGGCCGGTGGACATCTTCGCCACCAGCGGCGGCGCCGTCAACGCGCTGGCCCTGGTGGCCAGGCACCCCGAGCAGGTCCGCACCCTCGTGGCGCACGAGCCGCCGGCCGCCCAGGAACTGCCCGACCGTGAGCCGGCGCTGGCCGCGCTCGAGGGCATCGACGAGACCTACCAGCGCGAGGGCTTCGGCCCGGCGATGGCGAAATTCATCGCGCTCGCCAGCTATGAGGGCCCGATCCCGGCCGGTTTCGCCAGCCAGCCCGGCCCGGATCCCGCCAGTTTCGGGTTGCCCACCGGGGACGACGGTTCCCGCGACGACCCGCTCCTCGGGCTGAACATGCCGTCAACCCCCGGCCACCACCACGATTTCGGCGCGCTGCGCGCGGCACCGACCCGCATCGTCGTCGGCGTCGGAGCGCAATCGGCCAGCAAGCTGGCCGGCCGCGCGGGCATGGCCGTGGCCGAACGGCTCGGGACCGAGCCCGTCACCTTCCCGGGCGGCCACGACGGATTCCTCGGCGGCGAATACGGCGGCATGGGTGAGCCGGACGCCTTCGCCGCCACCTTGCGCAAGGTCCTCACCGGCTGATGGCCTCATCGGCGGTGACCTGGCGGAGCGCGCACATGGTGCTGCTGCGGGCACATCATCGGCCGGGCAAATATAGCCTGACGCGGCACTAACTTGGCAGAGCCGCCCACCGCCGGGTCTGGTCATGGCTGAGCGCGCGAACCGCCGTTCTGTCCTGTAGTGGAGCGCACGACTCCCTCGGACTGAGACGTGCATATCAGGTCGATCTGGCCGTCCAACGATTCCCGCTTGCTCTGCCGCCGTCACGACCTCATTCCGATGTGAGGGCGTTGCGTGTCCGTATACCTGGGCACAGGCCTAATGTCACCGGCGGGTGCGTGAATACAGCGGCGTCAGCTTTGCGCACGTTTCGTGGCCGCGCCACGCACTGACTTGGCGCGGCGAGAAAGGCTGATTGCGTGCGTAAGTGCGTACCGGTTGACTCTTATGCGTGACGGCGAGCGGCCAGCGCGGTCCGCGGGGCCAGGTCCTCGATCCAGCGGTCCAGGTCGCTGTAGTCGCGGCTGAACGCCGGCAGCGACCCCAGCGATCGTGCGGGATCGTCGCCTCGGCGAGGCTGGCGACCTGGAAGGACAACTGCCACTCGGCCATTTCGTGCTGCCATACGGTGTCCGGCATCAGCGGACGTGGCACTGAGATGACTATCAGTCGGCCGCTCCTGGACGTATTTGGCGCGGCGAGCGGCGCTCTTATTGGTCAGGCTAGCTTGCCGGAGGCTCGCACGCGACGAGGGGAGCAGGATTATGGGCGAAATCATGCGGTGGCGTGTCTCCAGGCTGGCACAGCGGCGCGTGCCGCGACCGGAGACCATCCTCAACCTGAAGGGCCCACTGGTCCTGCGCGAGCCGGTGCTTGACGGCGACGAGGCGGCGTTGAAGGACGCACGGGCGGAGTACCTCGGCGTGCTGGTGAACGGGGCGGCGCTGCGCCGCTACCTCAGCACCGGCCGGGGGGACGCCCAGACGCCGCAGAACCCCACGCTGACCGCCGCTGTCAGCAACGTCTTCGTCAACCTGCTGGTCCTGGACGAATGGCTGGCGGCCGCCACCCCGCTGCCGCCCGCTATCCCACCGTTCACCACCCCCGCCGTCGCAGACCTGCAGAACGAGATCGACACCCTGAACCTCACACAGGAACCAGAATGGGCCGATTTGTGGCAGCTGCTGGCTGATCTGTACTACCTGGCCTTGCTTTTCAGCGCGGCGGGAGACGGGTTCGCGCTGATCGAGACGCTGGGCTTGCTGACCCGCTGGCTGCTCGTGATGGGGCTGGTCGACGCCATCAAGGGCATCAAAGACGCCACCGGGACGGTACCCAGCCCGGTGAACACGCCGGACGACGTCTACGCCGCGCTGCGCTGGCGGACTCCGCTGCTCCCCGACGCCGTCACCGCCGCGCTGCTCATTATCCGCGATCAGCGCCGCGCCGTCGTCGTGCGCAAGCCCGGCTTCGCCGACCTGTACATCACCCAGGAGGAGTGGGACCACTACGAGCCCGCGGAGATCGCGTCGATCGAGAACATCCTGGCCGGCGAGGTGAAGAGCCGCGTGCACGAGCTGGTCAACCAGACGACGGTGACGACCACCACCGACGTGACCACCTCGACGCTCAAGGAACAGGACACCACCACCACCGACCTGAGCCAGCTCCAGCAGCAGTCGTCGTCGGACATCTCGCTGGCCGCCCACATCGACGGGCAGGTGGATACGGTCGGGCAGTATGGGCCGACCCAGGTCAGCACCCACCTCGGCGGCTCGCTCGACTTCTCCTCCGTGACGGCCACCTCACGGGCCACCACGCAGTCGCACGAGACGGTGGCCAGGTCGGTCAGCAAGATCGAGCAGACGACGCGGCTGGTGCGGACGGTCAGCACGCTCACCAAGGCCACCGACAAGGAGCAGCACACGTTCGACGCCACCCACGCGAAGAAGGCCATCGTCGGCATCTACCGCTGGGTCGACCAGATCCAGAACGTCGAACTCGACCGCTACCCGCACCGCTTCCTGCTCGAATTCGAGCTCCCCGAGCCGGGCGCCTGGACCCGCTGGCTGCTCACCAAGGACGCCGGCCAGAACATGATCAACCAGCTGCCCGTGCCGCTGACCATCGACGGGAAGCCGGTGACCGACACGAACCCGCCGCTCCGGGCGGCGGACCTTACCACCAGCGATCCGACCGCCAAGGCCTACTACGGCACGCTCGCGGCCCGCTACGGGACCACCGGCATCAGCCCGCCGCCGGGCCCGCTGACCGTCGCGGTCAACCTCAGCGCCGTCAAGGACAGCAACGAGCCGCCGCGGTTCGACGTGATGGACGCCGCCGAGACCACGTTCTCGCCGCCGTCTGGCTACCAGATCGCGGTCCCGGCCGAGGGCGGCACGAACTGGACGGCGAGCCTGCTCTACACCACGGGCGGCTTCGTCGACAGCTTCACCGACGTGCACATCGACGTGGCCGTGGGCGGGGGAGCGCCGGCCCGCAGCGGCACCGGCGCAGAACCCGGCGACACCGCGGTGATGTCGCCCGGAACCGTCTTCCGCGACCACATCACCGGCACGGCCGGGCCGATATCCCAGGGGATGATCCCGGTGAGCCTGCAGGGTACGAACCTGACCGGCTTCGAGGTCAACGTCGAGGTCCTGTGCGAGCCGATCGCCGCGACCTTCCAGCAGTGGCAGAGCAATACCTACGACTCCATCGTCAGTGCCTACAACACGATGCTGCAGGCGCACAACCAGGAGAAGTCCGGGCTGAGCTTCCAGCAGGCGAACCCGGTCGACGCCAACTCGCCGGATCAGAACGCCAGCACGATCACGCAGGAGCTGAAGCGGCAGACAATCGAGATGCTGCTCGGCAACCAGTTCCTCGGGCTGCCGGCGATCACCTGGGACGACACCGGAGCCAATGCGCCCTTCACCAACCTGACCACGGCGGGCGCGGTCGCACCCGAGGTCCAGTTCTTCGAGCAGGCCTTCGAGTGGGAGACCATGTCTTACATCTGCTATCCGTACTACTGGGCGGACAGCACCCGGTGGCAGGACCTCGCCGCGCTCGTGGGTACCGACGGGAACTTCGCCGACTTCCTGCGGGCCGGCTCGGCCCGGGTGGTGATCGCGGCCCGCCCCGGGTTCGAGGATCAGGTCAACCTCTACGTCTACACCGGCGTACCGTGGGGCGCCGGTCCGCTGCCGGCCCCCGGCGATCCCGACTACCTGTCGGTCGCCGACGAGATCAAGGCTCAGCAGCAGCGGCCAAGCGACGTCACGGTGATCGACACCTGGCAGGTCCGGCTGCCGACCACCCTGATCTGGCTCGAAAACGACTCCGGCCTGCCGAAGAACCCGAGCCCGACGATCGACATCAGCCCCCGGATCACCGGCCTGTCGGAAATCGCCGGCGCGGTCGGCGACCCGGTGCGGATCGACGGGCGGAATTTCGGTGACATCCAGGGCACGAGCGCCGTCGCGTTCAACGGCACCGCCGCGACGTCGACCGGGTGGAGCGCACACGCCGTTGACGTGACCGTCCCGGCCGGTGCCACCTCCGGCCCCGTAGTAGTCACGGCAAGCGGCGTGCCAAGCAATGGCGTCGACTTCAAGGTCAAGTAGATGGCGAGCGAGGACTTCACCGACGTAGCGAACCAGATACTGCTCGGTGTGCTCGGCGACAACGACGCAAGCGCGATCGCGGCCCGGCTGCTTGGCCAGCTCCTCGGCGACGCGTTCGACCTCGGCGACAAGCTGAGCAAAGTATCCGACTGGCCCGGCGCCCTGTTCGGTCCCCCCGCAGCCGGCGGGGCGAGCTGGGCGTCACGGCTCGCGGCAGCAGCAGGTGGCGGCGCGGTGCCGGTGAACGTGCTGCAGAACGTCACGGACTGGTTCGCTGGCCGCCCGGTCACCGCCCCGCCGAACCCGATCGCGGCGGTGTCCCGCCCGACCACGCCGCGAGACGCCATCGCTGACCTGATCAAGCGCCTCTCCGCCCTGCCGGGAGGCGGCCCGCCCGATGTCCTGTCCGCCATTCAGTCCATCCGCGACATATACGACGAGCTATGGAAGCTCGACGCGGCGGCGATGCCCAGCAGCGACAAGTGGGACCCGGAGAACGTCGTGCGGGCCATCCGGCAGGCGATCCTGCGCTGGATCAAGATCCTCGGGAACGAGAAGCTGCCGAACCATCCGCACTTCAGGAAGGCGATCAACGAGGTCTCGGCGGAGATCTCCGGACCCCTGGTGGAGCGGATGGGAGTCGCCGGGGCGTTCACGTTCGGCGGCATCGCCGCCTACGGCGCCAAAGACATCGACGACCTGCTGCGCCCGAGGTCGAACACCGGGCTCGGCATCCAGGTCCATCAGGTGCTGCAGCAGGAATACCGGGCGGCGGCGCTGCGGCGGACGAACGTGATCGTGCAGGAGAGCACCGTCTACCTGGCCGGGACCGGGCGTCCGCTCAGCCGGAGCTATACCGGGAACCTGGACCTGACCGCACTGTACTGGTCCCGGGACGTCGAGCTGCTCAAGCTGAGCAAGCAGCCAGCAAGCAGCCCCAGCCGAAAGCCAGCCGAGGTCGACCGCGGCCTCCGCGACGACAACCTCGACCTGACCATCGGCTCGGAGTGGGAGATCAAGCCGGTTCGCGGCGCGTTTCTCGGCGTCATCCAGGAGTTCACCTACCGCACCTTCTTCAATCTCTTCGTGGCACTGCTCCAGGACATGCCCGAGATCTGGGCCATACTGTCTGTGCTCGGGCCGGGCGGGCTGACGGCCGTCGGCGCGCCGCTGCCGCCGACCCGGCATCACCTCAAGCCAGGCCTGGCATGGGAATGGCCCGAGCTGGCCGCGAAGCCGATCCGGGAAATCGGCGGCGGCGTCACCCAGACGCCCGTCCAGACCGTCCTGCTGATAACCGTCGATCCGCTGCCGGGGATCGTGCTCTACCTGCGGTTCGACATTCCCGCCGCGGAGCTGGCCCTGGTCGCCAAGCGGATCACGGATCTCTACCAGAAGTGGGCCAAGCAGAAGCAGAAGGAGATACGCGTCGTCCTCGTCGCGGTCACGCTCGCGATTGTCGCCGTGCTGGCCATCATCGTCGTGGCGGCCCTGGTGTATTTCGCGGTGGAGGCGGCCGCCGCGGAGGGGATCGGGGAGCTGGTGACGCTGCTGATCGGGCTGGGGACGGCACTCGCGCAACAGATCGCGGAGCTGCTGCAGCGGCTCGGGGACCTGATCGGGCCGCTGCGGCAGGCCTTCGGGCTCAGGGTCCAAGGCATCGAAAACGGCGGCGACGGACGGCTCTGCCTGCGATTCCGGCTGAACGACGGGACGCCCCCCGACGCAGTCCGGTGCGCCAGCGCCACCTTCGGCATGCTTCGCCTGGAGAACGCACCCGTTCAGGTGCTGGTCGCCATGCCGGGAATCCTCGCAGCCGCCTCCGAACTCGCCGCCACCCTTCATCCAGCGCAGGCTCGGCGGCACGTCGGCCGGCACCACGCCGAATGTCTGACCCCAGCCTTGCAGCGCGGCTTGCGCAGACGCTCGCGCAGCCGATTCCGCGAACCCGCCTGTTCCTCCGGGCGGGCAGTCCAGGAGCAGACCGGCTACGAAATTCAGACCCGCCATGAGAGCAAGGCCATCAGCGACGCGATCTACGTCCGCCTGGTCGCTGACGCCCGCAAAGCCGCAGCGGCAGCCGAGGACCCGGGAGGGCAACCGGGGAACGGCTCTGACTCCAGCGCGGCCGGCTCTCACCTCGAGCACCGGCTCTTCGGACAAGCCACTCCCGGGCCTTGCCACCACACCACGACCGCGGCCAGCAGCCGGGGCAGTGCCGGGCATTCCCCGGTCGCTGCCACCCTGCCGCCGACGAGGCCGCAGGTCCAGGCGGAGCGCCCGCAGCGAAGCGAAGACGAACGACCTGGAGGTGCGGCGAGGCTACGGCCATACTCGGCTGCGGGGAACGCCAGGAGCCGACGTCCGCTGGCCACCCCCAAGCGCCCGAAGGCCACCTCACGCGCCACGAAAACGACCGACGAAACCTCTTGACACAAAGAGGATTCGTTCTGCACGGCGACAGGAACTCGTCAGATCTGTCGGAGGCGGGCGCAGCACTGGGTGAACGGTGACCCAGGTCACGCTTGGCCGGTGGGGTGGATCGGCCGCTGTGTGGTGGTGCCGGGGTCTGGCGCGTGGTCAAACGCGGGTCCAGGCCAGCAGGATCGTGGATGCGGCCAGCAGGGCCGCCATGGCGCCGTTGAGCACGCGTCGGGCGCGCGGCGTCCGCAGGAAGCGCTGGAGCGCGGCGCCGAGCGCCAGCCAGGGAAAGCAGCTGGGCAGGGCGACCAGGCTAAACAAGATCGCGAAGATGACAGCTTGGCCCAGGGCACCGCCGGCAGGTCGGTCCAGGAAGATGGCGATGGCAGCAACGCCGACCAGCCACCCCTTGGGATTGACCCATTGAAAGGCTGCCATGCGGAGAAATCCAGCGGGCGCGTTAGTGATCCGTTCGGCGTGTCCGGCGGTCGCGATCCGCCAAGCCATCCAGCAGAGCATCGCTGCCCCGCCCCACTTTAGGACCTGAAGGGCCAAAGGATGAGCAAGGAGCACGCTGCCCAGCCCGAGGGTGATAGCGAACAGCATCGCGCCCATCCCTGTCACCTGCCCCAGCAGACTCGGCAGACCCCGCCGGACACCGGCCCTTGCCCCGACCGCGGTCAGCAGCGCATTGCTCGGGCCGGGAGTTCCAGCAACGACCGCCGAGAACGTCATAAACGCCATCACCTGAGCGGGGTCATGCAGGACTTTCACGCGCCGCTCCGTAGATTTGGTCCATGGCCCCCAGCCTGGGTGATGCATGCGGCGCTGGTCTTGAACGTTCGTGCGACCCAGACGAGTGGGTGGACGCCGTGGCGCCGGTGGATGGGGTGGAATTGTTCGGCGCTCGGCTGCGCGGCCGCCCGTTCAGCCGCCACCGGCACGATGTCTACGCGATCGGCGTCACCGAGGAGGGGGTCCAGGCGTTCGCCTACCGGGGCACGGCGGAGCGCAGCCTCCCCGGACAGGTCTTCGTGCTGCATCCCGACGAACTGCACGACGGCAGGGCCGAAGGGCCGGGTGTGTTCGGCTACCGCCAGATCTACCTCAGCCCGGACCGGATCGCCTCCGCCCTGCCGGCCCTCACCGGAAGGCCGGCGCCGCTGCCGTTCGCTCCCCCGGTGACCGACGACCCAGTCCTGGCGCGCGTGGTGCGTACGGCGTTCGCGAGTGCGCCTGAGCCGCTGGCGCTTGACGCCCTCGTGCTTCAGTTGGCGCACGGCCTGCTCCGACTCAGCGCCTCCGGTCCCGCCAGCGCGCTGCGCTGCCGGGTCGACCTGCCCGCCGTCGAGCGTGGCCGCGATTTCCTGCGGAGCCGACTGGCGATAGTGCAGTCAGGCGAGGTGGAGGCGGTCACGGGCCTGGACCGCTACCAGTTCGCACGCCAGTTCCGTGCCGTCCACGGGACCAGCCCGTACCGATATTCGGTGATGCGGCGCCTCGACGTGGCCCGGGGCTGGCTGGCCGACGCACGGCCCTTGGCAGACACCGCGCTCGAGGCTGGCTTCGCCGACCAGGCCCACTTCACGCGGGCGTTCAAAGCGGCATTCGGCATGACGCCAGGCCGGTATGGCAAGCTCTGCGCGGCCCGTGCCGGCGATGAAACTTCTCGTCCAAGCGCCAGGCAATGGCGCCGGAATAGGTAATGCCGCCAGACGCAAACGGCAACGCGACGCTGCGCCGACCTACTCGCGGGACCAGCCACGAGGTAGCCTGCGGCAGCGGCTATTCGGCGATCGGCACCTCAGAGCGGGGCCCTCAATAGGACGCTGCGTAATCAAGCCTCATCAGAGCTTCGCGCTGCACGGCTGACTGCTCCCTCGTCGGCATCGCCATCGAGCGGGGGCTCATCCGCGGAGTCCGGGCCGTCGTCAGCGATCTCGTGCCGAGGCTCGCTGGCTCGGGCTTCGACGGTGTGACCCTCTTGGACGTCCTCACCATGTCGTCCGGCGTCAGATGGAGCGAAGACTACGGCGACGCGAATTCAGCGACCCGGCGACACGGCCTGGTTTTGGCGAGGGGCGGACTGCCCTTCAAAAGCTCCCTCTGCGTCACGAGCGCGTTCTGACGCCACAGGTGAGATGACGCTCCTCGGAGAAGGAACTCTTACTTCGTGATGTCCGTCCGCTGGGTTGAGGTCGGGCGCAGGCCAGCAGTTGGAACACGCGCGCCACGTCTGGGCGCCGGTGAAGGCGCACAACTCAGCGCGCTTGTGAACGTCGATTAGCCCGCCTTGGGAAGCCTAGATATCGCGGCAGACTGCTTCGACATTGTGGCGATCGGGATCCCTTACGAAGCAGGCGAAGTAGCCGGGGCCGAACTCAGGGAAGAGCCGTGGCGCGTGAAGTATCTCGGCCGCAATCGCTAGAGCCGCTTCATGGAACTGTGCGACGGCTTCACGACTGGCTGCGGAGAAAGCTAGATGCAGCTCACGATCTGCATTCCTATCCGCCGGAAGGATCCAGAACGGGGCGTGTTTTTCGTTGGCGAAGCCGACGGCCTCCCCATCGGTATAGGCAAGAGATAGGCCTAGAGGAGACAACAGAGTTTCGTAGAAGGCGCGGCTCCGGCCAACGTCGGAGACTTGAAGGGACACATGGTCGATCATGCCGGGGCCGATAGAGTTCATGGTCATGGCTGCGGCTCCTGGCCAGGAGAGAAGACGAATGTTATCCACTGAGCCATTTTAAATCCGTTCACGTCTACGGGAGTGGTGTATGGGGTGCCTGACTGGCTGTGACCGTTTCGTCCTTGGGCGGCGTGTCGGCGTGAACTGAGGCGGCCACCTCGTGATCCTTCGAAATGGCTAGTC
>Ga0070708_100002150_pt1 | contig 15211 bp, 7 predicted proteins | sample KBSK5503metaG_FD_65469 | JGI IMG/M metagenome (GOLD analysis project Ga0070708, IMG submission 65469) | Corn, switchgrass and miscanthus rhizosphere microbial communities from Kellogg Biological Station, Michigan, USA - KBS K5-50-3 metaG | ecosystem: Host-associated > Plants > Roots >... | reverse complement strand
CTGGACGTACCCGTGGGATTGCGCGATGTAGTGCGCGGTCAGCGAGCTGCGGGACCGGCGCGGCTCGTCGGGCTTCAGGCTGCCGTGGAGCACGCGCGAGGTCCAGAACACGACGTCCCCCTTCTGCAGCATCGGCGCGTAGAACGAGAGCCCGGCCAGGCCCCGGGTCAAGAGCCGCGCGTGCTCGACGCGGAGCGCCGCGTTGGTCTCCTCAGTGTTGCCGCGAAAGGTGTGAGCAGTCCTGATCGAGAGCGCCGCGTATTCTTCGTAGAACCGTCGCAGGTGGGCGAATCGCTGAGCGTCGGAGCCGAGGAGCTGGCTCTCCGGCAGGAGATAGAAGCGGCCGGCACCGGGATGGATGTCCTCCAGGGCATACCAGGCCGCGATCATCGCTCCCGGGACGGAGGCGTCCATGAAATGACCGTCGACGTGGGTGATCGTCCCCCGGGCGCTCGACTCGAAGTACATCGATTCGACGCACGTGACCGGCTCGCCGGCCAGGCTTCTGAGCACGCGTTGCACGTGCTCATGGGTCAGCACGGCGAGGCTGCTTCGGCGGAAGGCCGTGAACCGCTCATCCACGAGATCCTGGACGCTGAGGATCGTGTTGGTCATGAGCCCGTCGGCCGAGAACTTGTGCTCCTCCATCCGGGTGGTCAGCTGGCGCAGGATCGGCCCGGGGTAGGACTTGACCTCGGCCACGAAGGCGGCGACCACCGCGTCGGCGAGCGCGGGGGGAATGAGGCCGCGCGCGACCGCGTAGCCCCGGTCACGGTAGTGCGAGCCGAACGCGAGCTCATCGCGCCAATCGGGACCACCGGCCGGGGCCGTCTCGACGGTGACCGGTAACCCCTCCTTCGTCTTCGCGGCAATGGCTGACGGCATGCGTGCCCCCTCGACGTGTGGTGTTTCGGGTTGCGTCATCAGGGCCAGCGCTTCAAAAGCTCCGTGACGTCGACGCGATCCAGCACGCCGGCGGGCACGCGGTTGGGCCGGATCGGGCGCGCCGGCCGGAGGCGCCGTGTCGCATCGATGCCCATTTTCGACGTCCTCGGCGGCGCCGAGGCACAGGAGGGGTCGAGGAGCGTCCCCTGCTCGTCGGGATAGACGTAGACGTCGCGGGCGGGCTGGGTGTTCAAGCCGACGGCGCGGAACACCTGGCGGAGATCGCGGATGTCCACGTCCGCATCGACGACGATGAGGTGCTTGGCCTGGATATCCGTCGTCAGGAGCGCGTCCATGACGCGCTTGGGCTCGTCCTCCGAAGTCTTGTCGAGCGCGACGACCGACGTGAACGGAGCGATCACCGAGAACGCGGTGACGGCGGCCGCCGCGCGGGCGTGGCTCAGCGCGCGGTGCTCGATGGCCGGGAGCTCGAGGGTCAGATGCTCGAGATGCCCGCTCACCACGTCCTGGAAGATTGCCTGGTGGCGCATCGTCATCGCGGTGACCCGAAACACGGGCGCCCGGGTGACGCCGGTGCTGTAACCGGGCCACTCGCCGAAGGCGCCCTCGTCGATCAGCTCGTCCGGCGACGCGACCCCTTCGAGCACGAGCTCGGCCCGCGCCGGAACGAACAGCCCGGCCTGGGTGATGCACTCGACGACCGGCAGCGGCTCGCCGAGCAGCCCACCGATGACGCCGTACTCTTCGAGGGGCCCGGAGTAGACGGCCCCGAGCGACCACGCCGGGTGCGCGCCGATGAACACGGCGATCGGCATGGCCCGGCCGGCGCGACGAAACTTCCGGAAGATGCCGTCGAGGTGCTTGCCGGGCTCCATGAAGAGCCCGGTGGTGTCGCGGCCGGCGATCATCAGCCGATGCACGCTCAGGTTCTCGTGGCCGGTCTCCGGGTCGCGCGCGACGGCGATCGCCGCCGTGATGTAGGGCTTCTCGGAGTCGTGCTCGTGGTAGACGAGCGCGGGGAGCCGGTGGAGGTCGACGCCTTCGCCGACGGCGACGTGCGCGTGAACGGGCGCCTCGAGCGTCACCCTCGGCTTGATGGGCGCGGCGACCGCCGCGGCATACCGGGCGGAGACGTCCTTGAGCGGGCAGCCCAGCGCAAACGCGATCCGCCCCATCGAGCCGCAGACGTTGGTCACGAGGGGGAAGGCCGTGCCCCGGACGCGCTTGAAGAAGAGGATCGGCGAGCGATGCTGCGCTTCGAGCTTCGTCAGGATCGCCGTCGTCTCGAACCGGGGATCGACCTCGCGGTCGATCTCGATCAGATCCGTCGGCCGCTCGGTCCGGACGCGCTCGAGGAAGCTCCTGAGATCGCTCATTCCATCAGCGTCCCGCCGCACACGTTGAGCGATTGTCCGGTGATCCCGGCCGCGAAGTCGGACATGAGATAGACGGCCAGGCCCGCGACTTCGCGGGCGTCGATCAACCGCTTCATCGGACTCGCGGCGACGATCTCGGCGAGGTAGCTCTCGGCCGTCTTCCCGAACATCCTGGCCCGGCGCCCCATCGCCTCGTCGACGAACTCGGTCTTGACGTGCCAGGGGCAGATGGCGTTCGAGGTGATGCCGAGCGGCGCGATCTCGCGCGCCACGGACCGGGTGAAGCCGAGCACCGCCGCTTTCGACGATGCGTAGGCGCTGTTGTAGGCGGACCCGAACTTCGCCGACACCGACGAGATGTTGATGATGCGCCCCCACCGCGCGCGAATCATGGGCCGGAGCGCGGCCTGGGTCAGCTGAACCAGGGCGAAGACGTTGAGCTCGTACACGTCGCGGAGGTCGTGCTCCTTCTGCATCACGAGGTTGGCGATGGTGGTCGCCCCCGCGTTGTTCACGAGCACGTCCACCTTCGCGAACCGCTCGACGGCCGCCTTCACGAGCTCCGCGGCGGCGTGCGGCTCGCGGAGGTCGATGGGGACAACGTGCGCCGTGCCGCCGCTCGACTGGATCGCGGAGTGGACCTCGTCCAGCTGAGGCTTCGAGCGGGCGGCCAGGACCACCGCCGCCCCGGCCTCGGCCGACATCAGCGCGATCTCGCGCCCGATCCCACGGCCGGATCCGGTGACGAGCACGACTTTGCCGTGGAGGTCGATCTTCACGCGAGCGCCTCGTCGAGGGACGACGCGAACCGCAGGCGTAGGGCATCATGCCGGATCTTGCCCGACGGCGTCTTGGGCAGCTCGGGCACGACATAGACCTCCTTCGGGATGCGCAGGTAGGGGAGCGCCTTCAGGCAGTGGCTCTTGAGGCCCTCCGGGCTCGGCGCGTGCCCCGGCGCGGGGACGACGCAGGCGACCACGCGCTCGCCGAGGAGCGGATCCGGCACGCCGAACACGGCCGATTCGCCGACACTCGGGTGTGTCTCCAGAATCTGCTCGACCTCGAGGGGAAACAGTCGCTCGCCGGCCGTCTTGATCATGTCCGAGCTGCGGCCCGAGAGGAACACGTATCCCTCGGCGTCGAGATAGCCGAGATCGCCGGTTCGGAGCCGCCCGTGCTCGTCGATCCGTCCCGACGTCCGTTCGTCACCGGACACGTAGCCCTTCATGATCCCGGGCCCGCCGGCCACGACCTCGCCGACGGTCCCGGGCGGCAGCGCTTCGTCGTGCGCTCCCAGGATCTCGATGGTGACGCCGGGGAGCGCCCGCCCGCAGGACGTCGGGCGCGCGAACACCTCCCGCGAGGGGCCGAGATAGGTGAGCCGCGGCGACGCCTCGGTCAGGCCGTAGTTGAGGTGGAGCGCGACGTGTGGGAGCGCATCCTGCAGCTCACGCAGGCGAGCCGGGGCGAGCGCGCCCCCGGTGATCACGAGGTCGCGCAGATGGGGAAGCGGAGTCGATTTCAGCCGGCTGTGCCCGAGCAGCATCGAAAAGTGATAGGGCACGCCCGACAGGCCGGTGGCCGCGTACCGGACGAGCTCGTGCACCACGGTCTGGGGGAATCGGAAACCCGCCGAGAAGAAGAGGGTGCCGCCCACCATCGTGTAGGTGAGGAGCTGGATGCGACCGTGGATGTAGTGCAGCGGCGCGACGAGCAGCAAGCTGTCCCGGTCCGTGAGCCCGATCCGGGAGTTGAAGGCGCTCGTATTGAACAGCAGGTTGTCGTGGCTCAGCATCACGCCCTTCGGGCGCCCGGTCGTACCGGACGTGTAGATGCACATGGCCACGCACGACGGATCGGGGCGCGGCAGCGGACCCGCCACGTCCGTGGTCTCGAGGATGTCTTCGAGCGCCTGCAAGGATCGTCCCCGCGCGCGCAGGGGCGCCGCGACCTCCGACGCGTCCGCCGTGCTGAGCACGATATCCGGGCAGGTCACGAAGCGTTCCGCGACCATCCTCTTCAACAGGTGAGGCTGAATGGCCAGGGCCCGCGGCTGCGCTTCGGCGAGCGCCTCGGCCACGGTCGCGGGGCTCGCCGTCGACGCGATGTCGACCGTGGTGGCGCCGCTTCGAAGGATGCCCCAGTAATAGACGAGGGCGGCGAGCGTGTTGTCGTAGAGGATCGCCACCCGTGTCGACGGGCCGATCCCCCGGCGTTGGAGATGGTGGGCCACCGCGAGACTCTGGTGATCGAGCTGAGCGAACGTCGCCGCGTGCCGGGGAAAGACGGCCGCGAGCTTGTCGGGCCATCGTCTCGCGGCGTCTTCCAGCAGGTCGGGGAGTAGCATCACGCGACCCGACCGTTCACGTTCTTCTGGATCCACCGGGCGAGCTGTTGCACGCTGCCGAAGTTCTCGGGGGTGATGTCGTCGAGCTCGACGGTGAATCGGAACGTGTCCTCGACCCAGACCACCAGTTCCATGATGGCCGTGGAGTCGATGACCCCCTCGAGGCTCGTCTCGGGCTCCAGGTCGCTCGTGGGGCCCGAGACGAGATCGGCTTTGATGTGGGCCAGGACCTGTTGCTCGGTCTCTTCCATCTGAATGGCCTCCTCCTGCACTCGGTCGCCTGGAGACCCCACGGTCACGACCCGGCGGCCTGGCGGAGGCTGAGCGGTCGCATGTCGGTCCAGACTTCTTCGATGTACGCCAGGCACTCGACCTTCGAGCCCTGCTTGCCGACGTCGTTCCAGCCCAGGGGCAGCGTCTTCGTCGAGGGCCAGATGGAATACTGCGCTTCGTGATTGACCACGACGCGATAGATGGTGGTGTCTTCGGTCTCGTCCTGGTCCATGGGGCCTCCCGTCACCACGCCGGCCGCCCCCACCGGGGCGCCGGCGCGGTTCATGGGTCTTTGGCGTTGTCTTCCTGCGATTCGATCTCGTCCAGCCAGCGCGCCAGCTCTTCCTGATCGGTCTGTGCGGCCTGCATCTGCAAGATGACGAGCGACAGCTCGGCCAGCGTCGGCGCTTCGAAGATGCGGTGGATCGGCACGTCGACACCGAAGCTGTCGCGGATCCGGGTGGCGAGCTGGACGACCGTCAGCGAATGTCCGCCCAGCACGAAGAAGTTGTCGTGAACGCCCACTCGCTCACGCAGGAGCAGGTGCGACCAGATCCGGGCCAGATCTTCCTCGACGCGGTTGCGCGGACCGACGAAGTTCCCGTCCCCGGACATCGCCGGCTGGGACGCGGGATCGGGGAGGCGATAGCGGTCCACCTTGCCCGTGGCGCCCAGTGGCAAGCGGTCCATGGCCACGAACAGAGAGGGCACCATGTGCTCGGGGAGTTTCTCCAGCAGGAATCGGCGGAGCTCTGTCCCCCTCGGCGTGCGCCCCGCCTGGGCGACCACGTACGCGACCAGGTGCCGGTTGTGCGCGTCCGTCCCCCGGGCCGTGACGACCGCGGCCTGCACATCGGGGTGCTGACCCAGCGTGATCTCGATCTCGCCGAGCTCGATCCGGAAGCCGCGGACCTTCACCTGCTGATCCCTCCGCCCCAGCAGCTCCACGGTGCCGTCGGGCCGCATGCGCGCGAGGTCTCCCGTCCGGTAGAGACGCCCGCCGGCGGCCCCGCTGAATGGATCCGGGATGAATCTCTCCGCGGTCATCGCCGGCTTGCCGATGTATCCGCGAGCGACGGCGAGCCCGCCGGCGTACAACTCGCCGACGATGCCGATGGGAACGCGCTCCATTTCGGCGTCGAGGATGTAGACCTCGGCGTTGGCGATGGGCCGCCCCACGGCCGGGAGCATGGGCCACGACGCCGCGTCTTCGTTGCGCAGCGTGTGCTCGGTCACGAAGTGGGTCTCCGTGGGCCCGTATTCGTTGTGCAGATGACAGCCGGGGAGGCCCTGGAAGAGCTGAGCGATCCACGGGGTGATCTGCAGCGGTTCACCGGTCGACACCACCTGCGTGAGGCGGAGACCGAGGTCGCGCCGCCCGGCGGCGTACTCGGCCACTTGCGCGAGGGCCGTGTACGGCATGAACAGGCGTTGGATCCGTTCCTTCACGAGCAGGTCGGTGAGGGCGGCCGCGTCGCGCCGCACGGCCTCGGACACGAGCACGAGGGTGCCCGCGGTCGAGAGCGTCGAGAGGACCTCGAGAACGCTCACGTCGAAGCTGAACGAGTTGTATTGAAGGGTGCGCTCGCCCGGGCCGAGCGGATTGATTCCGTTTTGCCAGACGGTCAGGTTCGTGAGCGCCCGATGGCTCATGCCGACGCCCTTGGGCAGCCCCGTCGACCCGGAGGTATAGATGAGGTAGGCGAGGTTGTCGGGTCGAACGACGCACACCGGATCGTCGTCGGGCGTGCGGTCGAGGGCATCATCCGCGTCGATCCGGACGACCGTGCCCTCGTAGTCGTCGGGCAGCACGGGGCAGATCCGTTCTTGCGTGACCAGGACCCGCGCCCGCCCGTTCTCGAGCATGTACGCGAGCCGCTCTTTCGGATAGGCCGGATCGAGCGGCAGGTACGCGCCGCCCGCCTTGAGGACGCCGAGCACCGCGACGACCATGTCGATGGATCGCTCGACACAGATGCCGACCGCCGCCTCGGGCCCCACTCCGATCGAGCGCAAACGATGGGCGAGGCGGTTCGCCCGAGCATTGAGCTGCCGGTACGACAGCGCTGCACCCGTGAACACGAGGGCGAGCGCCTCCGGGGTCGCGCGCACCTGGGCCTCGAAGAGCTGGTGCGCGCAGAGCTCGGCCGGATAGTCCGTACGGGTGTCATTCCACGCCGCGAGCTGTCCCAGCTCCTGCGGACCCAGCAGCGGAAGGTCCGCGATGCGTGCGTCGGGATTGGCCACGATCCCGTCGGTCAGCGTGAGCAGATGCCCGGTCAGCCGGGCGATCGTGGCTGCGTCGAAGAGATCGTGGTTGTACTCCCACGCTCCCGAGATCTCCCCTCCCGTGTCGGTCAGGTAGAGGCTCAGATCGAACTTCGCGGTCCCCGTGCTCACCGCACTCGTGGGACCGCCGCCGTCGGCCGCCGACGCGCCCGCCGGCCCGACCTGCAGGACGAAGAGCACCTGGAAGAGCGGGTTGACGTTCAGGTTCCGATCGGGCTGCAGTTCCTCCACGAGCTTCTCGAACGGCAGATCCTGGTGCTCATACGCCTCGAGGGTGGTCCCGCGCACCTGTCTCAGCAGTTCCCTGAACGTCATCCGGCCCGAGAGTCTGGTGCGGAGCACTAGGGTGTTGAGGAACAGGCCGATGAGTCCCTCAAGCTCCGAGCGGTCGCGGCTGGCGGCGGGCGTCCCCACGACGAGATCGTTCTGACCCGTGCACCGATGGAGCAGGAGCTTGAAGATCGCCAGCATGGTCATGAACACCGTGGCGTGCTCGTTGCGGCTCAGCCCGCGCAGCGTCTGGCTCGCCTCGTTCGACATCGCGAAGGCGTGGAGGCCGCCCCGGAAGCTCAGCATGGCTGGCCGGGGCCGGTCGAGCGGCAACTCCAGGACCGAGGGAGCGCCCTGAAGCTTGTCCTTCCAGTAGGCCATGAGCTTGGCCAGGACGTCGCCCTGCAGCCATTGGCGCTGCCATCGAGCATAGTCGGCGTATTGCAGGGGCAGCTCGAGCAGGCTGGCCGCGCGTCCCGAGCACCGCGCCTCGTAACCCGCGGCCAGTTCGCGTAGGAACACGTTGAGGGACCACGCGTCACAGACGATGTGGTGGATCGTGACGACGAGCCAGTGCTCGACGTCATCGATCCGGAACAGGACGGCGCGGAGCAGCGGCCCCGCGCGGAGGTCGAACGGCTTGACGATCTCGATCTGGGCCAGCCGCTGCGCGTCGGCTTGGCGCGCCGCTTTGCCGTTGCCCTCGCACGTCACGATCGGCAGCGGCACGCTCGTGGTCGGCGCCACCACCTGCACCGGGCGGCCGTTGTCGACGTCGAACGTCGTCCGGAGCGCGTCGTGCCGACCCACGACGTCGGCGAGGCTCTCCCGTACGGCGACGACGTCGAGCGGACCATACAGGGGGATCACGGTGGGGATGTGATAGGCCGGATTGCCGACCTGCAACCGATCGAGGAACCAGAATCGCTCCTGCGCGAACGAGAGCGGCGCGGGGCCCCGATCGACGTCGTCCGGAATGCGCCACCACGGTCGCCGCGCCGGCCCTGGCTCGTGACCGTTCAACAGGGCGTCGAGGAGCGCCTGCCGTTGCTCGGACAGCTCGAACTTGCTCCGTCCCGCGTCACTCATACCGAGTCCTCTCCCGTCGCGGGCGTCTCTGGTCTTCGGTCGCGCGCGGCATCGAGCAGCGTGGCGACCTCCTCATCCGACAGGCTCGACACCTTGACGATGGCGGCGGCGCGGGCCTGGAGTGCCTCCGGGTCCGGCACGGAGCGCAGGAGCTCGGTCGCCAGCAGCGACGGCGTCGGCGCGTTGAAAAAGCGCGACACCGAAACCTCCACTCCCAGAGAAGCGCGCACCCTCGACAACAACCGGACGGCGAGCAGCGAGTGGCCGCCGAGCTGGAAGAAGTTGTCCTCCACCCCGACGCGGTCCACGCGGAGGATCTCGCCCCAGAGGGTGGCGATCAGCATCTCCAGCGGATGCTTCGGTGTCACGAGCTCGCCGCCGAGCTCCCGCGTGATTCGTGGCCGCGGCAGCGCCTTTCGGTCGAGCTTGCCGTTCCGGGTGAGCGGGAGGGCTTCGATCTCGACGTAGAGCGCGGGGATCATATAGGAGGGCAGGTCGTGGTGCAGCCAGCGACGCAGCTCGTGGCCGTCGACGGTGGACTCGGGCCGTCGAACGTAATACGCGACGAGCCGCTGCTCGGCCGATCCTCCCTCGGCGTCGAGCACGACCACGGCGTCCCGCAGGCCCGGATGCCCGAGCAGGGTCGTCCGGACCTCGCCGAGCTCGATCCGGATACCTCTGACCTTCACCTGGTCGTCGACACGCCCGAGGAACTCGATCTCGCCGCCCGGCAGGCGGCGGCCCAGATCACCGGTACGGTACATCCGTCCGCCCGACTCGCCGCCGATCGGGTCGGGCAGGAATCGCTCGGCCGTCAACGCGCCGCGGTGGAGATAGCCTCGCGCCGGCGCGATCCCCCCGATGTAGAGCTCCCCGACCACACCGACCGGGACCTCGCTCAGGCGGCGGTCGAGCACGTAAACGCGGGTGTTCGCGATGGCGTGACCGATGGGGACCGAATGGCGGGTCGGTTCCGCCCGGCACGGCCATCGCGTGACGTCGATGGCCGCCTCCGTCGGCCCGTACAGATTCTCGAGCGCGCAGTCGTTCATGCGTCTGAAGAACTGCGCCTGCAAGGCCAGCGGCAACGCCTCCCCGCTGCAGATGACGCGGCGCAGGCTCGGCAGAGCGAGCGGCCCGCCTTCGTCGAGGAACGCCTGGAGCATGGACGGGACGAAGTGCGCGTGCGTGATGCCGAACGACGTGATGGCTTGGGCCAGGTAGCCCGGGTCGCGGTGCCGGCCGGGCGCGGCCAGAACCAGCGTTGCGCCGGCGATGACCGGCCACAGCAGTTCCCAGACGGAGACGTCGAAGCCGATCGACGTTTTGTGCAGGACGCGATCTCGGGACGTCAACCCATAGGTCTCCTGCATCCACCGCAGCCGATTGACGAGCGCCTCGTGGGTGTTGATCGCGCCCTTGGGCGTGCCGGTGGAGCCGGAGGTGTAGATGACATACGCCGCGTTGCGCGGACCGGCGGCGCCGCGGGGGACGACTCCGGGCGGCCCGTCGGTCCGCAGGCAGTCGCGGACGCGCACGACGTGGGCGCCCGAGGGCGTCAGCCTCTCGACGGCATCGTCGCCCGTGACGACGACGGGAAGCCGGGCATCGTGGATCATCACGAGCAATCGGTGATCGGGATACTCCGGGTCCAGTGGAACGTAGGCGCCCCCCGACTTCAGGACACCGAGAATGGCGACGATGAGCTCGAGGGAGCGCTCCAGGCAGACGCCCACGAGGCCCTCCTGGCGGATTCCGAGCCCGCGGAGGTGGAGAGCGACACGCGTGGCTTGCCCGTCGAGCTCTGCGTACGTGAGCTGCCGGTCCTCGAAGACGGCGGCGACGGCGTCCGGGGTCCGCGCCGCCTGGGCGGCAAAGAGCTCGTGCACACAGGTGTCGGTCACGTACGGCGCACTCGTCCGGTGCCAGGCCCGCAGCGCCGCCTGCTCCGCGGCGGTCAGCAGCGGCGCGTCGGCCATCGGTTCATCGAGGTGGTCGACGACGTGAGACAGGAACCCGGCGAGGTGCTCCGCCATGCGCGCGATCGTGGCGCCCTCGAACAGGGCGCTCTTGTACTCGATGACCGCCTTGAGGGCTCGCCCGTCGTCGGCCACGTGGAGCGAGAGATCGAACTTCGCGCTCTGTCCGGTCACCATGGCGGAGTGGCCCGCCCCCGGCTCGGGGCTCGGACCCACGTGGTGCAGCGCGAACATGACCTGAAAGATCGGGTTCACCGACGGATCGCGCTCGGGCTGGAGCTCCTCGATCAACTTCTCGAAGGGAAGCTCCTGATGCTCGTAGGCGCCGAGGACCGTCTCCCGCGCCTGCCCGAGCAGCTGGCGGAAGGTCAGGCCGTCCGAGAAGTCCGCGCGGAGCACGAGCATGTTCACGAAGAAGCCGATCAGGGGCTCGACGTCGGACCGCTCCCGATTGAGCACCGGCGAGCCGACCACGATCGTCTCGTGTCGGGTGTACCGCCAAAGGAACGCCTGGAACGCGGCGAGCAGGACGATGAACGACGTCATCCGCTGTGACTGACCGAGCGACCGTACCCGCATCGCCAGGCGGTCGGGCAGATCGAAGACGTGGGTCGCGCCCGAGGAATCGTTGGGCACCCGCGCCCGGGGGTGATCGAGCGGCAGGTCGATGCGTGTGGGAATGCCGCGCAGCTTGTCCTTCCAAAAGTCCACGTGTCGCGCGAGCACCTCGCCCCGCATGCGCTCGCGCTGCCGCTCGGCGTACTCGCCGTACTGGATGGGGAGCGCCGCGAGCGGCGACGCCATGCCGCGGAGGGAGGCGTCGTAGACGATGGCGAGCTCCCGGAACAGCAGCCCGATGGACCATCCGTCGGCGATGATGTGGTCCATCACGATCACCAGCGAGTACGCGCCGTCGCCCAGCCGGACCAGCGTGGCCTGAAGGAGGGGGCCCGTCTCGAGCTCGAACCGATGTCGCGCCGCGAGCGCGCGGACCCGCTGGTACCCGGCTGGCCGGGCGTCCTCGGCCTCGGCCGTGAGGTCGACCAGCGGCATCGCCAGCTCCAACACGGGGGCCACGACCTGGACGGGACGGCCCGACTCCACCTGGAAGGTGGTGCGAAGGATTTCGTGCCGGCGAACGACCGCATTCAGACACTCGCGAAATGGCTTGGCGTCGACGTTCCAGAGCGGGAACTCGAACACGATGTTGTAGGAGAGATCGTCGGGGTCGAGCTGCCGGAGAAACCAGAGCCTCTCCTGGGCGAAGGACACGGCGTATCGCTTCGGCGCCTCCGGCGCGACCCGCGTCCCGTCGGACGGCGGCTCGGACTCCGCCCCGTCGGCGATCGTGAACGGCCGCCCCACGCGCCCCAGCTCGTCCTCGACGAGCGCGCTCAGACTGCTGATCGTCGGATGTTCGAAGATGGACCGGATGGAGAGATCGAAGCCGAACGCCTCCCGCATGCGCGCGATGATCTGCGTGGCGAGCAACGAGTGCCCGCCGAGCTCGAAGAAATTGTCGTGGATGCCGATGCGATCGACGCCGAGGACGGTGGCCCAGACGCCCGCGACCGTCCGCTCTACGGAGGTGGTGGGAGCCAGGAACGAGGCGTCGAGATCGGGTCGGGCCCACTGGGGTGCGGGTAAGGCGCCCCGCTCGACTTTCGCGGCCGGGCTCAGCGGCAAGGCGTCGAGCGCGACGAAGGCCGCGGGAACCATGTAGTCCGGCAGCCGGCCCAGCAGGAACCGCCGCAGCTCGCTGGTGCTCGGAGGGGGCGTCTGGTCCGCCACGATGTAACCCACGAGTCCCCGGCCCGAGGGCAGGTCGTCGCGCACGGTGACGACCGCCGCCGTGACGCGAGGGTGCTGGGCCAAGGCCGTCTCGACCTCGCCCAGCTCTACGCGGAAGGCCCGGATCTTCACCTGAAAATCGAGTCGTCCGAGGAACTGGATGTCGCCCTCGAGCGTGTATGCGGCGAGATCTCCGGTGCGGTACAGGCGCGCGCCGGGCTCGCCGCTGAAGGGATCGGGGACGAACCGCTCGGCCGTCAGCGCGGGACGATCGAGGTATCCCCGGGTCACGCAAACGCCCCCGATGAAGAGCTCGCCGGGGATGCCGATGGGCACCGGACGAAAGTGCTTGTCGAGCAAGTGAACCCGGGTGTTGGCGATCGGCCGGCCGATGGTCACGGGGCGATCCGGCCGCAGAAACGTTCCCGTCATCCACATCGACGCCTCGGTGGGCCCATAGCAGTTGAAGAACTCCGGCACGTGCCGCCAGCGGGTCACAAGCTCGGAGGAGCAGTCCTCGCCCATGACGATGATCAGCCGCAGCGCCGGCAGCGGGGCCACGGGCAGCGCGGCCAGGGCGCTCGGCGGCAGCGGAAGAACCGTCACGCGCTGCGCCTCCAGGAAGCGGACGAGATCGGCGCCGGAGCGGACGATGTCGGCGTCGACGAGCTGAAGCGTCGATCCCCCGCGGAGCGACATGACGATTTCGAAGATCGAGGCGTCGAAGTTCAGCGAGGCGAACTGCAAGACGCGATCGCCGAGGCCGCTCCGATAGAGCCGATGCTCGACCTCGGCAGCGTTGCACACGCCGCGGTGGGGCACCATCACGCCCTTGGGCCGGCCGGAGGATCCGGAGGTGTAGATCACATACGCGGGATGATCGGTGCCCACGCCGCTCTGCGGCGTGTGTGAGGGCAGCCGGTGGATGAGCTCCCCATCGCGGTCGAGGTCGACCACCCGCCCCCCGAATTCCGGCAGCTTGTCCGCGCACCGGGCATGCGTCACGAGGACGGGAACCTTGGTGTCGGCCAGCATGAACTGCACACGGCCCGCGGGATAGGTCGGATCCAGGGGTAAGTACGCGCCCCCGGCCTTGAGGATGGCGAGCAGGCCCACCATCATCTCGATCGAGCGCTCGGTGAAGAGGCCCACCACGGTCTCCGGCCTCACGCCCAGCGCGCGCAGGTGGTGGGCCACCCGATTGGCGCGCGCGTTCAGCTCCCGATAGGTGAGCGTCCGTCCCTCGAAATCGAGGGCGATCGCGTCGGGGGTCGCTTCCGCCTGCCGCTCCAGCAGGTGGTGAATGCACTCGGCGGCCTGGAGGTCCGCGGCCGTGTCGTTCCAGCGCCGCACCTGCTCCTGCTCGCCGGCCGTCATGAGCGACATCTCCGAGAGGCGCTTGTCCGGGTTCCGGACGGCGTCCTCCAGGCAGGTTCGATAGTGCTCGGCCATGCGCTCGATGGTGGTCCCGTCGAACAGCTCGGTGTTGTACTCGATCGCTCCGGTCACCTGGCCCTGCCCCTCGACGAGTGACAGCGTGAGGTCGAAGCGTGATTTGCCGCTCGGCACGGAGGCCGCGTCGAAGACGTCCGGAACCGCCGGCGCCCGGGGGTGGGCGCTCTGCATGACGAACATGACCTGAAAGATCGGGTGAACGCTGAGGCTCCGGTCGGGCTTGAGGGCGTCCACGAGCATCTCGAAAGGCAAGTCCTGGTGCTGGTAGGCGTCGAGCGTTTCGTCGCGGACCCGGGCGAGCAATTCGAGGAACGTCGGATCGCCGGGGATCCGAGTGCGCAAGGCCAGCGTGTTGAGGAAGAAGCCGATCGACCCCTCGAGATCGGAGCGGCCGCGGTTCGCGATGGGAGTCCCGACCACGATGTCCTCCGTCGCGGCGTAGCGCGACAGGAGGACGATGAACACGGCCAGGGTCGTCATGAAGGGCGTGGTCCGTGTCCGCTCGCTCAGGGCCCGGAGCTCGATCGAGAGCGCGGGCGGGAGCGTGAAACCCTGCACCGAGCCCGCCTGGCCGCGCGCCGCGGCGCGCGGCCGGTCGGTCGGCAGCTTCAAGACCAGCGGCGCGTCCTTCAGCTTCTCCTTCCAGTAGGCCAGGAGGCCGGCGAGGCGCTCTCCCTCGAGGGTCTGCCGCTCCCAGATCGCGAAGTCTGCGTACTGGACCGGCACATCGGGGAGCGGTGAGGGCCGGCCGGCCCCGAAGGCGGCGTACAGGGCGCCCAGCTCGCGAAGGAAGATGGCGACCGACCACGCATCGGAGACGATGTGGTGCATCACGCAGACCAGCAGGTGCGTGGGTTGGTCAGCCGGCGCGTTCAGCCGCACCAGAGTCGTCCGAAGCAGCGGCCCCGTGGCCAGATCGAAGGGGCGTTGGATCTCGGCGGTGAGCCGCCGGCGCAGCTCGGCGTCGTGCTCGTCGGCCCCGAGGCCACTGAGGTCCACGACCGGCAGGGAGACCGGTCCGGCGGGACCGACGCTCTGGACCGGCCGCCCTCGATGCATCGTGAACGTCGTCCGCAGGATCTCGTGTCGGCGGACGATTTCCTCGACGCATTGCTGGAGCAGAGGGGCGCTCACCGGGCCCCCCAACGGGAAGATCGCGGGGACGTTGTAGGCAGGACTGCCGGGCTGGAGCTGATCGATGAACCACAGACGCTCCTGCCCGAACGAGAGGGGCGCCGGCTCCGCGGGCGCTCGGCCCGAGCGGGTCGGCGGCTCCTGAACCGGGCGATCGCCGGCTCTCGGCCTGAGCTTCTCTTGGAGCCGGGCCAGTTGCTCCGGTGAAAGGTTGGCGATCCGCGTGGTCACGTCGCTCATCGCACGGTTCCCGTTTCCATGACTGTGGTGACGTGGCGGGCTGTCCGGCGACCCTCAGGCGG
>Ga0070708_100002147_pt1 | contig 15219 bp, 11 predicted proteins | sample KBSK5503metaG_FD_65469 | JGI IMG/M metagenome (GOLD analysis project Ga0070708, IMG submission 65469) | Corn, switchgrass and miscanthus rhizosphere microbial communities from Kellogg Biological Station, Michigan, USA - KBS K5-50-3 metaG | ecosystem: Host-associated > Plants > Roots >... | reverse complement strand
CTCTAGGCATCGAACAGCAGACCATCGCAGCGATCGAACCACCTTCGAAAGCGCGAGTGCCGTCAGTTCGACGAGACGCCCGAGTTCCCGCCGTCCGCGCCCTGCGGCGGCGAGTCGATCAGATCCGGCAGCTTGAAGGGCAGCTCGGAAATCTTCGCCGAATCCATCTCCAGCACCGCGTTGCGAGAACCTCGAACGTAGACCGCGTTCCCCTTGCCGTTCACTTCCTTGCCCACTTGAAGCTTGGCGAGGACCTTCCCGTCCTTGTCGGCGAGCGTCACCGTCCGCGAAGACGCGGAGATGCCGTACTTGCCCCAGTCCTTTGGGTTCTCGTCCCCGATCGAGGTCGCCTTGAGCCCGCCGAGCGAGTAGAGCATCGAGGAGATCGCCCATTTCTTCGCCGGAGCCGCGGTGGGCGCGGTCACCGCCCAGTCCTGATTCGAGCCGGCGTCGGCGGCAGCCTTCTGGAGGACGATTTGCGCCCCCGCGCCGCCGGGCGAGAGGGAAATCCGGGCGACCTCCTCGCGGTTGAAGGCCAGCACCGTCTTGTCCCGCAGGTCCAGGGGGCTCTTGTCGAGCGCCGAAACGGCGGCCAGCGGGACTTCCGCAAGGACCGCTTCCTGCCCGGACTCGCGAAGCGCGAAGGCCTTCTCGTCGTTTCCCACCTTCGCCTTGCCGAATCGGATGCGGATCGGATCGCCCGCGGCGAGGGTGAAAGTCACCTCGGCGGCGGGAGAATCGACTCCGGTTCGCTTCCTCTCCTCGGCGGTGTCCACCGCGAAGGCGATCGCCCGGTCGCCGCGCAGCGCCGAGAGCATCGAGGTCACCGCCGTCGCGTCCGCCGGCTGCTTGGGAGACTTGAGCTGCCAGGCGTTCGCCTCGCCCCGCGCCAGGACGTACTTGTTGGCCTTCGACTTGAAATCGATCTGTTTGAGAGAGGGCTCGTCCGTCGCCAGAAGCTCTTTGTCGCGCAAGTCGAAAGTGCTCTTCTCCAGCGCGAGCTTGGCGCTGCCGTCGACGGCGTAGACCGGCTTCTCATTTCCTCGGCGGAGATAGGTCGAGCCGTCGAAGGTGTTCTCGATCCCGCCGTAGAGCTTGACCTCGCGGCGGCGCGACGGATCACCCTGGCCGCCGCCTTCCTTCCCATCGGGTAGGTAGGCATAGGCGGTCACCTCGAAGCGGGGAGGGGCGAGCCCGTACCTGGTGAGATCCGCGTCGGTGGGATTTTCCTCCACCGTCGCCTTCACCTTCGCGTACTGGAGCTGGCTGATCAGCTGGTCGACGGCCGGCTTGTCCGCGCGCGCGTTCAAGGGCGAGGCGATCCACCAGTCGTCGCCCCTCTTCTCCAGCGCGGTGGTGTCGCCCTTGGCCCTGACCACGATCGAGGTGAACACCGCCGCCGGAGGAAGGCCGCCGTCCGGCGACTTCTCGTCCGCGCCGCGCGGGGCGAAGAGCTTCTCCGAGACCTCCTTGCGCTGGGCTTCGCGCTCCTCGGTCTTCATCACCCCGAAGTAGGCGTACAGCCCAAGCGCGGCGACCACCGCGAGAAGCGCTCCGATCCCGGCGAGGTTCTTTTGCAGCTGGGTCACTGGTTCCGTCTCGCAACCCAGATCGCCAGGGCGACCGCCAGGAGCGATACCGGGGCCAGGTCGGTGGCCGCGAAGCGAATCTTCGAGAGCAGCGCGTTGTCGATCTCCAGCGTGGAGATGTCGCGGTCAGGCGGCCGGATGGTGATCTTGTTCACCTGGGTGGTCGCCCAGGCGAAGGCGTTCATCACCAGATTCCGGTTCGGATCATGGCCCCAGTTGACGTCCACCAGGATGGGAGAGGTGCCGAACACCACCAGGCGCGCCTCATCGAAGCGCCTGTTGTCCTTCGCCTCCACCGGCCGGGTGCTCGCCACCACGAGGGGAATCTGTCCCGTCTTCTCCCCGGATGACGGCGAGGGATTCGCGTCGGGGGTCATCTCCTCCCAGGCGAAGGGCGAGGTGAGCACCACCGGCTCGGCCTTCACCGACGCGGCGGTCCCCTCGCGCAGCACGGTCAGTCCCCGCGCGGTGGGGAACTCCACATTCATCTGCATCTGCTTCAAGATTCGCGCGATCTCGTGGTCCCCGTAGAACATCGAGAGCACCACGTAGGGGCTCTGCGAGGAGAACCGGTCGTCGGCGACGATTCCTGGATCCACCTGCACGCCATACTCCGCGAGCAGCTTGTCCAGCCCGACGTCCACGCCCGCGTCGGCGAAGAAGAGGACCCGGCCGCCTTCGTCCAGGTACTTCTTGAGCACCGCCGCCTCGGGCGGCGCGAACTTGCTCTTCGATCCGGCGATCACCACCAGCGAGGCGTCCTTGGGAACCTCGGTCTTGCCTAGGAGGTTCAAGGCCTCCGGCGCGTAGCCCTCTTGTTGAAGTGACTTCTTCAGCTCGGAGAGGCTGGTGCCCTTCTCGTTCGGATCCACCGCGGACTCCTCGAGCGGCCACTCGCGGTGCCCGGCGATGAAGTAGACCTTCTGTTCCCCGACCGAGTTGATCTTGATCAGCGCGTTGGTCAGCTCCTGCTCCGATACCACGTTGAGCGCGGTGTGCGTCTCCTGCGCGCCCTCGCCTCGCGTCAAGACGACCGTGGTCTGGCCTTCCTTGAGCTGGTACTTGGCGGCGAGGTCGGGGTTCTTCCGGGGATCCTTGAAGGCGTAGTCGAATTTGTCCGGGGCCTCGTGGTGGTAGCGCTCGAACAGCTGCTGCAGGCTCTCGTAGGCCGGATGGCTGGTCTGGACGAATCCGATCGCCTTCACCTTCTCCTTGAGGCCCTGGAGCGTGGAATGGGTCTGCGGCGCGAGGGTGTAGATCTTCTTGCTCGTCAAATCCCAGGTCTTGTTCTTGCGGGCCGCGACGTAGTTCACCGCGATCAACCCGCCGAGCAGCAGCGCGGCCATCAAAGCGCTGGAGGCGATGAAGAAGCTCGACTTGTACGTCGTGAGCTGGCCCAGCTGACCGTAGTTGCTGGCGAAGAAGATGGCGATCAGGGCGATCCCGCTCAGCGCCTTGACCGCGGCGAGCCACGCCGAGCCGGTGGTGATGTAGTAGGTATAGGGGGCCGAGAGCAGCAGAATCAGCCCGGCGCCTCCGAGTATCTTTCCGATGACATTGGGTTGCAAATGGCGCTCCTGGTTTCTAAGCCCAGCGCTGCGCTTCGACGGCGCGCTGGGTCAACAAGACGGAAAAAAGGATCACCGATCCGAAGAAGACGATCGACTTCAAGTCGAGCACGCCCTTGGTCATGTTCTGCAGCTGGGCATCGAACGAGATGTAGTTCACGATCGAGCGCAGCGGCTCCTCCGCGTTCTGGGCCAGGCCCTTGAGCAGCATCCAGGGCAGGAGCACCGCGAAGGTCAGAAAGGCCGCCAGCGCCTGCGATTCGGTCAGGGACGAGATGAACATTCCCACCGCCATGCACGCGGCCCCCCAGAGCAGGAGGCCGGCGTACCCGAGCAGCACCGTCGACCACTCCAGCGCGCTCCCGGATTCGCTGCGTCCGAAGATCGACAGGACGGCGGGGAACACGATCGTCAGCCCCAGCGTCGCGCTGATCGCCGCCAGGCCCCCGAGGTACTTGCCGAGCACGATTTCCATCGGCCGCACCGGCGAGGTCATCAGAAGCTCGAAGGTCTTGTGCCGCTTCTCTTCGGCGAACAGACGCATCGAGAGAAAGGGCGCCACGAACAGGGTGATGATCATCACCACGCCCCAGAGCGGCACGATCACCCCGTCGGTGAGGTTCTTGTACATCGCCCAGTCCGGCGGCAGTCGCGCCCAGCTCATCGCCCGCGCCATCTGCTGGACCTGCTTGAAGGATTCCAGCATCGCGACGAAGAAGAAGGAGGAGACCAGGAGCATCCCGGTGAAGACGAGGTACGCCCACGAGGTCGTGAAGTAGATCGACAATTCCTTACGGGCGATGGTGATTGCGTTTCGCATGGGTTTTATCGAGCGCGGGTTTATGCCGCGGTCAGCTTGATGAAGATCTCCTCCAGCGAGACCTGTTCGGTTTGTCCAGAGGCGCTGGTGAGCTTCTTGATCTCGTCAAAGGCCACGATCTTGCCTTGATTGATGATCAGCACCTTCTCGCAGGTCATCTGCACCTCGTGGAGGATGTGAGTCGAAAGAATCACGGTGTGGTTGCCGGCGAGGCCTCGAATCAACGAGCGGATCTCGGCGCGCTGCGTCGGGTCCAGGCCTTCCGTCGGCTCGTCGAGGATGAGGACCGGCGGGTTGTTCAAAAGCGCCTGGGCCACGCCCACCCGCTGCCGGTATCCCTTGGAGAGGTTCTTGATCACCCTATGGAGCACGAGCTTGACGCCGGTTTGGCCGCTCACCCGATCGACCTCCTCATCGAGCTTGTGTCCCGGCACTCCTTTCAGCCGGGCGACGAATTCGAGGTACCCCCGGACCGTCATCTCCGGGTACAGCGGCGGCGTTTCAGGCAGGTAGCCGAGCCGGCGCTTCACTTCCATCGGCTGCTCGAAAACATCGAACCCGGCAATCTTCGCCGTCCCCTCCGAGGCGGGAAGGAAGCCGGTGAGGATCCGCATGGTGGTCGTTTTTCCGGCGCCGTTCGGCCCGAGAAAGCCGAGGATCTCCCCCTCGTTCACCGAAAAATTCAGGCCGTCGATCGCCACCCGGTCCCGGTATCTCTTGGTGAGGTTCTTGACCTCGATCATCGCCATCCATGAGCTCCCATTCGTGATTCACTTCCTGTTCGAACGCCGGCCTTCAAGAGGGGGGCTGGGCGTTCTGACGAAAGCGGCGCGCAGATAATAGAAGTGAAGAACGGGATGTCAAGACTGGCGCCGCCGCTGCGGTTTCTCGAAATCGTTAGAAACGCCGGAGTCTTCGAAAAAATGCCCAGGCCATCCACCGAGGCGCGCGCGCTTAGGGAAACGGCGGCGGGTCATTTCGATCGGCCCCGGACGTTGCCCGTCTCCAGCTCGTGCCGGGTGTAGCGGCGATCCGGGGTCCCCGCCGGCAGCTCGACGAACTCGCACATCTCGCAGAGCCGGCTGTAGATCCGCTCGCCCACGCGGTCGCGCAGCAGCTCCGAGTCCCTGGCCGGCTGCGCCTCCTCGGTGCCGCGATAGCCGGCGGCCGTCCTCACGCTGTCGCGCTTCGCCGAGAGCGAGTAGTTCGTCGCGAACAGCGTGGTCTTCCCCGCGTTGTACCGGCGGGCGATCAGCTCGTCCAGCGTCTCCAGCTCGAATGGGCTCCCCCGACCCTTGCCGAGCTCGTCGATCGCCAGCACTTCCACCTGCGACAGCGGGCCGATGATCTCGCCCCCGCTCTTGCCCTCCTGAAAACCACGGCGGATCGTCGCGTAGAGGAGGGAGATCTCGACGTAGGAGGACTCGACGCCCAATTCCAGAGTCAGGTGCGAGAGCGAGGCGGCGAGCAGGTGGGTCTTCCCGGTGCCCACCGGTCCGCTGAGGACGAACCCCTTCGAGGCCCGCGCCCCCGAATAGCCGAGCGCGAAGGCCTGGGCCACCTTCTTCGCCCGATCCTGGGCCTCGTTCGACGCCCGATAGGAGTCGAAGTCGGCCTTGGCGAGGACGCCCGGCAGCTGGGTGCGGGAGAAGAGATCCATCCGCCGATGGAGTGACCGGCAGCTGCACGGCACCAGCACCTCGTAGGTCCGCGGGCCGACCTTGGCGCTGAAGGTCTCCTCGCGCGTCTGGTAGGCGTGGCCGCGTCCGCCGCAGCACGGGCACTCGCGAGAGCAGTCGCACAACCGCACCGCGGCGCGATCCGACCGCCGCTCGATCAGGTAACTCCTGCCCAGGCAGGCCGGGCACGCGCGGGTGGTCTGACTCGCGGCTTCCACAGACTCCCTTTACCAGAACGAGGGCAGGCCGAGCTTCTTTCTCAACGCGGCGCTGCGTTGAAATCGACGGGCGAGCGTTTGAGCGCGACGGGATGCCTTGCCGGACAACTCGCCTGTCCGGTAGCGGACGTCCTTGAGCACCTCCAGCCGCTCCGGAAAGGGAAGCGCCCTCAACAGGCGCGCCTCCAGCAAGTCCCACCGCTCTCGCCCGCTCGGCGGGTTGCCGGCGATCGCCGCTTCGAGCGGCGCGATCTCATCGGCGAGCCCGGGCCGTTCCTCCGCCAGCCGGCGCAGCTCGGCCAGCGCCTGAGTCCTTTGGTCCGCGGGCAAGCGCGGTCCGCGGCTGGAGCGCCGCTGCTCCGTCGCCCCTGTGGACTGCACCGCATGCCGGCGGATCTCCGATTCCACGTCGCGGCGGCACGCGCGCAGCGAGCGCAGCACCGGCTCGCCCGGGGCGGCGTGCCAGGCCGACTTCTCCGCCGCGCGGCGGATTCCCCGGGCGATCACGTCAAATGGTGTTCCCGACTGCGCCCACCGGGAAAGGACCTCGGCGTCCAGGGCGGACAAGGTGACGCCGCGGCCGCGATAAGCGAGGAAACAATCCTGCACCCACTCCTCCAGGGAGGCTCCGTCGGGGAGCAAGCTCATCGTGTGGGCCAATACCAGCCGGGTCCGACGAGATCGCCCGGTTTACCCCACAGGTGCCTACTCAGTCGGTTGATCCCCTTCGCGCGTTTTGAGGAGGATCGACGCTCGGCGACAATTTCCCGAGGTTCGTGCGCACCTGCGTGTGCGTTTCGCGCGGCCGAGGGACTCACATTGGGAGAATCATGCAACGCGTTCTCGTTTCAGTCCTCCTGGTGTTGGCCACCGGGGCGACAGCTCAGGAAAACCTGAGAGAGAAAAAGAACCCAAAAGAGGCCGGCCTGAAGAAGGCCACCTCGGTAGCGCCCGACAAGTCGTTGGCCGGAGACATCACCCGAAAAAAAGAGGAGAAGGGGGCCGCTGCCCCCGCGCTTCAATACGATCAGTTCCGCCTCGGCGTCGAGCTTCAAGTGGCTTCGAAGCGGCGCGAGCAGATCGATTCGCTGAGCAAGATCATCAGCCTCTCGCCGGATCCGAAGGAAGCCCCATCCTTGTTGTTCCGCCTGGGCGAGCTTTACTGGGAGGAGTCGAAGTTCTTCTTCTTCGAGGCCAACCGCAAGGACGACGATCTGATCAACGCGACGAACCGCGGCGATCCGGTGGGCCAGGAGCGGGCCAAGGCGGACAAGGAGGATCTGCTCGCCAAGAGCAAGGAATACAGCCAGCTCGCGGTCGAGCAGTATTCGACCATCATCCAGAAGTACAAGGAATATCCAAGAACCGATGAGGTCCTCTATTTCCTCGGTCACAATCTCATGGAGGCCGGCGAGGAGCGCAAAGCGCTCGTCGCCTATGGCCGCCTGATCGAAAAGTACAAGAAGTCGAAGTTCCTGCCCGACGCCCTGCTCGCCTACGCCGAGTATTACTTCAACGGCTCGAAGGGAAAGCGTGAGCTGATCGAGAAGGCGCTCGACTACTACAAGAAGGCGGCCTCCTACCCCGAGAACCAGGTCTACGGATTCGCGCTCTACAAACAGGGCTGGTGCTACTTCAACCTCGGCAACTACCCGAAGGCGATGGACCTGTTCAAGGCCGTGGTCCTCTATGGCGAGTACGCCGGCGCCGCCGCGCTGGAGAAGGACGCCGGGAAGAGCGGCAAGAACACCCTCATCCGCGAAGCCCGCAACGACTTCGTCCGCTCCTACGCGCGCTTCGGATCGCCGGCGGACGCCCGCGCCGAGTTCGGCAAGGTCGCCTCCAAGCCCGACGATCGCTTCCTCATGCTCAAGCAGCTCGCCAACCTCTATTACGATGATGGAAAGGATCGCGAGGCGGCGCTCACCTTCAACAGCCTGATCCGCGATCGCCCGCTCTCGCCCGAGGCGCCCGGCTTCCAGGGCAAGATCGTCGACTGCGTCCTTCGCGCCGGCAACAAGAAGATGACCGTCGAGCAGGTGCGGCGACTGGTGAAGATGATGCAGGAGGCGGAGAAGAACAACGTCGCCAAGGACGACAAGGACAAGAAGGCGCTCGCCGATGCGCGGGAGCTCTCCGAGCGGACCCTCTCCAACCTGGCGGTCAATTGGCACAACGAGGCGAAGAAGACCCGCGACGAGGAGACGTTCGTCTTCGCCAACGAGGTCTATTCCGACTACCTGACCCTCTTCGCCGAAACCCCCAAGGCCTATGACCTGCGCTTCTTCTGGGCGGAGCTGCTCAACGACAATCTGAACAAGTACGAGAGAGCCGCCGAGGAATACACCCGGGTGGTGATGCAGGACGCGAAGCGCCTGGAGGCGGGACAGAAGGCGGGAAAATGGTTGGTCAACGCCGCCTACAACGCGGTGCTCGCCAACGATGAGATGGTCAAGGCGGCGGAGGCCTCGGGCAAGCTCAAGCAGGAGAACACCGCCGACGTCAAGAAGAAGGTCGCCATCGCCCCCCAGCGCAAGGAGCTGCTGGACGCCTGCGAGCGATACCTCAAATACGTCCCCAACGGGCAGAAGCGGGTGGAGATCGCCTTCAAGGCGGCGAACATCTACTACCGGCACAATCACTTCGACGAGGCGGTGCTCCGGTTCTCGGACATCGCGCTCAAGTATCCAGACTACAAGTTCGAGAACGGCGACCGCGCCGGCGAGGTGGCGGCCAACCTCGTCCTCGACTCGTACAACCTCCTCGCCGACTGGGGGAGCGTCAACCAGTGGGCGCGCAAGTTCTACAACGAGCCGAAGCTCGCGACCGGCAAGTTCCGCGAGGAGCTCGCCAAGGTGATCGAGCAGTCCTCGTTCAAGCTGATCAACCAGCTCGAGGCGAAGAAGGAATACGCCAAGGCGGCGGAGGAGTACCTCGCCTTCGTCGGAGAGTTCCAGAAGTCCGAAATCGCGGACAAGGCGCTCTTCAACGCCTCGATCGACTTCTTCAACGCGAAGATGCTCGACCGGGCGATCGAGACGCGCGGCCGGATCATCCGCGGCTATCCGAAGTCCGAATACCTGCCTGCCTGCATCTACGCCAACGCCGAGGCCCGGGAGGCGATCGGCGACTTCGAGGAGGCCGCCCGCGCCTACGAGGGATATGTCAACGGTTACGAGCGGTCGCTGACCCCGGCGGAGAAATCCGCGACGCGGAAGCGGGGGAGGAAGAAGGGCGCGAAGACGGCGGCTGCGCCGGAAAAGAAGGAGGGCGGCCAGATCTGGGAAGAGGCCAAGGCGCAGATCGCCCAGTTCGACGCCGGGATTCTCCGCGAGGGCCTGGGAGAGTACCGGATGGCCCTCCGCGATCGGGAGCGCTACCTCGAGCTGTGGCCGGAGTCGAAGGACGCCGAGGCCGTGTTCCTCTCCATCGCCGAGCTCTACGAGCGCAGCGGCGCCTACTCCAAGGCCGTCCGTCAGCTCGAGGAGTACGAAAAGCAGAAGAGCAAGGAGCCGATGAAGGTCCTCATCGCCGAGGGCCGGATCGCCGGGATCTACGAGAAGAAGCTCCACCGTCCCCGGGACTCGCAGCGGATCTACGAGCGACTGCTCGCCTACTACGAAAAGCAGCCCGGCCGGATCAAGAAGGCGCTGGACAACAAGAGCCTCGACGCGGTCGCCCGAGCCCACTACATCAGCGCGGAGGACGAATACCGGAAATACGCCTCGGTGAGGATCCGCTGGGGCAAGCTTCCCCATCCGGAGACCGACTTCAAGCAGGGGCTGCGCGACAAGGCGCGCTCGCTCGAGGCGCTGCAGAGGCAATACACCCAGACCGTCAGCTTCAAGTCCGGCGATCCGGCCGTCTGCGCGCTCTACAAGATCGGGCTCTCCTACGACAACTTCGCCGACTCGCTGATCAACGCCCCGATGCCCCGGGGGGCGCCGCCGGAGCTGCAGGACGCGCTTCGGGAAGAGCTCACCCGCCAGGCGCAGCCGGTGAAGGACAAGGCGGCGGAGGCCTTCCTCGCCGTGGTGAGCAAGAGCCGCGAGCTGGACATCTTCAACGAGTGCTACGCCAAGAGCCTCAAGCTCCTGCGCGAGGTCTACCGGCCGCTGCAGTTCCCCCCGGTCCAGGAGCAGCCGGCGGAGCTCAAGGAGCTTCGCGCCCAGGCGATGGGCGGGGACATCCTCGCCAGCATTCAACCGATTCCGGCGAAGCCCGCCCGCATCGAAGGCAAGGACAAGCCGAAAGAGATCGAGGCGTCCAAGCCCGAAGCGTCCAAGGAGGATGCGGATCTCGGCAAGGCCTTCCACCCCGCCCCGGCCGAAAAGTCCGAGGAGGGCGCGTCCAGGAACGGGAAGAAGCACAAAACGAAAACGGCGGAACCGGAGGACTCTCTCTGATGCGAACGGCGTTCAGTCAACCAGCGCTTCGAATCGTCGCGGTCCTCGCCGCTCTCGGTCTCTTCGCCTGCGCCGGCGCGCAACGCGAAACGCGCCAGGAGATCGCCCAGCCGCTGAAGGCGGTCGAGGAGACCGGCCAGACGCCGGACGGGATCTCCACCCGGGCCAAGCTGCTCTTCGAAGACGCGGTCAAGGCCTATGACTCGCAGAAGAAGACGAGGATCGCCGATTACTCGGTGCTCGAGTCGAAGTTCAGGGCCGCGGGCGCGGAGGATTCGAAGCTCGCCGAGGTGGACTACAACCTGGGCGTGCTCGCCGAGCGCCAGGGGAAGAAGGACGAGGCGATCGCCCACTATCAGACCGCGCTGAAGAAGAAGCCGACGCTCAAGCAGGCCGCGGAGAATCTGGCGGTGATCGCCCAGAACGACGGCCGCGTCCCTGAGGCGGTGCGGGCGTACGAGAGCATCCTCTCGGTCTACCCGGACGATCCCGGCGCGCGGGCGCGGCTGGCGGAGATCTACCGGCTGGGCGGAGACCACGACCGGGCGATGGAGATGGCCCGCCTGTCGCTGATGCGCGATCCGAAATCGCTCACCGCCTACAAGGTGATGATGCTCTCCTATCTGGATCGGAAGCAGGTCTCGATGGCGCGCCTGGTCGCGCTTCGCGCCCTGAAGATCGACGAGAACGATCCAGAGCTGTATCACACCATCGGCCTCATCCTCCTCGCCGAGAACGAGCCCGCCAAGGCGCAGCTCCAGTTCAAGAGGGCGATCGAGGCGCGGCCGGACTATCTGCCCTCGCACGTGATGCTGGCGAAGACCGCGCTGGCCCAGGAGAACTATCCGGGGGCCGAGGAGCACCTGCGCCGGATCCTCCAGGCGAATGGGAAGAACGCGGAGGCCCACCTGGATCTGGGAATTGTCTACAAAGGGCAGGGCCAATACGACAAAGCCTTACAGGAATACGATCTCGCCGAGCAGATGAATCCCGAGCTGGCGGCGATTTATCTCAACCGGGGAATCATCCTTCATCGATTCAAGGATTCGCCGGAAAAGGGTCTGGATAACTACCGGAAGTACCTGCTGATGCTGGGCGGGGCGGTGGCCCTGTCGGCGGACGCCCCGGTCTTCGGCCTGATGAACGAGGCGGAGCAGATCATCCAGGCCAAGGGGGACGCCAAGCGCGCCGAGGAGGAGGCGAAGAAGCTGGAGCTGGCCCAGAAGGCACAGCAGGCGAAGATGAAGGAAGCCGAAGAACGGGAAAAGTACGAGCAGGACCTCGAGAAGAAGAAGATGGAGCCGGAACAGACGAGCGCCCGCACTACCGCCGGATCGACCCACAAGGCGGAGAAGCCCTCCCGTTCGCGCGGCGCCCCGCCCAAGGTGACCCAGACTCCTCCGAAGGATGAGCCGAAAGATGATCTCGAAAAGATGTAATCTGGTGGTGATCAAACGTAGTCATTCCAGGCTCAAAGTATGATGTGTGTCTGTGATTGGTTTAACAGCCGCGGGGCGGATGTTACGCTGCACGGTTGATAAGGTTTTCCGTGATAAGGGACCTCCATGACTCGATTTCTCGCACTCCTTGCCCTGCTTCCCGGTCTCGCTTATGCAGACGGAAAAAAGGCCGCCGATGAGAACGTGCGCTATCAGAAAACGACCACGATCAATTTCGAGGACGATACAATTGAGGGAGATCTGACCCGGCCAGACGGTGAATATGTCGAGGCGCGTAAACGGGTAAAGCACTCCAATCTGATCAGGATTCGAGAGGAATTCAAAGACAAGGTGATGGAGTCGGTGGGGGAATTGTAAACAAGAGGAGCTTCCGTGCCGGTGCCGCTGACACTCAAGGTCTACAAGGGCGATCAGCTGATCGCCACCAAGGAGTACGATCGAGACATCATCAAGATCGGCCGACTGGCCTCCGCGCATCTGTGTCTGGATGACGAGAAAGTCTCGCGGATCCACTCGGTGATCGAGGTGTCGTCCCAGGGCGCGCTGTCGATCATCGACATGGGCAGCGTGGAGGGCACCTACGTCAACGGCAAGCGCGTCAACAAGGGCGCCATCGCCGGCGGCGACGAGATCAAGGTCGGCAGCACGATGATCAAGGTGGCGATAAACCCGGTGGCGAAAAACCTCGCCGCCGCCGCCCAAGGAAGTCTTTCCGAAAGCGCGACCGCGCCTCCCACCGGCAGCCCCGCCGCCGCGCTCTCTCAATCGCTGAGGGACGACGTCGCTCCCTCCGGGCCGGTGGAGCTGCCCCCTCCGCCCCCGGCTGAATCGACCGAGCCGGCGATGGATGCCGCGCCCTCCACCGCTCCCGCTTCGGTCACCCGGGTGCGCCCCGAGAAGAGAAAGGGAAGCGGTCCGCTCGGCCTCGAGCTGCGTTTCAAGTGGGGCGACCGGATGGTCGGCGAGTACTTCCTCCCGCCGCAGATCAAGAGATCGTTCACCGTCGGAACAGGGCAGGGCGTCGACTTCATCATGGGCGATGACCGCCTGGCGGGCCCCAAGTTCGACGTGGTCCAGACGGATGGGCAGAGCTTCGTGCTGCGCTTCAACGCCAAGATGAACGGCGAGCTCCACCGCGACGGGGCGGTGATTTCTCTAAAAGAGGCGATCGCGACGCAGAAGGCCCAGCAAGACGCGGGTGCCTACGCCCTCCACCTCGAGGCGACTGACTTCGCCTGGGTCGATCTGGGGGCGATCGATCTCGAGGTCTGCTTCCAACCGGTGCCCAAGCCGGCGTTCCTCCCCTTCGTGGAGAGGATCGACTTCACCGTCCTCAACATATTTTTATTGATGTTCCTCTTCGCGGCGCTCTTCGTGATCACCGCCCTCAACCGGGTGGTGGAGGGCGAGGGCTACGTGGACGAGCTCTCGGGCAGCCAGGCGCGCATCGCCAAGCTGATCATCAAGCCTCCGGAGATCCAGAAGAACCGCTTCCTCGAGAAGCTGGCCAAGTCGAAGGAAAACCAGGGCGAGATGGCGGCCAAGCACAGCGGCGAGGAAGGCCAGATGGGGAAGAAGGACGCCCCCAAGCGCAACACCCGCACCGCGCCCAAGGGCGATCCGAACAACAAGGATCAGGCCCGCATGATGACCCAGCGGATCTTCGGCCCGAATGGCGGGGGAATCTCGACCATCTTCGGCCACAACGGCCTGGGCGGCGAGCTCAAGAGCGCGATGGGAAACATGTTCGGCGCGGCTCCGGGTGATTCCAAAGGGCTCGGCGGCCTCGGTCTGCGGGGCTCCGGCTCGGGCGGCGGCGGGGTCGGCAACAGCATCGGCATCGGAGGGATCGGCACCAAGGGCCGGGGCGGCGGCGTGGGCAGCTACGGCGTCGGCGCGGGTTACCTGGGTGGCAAGAAGGACACCGTCCCCGAGGTGACCGCCTCGGAGCCGATGGTGATGGGCTCGCTGGACAAGGAGCTGATCCGCCAGGTCATCCATCGCAACCGCAACCAGATCCGCTATTGCTACGAAAGCCAGCTCACCCGGCATCCCAAGCTGTCCGGCAAGATCGCGGTCAAATTCGTGATCACCGCGTCCGGGACGGTGGCCTCCTCGCAGGTGGCGCAGACGTCGGTGAACAATTCGGAGCTGGAGACCTGCATCGCCAGCCGCGTCCAGACCTGGATCTTCCCCAAGCCGAAGGGCGGCGGCGTGGTGATCGTCACCTACCCGTTCATCTTGAAACAATCAGGAGAATAAGAATGCCATCGCGCCGCATCGTCCGGTCCGCGTTGCTGCTCGTCGCCGTCGGCGCGCTGCCTTCGGCGCAAGCTCAGGAGGCGGCTCCGCCGATCAAGGAACGAGAGGTAACGCAGTTCGCGGAGGTCGAGCACGGCGTCTATCTGCGTGGGTCGGGCGGCGCGTTCTTCTTGAACAGCTTGCCCGCCACCCAGGGGCCGAGGCCGTTTTCCACCGGCCAGATGGCGCAGGTCGAGCTCGGCTTCGACCTGGGGGAGCGATTCTCGCTCGGCGTTTTCGTGATGGGCACCGCCAACCGCGCGGGCTCCGACTACGTCGGCAACTCGGGCGGGAGCGCCTCCGGAGACTTCGCCGGAATCATTCCCGGCGCCGCGGCCCGCTTCAGCTTCCTCGGGCTCTCCGATTCGAACGACGTGAAGCGGACCTGGTTCTATCTCCGCGGCGGAATCGGCTACGCGCGGTTCTATCCCACCGCCTTGCTCGCGCCGGACGCCTGGGTCTTCGCCGGACCGGGGATCGAGTACTTCACCCGGATTCGTCACTTTTCCATCGGCTTCGAAGTCAATGCGTCCTATCTCCTCAAATCCAAAACGTTTGGCTTCGCCTTGGCGCCCAATTTGAGGTACGCGTTCTGATGGAGAACGCACTTGGCGAAAGAGGATGGAACCGGCGCGTCGCCGAGGCGAGGGCGACCGGACAATAGCCCCGCGCAAGATCGTCCGCGCGGCGACCGGGGTGACCGCCGGGGCGGCAGGGGCGGGCCGGGAGAGCACCGGGGCAGGGGAAGAGGCGGCGAGCGCCAGCACGAGCGCGATCCCGCCGGCGCCTCGTCTCGCATCCTGAGCGAGCTTTCGGTTCTCGAGAAGGCGCTCTCCACCGGCGATTTCGCGAAACAGAAGCAGCCCCTCGCGGAGATCCTCCGGCAGCTCAAGCCGCTTCGCCTGCGCTCGCTCGAGGAGCTGGACTTCAATACCCGCGGCCGGCTGCTCACCACGCTGCTCCGGGTGGGGAGGCAGAAGAAGCCGCCCGAGCCGCCCCCGCCCGCGGCGGGCTCGACGGCGGAACCCGCGCCGGCAGGGAAATCGGATGCCGAGGCGGCGCCCGACCAGGCCGAAGCGGCCCAGGCGCCGGCCGAAGCGGCGGACGGGGCCTCGACGCCGCCCGGGTCCGCGCAGGCTCCCGCCGCGGAAGCCGAGGGCGCCCCGCCGGCCGCGGAA
>Ga0070708_100002146_pt1 | contig 15221 bp, 11 predicted proteins | sample KBSK5503metaG_FD_65469 | JGI IMG/M metagenome (GOLD analysis project Ga0070708, IMG submission 65469) | Corn, switchgrass and miscanthus rhizosphere microbial communities from Kellogg Biological Station, Michigan, USA - KBS K5-50-3 metaG | ecosystem: Host-associated > Plants > Roots >... | reverse complement strand
ACGGTCGTCGAAGTTCAGACCGATGGGCGCGTAACGGTCGTCGAAGTTCAGACCGATGGGCGCGTACCGACCGTCGAAGTTGGTGGAAGCGGAGGCGAAATCACTCGCGTGGTGACCGTCGAGGAGATCCGCGTTGAGGTTAGGGACCATCGTGCTCGAGGCAACGAGGAACGGTGCGGTCCCATCCGGCGCCGTCGACGCGAACTGCGGGGCGACGACGCGCGAACCGAGTCCGAGCAGCGCCAGGTCACCCATCGCGAGGGTCAGATCCCCGCTGAGAGTGCCGCCCGTGAGCTGAAGGTAGCGACCGTCGTGGTTGTGCCCCAACAATGAGTAGCGCGCGTCGTGATTGTGATCGGAGCGAGCCACGGTGGTCGCGCTTCCGTTCCCACCGAATGCGACGGCAAGCGTCGCGTCGCCCTGGGTCGCGCCGCCGGTCAGGCCCAGTCCCGCGACGACGGAATCGATGTCGCCCCACGCTCGGTTCGGCTCAGAAGAGGGCGCCGCCTGGACGGGCGCCACAGCGAAAGCAGCAAGCGAGACGGCGGCGAGAACGACGGGCTTCAGGATGACTTTTCGAAACGTACCTGGGCGCAACACGACCTCCTCGGCCGGATATGTCCCATCTACGTTTCAGCCCCTCTGGCACCTCTGTATATCGAACAGAGTGTCGATTTCCTTGAAAACCTCGAAGACCGCAATGCGTCGCGAAACATCGCGCGATGTTGGAAAACGGCGCGGCCGAACTACGCCTGGATCGCCTGCCGGTCTAGGCCTCGGCCCCGACCGCGGCGGCTTCCATGATCTCGGCCCGGCGACGGTCCATCTCCTCGGCGATCTCTTCGTCCGAAGCGGACAGCGCCTCGGGGTCCATGGTCTCGAAGTCGATCACCTTGAGATCCTGGAAGCAGGCCCTCACCTTGGGTCCGAAGAGCCCGATGTCCTTCACGATCGGCACGATCCGCGAGAAGAGCAACCGGCGGAACTGAGCCATGATCTCCGACGTCTCGACGTATTCGATCGCCTCGTCGACGTTGAAACCGAGGTGCTCCCAGACCTCTCGCGCCATCAGGCGTCCGTACATCAGATACGAAGCCTCGACGACGAACTCCTCGCGCTCGGCGCGCTCGGCATCGGTGAGCTGTGGGTAGTAGTCGCGCAGCGCGAGCCGCCCGAAAGCGACGTGCCGCGCCTCGTCCTGCATGACGTAGGTGTTGAGCGCCTTCGCCAGCGGCTCCTCGCTGAAGTCGCGGATCAACGCGAACGCGGCGAGCGCGAGACCCTCGATCAGCACCTGCATTCCGAGGTACGTGAAGTCCCAACGCGAGTCGGTGAGCACGTGGTCGAGCAGCGTCTTGAGGTAGGGGTTGATCGGGTAGGCCATCTCGATCTTGGTCCGCAGATAGCGTGAGAAAACCTCGACGTGACGGGCTTCGTCCATGACCTGCGTCGCCGCGTAGAACTTGGAGTCGATGTCGGGCACCGCCTGCACGATCTTCGCGGTGCAGATGAGCGCGCCTTGCTCGCCGTGAAGGAACTGTGAGTTGAGCCACGCACCCATGTGATGACGGAGCTCTTCTTTCTCCTTATCGTTGAGCTTCTCCCAGATCGGCGAGCCATAGATCGGGATGTAGTAGTCGGGGCCGTTGTCGGGAGAGCCGGGCTCGACGTTGATCGACCAGTCGAGCTTGGTGTCGGAGTCCCACTGCTTCTGCTTCCCTTTCTGGTACAGGGTCACGAGGCGTCCGCGTTGCTCGTCGTATTCCCAGTTGAAGACCGTGTCGAACGATCCGGGGATCCCCCATTTCGTGTCGCCGACCGGAAGCTCGTAGTAATCCGTGCTCATGTTTTCCTCCTACTTCTTCCCCAGACCGTTGCACACCAGCTCCGCGAGCTGCCCCGCAACGACATCGGGATCGTCGTCGGGCGGCATGATCGCGTACGACGTAACCAACCTCGAAGAGATCTCGGCGGCGCGATGAGCAAGTACCGGCGACACGCCGGACATGCGGGTCGAGAAGACCTCTTCCATCATGCGGATCCCCATCTCGCGGACGGGGTTTGCCTCGACCGTGAGATACGGCAGCAGCTCGTGCGGCTCGGTCGCCATCACGCGATCGAGAAGCGGGTGCGCGCGCATCGCACGCAGGATCGTTCGGAACGCGGCTTCGACGGCCGGGCGCAGCTCGCGGTGGGGGTGGATCGCAGCGCGCACCTGCGTCATCAGAACCTCTTCCTCGCGGATGACGAGCGCCATCAACAGATCGTGCTTGGAGGCGAAGTAGCGGTAGACCGTCTGGCGCGAGAGGCGCGCCTCGCGAGCGACGTCGGACATCGTCGTGCGGACGAGCCCGATACCGCCGGCGCACGAGAACGCGGCGTCGAGGATGCGCGCGCGCGTGGCCTCCTCTTGAGAGGAAGGAATCGGAAGATCGGCACGCATCGCCATCAGCGTGATGTTACAGATAGACGGTTTCTGTCAGTCTGTCAAGGGCTGCTCGACCCGGTGGGGACCGCGCCCGGCGACGCGCACGGGGAAAAGCCGACCGCAGCGGTCGAGCCGGTGTTGGCGGGGACGACCACCAGCGTTCCGCACCTCGGCTTGGTGATCATGAAAACACCAGGCTGGCGATCCTCGGTGAACTTCCAGTTTTTCGACGTGAGCAAGGTACGGAACTCGCCGATGAGCACGGTCGGGCTCTTCGTGCTTGTCATCACGAGCTGACAGGTTGGCCCCGTCCCGAAGCCGTATTGAGGCTTCATCCCCTGCGGAAGCGGGAATCCCTTGGCGCACTCGGGGATCTTGCCGCGGACACTGCCCGTCAGAGGGTCGGCCACGCCCCCAGTCGCCTGGAGGTTCGGGTTGTTCGTCACGCCGAAGACCGCGGATCCGGCCACGACGATCCCGATCACGATCACCCCGATCAGACCAGCTCTCCCCTTCTGCCATCCCGGACGCACGTGAAGCGGCGCGTGCGGTGACATGCGCCCGGCGAGGACGATCAACACCGCCCCCGCGCCGATCGCGATCCACGCGCCGTACGCGGTGCTCAGCAGGTCCTGAGGCCCCGGCCGGAGCCGGCTCATCAGCACCGCGCCGACGAGCGAGATCCAGCCGGCGGCCTCGTGGAGCAACGACTCCTCGACCGGGAGACCGACCCGGACGCCGAGGCGGCGAAGGGCGATCAGCGCGAACGATCCAAGCGCAAGGAAGGCGACGATCGGTCCCCACGTCCCGCTGGCCCAGCCCGTCGCCTTGATGCCGAAGCCAGCCGGGCCCTTGTACCAAGGGAGGAACGTCGAACCCGCGAGCATTGCCGAGACGATCAAGATTGGGAAATCGGTGGCGTATCGGTCCCCGCCACGCGATGAGACAGGGCGAGTGACCGCCGGTTGCTGTTCGGCGAAAACCTCTACACCGGGGACCTCCGAGACGACCGCGACGTAACGCCTCGAGTCGACGGGACTCTCACTCGCCGTCTCCATCTGCGCCGTGACGACGGGCGGGGCCGGAGTCGATTCGGCGGACCACGAGTCGGCGACTACCGCGCCCGAGGGTTCAACGGGAGCGGTTCGTTCGTAGGTCGTATCGATCACGGTTCGTTCGACGACCGACTCTCGTGCGGTTCGAGCGATCCGCTTCGCACCCCTCGCCGGGCGTCGCTTCGGGCGCGCGGGCGGGATCGGAAGTGTTCGGAGCTTGCCGGGGGTGCGGCGCTTGGGCTTGCTCGCCCTAACGGGCTTCGCGCGGACCGGCTTCGCGCGGACCGGCTTCGCGCGTTGCGGCTTCGAGGCTCGGCGGGGGGCGACGCGTTTCCGAGGCGACGCCGCCGCTTTCCTCGCAGTCTTGCGCGTGGGCTTCTTCGTACGCGGAGGGGCCGCCGTCTTCGCCTTGCGCGCGGGCTTGCGGACGCGGGAGACCGGAACCGGCTTCGCGCGACGCGCGGGCTTCCGGACGCGAGGCGCGGGTGCCGGCTTCGCGCGGCGCGCCGGCTTCGCTACCCGGACCGGAGCCGGGCGTTTCCGCGCCGGGCGCTTCCGGGCGGGTGCCGCACGTTTCCGGACGGGCACGGCGCGGCCCGGCCGGGAGCGTGCTGCCGGCCTCGAGCGTCTCCGTGCTGCCACGGCTAGGTTCCTGCGACGGTCATCTCACCGATCAGTATCGTCGGGGTACCGATCGATCCGCCGAAGGGGAGGAAGCGGAGGTCGTTCCCGACGGCGATCACGTTCGTGAGGATCTCCAGGATCGTCGAGGCGATCGTCGCCTCACGGACCGGCTCGGCTGGGACCCCTCCGTCGAGGATCATCCCGTTCACGCCGACCGAGAAGTCTCCGGAGATCGGGTTCGCGCCCGAGTGCACACCGATCAGATCCTGAACGAGGAGCGCCCTTCCGACGCCGGCGGCGAGCTTCTCGGGGGTTTCCGTGCCCGGCGACAGGATCAGGTTCGTCGTCGAAACCCCCGGCGTCGACTTGAACCCGGCGCGGCTCGCGTTTCCGGTAGAAACGGCGTTCATCCGCGCCGCCGTGTACGTGTTGTGGAGGAACCCACGGAGGATGCCGTCTTCGATGAGCGGCGTGCGCCGCGTCGGGACGCCTTCGCCGTCGAACGGTTCCGCGCCGGGCCCGGCGAGCTCGCGGCCGTCGTCGACGAGGCGCACATGCTCGCTCGCGACGCTCTCCCCGATCCGCCCGGCGAACAGCGACCGACCTTTCAGCACGGACTCCGCGGAGAGCCCCGCCGTCACGACACCGAGGAACGACGCGGCCGCGAAAGGATCGAGCATCACCGGCATGCGGCCCGTAGGGGGTTTGCGCGCCCCGAGCAACCGCACCCCGCGCTCGGCGGCCTCGCGTCCCGCGGCTTCCACGGCGAGGTCGGCGGGACGCCGCGCTATCTGGAGCCCGAAGCCCGTCTGGGTCTCCGCACCGCCGTCGCTCGCGAGAGCCACCGCCGCAGCCCAGCAGTCGCCGCGCTCTGCCGACGCCTCGACGCCTGTGGTCGACACGACCGCGACGCGACCCAGCCCCTCGCCGTATTGGGCGCTCTCGACGCCCTTCACGCGCGGGTCCGCTTCGCGGCAGGCGCGCTCGATCGCGAACGCGAGCTCGACCTTCTCCTCGGGCGTCGCCGCGAGCAGATCGGGAAGGAGGATCCCAGGAAGCGGCTCGATCGGCTGAGGTCCCGGGAGAACGTTGCCGTCGTCCGCCGTTGAGAGTGCAGCGTTCGTGCGAGCCTGCTCGACGACCTCAGCCAGCTCGCCCGGATCGGGATCGGCCGCGTACGCGTACCCGAGCTTGCCGTCAGAGATCACTCGGACGCCGACGCCGCGCGACTCGGCGCTGACGAGCGCCTCGACCTCGCCCGCGTAGACCTTCACCTCGGTCTCGCGGCCCCAGGATGCGTACGCCTCGACGGACTCACCTTTCCGCGCGGCGTCGACCGCGCGTCGCGCCAGCTCGAGGAGATCGGCCGTGTCGCTCATCCCGTCCCCCCGACGGTGATCCGCGCGATGCGCACGGTCGGCATGCCGCACGTCACCGGCACGCCTTGACCTTCCTTCCCGCAGACGCCCCACCAGACTTCGAAGTCGTGGCCCACGGCGTCGATACGCGCGATCACCTCGGGGCCGTTTCCGATCAGGTTGGCGCCGCGAACCGGGCGCGTCAGCTCGCCGTTGGAGATGACGTACGCCTCCGAGAGCCCGAACACGAAATCGCCCGTCGCGGTGTTGACCTGTCCGCCGGCGAAGCTCTTTGCGTACAGACCGTTCTTTACGCCTCGGATGATCTCTTCCGGATCGTCGTCGCCGGGAAGGATGTTCGAGTTCGTCATCCGCGGGATCGGCAGGTGCGCGTACGACTGGCGGCGGCCGTTGCCCGTTCGCGGCAGCCCCATCATCCTCGCGCGGAGCAGATCGGTCATCGCTCCGGTGAGGACGCCCTTCTCGAACAGCACCGTTCGCTGCGACGGCTCGCCTTCGTCGTCGTACGCGAACGAACCCCAGAGGCCCGGCACAGAACCGTCGTCCACCGCGGACAGAAGCTCGGAACCGATCTTCTCGCCGGCGCGGTCGCGGTAGACGCTCGCCTCTTTGTGGATGAGGTCGGCTTCGAGCCCGTGCCCGCTCGCTTCGTGGAAGAGCACCCCGCCGCCGCCGGGCGCGAGCACCACCGGCATCTCCCCAGCCGGGGCGCCGGTCGCGTCGAGCATGACGACGGCTTGCTGCGCGGCCTTCCGTCCGACCTGATCCGGTGGATGCTGGTCGAGGAGCTCGAAGCCGGCGCTGGCGCCCGGGTTCCAGGAACCGGTCTGCACGTTGCCGTCGCGTTGGGCGACGACCGTGCACGCGAGCCGCGTGCGCACGCGGTGATCGGCGACGATCATGCCGTCGGAGTTCGCGATCAAGATCTCTTGTGCACCCTCCGCGTAGGAGGCGATCACTTGCCGCACGTCACCGGAGACTTCGCGTGCCGCGTCGTCGATGGCGCGGACCGCGTCGACCTTGCGCGCGGTCTCGACCGCCTCCGGAGGAAGGAGGACCGGGTTGAGCGCGCGCTCCGGCGCCCGCGTCATGTCGCGGACGACGGCGTTTGGTGCGTCGTGCAACGCGGCGGCAGCCACCTTCGCGGCGTCCAGCAAGGCGTCCCGATCGAGACGATTCGTGTAGGCGTAGGCGGTCGATGCGCCGCGCACGACGCGCAGCCCCGCACCGCGGTCGCGACCGGTGGTGACCTCCTCGACCTTGCGGTCTTCGAGCCGGACGCTCGTCGAGCCTCGGTTCTCCGCGTAGAGCTCCGCGAACTCTCCGCCGGTCGCGAGGGCGGCGGCGAGCGCGTCGCGCAGCACGGCCTCGTCGATCATGCGCGGGGCATCCTACATCGGGGAACCCACCGCTACACTTGCCCCGTGCGACGCCATTCTGCGGCCGCTCTTTTCCTTACGATCGTGGTCCTTCAAGCTGCTCCGGCGCGGGCAGCCACGCCGGGACGCGTCGTCGTCGTAACGGTCGACGGGACCCGTCTCGGGGACTGGCGGGAACCCGGACTCACCGCCTTCGGCGTTTTGCTCAACCGCGGGGCTCTTGGGCTGCTCTCGACCCGCACGGCCACGACCGCGACGACCATGCCTGCGATGCGTCGAGAGGCGTATCGCGGGTTTGGGAGCGGCCTGGTCGGATCCGCGACCGACCCGACGACGCTGGTGTCCGCGCTCGAACACGCAGGCGTGACCACCACCGTGATCGCGAGCAGCGTCCGCGGAGCTTCCTCGCTCTCGCCGCGAGCCGTCGCGCTGCCCGAGATCTCCGACGGAGTATTTCCGACCCGGCGGCGGACCGACTACGCCGCGGCGCGGATGGCGATGGATTATGCGCTTGCTGGGTCGCGAGTCGTCATCGCCGACCTCGGTGACCCGGCTCGCGTGGAGCAGGTCTTCGGGACCGACCCGGTAGGACGCGCGCGCTGGATGCGCCTTTCGATGTCGCGCGCCGACGCGTTCCTCGCGTGGCTCGAGGGAAAACTCACCCCCGATGACCTCCTGATCGTGGCGTCGCTTACGGCACCGGTCGAGCGACAACAGGCGCGTCAGTATCTCTCGGCGGTCGCGATCAACGGACGGTCGACGCCCGCTGGCTTTCTTTCGACGCCCACGACCGACCAGGATCGCGTGGTCACCATCTCGGATCTCGCGCCGACGATCCTGCAACACGCCGGCGTGTCGGTCCCGGCGACGATGACCGGGCGTCACTTTCGGGTTGCCCGAGACGACCGCGCCGTCGAGCACACACGAGACCTCGAGGCCTCCCTCATCCATGCGAGCGTGATCCGCGGCCCGCTTATGCGCTGGACGGTTGGCGTGGCGAGCGCGCTCGCGCTGATGTCCCTTCTCACGGTCGCGTCGGGGCGCGGCCTCGCCGGCCGGTCGCGAGGACTTCCCAAAACGTGGCGCGGCTTCCTGGACGTTGGGCTCGTCGCGATATGCGCCCTCCCACCGGCCTTCATCCTCGAACCGCTCCTCCGCGCTTCGAGCACGACGGCCTCCGCGATCGGGGTGTTCGGCGCGGCGATCGGAGGGGCGATCGTGCTCCGCGCCGCGCGCGGTTCCCGCGGCGCGATCGCCGGAGTTTGCGCAGCGACCGCCGCGATCATCGTCGCCGACCTTCTTCTCGGAGGACCGCTCGCGGAACGCTCCGCCCTGTCCTACCTCATCGCGGAGGGCGCGCGATTCCACGGGATCGGGAACGAGATGATGGGCGTCCTGATCGGAACCGTGTTGATCGGCAGTGCCGCCGCGCTCGACTCGAGCGGCGCCTCCTATCGAAGGGCCGCGGTGATCGCCGTGCTCGGCCTCACCGCCGGGGTCATGGCCGCTCCGCAGCTCGGCGCCAAGTTCGGTTCGATCCCCGCTTCCGTTCCGGCGTTCGCGTTGCTCGGGCTGTTCATCGCGAGAGTACCGCTCACGATCAGGAGCGTCATAGCCGTCGCGGCCGTCACGCTGTTCGTCGCCGGACTCGCGATCGTGGCCGACTCGCTCCGCAACCCAGAGGTACAGTCGCACGTGGGACGTGCCATCGGCGGCGGCGGTGAAATCCTCGGTCGCAAGATCGGCGCGGCGGGACGATTGCTTGCCTTGTCGTACTGGACGTTCGGGATCGTCCTGTGCGGCGGGTCCGCGATGCTGCTGGCGCTCCGGCGTCCGAGCCTCGTCGCCCGAGGACTGTGGGGGTATCCGGCCTTGCGGCGGGCGCTCATCTGTTCCGCGGTCGCCGCCGTCGCCGCGGTCGCCGCCAACGACGCAGGAGTGATCGCCGCCGCGTGGTTGGCCCTCCTGGCGGCGAGCTCCTTCTTTGCCCCTTTGCTCGTTCCTCGTGATCCTTAAATCGGTCCTTTCTCCTCCAAAGGCGCGAGCCGGCACGTATCCTTGACCGGGCCTCCCAGTTTTCGGGGAGACGCGGGGACACGAGGAGCGCTGTGCGAGATAGCGGGGGAACCACGAGGGGGGAACCGGCCGAGCGAAAGCTCGTCACCGTGCTCTTCTGCGACCTCGTCGGCTCAACGGCTCTTGGAGACCGGCTCGATCCGGAAGCGTTCCAGGCGGTCCTCGGCGCCTACTTCGATCGCATGCGGAAACTCTCCGAAAGCTTCGGCGGCATCGTCGAGAAATTCATCGGCGACGCCGTCGTGACCGTCTTCGGCATCCCCAACGTCCACGAGGATGACGCCGAACGAGCGGTCCGGTGTGCGCTCTCGATGCACGACGCGCTCGCGGGACTCAACGACACGCTTCGCCCGCGTTTCGGCGTCGAGCTGGTGACGCGGATCGGGATCAACACCGGCGTGGCTCTCGCGAGCCCGGAAGCGCTCGCCACCGGCGACGTGATGAACACGGCCGCGCGACTCGAACAAGCTGCACAACCCGGCGAGATCCTCGTCGGACGCGAAACGATGATGCTCACCCGAGAGGTCGTCACATACGGGTCGCAGCGTCCCGTTCCCGTGAAGGGCAAGCCGGAACCGATGCAGGGCTGGTCGGCAGAGGGCCTCGCGTCGCGTCGCATGCGACCCCGCTCGCCGTTCGTCGGACGAGGTCCCGAGCTCGAGACACTCACCGCCGTCATCGAACGCGCCATCCGCGAGCAGCGCCCACAGGTGGTCGCCGTCCTCGGCGAGCCGGGCATCGGGAAGAGCCGGCTCGTCGACGAGTTCTCCGCTCGCACGACCGGCCGGGCGGCCGTGTTCCGCGGCTCGTGCTTGCCGTACGGGGAAAGCTCTCCATGGATGCCGCTCGTCGAGGTCGTGCGTGCGGAGGCGCAGATCTCGGAGCTCGATCCCGCCGACGCAGCGCTCCGCAAACTCCGGAAGCGATTGGAGTCTCGCCACGCACCCGACGAGGTCCCGGTGATCGAAGCGCAGCTCGGTCCCTTGCTCGGCGCGCTGAGACGCACGGCTCCGTCGGGCCCCGAGCTCGTGTGGGCGCTCCGCCGCTACCTCGAAGGCATCGCGTCGGAAGGCCCCTGCGTCCTAGTGCTCGACAACCTCCAGTGGGGCGCGCAGACACTGATCGAGACGGTGCTCGAGCTTGCGGACACGATCGATCAGGTGCCGCTCTTGCTCGTGTGCGCCGGCCGGTCGGAGCTTCGAGACCGGATCGCCGGGCTACTCGGCCAGGAACGGACGGCACTGATCGCACTCGAGGCCTTGTCGGCCGAGCAGAGCCGCGCGCTCGTCGCCAACCTTCGGGATCAGTTCGAGATCACTGTGGCCGGCGACGTCGCGGACTCGATCGCGTCGCGCGGGCAAGGAAACCCGCTGTTCCTCGAGGAGATCGCCGCGATGACCGCGGAAGAAGGCGGGTCCGGCGGGATCCCGCATTCGCTGCAGGCGCTGATCTCAGCTCGGCTGGATCTCCTCGCGTCCGAAGCGAAACGCGTCGCGCAATCCGCGGCGTCGATCGGCGACGTGTTCTGGGACGGAGCCGTGTGGGCCGTCGCCGGGGAACACGGCGACCCGGGCGCCGTCGCGACCGCGCTGCGCATGCTGCGAACACGCGGCTTCGTGGAGGAGGAACCCTCGAGCTCTTTCCTCGGGATGCGTCAGTTCCGGTTCCATCACGCTCTCATCCGCGAGGTGGCGTACAGCTCGGTATCGAAAGCGGACCGGTACCACATGCATCGCGCAGCCGCGGAATGGCTCGAGGACCGCGCCGGCGACCGGCCGGAGTTCTTCGCCCAGGTCGCGAGTCACTTCGAGCGCGCTCTCGAGCTCGCCGAAGTCGTGTCACCGCTGCAGACGGCCGACCCGTTGCTCGTCGAAGCCGCGCTCGCCAGCTTCGTGCGCGCGGGGCATCACTCATCGGCACTCGTGGCGCACAGCGAGGCCGCACGCTGGTACGCCTCGGCGCTGCTCGCGCTCAATGCGTCGGAAGACGACCCCGCGTTGCGTTGCAACCTGATGCTGTCGCTGGGCGACGTTCTGCAGCGCGGCGGCGACACGGCCCTGGCGCGCGAGACGTTCGCCGATGCGGCGAGCCTCGCGCGCGAACACCGGATGGCCGATCAGCTCGCACGCGCCGCCCTCGGGTTCGGAGGAGGCCAGACCTTCGACATCCCCCCGTTCACCGTCGACGACGAGCTCGTCGGGTTGCTCGAGGAAGCGCGCGAGGTTCTCGGCCCGCGGGACGGCGGCTTGCACGCGCGCGTCCTCGGGCGGCTGGCCGTTGCCCTGTATTTCTCGGATGACACTGAGCGTCGCGCTGAGCTCGGTCGAGAAGCGGTCGACATGGCGAAGCGCGTGAACGACACAGGAGCGCTCGCGTACGCCCTCAGCGCACGACGGTTCGCGCTGTGGGGACCGGAGACGCTCGACGAACGGCTCGAGGTCGCGACGACGATCCTCGAGCTTGCGCGGAGCGTCGGCGACCGCGACCTCACGCTCCTCGGACACCGGTGGAGGATCGTGTCGTTGCTGGAGCTCGGCGACATCGCCTCGGTCGCTCAGCAGATCGAGGAGTACTCCCACATCGCGGAAGAGCTGAAGCAGCCGTACCAGCTGTGGTTCGCGGAGGTTTTCCGCGGGATGCTCGCGTCCCTCCAAGGAAGGCTCGCCGATGCCGAGGCGCTGATGCAGCGCGCGCTCGAGGTCGGGAGCACTCAGCAGGGTGAGCACGCGGTTCAGTTCTTCGCAGCGCAACTGCTGACGATCCGCGACCACCAGGGCCGTCTCGGCGAGATGGAGCCGGCGATCCGAGCCTACGCGGAGCAGTTCCCGGGCACGGTCGCGATCCGGGCCGCACTGGCGATGATCTACGCGTCGCAAGGGCGCCTGGACGAGACCCGTGAGAACTTCGAGATCGCCGCGGCGAACGATTTCACCGACATCCCGCGCGACACGACCTGGCTGCTCACGTTGACGATGCTGACGCAGGCAGCGTCCGCTCTCGGCGACGCGGCGCGTGCGAAACTGCTGTACGACCTGTTCGCCCCCTACAACTCACGGACGATCGTGGCCGGGCCCGCGATCGTCTGCCTCGGATCCGCGGCGCGATACCTCGGCTTGCTCGCCGCGACGATCGGACTGCACAGCGAAGCGGGTCGCCACTTCTCGGACGCCATCGAGATGAACGAGCGAATGGGCGCGAGGCCGTACTTGGCGCACTCGCTCCGCGAGCATGCGAACCTGCTCGCCTCGTCCGACTCCCCGTCCGATCGCGAACGCGCGGCAGCCCTGCTCGAGCGGGCCGAATCGCTCTACCTCGAGCTCGAGATGCATGCATTCGCAGAGCGCTCGCGCGCGGCGCGCGAAGCCGGTGGACAGGAGCCCGGCAGCGCGGGGTAGGGTACGTCGATGGCCCGCGCCGCTTTCTTCGACCTCGACAAGACGCTCGTCCCCGGGTCGAGCCTTTTCCTCCTCGCCCGCGGGATGTACGAGCGCGACTTCTACCGCGCGCGCGACATCGCGCGGGTCGCGTGGGGGCAGTTCGTGTTCCAGGCGCTCGGCAAGGAGAGTCAAGCCGGGATGGAGAAGTCGCGGAACAGCGCGCTCGAGTTCGTGAAGGGACGTTACGCCGACGAGCTCCGCGCGCTCGGACGCGAGATCGCAGAAGAGCGCATCCTTCCGCGCGTCTATTCGGACCTCGCGCACGTCATCGAGCAGCATCGCGAGGCCGGCGATGAAACATGGCTCCTCACAGCCGCGCCGCAGGAGCTCGCGGAGGTGGTCGCGGGAGGGCTCGGCATGACCGGGGCGCGCGGAACCGTCTCCGAGATCGACGCGGAGGGCCGCTACACCGGCGCTCTGGTCGGCGACATCGCGCACGGCCCCGTGAAGGCGAAGATCGCCGAAGAGCTCGCCGGATCCCGCAGCATCGAGATGCGCGACTCGGCCGCGTACTCAGACTCGATCAACGACCTCCCGCTCCTCGAATCCGTCGGACATCCGCACGCGGTCAACCCCGATCACCAGCTCCTGCGGATCGCTCGCGCTCGCGGCTGGCCGATCCACGAGCTGCGGACGCGGCGACGGGCGCTGCTCGTCGGCGTCCCGTCAACGGTCGGCGGCGCGGCGTTGTTCGGCTCGGGCGTGGCGCTCGGCGTGTACATCGCGCGCCGGCGTGCGCGCGCCGGCGCGTGACGGCGAAGATCCAGCACGTCACGGTCGAAGTCCGTGATGGCGTCGCGATCGTTCGCCTCGCCGACCCACCGCTCAACCTTCTCGGGTCTCCGATGATCGCCGCTCTCACAGAAACGTTCGCGTCGCTCGCGACCGACCCTCCGCGCGCCGCCGTGCTGTTCTGTTCGGGCGCGGGAGCCGACGTCCGCGAGATGGTGACGTTCGACGAACGCTCCGGCCGCCGATTCATCACCGCGCTGCACACGGCGTGCCGCGGCATCCGAGACCTCGACGCCCCGGTCATCGCAGCGATCGGCGGGCCCTGTCTGGGCGCGCACCTCGAGGTGGCTGCGGCGTGCGACGTGCGGGTCGCCTCCGATCTTTCGCGATTCGGGATGCCCGAGATCAAAGTCGGGATCCCGAGCGTGATCGACGCGTGGTGGCTCGCGCAGATCTGCGGGCTCGGTCACGCATCGGAGTTGGTGTTCGACGGCGGGATGATCGGCTCGACGGAGGCGTACCGGATCGGGCTCGTGAACCGCGTCGCGCCGGGCCCGGCGCTCGACGAAGCCGCGATCGGATGGGCAACCGAGATCGCGCGCAACGCCCCCACGGCTTTGATCCAGCAGAAGCGCGTCCTGCGCGACTGGACCGACGAGGCTTACCTTGAAGCCTCGCGCCGGAGCATCGAGCGCTTCGCCCACGCGATCCGTTCGGGGCAGGCCGTCGAAGCTATGCGCGCGATGCTCGAGAAGCGTTCGGCGAACTACTGACGATGGACGATCTGCGCGTCGGGCGCGGCGTGACGATCCCAGCGAGCGAGCTCTCGGTCCGCTTCTCGCGCAGCGGAGGGCCCGGCGGCCAGAACGTCAATCGCCGGTCGACCCGCGTCGAAGTCGTGTACGACCTCGCGGGATCGACGGCGCTCACGCCGGAACAGCGCCGCCGCGTGAAGTCGGCGCTTCGCCGGCGGATCGACGCGCGCGGCCGACTCCGCGTCGTTTCCCAAGACGAGCGTTCCCAAGCGCAGAACCGAGAGCGAGCGATGGAGACGCTGCGGCGGCTGGTCTACGACTCGCTCAAGCCGCCTCCGCCACCGCGCGTCAAGACGAAGCCGACCCGCGGCGCGCGCGAAAAGCGTCTCGCTTCGAAGAAGGCCCGCGGGAAGGTGAAGCTGAATCGCGCGAGGCCGTCGGAGGAGTGAGGTTCAGTCGGGAGTCTTCGTTCCCGCGCCGAGCGTGCGGGCCATGATCTGAACGAAGGCCTCAAACCGTTCGGGGGCGATCTCCTCGCCGCCGGTCCACACGATCCAGCGCAGCGTCGTGAACTCCGCCATGCCCATGAGGGCCCACGCGAGCACGTCAGGATCGGCCTCCGCGATGTAGCCGAGCTCCATCGCACGGCCGAGCCGTTCGCGGAACTCGTCCGCCGGCGTCTGGTAGAGCTCGGCGAGCAGGGCCGGATCGACGAACTCCGCCTCGCGCATCATGCGCAAGACCATCGGGCGTCGCGCTATCCAATCGAAGAATGCGCGGAAGGCCCCCTGCACGACCGTTCGACTGTCCGTCGACCCCTCATATGCGTCGCGGGCTGCCTGGATGAACTCGTTCTGCCGAGCGCGCAGCAGGTGGCGGTAGACATCGATCTTGCTCGGAAAATAGAGATAGAAGGTTCCGAGCCCGACCCCGGCCTGCTTGGTGATCTCCACGACGGAGCTGCCGTGGTATCCCTGCTTCCCGAATATCTCCTCCGCTGCGTCGACGATGCGCGTGCGGGTCTGATCGCTGCGGCGCGGTTTTGCTACGGGACGGTCGCTTACGTCGGCCGGCGGATCGGCCGGGCGTTGGTCTAGCTCGTAGTTGGCATCGTCGGGAAGATGCACATGGCCCCGATCCGCTCGGAAGGAGTACCCCGTCACCGTTTATACACCTTTGGTGAGCGCGACACTTCGACGACGAACCTGAACCGCTGTTCATGTCCCGCGGGGAAACTGGGAGATCGCGACACTCCAATTGACAGCCTCGAGGGGCGATACCGATGCTTACGCGCCATGAGCAGCCTGCATGCACTGACGCTGGGCGACGTTCTGCGCGGGAACGCGCGTAGCTACC
>Ga0070708_100002143_pt1 | contig 15244 bp, 15 predicted proteins | sample KBSK5503metaG_FD_65469 | JGI IMG/M metagenome (GOLD analysis project Ga0070708, IMG submission 65469) | Corn, switchgrass and miscanthus rhizosphere microbial communities from Kellogg Biological Station, Michigan, USA - KBS K5-50-3 metaG | ecosystem: Host-associated > Plants > Roots >... | reverse complement strand
GAGCATCGTCGGGATCACCGCGGCCCGATCCTCCACGCCGTAGGCGTCGCAGAACAGCCCGAGGCGCCGGGCACGTTGCGCCACGTCGACGAGCTTCTCGCGGGAGAAGAGCGGGATCCAGCAGTACGCCGCGTTGACGACGTCCCAGAGCCGGCTGCCCGGCCCGGCGAGGTCCCAATCGAGCATCAGCGCGACGCGGCCCTTGCGGAACAGCGTGTTCCACGGAGTCCAGTCGTTGTGGCAGATCAGGTCGTGCGACGTGGGCGCCGTAAGGCGCCATCGTGCGTCGCGCGGTGCCTCGAACCCGACTACGACGTCGTGGTACCGACGCAACAACCGCGCGGCCGCGATGAGATGGTCTTCAGCGAAGGCCCGATCGGGCAGCGGCTCGAACGTTCCGGAATGGGCCTCACCCGGGATGAAGGTCAGGATCTCCCGGCCTTGGTCGTCCATGCCAAGAACGCGCGGCGCCTCGAACCGCGCGCCCTCGAGGTGACGAAGGAGCGCGTGAACTGCCGGCGTCCAAGGACCCGCACGGCGACGGACCGTGTCGCCCACTCGGACCGCCGCGTTCAGATACCCTCCGAGCGATTCCTCGTCAGCCATCGGAGGCCATGGGACCGTACGGTCGGCGATCCGCGGTCGCGGACGACGACAGGCGGCGCGCCTCCGCGACGATCGCGGGCCCCTGGTCGGCGAGCCACCGCTCGCGGTCGAGCGCCTCGGCGACACGCTGCGTGAGCGGCCGGATGTCGCGCAGCCCCGAGCGGAAGCGGCCCAGCCACCACGCGAGCACGACCGCGTCGTGCTGCAACGCGATCGTCGGGAGCGCGTCGATCTCGGTCGCGCTCAACTGCGCGGCGCGAAGGTAGCCCCGCAACAACGGCTGCCACAGGCGCTCGCGGGTCGACTTGCTCAGCACGAGCCGAAGCGCGACCCCGAGCTCGGCGGCGCGCGCATCTTCCGTCGCGACCTCGAAGTCGAGAATGCCGGTGACGCGACCGCCGCCGAGCAGGATGTTGCCGAAGGCGAAGTCGCCGTGGATGATCTGTCGCGGCTGCAGCGAGCCGCGGAGCTCCGACGCGCCGCGCATCCGTCGGACGAAGGCGGCGCCATCGGGTCCGAGCTCGCCCAGGTGCTCCAGATCCGGGACCAGTGGGTGCACGGTCTCGATCCGTCCGGTGAACGCGGGGCGGTCCGTGCTCATCACCGCGAGCGCGACGTCGAGCTGAGCGAACGCCTCGGCCGCTGTTTCGACGGCGGCCACATCCGCATCGTCCGGGTGCGCACCGCGGATGCGCTCGAACAGCGCCGCGGCCCGTGGCTCGCCGAGGGTCGCGATCCAGGCCCACGTCGCCGGCGAGCCGACCGGACCGACGGGCCGCGGCGTGGCGAACGGCAGGCCGGCGGACCGCAGCCGTGCGAGGAGCGCGTGCTCGGCCTCGACCGCGGCGCTGGGCCCGACTGCGTAGAGCCGGAGGACGTACTCACCGGACGCGGCGTCGACGAACCACGACTCGTTGTTCAGGCCCGAGCTCGATGGCGAGATCGCGGCCCCGACGATCCCCCAGGTCCGAAGCGCCTCGGCCGGGTCGAACCCCGCGCCGGGACCGCGCATTACGCGCTCGCGCCGGTGTACGACCGCAGGCCGCGACGCCAGAACCATGACGCGAAACCCACGGAGAAGGCCGTGCCGGCGAGCATCGCGGCGAAGGTCTCCGCTGACATCCGGCCGGAGATCGCCTCCGCGGGCACGGTGACGGCGATGCCGATCGGCACGACCGTGGCGAGGGTGAACCGCAGCCACCCGGGGTAGAGGTCGATCGGGAACCGCCCGGCGTCGGTGAAGGCCCAGAAGATGGCGAGGATGTTGTCCACGCGAACGAACCAGAACGACAGCGTCACGAGCGTGAGCAGAAGCGAGTAGACCGCGGCCACCCCGCAGGCCAGCGTCAACGCGAAGGTGAGCGCCGCCCAAGGCGTGATCGCCTCCCCAAGCATGATCAGCCCGGCACCGAGGACGGCGAACCCGAGGACCGAGTCACTGATCCGGACGATCGAGATGTGCCGCGTGCTCACGAGGAACTGCGCGCTCGCAGGCTTCAGGAGCATGAAGTCGAGCGTCCCGAGCCGCACGTACTCCATCAGCTTCTCGAAGGACGGCGCGAAAATGAGGTTTACCCCGCCCTGCACGAGGTAGTACACGCCGGTGAGCGTGATCATCTGCGGCAGGGTCCAGCCGTTGAGCGTCTTCGCCTGGGTGAACAGGACGAGGACCGCCCCAAGGCTCGTCCCGACCACGAGGAGCATTTCGATGAGACCGAGCAGGAAGTTCAGGCGGTAGGCGAGCTCGTTCTTGACCTCGGCGCCGACGAACGCACGGAAGATCCGGCCGTAGCGGATCACGCACCCACCGCCGAGTACGCGCGCACGCCGCGGCGCCACACGACTCGGAAGACGGCATAGCAGACGATCAGCCACACCGTCTGACCGGCCAGGATGAAGGCGGCCCGTTCCGGTGTGACGCTGCCCTGAAGGATCTCGGCCGGCGCGCCCTGCATGTACCAGAAGGGCAGGCCGTAGGCCATCGCCTGCAGCCAGCCGGGCATGAGCGCGATCGGGGCGATCTGTCCTGCGAACACGAACGAGGCGCGCTGCCACAGCGTGTTCGCCGTTCGCATCCGCGTCGCCCAGAACGCGAGCGACGCGATGATGTACCCGAACACGAAGAAGAGCGCGCCGGCGAGGATCACGCTCGGCACGAAGACGACGATGTGCCACGGCTCCGTCTTGAACTGCGCATCGAACGCGAGCGAGATGACGACCAGGATCACCGCAAGCACCGGAAGCGTGGTGAGCTTGTAGACGATGTTGTCGACGACCGAGTAGTGGAGCGGGTGCAGTGGCCGGAGCAGCTTGGCCGACAGTCGGCCCTGATTCACCTCCCACTCGAATTCCTGGGAGTTCCAGGCCATCACCATCTGGCTCACCCACGCGAGGCACACGTAGTACGCCGCGAAGCCGCCGACGGTGTAGCCGGACACGCTCCCGCCCTGCGCTGTCGCGATCGCGACCCAGGCGGCGAGGAAGATGACCGGCCGGATGATCGCGAACAGCATCCAGAGGAGCGACTGGATCCGGTACTGCGACATCTGCTGGAACCCGGCCAGCAACAGCGCCTTGTAGATCGCGACGAGGCTCATCGCGCGGCCACCGGTTCGGAGATCGCGCCGACGTTCTCGCCGGAGAAGACGCGGTCGATGACGTCCTCGATCGGCGGGTCCTCGAGCGACAGGTCCGCGAGCCCTTCGCCGAGATCGGCCACGAGCCGAGCGGTACGCGCGGGGGCGTCCGCGCGCGGCACGCGCAGCTTGACCCGGCCGGCGTCGTCCGTCGACATCACCTCGCCGTAACGCGAGAGGTCCGCACCCCTGGCGCCGTCGCGCAGCGTGGCCCCGACGACCTTGTAGGGGGCCATCCGCTCGGCGAGATCCGCGAGTGCCCCGTCGTAGAGGAGCTTGCCGTGGTGGATGACGATCACGCGCCTGCAGAGCGCGACGATGTCGTCCATGTAATGGCTTGTTAGCAGGATCGTCGCGCCACTCCGCCGGTTCAGCTCGGCGACGAACGTTCGGATGCGCGCCTGCATCGAGACGTCCAGGCCGAGGGTCGGCTCGTCGAGGAACACGACCTCGGGTCCGTGCAGCAATCCCGCGGCGAACTCGACCTTCATGCGCTCGCCGAGCGACAGCTGCCGGACCGGCTTGTGGATCAGCGGCTGGAGCTCGAGGAGCTCGATGAGCTCGTCCAAGCGCTTGACGTAGTCGCCGTCGCTGATGCCGTAGATCTGCTTCAGCACGAGGAACGAGTCCGCCGCGGGGATGTCCCACACCAGCTGCGTCCGGTTCCCCATCAGGAGGGCGATCCGCCGGAGGAACGCGTAGTCACGCTCCCACGGCGTGTACTCGAGGACCCGCGCGTCGCCGCCGGTCGGGTAGAGGAGCCCAGACAGCACCTTCAGGGTGGTCGTCTTCCCCGCCCCGTTCGGCCCGAGGAACCCGACGACCTCGCCACGATCGATCGAAAAGTCGATGCCGCCGACGGCCGGCACTTCCTTGAATTTCCGATTGAACAGCGAGCGCACGGTCGCGCCGACGCCGGTCTGGCGCTCGTGCACCTTGTAGGTCTTCTGGAGCCCGCGCACGTCCACGACAGCGTCGCTCATCGGGCCGCGAGCCTAGACCAACACGCTCGCGGCGCGAGCGTCAACTCGGCGACGTTCGGGCTAGCCGCCGATGGCGCGGCGGACATCCGAGATGCTCACGACGACGAGGAGTCCGATCAGCAGGAGGAAGCCGACCGCGTGGATCGCCGCTTCGACCTGTGGGGAGAGCCGGCGGCGGAAGATGCCGCCGATCAGGACGAAGAGCAGCCGACCGCCGTCGAGACCGGGGAACGGGATGATGTTGATGACGCCGAGGTTCACTGAGAGGATGCCGATCAGTTTGAGGACCGCGGGAAGACCGTATTGCGCGACCTGGCCCGTGACGCGGAAGATCTCGATCGGGCCACCGACGACCGGAGGCGTGGATGGGGACGCCCGCTGCGCGACGAGCTGCGCGGGCAGGGTCGCGATCTGGCCCACGACCTCACCGATCAGGTTTGCGGACTGGCTCGCGGCCTGCGGCAACGGGACCGAGATCGGCTGCTGATCATCGAGCTTCATGCCGATCGGCCCCTCACCCGATGGCGGCGATGCCCGGGGCGTCACGGTCACCGGCGGCAACGCGGTGCCGCCACGCTCGAGCAGGAGGGTGACATCGCGACCGCGTTCGGCCGCGCGCGTCGAGATCGCCACGACCTGGCTCGGGACCTTGATCGGGGTGCTGTCGGCCGTGCGGATGATGTCCCCGGGCTTGATCCCCGCGCCTTCCGCAGGCGATCCGGGAGAGACCTCGGCGACGCGCACCTCGCCGCTCGGTCCGGTCGCGCCGACCTCGAACGAGACGGTGAGCACGGCGAACGCGAGGACGAAGTTCATGACCACGCCGGCAACGAGCACCAGCGCCTGCGCCCACCACGGCTTCGACGTGAACGAGCGCGGGTCACCAGTGCCCTGCTGGCGGATCGCGAAGTCATCCTGCCCGAGGATGCGCACGAAGCCACCGAAGGGGATCCAGTTGATCGTGTACTCGGTCTCGCCGCGGCGAATGCCCGCGAGACGCGGCGGGAAGCCGAACGCGAACTCCAGGACCTTCATCCCGAGGAGCCGGGCCGCGGCGAAGTGCCCGAACTCGTGCACCGCCACGATGAGCGTGAACATGACGATGAAGACGATCGTCGTGCGCACGTCCGAGAACACCGAGAGCATCGTCGTCAGTCCGACACGCCGGCGGGCTGAAGCTCGCGCTTCACGCGCTCGTCGATCCGCACGATGTCATCGAGCGTGGGCGCGTTGCCCGCGCCGAGCTCCGCACCGCGCCGCAGCAGTCCGGCGATCTCGGTGTACTTGATCTCCCCGGCGAGGAACCGCGCGACCGCGATCTCGTCCGCCGCGGACACGCCGACCATCGCGCCCTGATCCCCGCTGCGCGCAGCGGCGAGGACGTGGGCGAAGCAGGGGTAGCGCTCGACATCGACCTCGCCGAAGTGCAGCTCGCGCTTCCGTGTCCACTCGAAACGCGGCGCCGGCGACGGCCGGTGCTCCCATAGCAACGCGTACTGGATCGGCAGGCGCATGTCCGGCTCAGCGAGCTGCGCGACGATGCTGCCGTCGACGAGCTCGACCATCGCGTGCACGACGCTCTCCGGATGCAGCACCACCTCGATCCGATCGTACGGGAGGCCATACAGCCAATGCGTCTCGACGACCTCGTAGCCCTTGTTCGCGAGGGTCGCGGAGTCCACCGTCACTTTCGGGCCCATGCGCCACGTCGGGTGACGAAGCGCCTCGTCGGCGGTGATCGAGGCGAACGTCGCCAGCGACCGCGCGCGGAACGGGCCGCCCGACGCCGTGACCGCGACACGCCGTACGTTCGCCGGGTCGACGCCCTGCAGGCACTGCCAGAGCGCGCAGTGCTCGCTATCGACCGGACGGAGCCGCTTCCCCACTCCGCCGCTCGCGGCACGGACGAGGTGGCCGCCGACGACGAGGACCTCCTTGTTCGCGAGCGCGACGTCTTTGCCCGCGGCGAGCGCGGCGAGCGTCGGCCGCAGTCCGGCGATGCCGGGCGTGGCGACCAGCACGAGGTCGACGTCCTCGGCGGTCGCGAGCGCCACCAGATCGTCGTCGCCGCTCGCGACGCGGGTCACGTTCAGCTTCGCCGCAAGGCCGCTGAGCGCGTCGAGGCGCGAGCGCGCGGCGAGGGCCGTGACGACGAGCCGGTCGGGATGCGCGGCGATGACTTCGAGGGCCTGCTGGCCGATCGACCCGGTCGCACCGAGGATCGCGACGCGCGTCGGGCCGTTCACCTGACCATCATCCCAGATGCGATGCGAGCGTCTGGCCGGCCGCGAGGATCGCGACCGCGACCAGCGAATCGATGCGATCGAGCATGCCCCCATGACCGGGGAAGATCCGTCCCGAATCCTTCACGCCCGCGCGACGCTTCACCCAGCTTTCGAGCAGGTCGCCGGCGAACGCAGCCGGTCCGATGGTGACCGCGGCGACGGCGGCGTCCAGGCGTCCGAGTCCGAACAGCGCCGAGATGCCGAGCACCGCGAGCGCCGCGGCGGCGAAGCCACCCAGCGTCCCCTCCCAGGTCTTGCCGGGGCTGATGCGCGGAGCGATCTTCCGCCGGCCGGCGACCGACCCGATCGCATAGGCGCCGACATCTGCGGCCCAGGTCGCGCCGATCGCGAGGAGGAGCCAGACCGGCAGCCCGGTGGCCGCGCCGTGCGCAGCACGCGTGTCGCCGAGAGCGTCCAGGAACAGCAGCGCCGCGAGGCCCACGAGCACGACGGCGAGCTCGATGACCGCGGCTTGGCCCGCCCGACGAAGCGCCCACAGCTCCCCGAGCGCGATGCCGCCGGCGAGCCCGACGAGCACGGTGAACACGATCGGCGGCGCGATCGCGGCCGCGAGGACGACGGCGGCGTAGCCGAGCCCGGTGACCGCGCGGCGCGCAAGTTCGTTCAGCGGCCGTACCGCCGCTCGCGGCGGGCGTACGAGGCGAGCGCCGCATCGAGGTGCTCGATCGCGAAATCCGGCCAGAGCACGTCGGTGGCCCACATCTCCGCGTACGCGACCTCCCATAGGAGGAAGTTGGAGACGCGCAGCTCGCCGCCGGTGCGGATGAGGAGGTCGGGGTCCGGATGCTCGGGCGCGTACAGGCGGCCGCCGATGGCCCGCTCGTCGATCTGATCGGCCGGCACGCCCTCCGCGACGAGGCGCTTCACCGCGTCGACGATCTCGGCGCGGCCGCCGTAGTTGAAGGCGATTGTCATCGTGCCGTTCTGGCCCGCATCGGTCGCTCGCGCGGACTCATCGATGGCGCGGCGCACGCGGTCGGGCAATTCGTGCAACCGGCCGATGATGCGCAGCCTGACGCCGTCTTTCACCAGGGTCGGGGTCTCGCGGCGGATCGTCTCCTCCAGCAGCTTCATGAGCCCGCCGACCTCGTCCGGATCGCGCTTCCAGTTCTCCGTCGAGAAGCTGTAGAGGGTGACGTACTCGACCCCCCGATCGCGTGCGGCCCGCACGGTGCGGCGGATGGTCTCGACGCCCTGGCGATGCCCCGCGATCACGGGCAAGCGGCGGCCTCGGGCCCAGCGCCGGTTGCCATCCATCACGATCGCGATGTGGCGCGGTACGGCGGCGGCCACGCTAGACGGCCAGGATCTCCTTCTCTTTGGCGTGGCCGACCTCGTCGGCGGCCTGGATGTAGACGTCGGTGAGCTTCTGGAGATGCGTCTCGAGCCGCTTCTCGTCGTCCGCGGAGATCCCGGCACCCTTGGACTTCGTCCGCAGCTCGTCCTGCGCGTGGCGGCGAAGGGTGCGGATCTCGACGCGACCGTCCTCCACCTTCTTGTGGAGCTGCTTCACGAGCTCCTTGCGTCGCTCTTCCGTGAGTGCGGGGATCGACAGGCGGATGAGCGATCCGTCGTTGCTCGGGTTCAGCCCGAGGTTGCTCCCGATGATCGCCTTCTCGATCGCCTTGATGAGGCTCTTGTCCCACGCCTGGATGACGATCAACCTCGGTTCGGGCGCGCTGATCGCCGCAAGCGAGATCAGCGGCGTCGGCGTGCCGTAGGCGTCGACCTCGAGGGACTCCACGAGCGCGGGGCTCGCCCGGCCCGTCCGCACGGACTGCGCCTCGTGGCGAAGGGCTTCGATGGCCTTCTTCATCCGGGCTTCGGTCTGGGAGATGACCTCCTCGAGCGCCATCGGCTATCCCGCGTGGACGAAGGTGCCGACGCGCTCGCCGAGCACGGCGCGCACCAGCGCGTCCTTCTCGCTCACGTCGAACACGATCGTCGGCATCTTGCGATCCTCCGCGAGCGCGGCCGCGGTGGCATCCATGACGCCAAGTCGCTTCTCCAAAAGGTCCCGGTAGCCGACTTCGTCGTACTTCCGTGCGGTCTTGTCGGTTCGCGGATCACCCGAATACACGCCATCGACCTTGTTCTTGCCCATGAGGATCACCTCGGCATCGATCTCCGCCGCGCGCAGGGCTGCGGCGGTGTCACTGGTGAAGAACGGATTGCCGGTGCCGGCGGCGAAGATCACGACGCGGCCCTTCTCGAGATGGCTGATCGCCTTGAGCCGGATGTACGGCTCGGCGACCTCGTTGATGGTGAGGGCCGTCTGCACGCGCGCCTCGAGCCCGGCGGCCTCGAGCTGCGAGCGCAGCGCGAGCGCGTTGATGACCATCGCGAGCATGCCCATGTAGTCCGCGGTCGCGCGATCGATCCCGTGCTCGGCCGCGTCGGCGCCGCGAAGCCAGTTGCCGCCACCGAGCACGACCGCGAGCTGGACCCCGAGCCTCTGGACCTTGCGGATCTCCTCGGCGAGATACGCGGTGTATTGCGGCGAGATGCCGAACTGGCGGTCCCCGAGGAGCGCCTCACCCGAGAGCTTCAGGAGGACGCGGTGGTACTTCGGGGTCGCCGTCACGCCGCCTCGCCGAGCTGGAAGCGCGCGATCCGGCGGATCTTGATGTTCTCGCCGGTCGTCGCCGCGAGCTGGGTCACGAGGTCACCGATGGTCTTGGACTGGTCCTTGATGTACGGCTGGTGCATGAGCACGGCGGCCGCTTTCGCGGTCTTCTCGTCGCCATGCTCCTCGAGGAGCTCCCTGATCTCGTCGTCCTTCAGCAGCTCCCAGCTCACGTGCTTTGGCGACATCGCCGCGACCTGCATCGCGATCGCCTTGGCGAGCTCCCGGAACTCCGGGTTGCGAGCGACGAAGTCCGTCTCGCTCGACAGCTCGACGAGCGCGCCGATGCGGCCACCGCCGTGGATGTACGCCTCGACGATGCCCTCCTTCGCCTCGCGGTCGCCACGCTTGGTGGCGGACGCGAGACCTTTCTCCTTGAGGATCGACTTGGCCTTCTCGAAGTCGCCCTTTGCGGCCTCGAGAGCCTTCTTGCTGTCCATCACGCCGGCGCCGGTCTCGGTGCGAAGGCGCTGGACGTCGCGTGCGGTTGCCATGACCTACTTCTCCTCCGTGGTCCCTGATGCGTCCGCCGCCGGGGCGGCGAGCGCTTCGTCACTGGCGGGCGCGGCCTCGCCGGTCTCGGCGGCCGGCTCTTCTTCGTACCCGCCGATCGGGTATTCGTCCTCTTCAGGCTCGTACACGCGCGGTGTGCGCTTCGCACGAGGCATGCCGACCTCCGCGTAGCCGGCCGGTGTGGCCGCCGGGGCGTAGCCCATGTCCTCCGGGCTCGCTTCCTTGGACGATGCGTCGAGCTGGGTGCGGCCCTCGATGACCGCGTCGGCCATCTTCTGGCAGATGAGCTTGACCGCCCGGATCGCGTCGTCGTTCGCCGGGATGATGACGTCGATGAGGTCGGGGTCGCAGTTGGTGTCGACCATGGCGACGATCGGGATCTCCAGGCGGCGAGCTTCTTCGACGGCGATGTGCTCGCGGTGCGGGTCGACGACGAAGAGCGCGCTCGGCGGGCGCTTGAGCTCGCGCACGCCTTGGAAGTAGCGGTCGAGATGCTGGAGCTCGTCCTCGAGCCGCTGGGCGTCCTTCTTGGGGAGCGTCAGGAAGTCTCCGCGCTCCTTGCGCTCGATGAGCTCGTTCAAACGCTGGATCCGCTTCTGGATCGTGACGAAGTTCGTTAGGAACCCGCCGAGCCAGCGCTGGTTGACGTAGTGCATGTTCGCCCGCTTCGCCTCTTCGGCGATGGACTCCTGGGCCTGCTTCTTCGTCCCGACGAACAGGATCTGCCCGCCATCGGAGGCGACGTCGCGGACGAAGGCGTACGCCTCCTCGACCCGCACGAGCGTCTGCTGGAGGTCGATGATGTGGATCCCGTTGCGCTCCATGAAAATGAACCGCTTCATCTTCGGGTTCCACCGCCGAGCTTGATGTCCGAAGTGGACACCCGACTCCAAGAGCTGCTTCATCGTGACGACGGCCAACGCGTTCTCCCTTGATGCCTCCGCCACACGGCCGACGGCGCACCCGGGCGGGGCGACGCAGGGATCTCGTGAAGCGTGCGAAGTATCGGATCCGAGGTGACCCGACCCACGAGCGAGTGTAACAAAGTCGGACATCGCTGGCATGCATGCTGCGGCGGATCCAGATCGTGAAGCGCTGGGAGATCACCGACGACGAGGCGACGGGCGACCGACCGACGGAGGCGCCCCGGCTGAGCGCGCTCGACGTGCGCGGCGAGCACCGCGTGCTCTCGAGCTTCACGCCGCGCGATCTCGCGGAGCTGCGCCTCGTCCCAGAGGGCTCCCCGCTCGTCCGCTACGGGTGGTATCTCGATCTCCACGATCCCGGGCGAGCGGAGTTCGCGGCCGAAGGCGGCGAGCGGGTGAAGCCCGGCCAACGGCTCATCGCTCGCGACGGCACCGACCCCGAGCTCTGGGACGCCCTGCGGCGGGCCTGCGGCCATGTGGTCGGACGCAGCGGATAGACGAGTCCTCTCCCAGGCGAGACGGGCCTTGCTCAGCCGAGCCCGGGCTCAGGGATCGACAAGAGCCCGGGCGACGTGCCCGGGCTCTTTCCGTACGGCGAAGGTCTAGGTGAGGTTGTTGCCGATGTTGCTGAAAATGTTCTGCAGCTGGCCGCGAAGGAAGATCATGGCGACGATGACGGCGATGGCGATAACGGCAATGATGAGGGCATACTCGACTAGACCCTGGCCTTCGTCGTCACGGAAGAATGTGAGCATATCTGGGCCTCCTTTCTTCCCGTGATCGGCAGGTAGGGACCCGCCACCAGGGTTCAGTCTAAGAAGCGCCCAGGCCGAAACAACCCCCCGCTGGGGCCAGGACCTGCCCGCACCGAACACCGACCGGATATCGCCCACCCCTTGGGCTACCGGAAGTCGGGTTGACCACGCGATTCGACCTCGGTCCCAAGCTCCTCCAGCGGACTCGCAGGCCGTGGGGCCGAAGTGCTGACACGTCGCCGACCGTCCGGGCGATCGCCTCGCGGAGCTCGGCGATGGTGCAGCAAAGGAACAGCCGCTCGCGGGTCTCGCGTGGCGGCGTGTCGAGCCAGGTCCGGACGCGCGTCGCGGAGATGGGCTCGATCACGGGCATCATCCGCGCGCGCAGTGCTCGGCGACGATGACGCCGATCCCGTCGCTCGGGATGCGCTGGACTCGCACGGCCGGCAACGACGCGAGGAACGTCGGGCCGTAATCCTGAAGGATCACGCGGCGGTCGAGGAGCACGACCGCCCCGCGATCCGTCTTCGAGCGGATCAGCCGGCCGTAGCCCTGCCGGAGCCGGAGGGCGGCCAACGGCAGCTGGTACTCGCGGAACGGGTCGTCGTAGCGCTCCGAACGGCCCTGGACGAGTGGGTCGTCGGGCACCGGGAACGGAAGCTTCGCGATGATCACGCAGCGCAGCTGATCGCCCGGCAGGTCGACGCCCTCCCAGAACGACTGCGTGCCGAGGAGCACCGCGCCGCCGGCCGCGAAGCGCTCGAGGATCGCCCGCCTCGATCCGTCGACGCCCTGCGTCAACACCGCGATGCCGACGTCCTCGAGGTCCGCGAGCCGAGCTCCGACCTCGCGCATGGCCGCGTGCGAGGTGAAGAGCACGAGGGTGCGACCGTTCAAGGCCCGTGCGACGTCGCTGACGATCGCCGCGGCTTCCTCGGCGAAGTGCTCGTCGTGCGGGAGCGCGATGTCCGAAGGCACGATGAGCACCGCCTGTTTCGCGTGGTCGAACGGCGAACCGACGCGGAGCGAACCCGCGATGTCGCTCACTCCCAGGCGATCCATCGTGAACGTCATCGTGCCGGCGACGCCGAGGGTCGCGGACGTCATCACGACGGAGCGATGCCGATCGACGAGCGTACGACGGAGCGCTCCGCCGACGTGGGCGGGCGCGACGTACAGACCGACGCCGTCAGCGCTCCGCTCGAGCCATGCGATCTCGCCGGGCTTCGGCTGGTGGATCCCGTGCTCGATCGCCCCGTGTTCGGCGATGAGCTCCTTCATCGCGCTCTCGTGCTCGACGAGCTCGTCCTCGTCGCCGCCCCGCGCCACGAGGCGATCTCCCGCCACGCGGATCCCGGCAAGCGCGTCGGCCATCCGTTCCGCCGCGAGCTCGATCGGCAGCCAGCGATCGTCGCTCGCGCGGAGTCCGCCGGTGATCCGCAGCCGATCCGGAGGGCCCTCGGGAAGGAGAGAGGCGAGCGCGGTGAAGGTCTCATCGGAGGTGACGTTCGCGCGCGCGATCTCTTCGCGGATGGCCTGTGCGGCCTCGGCTAGCGCAGGGTCGTCCGACCTCAACGCGCTCATCACCAGTGGCGAATGCGCGATGCGGTCGAGGTCCCGCCGGGTGCGCCAGGTCTCGAGCTTGAATCCGAACGCGTCGGACGCGACGTCCTCGAGGCGGTGGGCTTCGTCGACGACGACGTGTTCGGCGTCGGGTAGGAGGGTGCCGCCGCTCCGCGCGTCGTGCATCAGGAGCGCGTGATTGGCGACGACGACGCCGGCCTCGGCCGCCGCGCTCCGCGCGCGCTCGAGGTAGCAGCCGCTACGCGTCGCGGCACAGCGACGGCTCGTGCAGGTCTCGTCGTCCGCGGAGACGCGTGACCAGAGCGCGGCTTCGCCGCCGAGCAGATTCAGCTCGGCCCGGTCGCCGCTCGTCGTCGTCGTCCGCCAGATGAGCGTCTTGAGCGCGAGCCGCGCCTCCTCGCGCGTGGTCACCTGGGTCCGGAACAGCTGCCAGCGCCGCGGGCAGAGGTAATTCGAGCGACCCTTCAGTACCGCGACGGCCACGTCCGTGCCGAGCGCCGCCTGCAGATCGGGGAGGTCCTTGCGCACGAGCTGGTCCTGGAGCGGGAGGGTGTGGGTGCTCACCACGACCCGCTCCCCGGCGAGCGCGCGCCCCAGCGCGGGGATCAGGTAGGCGATCGACTTCCCCACTCCCGTGCCGGCTTCCGCCACGAGCACGCCACCGGTGGCCATCGTTCGCTCGATCTCGATCGCGAGCTGCCGCTGCTCGGGGCGGTCCTCGAAGCCATCGATGGACCGCGCAAGCGGACCCTGCAGACCGAGCGCACTTGCAACGTCCGTTGACTGGGGCTCGGCCGAGGCGGGCGAAGCCCGGCCCGGCCGCACGCGCAGGTCCGTCCCGCTCGCGGGGAACATCACGCCGTCCCACGCGTGCTTGACCGACTCGCCCAGGGCGTCGTCGAAGAACCGCTCGGCGGCGGGACCGAGGACCGCCGCGTACGACCGGGCCTCTTCGAGCAGCGACGCGGGAAGCGCCCGAGCGCGAGAGGCGAGCGTCGCGAGCACCGCGGCGCAGGTCAGCGCGTCATCAAGGGCCCGGTGAGCGGAGAGGGGCACGATGCCCTCGTCAGCCGCGAGGCGCTGGAGCGCATAGGACGGCGCCTCGGGCAGGAGCATCGACGCGAGGTCGGCGGTGTCGAGCTGCTGGGCGCCGGGGGCGAAGCCGTTGCGCTCGAGAAAGGCCACATCGAAGCCGACGTTGTGCCCGACGAAGATGGCGTCGCCGGCGAAGGCCGCGAATCGGGCCACCGCGTCGGCCACGGGCGGCGCCCCGACGAGGTCCAGATCACGGATGCCGGTCAGGCGTCTGATCACGGACCCGATGTCCCGGCCAGGATCGACGAACGTGCTGAAACGCTCGCCGGGCTCGGCGCCGTCCGCGGTGAGGCGCACGCGTACCGCGCCGATCTCGATGATCCGATCCGTCTCCGGATCGAACCCTGTCGTCTCCAGGTCGACCGCGATGAGGTCCTGCAACTGGTCGCCGATCTAGGCCGCCACGCGGCGGCACCCGTCTAGGGGTATATGCCTCGCGTGAGGGTCGCCTCGGCCACGCGCGCGACCGCGACCATGTACGCGGCCGTCCGCATGTGCACCTTGTGCTTCAGCGACATCTGCAGGACGTCGTTGAAGGACTTGACCATGACCTCCTTGAGCCGCGCGTTGATGGTCGCCTCGCGCCAGAACAGGTTCTGCAGGTCCTGGACCCACTCGAAGTACGAGACCGTGACGCCGCCGGCGTTGCACAGGATGTCGGGGATCATGAAGACGCCCTTGTCGTGGAGGATCCGGTCGGCCTCGGGGCTCGTCGGCCCGTTCGCGGCTTCGGCAATGAGCTTCGCCTTGATGTTCGGGGCGTTGTGTTCGCCGATCTGGTTCTCGATCGCGGCGGGGATCAGGATGTCGCAATCGAGCTCGAGGAGCTCGCTGTTGCTGACCTTCTCGCCGCCAGGGAACCCGACGACGCTCCCGGTCTCGCGCTTGAACGCGTCGACCTTGTTCGGGTCCAGGCCCTTGGGGTTGTGGATGCCGCCCTGCGTATCGGAGAGCCCGACGACGATGGCTCCGAGCTCGGCCATGAGCTTCGCCGAGAATGAGCCGGCATTGCCGAAGCCCTGCACGACGACGCGCGCGCCCTCGAGGTCCATGCCGAGGTGCTTCGAGGCCTCGATGATCGTGTACACGGCGCCGCGCGCGGTGGCCTCGTTCCGTCCTTCGCTCCCACCGATCGACAGCGGCTTGCCGGTCACGACCGCAGGCACGGTGTGGCCGGCGTGCATCGAATACGTGTCCATGATCCAGGCCATCGT
>Ga0070708_100002142_pt1 | contig 15248 bp, 13 predicted proteins | sample KBSK5503metaG_FD_65469 | JGI IMG/M metagenome (GOLD analysis project Ga0070708, IMG submission 65469) | Corn, switchgrass and miscanthus rhizosphere microbial communities from Kellogg Biological Station, Michigan, USA - KBS K5-50-3 metaG | ecosystem: Host-associated > Plants > Roots >... | reverse complement strand
ACCAGGCCAAGGGCCTCGAGTTCGGGACGGTCTTCGTGCCCGGCGTGGCCAGGGATCTGTTCCCCAATCTGACGGTTCAGCAGAACCCGGCCGAGCGCGGGAAGTCGTTGGACTTCGAGTTGCGTGGCGACGCGCGCATCCTCCCGGCTTACCGCGGCAATCTCAAGCAGTTCTGGATGGCCCTCCGCGACTACGAGGAGATGGAGGAACGACGGACCTGCTACGTCTCCTTGACCCGCGCCAAGCAGCGTCTGGTCGTGACCGGCGCGCACTGGTACGGGGAGGGGCAGCGACCGAAGGATCCGAGCGCGTTCTTCGAAGAGCTCTGCGAGTGGGCCGAAGGGAGCGGTATGGGCACCTTCGACCGGGGGGCTGGCGTCCCAGCAGAGAACCCACTGGTCGGCTACCGTGAACGGTTCGTCCGGGACTGGCCCGGGGATGCTCTTCGCGACGATCCCGACGCTTTGTTCCCCGGAGGATGGCGCCGGGCAGCTGCCCAGGCGGAGCGAGACCCCGGGGTCCTGAAGGATCTGGTGGACGGATTGCCCGAGGACGAGCGAACGCGTTTCCAGCGCGAGGCCGCCGAGCTCTCCACGGTGGCGTCGCACCTCGTGGAGCGGGAGTCGGCAAGCCCGTCTCCTCTCGTGCTGCCCGGATCCGTCTCGGTCAGCTCCGTGATCGAATACGCTCGGTGCCCGAAGCGCTTCTATTGGTCCACGGTCCGGCCCCTGCCGCAGTTCTCCGGCCCCGCGGCCCGTATGGGAACGCAGATCCATGCATGGATCGAGCGGAAGAGCAGCGGGCAGGCCTCGCTACTCGAGCTGGAGGAAGAGCCGGACCTGACGGCCGAAGAGCTGGCCGGTGAACCCGGAAAGATCGAGCGTCTCCAGAAGGTGTTCCAGGAGAGCCGATTCGCCCAGGCCCCTCCGCTGTTCGCGGAGCGCCCCTTCCTCCTCTATGTGGAGGGGTTCGTGGTGGGTGGCCGGATCGACGCCATCTTCGGTGCTGCGGAGGGGCCGTGGGAGGTCGTGGACTACAAGACCGGCAAGCATCCGCCGGAGGACGACCCGTTGGCGTGGCTCCAGCTCGACCTGTACGCGCTGGCGTGCATGGAGATCTGGTCCAAGCGGCCCGAGGACCTAACGCTCACGTACTTCTACCTGGCCTCGGGTGACGCCGTGTCGCGACCAGCCGGGGATCCGGCGCAGACCCGGGCCCGAGTGGTGGAGGCCCTGCGCGGGATCGCCGCGCGCGAGTTCGCGCCCCAACCGAGCGAACAGTGCCGATGGTGCGATTTCCTTTCCTTCTGCGACGCCGGCCAGGCGTACGTGTCGGGCGACTGACCCTGGTTGCCTACGTGGCCGGCTTGATGTTCTGGTTCACGTGGAAGACGTTGTCTGGGTCGTACTTCGCCTTGACCTTCGCCAGCCGGTCGTAGTTGTCCCCGTACGTGGCCCGGACCCGTTCCTGGCCCTCCTCCATCATGAAATTCTGGTAGGCGCCTCCCATCGAGTGCGGGCGGAGGGCCTCCTCATACCGGGTGGACCAGTCCTTGATCTTCTCGGCGTTCGCGGGGTCAGGATCGACCCCAGCGAACACTCCCGACCACACGGCCTTGCGGTAACTCCACGCGGTCTCGTCCTTGTCTATCCGGTGGGGAGCGCCGTCGACCGGATAGAGGTGCATCGTCGAGTGCATCGTCGGGACGCGCGACCCGTATTCGAGGTGAGCATCGATGGCCTCGTCCGGGATCCGATCGAAGAAGTCACCCCTCCAGTACCACTGCAAGCCTGGTGGATACAGCCCGTCGAACATGCTCTGGAGCGCCGGATACGGCATGGGTGCAACGAATTCGAACGCAACCTTGCCGGCCTTCCGTACCGGAGCGAACGCCTCCTCGTGTTTGTCCGGATCACCGGTGTAGCACCACACCACCCCACACATGTTTTTCAAGTGGATCTCTGGGGGGAAGGGGGGCGCCGGGGGGACGATCAGGAAAGCGAAGAATCCATACAGATCCTCCGGCGCTGACGGGAGGAACTCCCGGTACCAACGGAGGACCTCGCCTGCCTGGTCTATTGGCCAGAGGGTGATCCCGAGGACCACGGTCCCGGCAGGATGAAGCCGGTAGGTGAACGACGTGACGACGCCGAAGTTCCCGCCTCCGCCGCGGAGCGCCCAAAACAGATCCTCGTTCTCCTTGTCATTGGCCTTCACGAGGCTGCCGTCCGCCAGGAGCACGTCGGCCCCGAGAAGGTTGTCGATGGTGAGGCCATATTTGCGGGTGAGGTAACCGTGCCCCCCACCAAGCGTGAGCCCCCCGACGCCAGTGGTCGAGACGATCCCGGCAGGCGTGCCCAGACCGAACGCGTGTGCGGCGTGATCCAGGTCGCCCAGGACGCTGCCCCCACCCACGTGCGCGGTGCGGACGTCGGGATCCACCCGGACCCACCGGATCGGCGAGAGGTCGATCACCAGACCGCCTTCGACCGAACCGAAGCCGGCGCCGTTGTGGCTGCCGCCCCGGACGGCTACGTCCAGTCCATGGTCCCGGCCGAACTTGAGCGAGGTGATGACGTCTCCGGCGTCCGCGCACTTGGCGATCAGCGCGGGCCGCTTGTCGATCATGGCGTTGTAGACCTTGCGGGCCTCGTCGTAGCCGGGGTCGCCCTCCGCGATGACGCCCCCTCGCACGGCTCCGCGGAACTCTTCGAGGGCTGTCGAATCGACGCTCGGACCACGACGCGTGTCGGTTGCTTTCGCCATCGTTCCTCTCCTTTCGCTGGAGCGCCGACTCTATTTCGCGCTCACCCGCAGTGTCTAGGAGACGCCCTGGCGATGCCGGTGAGCTCGATCACCTGCGGAAGGTGATGTCCGGTACAGCCGTTCGGCCCTCAGGCTCCTGTGGTGGCCACCACGCGGCGGCCGTCCTGATAGACGGCTTCGATCCGCTCGGGAAGCGTCTTCAGGTCGAACGGGTCGCCCTCGACAACGACGATGTCGGCCCGCTTGCCCGGCTCGATCGAGCCGAGCTCGTCCTGGAGACCCATGAGCTCGGCGGCGGCCAAGGAAGTGGCCGAGATGGCCTGGGCCGCAGTCATTCCTCCTTCGGTCATGAGGACGAGCTCCCGCAGGTTCTCGCCGTGCGGGGTGACACCGCTGTCGGTTCCCATGGCCACCTTCACGCCGGCCGCGACGGCCTTGCGGAAGGATTCCCGGTGGATCTCCACGACCCCTCGGGCCTTGCGCAGGCTCTCCTCGGGGATCTGGGCGCCGGCCTCGGCGGCAGCGATCACTCCTTGCGGCGCCACCAGGGTCGGGACCAGGTACGTGCCCTTGTCCAGCATCAGCGAGATGGCTTCGTCGTCAAGGTACACTCCGTGCTCGATCGAACGGATGCCCGCTCGAATGGCGTTCTTGATCCCCTCGGCGCCCTGGGCGTGGGCCATGACCCATCGCCCGGCGGCGCTGGCTTCGGTCACCAGCGCCTCCAGCTCGTCCAGCCGGAAGTGAGCGTGGCGCGGGTCATCGCGCGGCGACAACACCCCTCCGCTGGTGGCAACCTTGATCACGTCGGCTCCGTCGCGAATCAGCTCGCGGACCTTTCGCCGCATGGCCTCCGGCCCATCGACGATGGTCTCGGGCGATCCGGGGTAGGGCGGGCCCAGCCACCGGACGTGCTCGCCGAACGGCATCCACTCGTCGCCGTGACCTCCGGTCTGCGACAACATCCGGATCGAGATCTGCAGGCGCGGTCCGGGGATCAACCCGTCGGCCACCGCCCTCTTCACGCCGAGGTCGGCGCCGCCCGCGTCTCGGACCGTGGTGATCCCGATGCGAAGCGTCGCTTCGAGGTTCTTGGCCCCCTCGTAGAACCGGTAGGAGAACGGGGTCTGGATGCCGCGCATGACATCGATGTGGCTGAACATCACGTGCGTGTGGCAGTCGAACAGTCCGGGAAGGAGGACCCTGCCGTCGAGCTCGACCGACTCGTCGCCGTCCAGGCCGGTTCCCACCTCGCCAATCCGGCCGTCCGCCACCACGACATCGGCGCGTGACAGGGCGCCGGAGCGCGCGTCGAAGACCTGGGCGCCGCAGAGCAGGGTCCTCATGGCCGTTCTCCTTCCTGGTCGGGACGCGGCGGATGCGAGGCCGGTCCGGGGATCCGATAGGTTGCGGGGGGCAGCTGCGGGCGCGGTCCGGCCGATGGGACTCGGCCCCGGCGCCCGCGGCGTCCGAACAGCCGGGCCAGGTCCTCGCGCTCGATGACGCCGACCAGCCGGCCGCCATCCAGGACGAGCACCATCTGGGCCGACCCGCCCTGCATCCGGTCGGCCACCTCGATCATGGGCTCTTCGGGCCGGGCCATCGCCACGGCGTCGGTCCCGACCATGGCGTCCCGCACGGGACGGTCCGGGGCGGCTTCCCTGGCCATCCGGAGCGAGATGAACCCGACCACGCGGCTGTCCTCCATCACGGGAAACGCTTCGCCCTCCCGTCCCGAAAGGAACCGCTCGATGGCGGTCCCGATCGGGAGGTCGGCCGGCACGGTGGGCGGGGGCGGGGACATGACCTGCCCGGCCGTGGTCGTCTCAAGCGCTCGACGGCGATCGGCTTGGCCCAGTGCGGCCGTCGACGACGAGAACAGCATCCATCCGATCAGGACGGGCCAGATCCCTCCGACGCCACCCGTGCCGGCCACGTCCGCGATCCCCGCGGCCGCGATCAAGAGGGCCACGGCCTGCCCGGATCGCGCGGCCAGCCGCGTGGCTCGCGACGGCTTCCCGGTGACCCGCCACAGGATGGCCATGAGGACGCGGCCGCCGTCGAGGGGGAGCCCAGGCAGCAGGTTGAACGCCCCCATGAAGAGGTTCAGCAGCGCGAGGTAGCCGAACATGGCCCGCAGCGCATGCATGCCGGCCCCACCCGTCAGCACGTGCAAGGCCAGGAACAGCCCGCCCAGGGCGCCTGTGACGGCCGGCCCCACTGCCGCGAACAGGAACTCGTCGGCGGGCCGTTCGGCTTCCCGGCTCCCGGTCGTGAAGCCCCCGAACATGAACAGCGTGATGCCGCGGACGGCGATGCCCCTGGCCCGGAAGGCCGCGGCGTGGCCGAGCTCGTGGGCCAGGACGGACATCAGGAACAGCGCCGTCGTGGCGAGGGCCAGCCCAAGCGCCGGGCCCGACCCGAGCGGTGGATACACCGAGTGGATGCGGAACGAGAAGAGCTGCAGGGTCGTGGTGTTCGAGAAGAAGATCCACAGGTTGTAGGTGATGAGGATCCCGAGAAGAGCTATGGAGGGCTCGGCGCGGACCTCGACCCCACCGATGCGCCCGATCCGCCACCCGCCGCGCACGCTTCCTCCTCAGGCCCTCAAGTCCACGCGCTCGGGGTGGGTGTAGACGTTGAAGCCGCTGTCCCGAACGAAGCCAAGCACGGTCATCCCCAGCTCGTCGGCGGCTTCGACCGCCAGGCTCGATGGGGCCGACACGGCGCACACGATGGGGATCCCGGCCATGGCAGCCTTCTGCACGATCTCGAAGCTCACCCGGCCGGACACCATCAGGCTTCTCTCCGACAACGGCAGGTCGCCTCGCAGGAATGCCCAGCCGACGAGCTTGTCCACCGCGTTGTGTCTCCCGACGTCCTCCCGTGCCTCCACGAGGGTGCCATCGGTCTCGAACAGCCCGGCCGCATGGAGACCGCCGGTCTCCTCGAAGATCCGCTGGGCCTCCCTGAGCGATCGGGGGAGGCCGGCGATCACGGATCGCGACACGATCGGGCCGGGAAGCACGCCGGCGCACTCCACCTTGACCTGGTCGAGCGAGGCCTTCCCACACACCCCGCAGCTCGAGGTGGCGTAGAAGTTCCGGAGCGAGCCCGGATCGAACTCCCGTGAGAGCCGCACGGTGACCACGTTGTACTGCTGTTCCTCGGACGGCAGCTCGCAGTAAGCCACGGACGCCACCTCGTCCCGAGCGTGGAGAAGGCCTTCGGTGAACAGGAACCCCGTCGCGAGCTCGAAGTCGTTGCCGGGGGTCCGCATGGTCACCGCGACGCTGGCCGGATCCTGGCCCGGCCCCCCGGCCCGGATCTCCATGGGCTCCTCCGTGGCCAGGCGATCCGCCCGGTCGACCAGCTCCCCAGCGCGCACGGCCTTCACGCGGGCGGCGGCGACGCTTCGTCGGAGGGGGACCGCCGGTTCCATCCAACCATTATTGCCGGAGAGCCCGAGCCTTCACCCGCCAGCGGGTCTCGACGCGCTGCGTTCGGCTCGACAGTCGACCGTTTCCTGGTCGGTCACGACGAAGTCCAGGGGTTCGTCCTCCCGCCCGTGCGGGACGGAAGGGACGATCTGCGCGTGGAAGGCGACTCCCACCCGGACGGCCCGGGCCTCCAGCCGCGCCAGGTAGCGGTCGTAGTGCCCTCCGCCGTAGCCAACGCGATAGCCGCGCCGGTCGAACGCGAGCCCGGGGGCCAGGACCACGTCCAACTCGCTCGGGTCGATCGCCACGCGTTCGGCCGGTTCCATCGGCCCATAGGCCATGGGCACGAGAGCGCTGCCGGGCCGCAGCTCGGCGGCTTCCATGTGGAGTCCCTCCACGAATGGCATGAGCACGCGCCGACCCTCGTCGTGAAGCCGCCGGATGATCCCATCGGTCGGCACTTCCGACCCGAACGAGGAGAACACCAACACCGTGTGGCCCGACCGCAGCGCCGGCACCTCGAACAACCGCGTCACCAACCGCTCGGTCGAAGCCGCTCGCTCCTCCGGTGGGATGGCCTCGCGCAGTTTCCGCATCCTCGCGCGTAGGGCGGCCTTTCGCCGAGCCAGGGAGTCCATGCGCGTGAACGCTAATCCGGCGCGGCGTGAGGTGGGATCAGCGCCTGTGCCGCGTCGAGCGCCTCGGCCAGGGCGTCCTCCCTGGAGAGTCCTTCTGCCGTTCTCCTCCCGACGTGGATGCCCACGACGAACGTGGACAGTGGAGCCAGCTTGCGCTCCACCCCGTGGGCCACGTCCCGGGCCAGCTTCAGGACGGCTCCAACCTCTCGCGCCTCCATCGATTCCTGTCCGAGCGCTGACGCGAAGTTATCGATCCACTCGTCCACGCGCGATCCTCCTCGTTCGACCAGCCACAGGGTAGTCCCAAGGTGCGCGAATCCGGTCAGCGATCGCTGCGCGAGAGATCGACGGCGGCCCCGATCCACTCGGCGACCTGCTTCCCTCGTCGTGCCATCCGACGGACGAACTTCGTCAGTTTGACCGCCCCCACGGCGATCAGGCCAAGAACGCGATCGAGCGTGCGCTAGGCTTGGCCGCCATGCCGGGGGGATCGATCCTGGGCCACCCCGTCCGCCGGGTGGAGGACCCAGACCTCATCACGGGAGCATCGCGATACGTCGACGACCTCCCCGCGGACGATGTCCTGCACGCCATGTTCGTCCGCTCTACCCTGGCCCACGCTCGAGTCACGGGTATCGACGCCGAACACGCTCGCGCCATGCCGGGTGTGGCCGGGGTCTTCACGGCGGCGGACATCGACCTTCCTCCCATCGGCTCGGGAGTGACCGCGGAAGCGTTCGCCCGCCCGATCCTCGCCTCGGATGTGGTGCGGTTCGTCGGCGAGCCCGTCGCCGTGGTCCTGGCCGAGACCCGAGAGCAGGCGGCCGACGCTGCCGAGGCGGTCCTCATCGATTACGAGCAGCTCCCGGTGGTGGTCGATCCCGAGCGCGCCATGGAGCCGGATGCGCCGTTGCTCTTTCCCGAGTACGGGAGCAACGTGTGCCTCCAAAGCGAGTTCGGAGGCTCGGGGGCGATCGCGGGGGCCGAGGTGGTGGCCCGGGGGCGGTTCGTCAATCAGCGGCTGGCCCCGGTGCCGATGGAGACGAACGCGGCCCTGGCGGTGCCCGATGCGGAGTCGGGCGGCCTGACGATGTGGGTGTCCTGCCAGGCGCCACACTACGTGAGGTCGGGGCTGGCCGAGCCGCTCGGCCTCAAGGAGTCACAACTGCGGATCATCGCCCCGGCCGTCGGCGGCGGCTTCGGCGCCAAGATCGAGGTCTACCCCGAGCACTTCCTCGTCGGAGCGCTGTCCCTGCGACTCAGCCGGCCGGTGAAGTGGATGGAGACCCGGTCGGAGAGCATGACCGCGTTGGTCCACGGGCGGGCCCAGGTCCAGCACGTGGAGATCGGCGCCACGAGGGACGGCTCCATCACCGGGCTGAAGGTCCGGCTGGTCGGTGACGGCGGCGCCTATCCGAGCCAAGGCGCATATCTGCCCACGTACACGCAGCTGATGCTCTCGGGCGTGTACCGCATCCCGCGGATCTCGAGCAGCCTGGCCTTCGTCGCCACGAACACGACGCCGGTGAATGCCTACCGAGGCGCAGGGCGACCGGAGGCCGCAGCGCTGATCGAGCGAGCGGTCGACCTTCTGGCCGACGAGCTCGGGATGGATCCGGCGGAGCTTCGTCGAAGGAACCTCATCCCGAGGGACGCATTCCCCTACACCACGCCGACCGGGGCCACGTACGACGTGGGCGACTACGAACGCGCGCTGGACGAAGCCCTTCGGCTTGCCGATTACATCGGACTGCGCCGGGAGCAAGCGGAACGACGACGCCGCGGCGACGTGCATCAGCTGGGGATCGGGATCTCCTGCTACGTGGAGATCACGGCGCTGGGGATGGGAAGCGAGTTCGGCTCGGTGGAGATCCATCCGGACGGCCGGGTCACCGTCCTGACGGGGACCTCGCCCCACGGGCAGGGGCACGCCACCGCGTTCGCCCAGATCGTCGCGGAGCTGCTGAAGGTGCCCTTCGAAGCCGTGACGGTTGTCCATTCGGACACGGCCCTGGTGCCGAGGGGCGACGGGACGATGGGGTCCCGCTCCGCACAGGTCGGGGGGAGCGCCCTGGTTCGAGCCAGCGAGGGCGTCCTCGAGAAGGCCCGCCGGCTCGCCGCGCACCTCCTGGAGGCCGGTGTGGATGACGTCGTGTTGTTCGACGACGGAAGGATCGGGATCGCCGGCGCGCCCGATCGAGCGGTGTCCTGGTCCGACCTGTCCCGAGCGGCCGCCGACCCCTCGCGTCTGCCCGACGGGATGGACCCGGGGCTGTCCTCCAGGGGCGACTTCTCGCAGCCTGCGGACGGCACGTTCCCTTTCGGGGCGCACGTCGCGGTGGTGGCGGTCGACATGGAGACCGGCCGCGTTCGGCTGGTCCGGCACGTCGCGGTGGACGACTGCGGCCGCATCCTCAACCCGCTGCTGGTCGAGGGGCAGGTCCACGGAGGCCTCGCCCAAGGCATCGCCCAGGCCCTGTACGAGGAGGTCCTCTACGACGGCGAGGGGAATCCGCTCACGGGGAGCTTGATGGGTTACGAGATGCCCAGCGCGGCCGAACTCCCGTCCTTCGAGACTGCCCACACCGAGACGCCAACGCCGCTCAACCCCCTCGGGGCCAAGGGCATCGGCGAGTCGGCCACGATCGGCTCGACCCCGGCCGTCCAGAACGCCGTGATCGACGCCGTCTCCCACCTCGGCATCCGCCACATCGACATGCCCCTCACCCCAGAGCGCGTCTGGCGCGCCATCCGCCAGGCTGGAGGCTGACCCATCGTTGCGATCCGCTCTCGCCAGGGCGCAAGCTAGAGGCCGATGGAGCTCGAGGTACTGGTGACGCCCGGGCTGGGCGACAACAGCTATCTCATCGCATCCGGAGGCGAGGGTGCGATCGTCGATCCCCAGCGCGACGCTGGTCGGTTCCTGGCCGCGGCCGAAGCCCACGGGGTCGCTATCCGCTACGTCATCGAGACGCACGTCCACAACGACTACGTCTCGGGCGCGCGGGAGATCCAATCGGCGACGGGGGCGGCGATCGCCGCGCCGGCCCGGGGAAGGTACCAGTTCACTATCGAGGCGATGGCCGAGGGCGACGAGCTGAAGCTCGGGGACCTTCGGCTGATGGCGATGGAGACCCCCGGCCACACGCCCGAGCACACGTCGTATCTCGTGTTCGAAAGCGGCTCGGAGGCCCCCACCGCCGTGTTCACGGGAGGCAGCCTGATGGTGGGGAGCGCGGGACGGACCGACCTGCTCGGATCGGACCTCACCGAGGAGCTGACCCGCGCGCAGTACCGGTCGCTCCAGCGGCTGGGCGCCCTGCCCGACGACGTCCAGATCCTCCCGACCCACGGAGCGGGGAGCTTCTGCGGGTCGGGCCCGGCACAGAAAGACCGCACGTCCACCCTCGGGAGCGAGCGAACTCGTAATCCCGCGATGAACGCGGCCGACGAGGTGGCCTTCGTCCGGCAGCAACTCTCCGGACTGCTGGCATATCCGACCTATTACGCATCCATGGCGCCGATCAACCGCGCGGGTCCGGGCCTGCTGGCCGGCATCCGTTCGCCCACCGCGCTGCCACCCGAAGAGGTGGCGTCCCGCCAACGCGCGGGGGCCTGGGTGATCGACGGCCGGTGGCGGGTGCCGTTCGCGCGTGCGCATGTCACCGGCTCGCTCAACGTTGAGCTCGACGACACGTTCGCCAGCTACGTGGGGTGGGTCGTGCCGTTCGGCGAGCCGCTCGTGTTGGTGCTCCCGGAGCCCGAGAAGGAGTCCCTCCACGAGGCCGTCACGCAGCTCGAGCGGATCGGATACGAGCGGATCGACGGATATCTGGACGGAGGGATGGATACCTGGCAGGCCGCGGGCCTCCCGGTGGACTCCTATCGCGTGGCCGGGCTCGAGGAGCTGTGCCGGGCCTATCGGGCAGGACAGGTCCCGCGCCTCCTCGACGTCCGCCAGCAGACGGAATGGGACGAAGGCCGCATCCCCGGCAGCACGCACGTCTTCGTCGGCGATCTCCCCGGCCGGCTCGACGATGTCCCGACAGACCAGGAGGTCTGGGTGATCTGCGCCAGCGGCCACCGGCATCCCTCGCCGCCAGCATGCTGGACCGAGCGGACATCGGGGTTCGCCTGGTCGAGGGGACCGGTGTGACGGACTTCCTCAAGCACTGCACCCCGGCCAGCCGAACGGGCCTGAACGGGACGACTAGGCCTTTTCTCGCTTGAGGAACACCACCTCGGAGCAGATCGGCTGGTACCCGGCGGCCAGGAACGCTCTGACCGAAGCGGTGTTTCCGGGGGAGACCTGGGCGAACAACGGCTCGCCGGATCGAACGAGCACCGTGGCAGCCCGAACCAGCTGCCGTCCGAGTCCTCGACCTCGATATTCCGGACGGATCTCCAGGCCGATCTCCCACCGACCGGCCAGGCCTCGCCCGACGACGACCAGCGTACGGTCATCGCGGTCCGAGAAGCACCGCAGATCGGTTCGGTACCTCCGCGACCGCGCGAGCCTGGGATGCTCCACCAGGTCGTCTCGCGCGATCAGCTCGGGCAGGTCTTCTCCGGGATCCACCCGAGGAGCCACCATGACCAGGTCGAGCATCCCCGCCCGCGTCCCCAGCCGGCCGGCCAGCCACGTGAGGAACTCGGCGCTCATCGGTGCGCCGACATCGTTCGGGTCCAGCCGAGCGAGCACCTCGTCGGCTTCGAGATCGGCCGCGATCACGTTGTGCGCGGTGAAGGCCACCACGGCGTCCGACGGGCCGGGTGGAGAGCGCAGCACCTCGAGGCTTCCGTCAGCCGCCGGGAAGGTTCCGCAGGCGGCCTCCGCCAGGAGCCGTGTCAGCCGGTGCCGCCCCGTCATCGCGGCCACTCTAACGAGCAGCGCCTGCGGTAGCCTAGGGCGGCGTGGCTTCCCTCACCGATCCCGACGCCTTGGTCGCCGAACGCCGATCCGGCCCTGAGGAGATAGCGCCCCCCGCAGTCCGTCTGTCCGCCGTCACCAGGGTGTTCGGCGTGGCTCCGGCGCTCGTCCGAGCGGACCTCCGGGTCGAGCGCGGCGAGGTCTTGCTGGTTCGCGGCCCCAACGGCGCGGGCAAGTCCACCCTGCTGCGCGTGATCGCCACGGCGCTCTCGCCGACGTACGGATCGGGATCGGTGCTCGGCTTCGACCTGGTGACCGGTCGGGAGGAGATCCGTCGCCGCATCGAGTTGCTCGGCCACCGCACCCGACTGTACGAGGACCTGACGGCGAAGGAGAACCTGCGGTTCGCCTGCACGATGTACGGCCTCGATCCGGGCGAGGTCGACCCGGTCCTCCGGCGCGTCGGCCTGGCCGGCGCCGCCGGCGAGCGCGTCCGCGGGTACTCCCAAGGCATGCGGCAGCGCGTGGCGGTGGCTCGGGCGTTGCTCCGCACCCCCGAGCTGCTCCTGCTGGACGAGCCCTACGCGGGGCTGGACGAAGCCGGGAAGGACGTCGTGGACGTCGCCATCCTGGCTGCCAGGGCCGAGGGGCGAACCGCCGTTCTCGCCACGCACGATCGGACCCGCGGGTCCATGGCCACGCGCACCGTATTCATGGACGGCGGCCGACTGCTGCCCGAGCTCGGCGCGGCGGAGGTTCGATGACGCTCCTCGGGCAGACCGTCGCCGTCGCCGGCAAGGATCTCCGCATCGAGGCCCGCGGGCGATACGCACTGGGGGCGGTACTGCCGTTCGCGGGGACCCTTCTGGTCGCGTTCGGGCTCTCGCTCGGGCCGGGCCGGACGCTGCTCCAGCAAACCGCCCCGGGTCTCCTGTGGCTGGCCGTCCTCTTCGCCTCGATCCTGGCGTTTCGCCAGGCCTATCAGGCCGAGGGGGAGGACGGAGCGATCGAGGGCCTGTTGCTGTCGCCGATCGACAAGGCCGCGGTCTTCCTCGGCAAGGCCGCGGCCGTGACGCTCGAGTTGCTGGTGATGGAAGCGGCGGTCGTCCCGATCGTCGCGGCGATGTTCGCCCTGTCGTTGGGCGACGCTCCCCTCGTGCTGGTTGGGGCCTTCGTCCTCGGCACGATCGGGCTGGCCGCGGTGGGAAGCCTGTTCGGAGTCCTCGTCGAATCGCCCAGGGCTCGGGAGGCGGTGTTCCCGCTGCTCATCCTTCCGCTGGCCACGCCGGTCCTCGTGGCGGGCGTGAAGGCGACGGAGCTCGCCGCGACGGGCCGGGGCGGCCAGGCCGGATCGTGGCTGAGCCTGCTGGTGGCGTTCGACCTGGTCGTCCTGGGCGTGGGCACGCTCGTGTTCGGTCATCTCCTGGAGGACTGATGCGAGGAGCGCGCGGGTGAGCTCGGCCGAACGGATGATGGCGTTGCTCACCGCGCGGCGGGGGGAGCGGATCCTCGCGGGGCTGGCCCTGACGTCCCTCGCCGCGAGCGCGATCCTTTCGCTGGTCGTCTCGCCGCCGGACGCGGAGCAGGGGAACCTGATCCGGCTGATGTACGTCCACGTGCCGGCGGCGTGGGTGGCGTACCTCGCGTTCGCTGTCGTCTTCGTGTCGAGCATCGCCTATCTCGTGACGAAGAGGACCCGATGGGATCGGCTCGCGGCTGCCTCGGCCGAGATCGGCGTCGTGTTCACCGCGCTGACGATCGTCCTGGGTTCGATCTGGGCCAAGCCCGTGTGGGGGACGTGGTGGACGTGGGACCCGCGGCTCACCACCACCGCGATCCTGTTGCTGATCTACGTGGGCTACCTGGCGGTTCGGCGGCTGCCTGACAGCCCGGCCCGGCGGGCCCGGTGGGCGGCGGTCGTGGGCATCGTGGGCTTCGTCGACGTCCCGATCGTGCACCTGTCGGTGCGGTGGTGGCGTTCGCTGCACCAGGCCCCGGCGCGGCTGCTCGGCGTGCCCGACGTCTCACCGATCATGGGCGCGGCTCTGGGCATCGGCTTCCTGGCGTTCACCCTCACGTACGTCTACCTGATGGCCGTTCGTCTTCGGGTCGGGCGGCTGGAGGAGCGCGCGGTGGCGGAAGCGCTGTCCCCGCGGGTGGGCCAGCCGGTCGAAGTCCTGATGGAGGAGCCGGCCCGTGGGTGAGGTCCTCGGCGCCGCGCGGTACGCCGGGTACGTGGCCGCCGGCTACGTCATCGCGGCGGCGGGCCTGGGCGGCTACTTCGGGCACCTCGTGTACCGGGCCCGGCGGGCCAGGGCCCGCGCTCGCGCCATCGCGGCCCACCGGGCCGGCTGACGGCCACATGAAGCGAGGCCGTGTCCTGTTCGTCCTCGCGGTGGTGGCGGCGAGCCTCATCTGGGTGGCGGCCAAGGGGCTCACCGGGAGCCTCATCTATTACCAGACCCCGACCGAGCTGCTCCGGCAGGGATCGACGGCCGTCGGCGAGCGCGCGCGGCTGGGTGGGCTCGTCGCGCCGGGGTCGGTGCAGCGCTCGGGATCGACCGTGCGGTTCATCGTCACGGACGGCACGACCAGGATGACGGTGGTCGACACCGCCGGCGTCCCCTCGCTCTTCCGCGACGGGAGGGGCGTGGTGCTGGAGGGCACGTACGGCGCGGACGGCGCCTTCCACGCCGACACCGTGCTGGTGCGGCACTCCGATTGCTATCGCCCGCCGTCCGGCGGGCCGACGCCGAACACGTATGACCCCCAGGAGAAGTGCGGCTGATGGACCGCCTGGGGACGTTCGCCCTCCTCCTCGGGTTGGTCCTTGCCGTGTACGGGGTCGTGGCGTCGGCCATCGGGGCGCGCAGGGACCGGCCCGTGTTGGTCGAGAGCGCCCGCACCACCGCCTATTCGTTGCTCGCCGTGGTTGCCGCGGCGAACGGAGCGATGCTGGCCGCGATCCTGGCGAACGACTTCTCGATCAAGTACGTGGCCGAGAACTCGAGCCGCGCTACCCCAACCTTTTTCAAGGTGCTGTCCTTGTGGTCGGCCGACGAGGGCTCGCTGCTCCTGTGGAACCTCATCCTGGCGGGCTACATCGCCGCGGTCGCTTTCCGCTTCCGCCGTCGCCGCCCCGAGACCCTGCCGTGGGCGCTCGCCGTCATGTACGCGGTCTCGGCCTTCTATCTGCTGCTCGTGCTCGGCCCGACGTCGCCATTCGAGCGCCTGTCGGTCGCGCTGCCCGATGGCCGGGGGCCGCTGCCGCTGCTCCAGAATCACCCGCTCATGGCCGCGCATCCGCCTTTCCTGTACCTCGGGTTCATCGGGTTCACCGTGCCGTTCGCCTTCGCGATGGCCTCGCTCATCAGCGGGAGGCTGTCCGACGCGTGGATCCGGTTGACCCGGCGGTGGGCGCTGGCCGCGTGGATCTTCCTCACCGTCGGCCTCGTGCTCGGCGCGCTGTGGTCCTACGGTGTGCTCGGGTGGGGCGGGTACTGGGCGTGGGACCCGGTGGAGAACGCCTCGTTC
>Ga0070708_100002137_pt1 | contig 15265 bp, 12 predicted proteins | sample KBSK5503metaG_FD_65469 | JGI IMG/M metagenome (GOLD analysis project Ga0070708, IMG submission 65469) | Corn, switchgrass and miscanthus rhizosphere microbial communities from Kellogg Biological Station, Michigan, USA - KBS K5-50-3 metaG | ecosystem: Host-associated > Plants > Roots >... | reverse complement strand
TTTTGTCGGCCTCACGGGAACCGAAGTTGCTCTCGAAGCAGTCCAGAAGGCTGCAGGCGTTCCTCCGGCCCAGAAAGCCGGGCCCGGCAACTATTCGATTGGGCACGCCAATTTTGTTGTCGCGTACACAAAAGACAATCTGGCCCATGTCATCTATCCTGGCGGGGTTAGTAAAGACGATTGGATACACGACCTGCCGCTTTTGATTAGGGAGACTTGGGTCGCGCCCATAAGCAGATTGCAGCGGAGCAGGGCAGTAAGCACTGGAAGGTGACATCGCGCGGACCGATCCATTCCGGATCATTCGATGCAACTGCGAGGGATCACTGGACACGCACCGGGCCCTTGCGCCCACCGCGACACCGCCGGTGTGGGCATGTGAAGGCTGGCGACACACGTCGCAAAACGACGCAGATCATGTTGAAGTGGCGCGCTTGCTACTTGCTGCCGGCTCGCCGCGCAATGGGTGGCGCCGGAGAAAGCCCCTGATCCCGCGGGAACGCAGGACCGCTTGGCGGAGCTGTGCCGGACACGGAAGCACGATGAATACTTCGTGAGTAGTCGGCTATCCGGAAGTAATCCACTTCATCCGTTACGCGACACGCCGACGGCGATTATTCCGCTGCTCCCTCGCCGAGTGCCCCATCCTTGCGGCTTGCAAGGGCGGGGCTGGCGTCACCTCCGGCATTTTTCTGCCGAGCCTCGGACGCCGACAATCGACCTCTCAAAACGACCGTTCAACCTCGAAATTCGACCATTCCATGTAAAATACTTTACCTTCCGGTACTCGGATGCTACCATTTCCCATGTTTACGCTGAGCCCAAAGGGTTTCGCCCACGCCACCCGCACAGCTAAACTGCTTTTGCAGGAGTGGACCTTCCGGTCCGCGCATTTCTCTTATTCCTGCAACCCGCCGCGCCCACACAAGGCCAACCCCTCAACGGGTGCGCCTCCCTCTTCCACCAGTCACGAGACCAGTCACCAGTCACTAAGTCCTTTACAATCCGCACTTCCGAAAAATGTGCCCATAACCCCTTTAGAATCCGCACTTACAAAAAAAGGGGGAGGGCCCCGGCAATCGAGCAGCGCCATCTCGCATTGCCGAAGAACCGCAGTTGAGCGTGCAGTGTGGCTGTGACAAGATGCGAGGGTTGGATGAGATTGGAGAGCACCATGGCTGGCAAAGTAATTTTGGTGGCGGGCGGGACCGGCGGTTTGGGGCGTGCTGTGAGTTTGGCGTTCGTGGAAGCCGGCGCGCGCGTGATTGTTACATTTCGGAGGCCGGGTGATTTGGATGAGCTGAAGAAGGCGGCCAGCGCGAAGCTAGTTGCGGCGGACGGCGCGTCGCTGGATGGATTTAACGTGGACGTCACGGACGAAGCTGCGGTCGCCAGGTTGATTGACGGAATTGTGGAGCGGCAGGGACGTTTGGATTGTGTGGTGAACGCGGTGGGAGCGTATGCCGGCGGAGTGAAGTTGTGGGAACTGGAAACGAAGGTTTTTGAACAGCAGCTTGCGCTGAATTTGCGCGCGGGATTTGTACTGGCGCGGGCAGCGGCGCGCGTGATGGTGAAGCAGGGGAGTGGCGCGATTGTGAATGTGGCGTCGAAGGCCGCGGTGGATCACGCGGCTGGAGCAGCAGCGTATGCTGCGTCGAAGGCCGCGGTGGTGGCAATGATCGATAGCCTGGCGGCAGACTTGAAAGGCACGGGAGTGCGGGCGAACTCGATTCTGCCGAGTATCATCGATACGCCGGCCAATCGGAAGGCCATGCCCAAGGCAAACTTTGCAACTTGGCCGAAGCCTGAAGAGATTGCGCGAGTGATTTTATTTTTGTGCAGCGACGACGCAAAATTGATTCAGGGCGCCAGCGTCCCGGTTTATGGAGACAGTTGACAGGCTCGGAACCAGAACCCGGAGTAAGGTTGTTGGGGCATGATTTATCGTGCCCCCAGCGAGGCGGACAAAATGTCAATACGACCTGTGAAAAGACTTATCAAGGCTAAGCCCACCGTGGAAGGCGCGGGAGTGCATCTTCGGCGGGCGTTTGGATTCGGCAATACCACGGATTTCGATCCGTTCTTGTTGCTGGACGATTTTCGCAATGATGTGCCGGAAGATTATCTCGCGGGCTTTCCCTGGCACCCCCACCGCGGCATCGAGACGATTACCTATGTTCTGGCGGGAACTGTGGCGCATGGCGACAGCATGGGAAATCACGGTGAGATTGCCTCCGGCGACGTGCAATGGATGACCGCGGGAAGCGGGATCATTCACCAGGAGATGCCCAAGGGAGATCACGCCGGGCGGATGCATGGGTTTCAGTTGTGGGCGAATCTGCCGGCGTCGCTGAAGATGACGGCGCCGCGCTATCAGGAAGTAAAGGCGGGTGAGATTCCGGAGGTTAAGGACGACGACGGCACACACGTGCGCGTGGTGTGCGGAAATTTTTGGGGAAAGAGCGGGCCGGTGGACGGCATAGCGGCGGAACCGACTTATCTCGATGTATCCGTTGCGCCGGGGCGTAGAAAGTCGCTGCCGGTAGGGACCACGCGGCACGCGTTTGCCTACGTGTTTGCAGGGTCTGGGAAGTTCTGCAACGCCTCAGAGCCGCTGTCCGTGCCGACGGAGTCAGTAGGTTGGCTGGACACCACGCCTCCGATCGCAGCGGATAACCGCTCGCTCGTGCTGTTTGACCGAGGAGATGAAGTGGTCGTGCAAGCGGGCGAGGAAGGAATAAGGTTTCTGCTTGTGTCAGGGAAGCCGCTCGAAGAGCCGGTGGCGTGGTACGGACCAATTGTGATGAACACACAGGAGCAGTTGCAACAAGCGTTTAAAGATTTGGAGCGCGGAACTTTCTTGAAGAAAGAAAAATGAAGGACATAGCGAAATTAAGAAGCTCGGCGAGAATCCACGGAAATTTGAGATAGACGGGACGCAAGGCAGACGTAGAGGATAGTGGCGAGCAGCAACGAGGTGCTAAGTATGTGGCGATGGCAGGGGATATCGGGGCTCGCGTTGGCGGTGGTGCTCACCGGATTCGGGGCGGCGGGTTGCGAAGGTGATTCCGCGCAGCGCGAGAAAGAAATTCATGATCAAGCAGCTAAGGCCGCAGCGCAGGCCAAGCCCGCGGTCGAAGAGGCGAGCCGGGCCGTGAAGGCGGCCGTTGAAGGCGCAAAGGAAGGCTGGGAAAAGGGCGGGAAAAAGCCTGTCGACCTGAATTCCGCAAGCGAAGAGGATTTGACGGGATTGCCCGGCATTGGAAAGCACGAGGCCAAGCGAATCATGGCGGGGCGGCCATACCACGACAAGCATGACCTTGTGAGCAAGAAAATTTTGACCGCAGCGGCCTACGAGAAAGTGAAGGATGATGTGTCTGTGAAGTAGCCTCGCGCCTTATTGCTCGCGGAGAGCGACCACCGGGTCGACTCGAGTGGCACGAAGCGCCGGAACATAGCTGGCCAAGAAAGCGATCGCCAGAAGCATTCCGGAGACAGCGGCCAGTGTGACGAAATCGGTGGACTTCACTCCATACAGCACCGTACGCAGGCCCCGGAACAGCAAGAAAGACAAGACGATTCCTATACCGGTTCCGATGAGCGCCATTCTCATTCCTTGCTTCAGAATCATTCCCAGGACGTTCGAGCGCTGGGCGCCGAGCGCGGTGCGGATGCCGATCTCCTGCGTGCGCTGGCTGACGGAGTAGGACACCACCCCATAGACGCCGACGGAGGCAAGCACCAGGCCCAGAACGCCGAACGCTCCGACGAGCATGGCGCCAAGACGCGCGGGGAGTAATGGTTTGCCATATCGGACGTGGGCCTCCATGGTCGTGACGGCAAAGACGGGGAGACTGGCGTCAAGTTGACTGATCTGATCGCGGACCGCGGATACAAGCTGTTGCGGATCGCCTTCGGAATAAACAAACAAATTTGCGCCAGCGGAGTAGCGCTGGGCGAGCGGGAAGTAGGCATAGAGTTGCGGTGTTTCGTAGAGAAAGAGATATTTGCCGGTGCGCGTCAGACCGACTACTTCGATAGGTGGGCCGTCTTTTTTGGTGCGGAAGATTTTGCCGATGGAATCCTGGCCGGGCCAGATTTTTTGTGCGAATGTGTCGTTGATAATGGCGACCAGGGGCGCCGAAGCGCTGTCGGCGTCGGTGAATTCACGTCCTTTGATCACCGGAACGCCGGCGGTACGGAAATAACTAGGCTGAACCATATTGGCAAATACGACCTGCGTGTTTGTTTTGTCGTCGATGACTTGTCCGTCGGGGAAAACGTTGACGCCTGAGTTGTCATAGCCCATGGGTATGTAGGCGGATACTGCGGCATCGCGAACGCCAGACACCGAACGCACACGTTCGGTAAGCTGCTTGAAAAACTGCTGGCCTCGCTCCTCGTTATAGCCTTGTAGTCCGAGATCCACGGACATCATCAAGGTGTGATCGACGCGGAATCCCATATCGACGTGAGCGGAGTTTTGCAGGCTGCGGATGAAGAATCCGGCGCAAGCAAGAAGCAGCAAGGACACCGCGACTTGAGAAACAACCAGAGCGTTGCGGAATCGATGGTGACTCGCGGAGGAACCGCCCGAGCGTCCGCCGGCTTTAAGTGTGTCCGCTAAATCAGTGCGCGAAGCCTGCAACGAGGGAATCAAGCCGGCCACGACACCCGTCAGGAGAGCGGCAAGAAATGCGAATCCAAAAATCCGCCAGTCCAAACGCAAGTCAAACAGGCGCAGGGGGATGTCGGAAGGAATGTGAATCGAGGTGAGCGCCATGCCTGCCCAGCGCGCAAAGACCATGCCGAGAATTCCGCCAAATGCGGAGAGCAGAACGGTCTCTGTCAAGAGCTGGCGAGCCATACGCCATGGGCTGGCTCCGAGCGCCACGCGGGTGGCGAATTCTTTTCTGCGGCCATTCGCGCGAGCAAGAATCAGGTTTGCGACATTCGCGCAGGCAATCAACAGCACGAGTCCGACAAGGAGCATGAAGACGATGACCGCGGTGGACATGAACCCGCCCAAACCCGGTTCGGGACGGGCACTCAGTTCCGGCAACACGAGAAGTGACAAGCCCTTGTGCGAGTCCGGAAAGTCCTGCGCCAGGCGCTGGTCGATGGGTTGGGCGGCGGCCATAGCTTGAGCAGGGGTCACGCTTGGCGTGAGATAGCCCAAAACACGAAGAAAGCTCGCGCTACGCCGCGTAAGAACATCCGTCTGACTGGGATCGAGGAGACCTATTGTGGAAATGGGAAGATAGAAGTCAGGCTCGATGAAGTAGTAGGCCCCCACGTATTTTTCGGGAGCAACGCCGATGATCGTGAAGGTGTGATTGTTCACCTGGACCGTTTGCCCCGCGATGTTGCGATCACCGCCGAAGCGTTTTTGCCAGTATTTATAGCTGAGTACGATAAGCGGATCCTTGTTTCGGACCCAGCCTTCATCGGGGGCGAAGGTGCGGCCCAGGACAGGTTCAATGCCGAGCGCGGAAAAGTAATTGCCGCTGACTAGATCGGCCCAGGCGCGCTCAGGGCGGCCTTGGGCGCCAAAATTTACAGGAGACGGCGCGTAAACGACCAGATCGGAGAAAACGCTCTTGAGTTCGCGGTAGTCCTGAAAATCGGCATAGGACAGATTGATAGGAAACTGGAAATCTCGAGTCTTGGACGCGACAACAACAAGCTGCTTGGAATTCTTTACAGGTAGCGGTCTCCACAGCATCCCGTTGAAAACGCTGAAGATGGCGGTGTTTGCGCCGATGCCAAGTCCAAGCGCCAGGACGGCCACCAGGGTAAAGCCAGGGCTCTTGAAGAGCATGCGGAACGCGTAGCGCAGATCTTTCCAGAAATTGTCCAAGGTTCCCCCCGCGGACATCTATATGAGAAACGAATACGGCCTCCGAAATGTTTCATCACGGAGCAAATATCCGGGGAATGATTATGTCTGGAGTTCTTTCTTCGGCCTTTTGAGATGCTGCCTCACTGTGATCGCCATGACGGTCCAGCAGTACCGCTTCAATCCGCTGCCCGTCAGCCTTTTTCATCGGGCCCAATCAAGCAAACGCGTTTGTTGCGCCAGACACTTGCAAGAAAGGCGCTCTTTCGCGATCGCCGCGACTTGAACTCCTTCACCGCCAAAACCGTATAGTTGATTTCTCGCCCAAGCCGCCGCTCGAGCTTCCGCACCGCCTCCGCTAAAACTTTACCGCGAGGAGTCCCAATGACGAGCACTTCTATGTCGCTGACCGCGTCTTGCCGTCCGCGCGCAGAGGAGCCGTACAAATAAGCCTCGTCGATTCTGTCGATTTTCTTAAGCGACTCCGCAATCAGCGGCACAGCGCCAATCGTTTTCGCAACGATACCGCGCACCTCTTTGAACAGAGGATAGGCCCGGTTCAGCTGAAAATACTTCTGCCGCCCGCTCACTTCCGCCCGAAAGAGCCCCTCGCGCTCCAGCCGCCCCAGCTCCTTCGACAAATTCGAGGGATCGACCTTCAGCCGCACCGCCAGGTCCCGCAAATGGTGGCGCGCTGCGGGTTTCGTAAAGTAATACGCCAACAGCTTCCGCCTCGCCCTGGAACGTAGTTCAAGCACGTGGTCATAGTGTACCACATATGTGGTAGACAGCTACCGCAGGTAAAACAAAACCCAAAAGGCGCGGCACGCGGCATTTAGAGGTGCTGCACTGAAAAGCTTAGTGCGGACCAACCGGCCACCGTCCCCACTCACGATAAACCTGCCGCGGCCCTGCTGAGGGACAGTGTGAATTCGTCACACCTGTCCTCTGGTCCTATTCCTATTATGAAATCCCTTTTGCGAGCATGAAGCTACAGCACCTTTGGTTTTCATTGTCGTAATTCTCATTGAAGGTGAGCCCATCGCACGTGCGTGATTGTGCGCGGGTCGGAGGAGGCCAGCACCATGAAAGAGAATGACTACTTGCAGCAGGTCGCGAACCTGGCGGGTTTGCGGCATTATCCACAGCAAGGCCCATGGAGCAAGAAATCGGGTAGCGCCGTGGGCACGCGCGATAACTACGTCACGGCCATCGGATTCAGCCATAACGGCCAAGGTGCCAGCCTGGTGATCCTCTTGCGTTTCAAAAAGCTGGAGCAGCCCGAACTGGTGAAATCCGCGCTGAAGAGCGCCGCGATCAAGAAGGGCAAACTAGGCGCGGTCGGAAATGATTTCGTGCGCTGGGAATGGAAGTACTCCTTCACCAAGCCAAAAGCCGAAGAAGTGGCCAAGCTGGCCGAGGATCTGCGAACGGCAATCAAGCAGGTGACGACGCCCTTCGACGGGCGCTGCGAGCAATGCGCTTCGACATCCACGCAATCGCTCACGCTGCTGAACGGCATGCCCATGTTTATCTGCGCGACCTGCCAGGAAAAAGTGCGCCATGAGCTGAACCAGGCCGCCGAGAAATATGAAATGATCACGCCGAATTATCCGAACGGGCTGGCGTTGGGCCTGGGCGCAGCGGCGCTGGGAGGCCTTGCCTGGGGCCTGGTGGCTTACGGCCTGAACTACATTTTTCTGTACGGAGCGATTCTCATCGGGTACCTCGTGGCGGCTGCCGTCTTGCGGGGCACCGGCAAAGTAACGCGCTTCGGACAGATCATCATCCCGGTGCTGACCATTGCCAGCGTGCTTTTTGGCGATGCTATCTTCTACACGCTGATTATCATGAAGCAGGAGCATGTTGCGTTTTCCGGCAGATTGTTGAATGCCGTCGTGCTGCACCTCTGGGAAATTGAAGTTCAGGGAAGCGGCGTGCTCTCTCTGCTCTTTGGTTTGGTGGGAGCGGGATACGCGCTGTATTCGGCGCGCAAGCCCAAGTTCCAGGCAGTATTTCATCCGCTCGGCGCGCCAAACGCCTAGTTTCTCGAGTGTGGGAGTGAGCTCAGCTTCTCCCGCACTCCATGCTTCACCTTACGGCGCGTGGGGCACACTCGCGCCAGCGATGGCTGTCCCACCCGCGGAACGTTCCGCGGTTCCTCGGTCTACTTTTGAGCAGGCTTCTCGGTCTTCGTGTATAGCGTTTCGAGTAACTTTTCGAAGCGAGCCAGCGATTTCTCTGAGGGATACTTATCGTCGGACTTCGCAATCTCGAAGACTTTCGCGCAAACCTTCGTCTTGTCAAAAGCGCCCCAGCCATCGGCCTTGTGCGACTCCCACAGCCTTTCAAGCGTCGGCACCAACCGCCTCAGCGTCCTATCCATCTGCCACAGTGCCTCTACGTCTCCATCCGTCACCCGGGAAAACTTCGCGTCCTTTAACACTGCCAGATACAAATCATTTACGGCCCTCAGATAGTCATCCTGAGTGAATAAATCTTCTATGTCCGACTCGTCGCGCCCATCCGTATCACAATAGAGGATCGCCTCTTCGGGGAACCCCTGCTCTATTAGCCTTGCGGCATGCTCTCTTGCATCCGGTTCCTTATCAAAGAGGGCGAACGTTCGAAATTTCCTCTCGTAATAAAACATTGCGATGGCCGCGACTCTTGCAGCGCCGCCTGCTGGCTGCATCCAAAAGCGAGGGCGAAACGCTGCCTTTTTTCGCTGGGCCGAGAGTTGTTCAAGAACGATTAGATACATAAGGTCGGTGTGGCCTTCGACAACGACGACCGGCGGTGAAAACGGCGCGAGGCTTGGCTCAGAAAGACCAGGAAGCAAGGGGGCTCCCAGGACCTGAAGAATGGGAAAAATCGTCTCTGGGTCGCCTTTCCAAATGATTGGGGAGATTTTGCTCAGGTGCGTCACATGGTCTAACTCAACCGTAAGAATTGCTCCCACGTTATAGTCATAGATCATGAAGGGGGAGTGAGTGGTGTAAAGGATCTGATTCGACTGCCCTAACTCTCGAAGCACATCCAACATTCCAGTTTGTTGCGCGGGATGGAGGTGCATTCCCGGCTCATCCAGGAGAAGAATTGCCTCGCTTAACTGCTCGTTGTGGGTTTCAGCTATGAAATTGACGTAGAAAGAGAAATGCCAGCGGAATCCTTGGCTCCTCCGGCTAAGATGTCCATAGTTACTGCGGGTCCCATCTTCGTGCACGTCGCATACTTGTACGGTCAATACGTCGCCAATACCGTAGTCCAACTCAATTTCTATCTTTTGGGTCTTCCAAGTTTTCGCTAGTGCCATCGTCAAACGTTGGCTGCACTCTCGAAGATATCTTGTGCGCAACTGAGGATTCTTCTTGATTGCCTCCAGATATGCCGGGTCGAGAGTCGCCAATCTAAAAAGGTTGGAGATGGCTACCTTCTTATCAAAAGACAAGCCAGAATCAGCACTCGTGGGGGTTGGACTCTCCGTCCCCGCGAGATAAGTTGGTAGATGAACAGAGCCATAAATTTCTCGGTATTCCGAAAAATAGACGAACTTAGGGTGGAAATTGTCATAGATATGTTTTCGGACGCGAGCTCCGAGGTCAACGGCACGGTAAAGGGCACCCATTGCCTCCTGAACTTTTTTGAGGCCTTCTAAGGGTGAAGCTGGTACTATTTTGGACTGTAGATCTACCGTAACTGCTAGCAACGCGTTTTCAGCCCCGACCTTTTCGAGCCCTTCCGGTGCCGCCAGTATTGCCAGAAGCCCGTGGGTTCCGTCACGGTCTTCCGTTGCGACTGCGAGATTCTCATACGCCCTGTCAACCTCAAGCTTCAAACCTTCGAAGGCAAGGGTGAATTGTGGCTTCTTATCAGCCACGAACTCAAATGTCTCTGGGAAACTCACACCCATAAGATCATAGGTGAGCGGTTTCGTTTTGTATTTTCGAGAGATTCTAAGCTTGGTTATCGGCTGGACTGACGAAAACACTTTGCTCAGGCTTGTAGTTTCGTCCCTAGAGAATTCGAACAGGCCTTCAACAATGGGATTGCCCTCCTGGAGATGCTCGTGCGTTTCGTCGCATAGGTCTAGCTCCTCAATCTCCCCCTCCTTATTCAGATGAGTCAACGCCTCCAGAAGCGCGGTCTTCCCGCTCTCATTCTTCCCAACAAGCGCGGCGATATCGCCGACTGCCACCAGGCCGGAATCGTGGATGCACTTGAATCCCCGGACTCGAAATTCGCGAAGGCGCATAGTGCTGCAAATCTGCCCTATTTAGACTAGTTCGTCAACAGGCAGGTCCCTGCGCCTTAGGTGCTAATGGCCGCGTATTAACTCCGGGGTAGTTTCTTCTGATATACTGACCACATAGAGCTGTGTCGTGACCATTGCCCTCTCTTCCGTTAGCACCAGTCCCGAGGCCAAAAACCTGGAAGTGACGAGACGTTTACTGGGATCATCTGCAATGGCCACGGCCCCACCAGACGGCGGCGACGTCTCAGTGGCACTGGACGTCGGTGGCCTTATTCGCAGGCTACTTCTTTTCGACACATACATCCTCTACTCCGTCCGATTGAAAGAAATTCCAGGACTCGTTCAGTGGTTTGGATTGCGAGGGACGCTGGATTTGCTTTCCAGTGGGGCGATGGAGATTCGCTGCGAGTGTGCTCAGTATTCCGAGGGCAACTTCAACACTCCTCCATGTCCTTCGATGACTTTTCAGTTTCATGTGCTGGAAGCCCACATCTGGGAGCAGTATCTAATTGACTGCTTGCCGGAGCTACGAAAGACCGGTCTGGTAGGCCGACAGCTTATGGACCTGCAGACCGCCGTGGTGAAGGCGGTTACGCATAGCGATAACCGGCCCATGTTTGCCCAGGACGTGGCGCCAGCTTTCGAGGGCGACATTCTCTCTAACAACAGATTAGTCAAGGCAGCTGTTAACTTGCTCCTCCTTCAACGACATGGAATTCGAAACGTCGACAACTTCGAGTTGAAAATGAACAAAGTCGGCGATGATAGGTTTGCCGCCGAAACCAATCTGGGCTCCAAGCTATCCCTATCAAATGAAGAGACTCACGACATAATTAAGAGAGCATTGCTCGGAGTCGCGGGACTCTACCAACGCATTGGCGAAATGAAGGCCCACCGGGCTGTGTCTGGTTTTACTGAAGTCGAGCTATCGCTTTTCCGCAGCAAGTTTGAAGCTCTGGCGGATGCTCTAGGGTCTAACAGGAACGAGTCGCGCTTTCTGCGAACTCTTTCTATAGCCGGACTTTGCGACGCCGTTGCACCGAATCAAATGGTTGACGTCGGCCAGCTTCTAAAAATCAGGAGCGGACCCGAGGCAGCCGAGTTCCGCGCTTGGCTGACAGACATCGATCGCCTAAGCGATACTGAGGTAAGAGATCGTGTCGCCAGCCTAAATGCCAAACTTGGTTTAGCCGCGCAAACTACAACAGGCAAAGTGCTGCGCCTCTTGGCAACCACGGCCGCCAGCGCAATACCATCTCTGGGGATTGCACTCAGCACACTTGACCAGTTTCTGTGGGACAAGTTCTTCAGAAGATCTGGCGTCGCCGCGTTCATCCACGAACTCTATCCATCGATCTTCACGGCGAATGGCGCGGACGTTAAATGCTGATGCCCAATCGGGTGGCGCACCCTTTGGGCTTTGGTTTTGCAAAGGGTGCGGGTTTTGACTTTTCCTTCGTTTCTCCGGCTCAGTCAAGGAAAGAAGCATCTTTCGTCGCCTGATTCGCTGATCTCGACATGAGTTCATGTTCTGAGGTAATAATAGTTGGCCACCCTCTCGCCCCGCGAGAGCCCCAATATGCCAATCTTTCGTCGCGCATTCCCAATCGTTGCACTGGGCATTCTCTTCAGCGCTACAGGTGTCGCTTCGCAAGACTCCGAGAGCAAATCCGGCGGCAGTTCGCCCCGTTGGTACAATCCCGCCAAATATAATCCCGTCAAATTGATAAAACGGGGCCCAAAGTCAGCGAATGACCAACTGGCTTCGGATGGCCATCTCGAGGACGCACTGACCAAACAATTGCGTCTGCTGAAAATCCTTCCCGCCGATAAGGAATTGCAAGACGCTTGTTCCGACTTCAAGGACTTGACGAATTGCATCGCTGTCCTTCGTCTGAACCACAATCTCCAGATTGAATTCACTTGCCTGAAATGGGATGTCACCGGAATTAAACCGAAACCAGTAGCCGATTCATGCGCGGGCCCGGCTGGCGGCAAAGCCATGCCCCTGGAGAAAGCTGTCGACCTCCTCAAACCAGACGCGAACGCCAGGACGGAATCGAAAAACGCTCTCAAGCAGGCGCATGACGACATCAAGGACGCCAGTTCCTAGCCTATCGCTCCCCGGCCTTGGTTCTCCTCATCCGGCTAGCCTGAGCATGGTCGAAGGGCAGCCACGGGCGGCGATTCTTATCCCAGGATTTCAGTTTCAGCTCTCGCCTTTCGACCGTCCAAAACGACCGTTCAACCCGCAAATTCGGCCATTCCATGGAAAATACTATACTCTGTCGCCAACCTGCTGCTACCATGTCCCATGATTCGCTCGCGACGCACCCTGCCAGCACCCGTCTTCCAAACTTGCAAACCTTTCAACCTTCAAACTTGCCAACCTGCGCTTCGCTCCCCGCTCCGCCTGCAGCTCCATGGAAATTGCGAAAAATTAACTCCCCTGTTTTCACACTCTTCCGCACTCTTTTGTCACGGCCAAAATGCCAAGCCATTCCTTTTCAGACGGTTCCGCACTCTTTCGCAAAAACACCCGGGGTGGCGTACCCCGCAACTCCTATCCACGCCCGATCCTTGCACCGACTCGCAAAAACACGCTCCTGCAAGTCCTTTGCTTGCCACTCTTACAGACGCCTTCAACCATAAGCCTTGTGTTTGCCACTCTTACAAAAACACCGGGGTGTATACCCTCCTCCACCAAAATTTCCACTCGCTTTGCCTTCCGCTGCGGGGTCGGCACCCACCCGGCATTTGGGCCAGTGCCGTTTTGGCACCTACTGGCCCTCAGTACATCTGACGAACACAACTCCTCTCTCGATACGCTTACTTGGGGCTCGGGGTCTCCTCGGGCCGAGGAGGGGGCGATGTTACGCAATCGATTTCTAATTTTGCTGGGACTGTGTTTTCTTGCAGCCTCAGCGGCTTGGGCGGACGACGTGGGGTACGTGGACTGCTCGAAAAATGCAGATGGCACGCAAGTTTTCGCGAAGCCACGGAAGAGTCCCGATGTAGTCGCCTCCGTGCCTTGCGGAGAGCGCTTCACGGTCCTTGTGTATGGGTTCTTTTTCTCCAGGATCCAAACCAAGGACGGGCAGGTAGGTTACGTTTATTCGAGCATGATCGCGATCGATCGTGCCGCGACTGCGCCGCCGCAGACGCCGGCGCTCCAAACGGCTGCGGAGAAAACAAAAATTCCAAGCACGAGAGCGGCCGACGCGCATGCTCAGACGCCGGGACCAGCAAAGACTCAGACTGCCGCGGCTCAGCCGGCTGCGACGCCAGCAGCGGCAGCAGTGACGGCAACACCCGCTTCGCCAACGAGTTCGCCCGCGTCCACGTCGAATGTTGCGGACACGGTTCAAACCAAGACGCAGGCTAATCCTGCGGCGGCGGATCAACCCGTAGCGGTGCAACCTGGCACGACGTCACCGGCCGGACTGACAACGCCCGCAACCATAATCTCTGGATCGACAAGCAGTGCTGCGGATGCGGCCGCGCCCGTTGCACAGCCCAATGTACCAGCGCCCGAGACTCCCTCATCGGCCTCCGGTACTTCCGCCACTGCTACCACTGCGGCGGAAACGACTGCGACAGATGCGCAGCCGACTCCCGCGCCTGCGCAGCCCGTCACGCCTGCTATCCGGCCCGCGGACACGCGGGAAACTTGGGAGAAACCACTTCCCAGCGTTCGCGCCGCGCCCCTCATCGAACTTTATGGTGGCTACGCATTTACCCGGCTTGATGGCGGCGGCGGAGCCGGAAGCAACTTAAACGGCGCACTGGGGTCGTTTGCATGGAATTTCAAGCCTTGGCTGCAGATCGTCGCGGACACCAGCTACAGCTTTATGACGACAGGGAACACAAAAAATGTGATCTACGGAAATCACTACGGGCCGCGCTACTTCTACCGCAGACCTAATCGATGGGGGATAACGCCCTTTGTCGAAGGGCTGGTGGGAGGATCGCGCGCGGACACGACCATCAGCGGAGTCGGTGGTTACAGCCTCTCGGCAAACTGCATTTCCTTTAAAGTCGGCGGAGGATTGGATATTCATCCGTCCCGTCGATGGGAAATCCGGTTGATCGATGTGGACTATTACCGGACTACTTTCGGCACAGGCGCTTATCAGAACAACTATTGGGCTTCCGCCGGAGTTGTTCTGAGGCTCTTCGGCGGGAGAGCAGAGTAAGGGCCCGGCGGCCACACTGGCAATTGAGCTCACGCATGGCGGTGCGTGCCGCCATGCATAACTCCGTGCAATCTAAATTTCAAGAATGACCGGCAGGATCAGCGGGCGCTTGGAAGTTTGCTTATTGATGTACCGCTTGAGGTCCACGCGAATCTTTTCTTTGATGACGCCCCAGTCGGATTTTTCTTCGGCGTTGGATTGTTCGACTGTTTTCATAATGACTTCGCGGGCCCCGGCGATTAATTCGTGGCCGTTGTCGCTGAACATGCCGCGCGTGACGATTTCCGGCAGCGATTCCATCTTGCCGGTGTGCTTGTCGATGGCGATGATGGGCACGACGATGCCGTCCTCGGAAAGATGCTTGCGGTCGCGGATGACCACTTCTTCGATTTCCTCGAGCGAGCCGGAATCCACGCACACGCGGCCAGCGGTCACAGGGTCGCGCCTGCGAACACCATCCTGAGTAAATTCAATCGACTTGCCGTTTTCAAGAAGCAGGATTTCTCCAGAAACGCAACCGAGTTGATGGGCGAGCGCGGCGTGCCGGAAAAGGTGGCGGTACTCGCCGTGGACGGGAATGAAGTAGCGCGGTTTCACGAGCTGCAAAACCAGTTTTTGTTCTTCCTGGCTGGCGTGCCCGGAAACGTGAATGGTGCCCGCGGAATTGTCGTAGTACACCAGCGCGCGGCGGCGGAACATGTGGTCCAGCATGCGAAAAATGGCTTTTTCGTTTCCGGGAATGATGCGCGCGGAAAGTATGACGCTGTCGTTTTCGTCCACGCTCACGAAGCGGTGATTGTCGACGGCGATGCGCGAAAGAGAAGACATCGGCTCGGCTTGACTGCCGCTGGCAAGAATAACTATGCGCTTGGGATCGAAATTGCGAATGTCCTGCGGACGGACGACCATGCCGTCCGGAATGCGCAAGTAATTCATGGAGTGCGCGATCTCCACGTTATCAACCATGCTGCGGCC
>Ga0070708_100002134_pt1 | contig 15284 bp, 7 predicted proteins | sample KBSK5503metaG_FD_65469 | JGI IMG/M metagenome (GOLD analysis project Ga0070708, IMG submission 65469) | Corn, switchgrass and miscanthus rhizosphere microbial communities from Kellogg Biological Station, Michigan, USA - KBS K5-50-3 metaG | ecosystem: Host-associated > Plants > Roots >... | reverse complement strand
ACATCAATCTTCGCGTCGAGAAGATCGATCACGTCCTGATAGCGTTTGGGATGCTTGCTGCCTTCGATATTTGTGTGCGCCAGTTCATCGACAAGTACCACTACGGGTTTTCGCGCCAGGATCGCGTCAACGTCCATCTCAGTGAACACGGTTCCCTTGTAATCGATTTGCTGACGCGGGACGGTTTCCAGCTTGGCCAGCAAGTCTGCGACGGCCTTGCGGCCGTGAGTTTCAACTATGCCGACTACGACGTCCTCACCACGGCTGTAACGGCGGATACCTTCGCTCAGCATGCTGTAGGTCTTCCCAACACCAGGGGCGTAGCCCAGGAACAACTTGAAGATACCTTGCTTCTTCTCCGGTGCGACCTCTTCCAGCCATTGTTCAGGACGCTTTTGCACGACTTCATTGTCATCTGAGTTCTGTACTTTGTCGAGAAAGGAGTGGTCCCTCGACTGCGCTCGGGTTTCGCGGCTTAATTTACAATCACGCCGTGACATCACGGGCAAAGGTCGGTTTTAGGGCAGTCGCGTGCGCGCTGATTGTGCCTGCGGTCGTGCTGTTCTACAAGCACTTCCTGCACGCGAATGTGACAACAGTCGCACTGACATTCCTGCTGGCAGTTTTAGTGGTCTCGGCCAATTGGGGATTTTGGTATGCGGCTTTTGTGGCGCTGCTTTCGACGCTCGCGTTTAACTTTTTCTTTCTTCCCCCGTTTGGCACATTCACTATCGCCGATCCGCAAAATTGGGCTGCACTCTTCGCCTTCCTTGCCACAGCGGTGATTGCCGGACAGCTTTCGGAACGTGCGCGTCGGGAGACGCTGAGGGCAAACCAGCGCCGGCGTGAGCTTGAGCACCTCTATGCTTTCAGTCAGCGCTTGCTCACGCTCGAAAGCGTGCCGGAGCTGCTGAATTTAGTACCTCGACACATAGTCGAGACTTTCGGCGGCAAAGGTGCGGCACTTTTCGTGTCGGACCGGACCGACGTCTATCGCTCCGACCCGAATACTCGCGAAATTGAAGCCGGCCGCATGCAATCGGTTGCAGCGCGAGGCGAGCCGGTGACCGATTTTGAGAATGCGCTGGCCTTCGCTCCGCTTCGGCTCGGGGTAAGGAGTGTCGGTTCAATTGGAATCTCCGGTACAACTCTGTCTCACGAAAGCCTGGATGCTCTCTCTACGCTGGTGGCTATTGCGATTGAGCGCACTCGCGCCATAGAGCAGATGGGCAAGGCTGAGGCCGCGCGTGAAAACGAGAAACTGCGTTCCGCCATCCTCGACTCCGTCGCACACGAGTTCCGTACCCCACTCACGGCGATCAAAGCTTCCGCGACGAGTTTGCTCTCCGGAGGTCTCGACGGTCCGCAGCAGAACGAATTGCTCACAGTCATCAATGAAGAGTCCGACCGGATGAATCACCTGGTCGAAGAGGCCACTCAGATGGCACGGATCGAATCGGGACAAATCGAACTCGATCGCAGGCCTCACCACATTCGCGAGGCTATAGATCGGGCTTTGGAATCGGCGAAGAAGGCCGTCAACGGGCATCCGGTTAAATTTGATGCCAAGGCTGAACTGCCTCCGGTAGAGTTCGACATGGAACTCATCGTAAATGTGCTGCAGCAATTACTGGAGAACGCCGCAAAATACTCGCCGTCGGAAGCTCCAATCCAGATCTCTGTGGAAACAACCGGCGCTGAACTCGTCGTGAGCGTTGCCGACCGCGGACGTGGAATTGACGAGTTCGAGCAGGCGTTGATTTTCGACAAGTTCTATCGTGGCAAGGACAACCGCTATTCCGTGCAGGGCACCGGAATGGGTTTGGCGATCGCCAAAGCTGTATTAGAGGCCCATGGCGGAGCTTTGCGGGTCAGCAGCCAATTGGGGCATGGCTCGGTGTTCTCCTTTACCCTTCCCCTGAAATCGGTGAACGTTCCATCCTGAAATCACTTCCGAGTTGCCAGTCTCAGATCAGTGTAACTACCTGAATCCGTAGCTATTTCTTCGCCTTTACGGTTTCTTTATGCGGAGCATGGTGGAATAAAGCGTGATGCGTCAGGATCGCCATCCTCAGACGGTTGCGTTGTGAACTCTCGCCGCAGAATTGAATCGCCCGCGAGCTGAACCTTAATGCCATCTGCCCCCGTTTCCCAGCAAGTAGCACCGAGCACGACGGCACGTGTGCTAATCGCCTCCAGTGCGATGCTGGCGTTTATTTCTTTCTGGCGCGTTGCCGCGATCGTGCTAAACGATATGGGTTCTTCGGCGTTTTATGCCGGCGCCATTGCCGAGCATTTTGTCGGTAAGCCAGCTCCGTGGTTCGTTCTCGCAATCATGCTCCTGGCCGGTACCGTGGCGGCGCTTTATATCGAGAGCTGCGGAATGTTCGTGCGCGGTGGCGTGTACCGCGTCGTGAAGGAGGCGATGGGGTCCACGTTGGCCAAGTTTTCGGTTTCGGCATTGATGTTCGATTACATCCTCACCGGGCCGATCAGCGGCGTCTCTGCAGGCCTCTACCTGGTCGGCCTACTAAATGAGCTTTTGCGGCACTCGCATTCCCAGCTCACGATTCCGATGAATGCCGGGGCGGCATTCTTTGCGGTGCTGGTCACGCTTTACTTCTGGTGGGAGAACATCAAGGGCATTCCCGAGTCGAGCGAGAAAGCCCTGCGCATCATGTACGTGACCACGGTGATGGTGGTGATGATGGTAGCCTGGTGTTGCTACACCATCGTGGTAAAAGGCGGGCATCTTCCACCCTGGCCGCACCTGCGGAACATCACTTACTTGACCGGCGAGCACGGAGGCGCGCTCGGCTGGTTACGCCACACCTCCCTTCCCTACAAAATAGGGCTCATCGGAATTCTGATTGGGTTGGGCCACTCCGTTCTCGCCATGAGCGGCGAGGAAACCATGGCCCAGGTTTACCGGGAAATCGAACACCCGAAACTGCCTAACCTGAAAAAGGCAGCTTCGGTTATTTTTCTTTACAGCCTGGTTTTCACTGCGGGGGTTGCGTTTTTCTCGGTCATGATCATCCCCGATTCAGTGCGCGCCAGTTTTCAGGACAATCCCATCGGCGGTCTGACCATGTATCTGGTCGGGCCAGTATCGTTGCGAATTGTGTTCCGTGCTTTTGTCGTCGTGGTCGGCGTGTTGATGCTGGCAGGCGCGGTGAATACCGCTATTGTCGGGTCGAACGGCGTGCTGAACCGGGTCTCCGAGGATGGAATTCTTCCTGAGTGGTTTCGCAAACCGCATCGCCGCTTCGGAACTTCGTATCGCATCCTCAATCTGGTGGTTGCGCTTCAACTCCTCACCATCATTCTGAGCCGTGGCGATATTTTCCTGTTGGGTGAGGCTTACGCGTTTGGCGTGATGTGGAGCTTCTCCATGAAAGGACTCGCCGTCCTGGTGCTGCGCTACAAAGAACCGGGAAAGCGCGAGTTCCGTGTGCCCCTGAATTTCCACATTGGCAAGACCGAAATCCCCCTCGGACTGGCACTGATTACCCTCACCCTGATCGCGCTTTGCGGAATCAATCTCTTTACCAAAGAGGTCGCGACGATTTCCGGCATTGCTTTCACAATCATCTTCTTCGCGGTCTTCGAGATCTCGGAAAAAGTGACCCGCAAGCGTGCTAGTAAGCGTGCCGAACTCGATCAGTTCAACATCGAGCCGGGCGACAATCTCACTTCGCAGGCTCTCGGAGTCCGGCCGGGTAATGTGCTGGTAATGGTCCGCAATTACAATGCGCTTTATAACCTTGCTGCGACGCTTGATCGCGTCGATCCCCGCAGCCAGGATGTTGTCGCGCTCCACCTCCGGTTCTTGGGGCGCGCTGATGCCGGAGAATACGAGCTGGAACCGGAGCAACTCTTCAGCTCCGAAGAGCAAACCCTCTTCACGCGCGCCCTGGCCTTGGCGGAGAAGAAGGGAAAGACCATTCATCTTGCGGTCGCGGGAGCCACTGAGAAGTGGGACGCGATCTTGCGATCCGCCCAAAGTCTGGAGTCATCCGCGGTCGTGTTGGGCGCATCGCCTAACCGCCCGCTCACCGAAGAGGCTCGCATAGCTGGGCTCGCATGGGAGCGGCTGTCCGATCCCAAGCCGCAGTTGACTCTTGTCGTCTATACGCCCACAGGGCAGGAACAGGTCTTCTACTTGGGGCCGCACGCCCCACATCTCACTCCCAAGGAAGTTGATCTGCTGCACGGCATTTGGCTTGAGCTTAGCAATGATGTCGCTCCAGAAGAGATCCACCACCACGACGTTGTGCATTTCGCTCTCGAAGAACTTCGAAAGGAACTCAGCGATTCCCAGCGGCAAGAAGTTGTGGGCAGATTAAGGCATCACCTGCAGGAAATCAAAGATCGGCGTGTGCCGCATACCTAGAAAGTTGTCTCCACTCGTATGCGGCGACGCTCCGTTCTCAGAACGTCGGAGGGAATGAGGGAGGACGAACTCGGAAAAACTCGTGATCCACGTGGAACCAGATGGCAATTTCTGAGCATCTGCCCTCTATAAATTTGAAACCAGTTTGCTCCGCATCGCCCAAGTCCCCCCGGAAAATCAAACAGGTAGGAAGCCCTGGGTGCGGCACATTTCTACTGCAGCCAGGCGGTCCGTGACGCCAACCTTGCGGAGTAAACGGTGAATGTGATTCTTTACTGTTTGCTCTGACAGGCCCAAGTCGTCCGCAATCTCTTTGTTGGTGAAACCACGGCTGATCATTTCCACGAGCTGCTGCTCGCGCCGCGTCAGTCCAAATTGCTGCTTGAAGAAAAAATTAGGAATGCTACTGCGCTGCTGGGCCACGTAGTCGAATAGAGCTTGACACAACTCGGGTGGGCAAATAGCACAACGGTTGGCCGCGGAACGTACCGCCCCCGCGACATCCCCGGCTGTAGCGTCCTTGAGCAAGTAACCGGCGACGCCCGACCGCACGGCCCGCAGAAACAACTCACTATTGAGCTCCATACCGATCAGAACAACTTTTAATCCGGGCATTGATTCTCGCATCGTCCGAACAAAAGCGAGACACCATGACTCATCCACAGGATCGAACAACAGAACCTGGGCTGCGGCTGCGGCGATCGCTTCCGCCACCTCGGGCGAGTAGTTCGCCGCTCCAACTACGCAAATATCATTTTTCTTGCCCAGGATACGAGCGAGAGCCTCTCGGAGAAGACGATTCTCCGCGAGCAGAAAGACTGGGATGCTTACATCACTACTCATCGGCTGACCTGATTGGGAGGAGCTGGGGTCCCGTCCGCCTTGGAGAACACTTACAAAAAACACTTACTCATATCACCGTAGTACTAATGGCTAAGATGGTTATCTTGCTCCTAAAGTGCTCGCTTTGTCAGCATAATTTTTCCACAGCCATCAACTATTAGTACCGTTTTGGTACTCGCAGTCCCCACTGGAGTACTTGTCTCTCGAAGCAAGGCCACCGACTTAGGTACTGCCGGGTAACGCTTCTGACCCCATTTGCTGAAGCCAAATTGAACCTTTTCTTTTCTGCCCGCAGGCAGATACTACGCAGACAACTGCGCAGATACTACGACGGGGGGTGCTGACGTGGAGAAAATCAAGGTTTTGGTCGCGAATCGACCACGGCTGATGCGCGACTTGGTGATGGCCACAATTTCGGATCAGCCCGATATCGAGGTGGTCGGGGTTCTTGAAGATGAGGCGTCCATCCTCACAATGGTCGAGCGCTCGCATCCCGAGTTCCTCATCATCGCCTTGGAGCACTCCGATGAGCGGCCGCACATCTGCGATCTGCTTCTCGACCGCTTTCCGCACGTGCGCATCCTGGCCCTGGGCACGGAGCGTGACAGCAGCATGTTTTACTGGGCTACCCTCGAGATTCGCTCGAACAGGATTGAGAACTCCGAAGATGGGATTCTGAGCGCGCTGCATGGTTGCCAGCAGGCGGCCACTTGAGCCTTGGCTTGCCGCAGATGGAGCGTTGGCAATGCAAGTTGTGAATCATGCCGAGGAGACACTGAACAAGGCCTGACAACGACGGGTCCCAACGTCAGTAATTTGAATAGAAATGGAGCAGAAAATGTTCCACAGTCCAAAATTATTGGTTCTCATTTCACTTGTCGCCTTGATGTTCTGCGTGGAAGTGCGGGCACAAGGGAACGATCGACGACGCGAATCGCGTGACGCAGTCGCATCTGTGCGCTCAGCGGAATCATCCGATCTTGCCAAAGAGAATCTGGAGCGGGTCGCCGCATCCGCCGCCCAACTCCAGGGAGTGCTGGCGAAGGATCCGGGGATCCTGGTAGAGCTGAAGCGATGGGCGGCCAAGGAAGCCTCGGACAATGGACAGGTCGTAGAAGATGCCCTGTTGACCGATCAGGCAATCTTCGACCGGCTCGAACACGATATCGCGTTCCGCTCTGTGGCCACGAGATTGGTTCAGCATTACGGTTACCTGCTGCCGAGCGTGAATCCGGAATCGGAGATCGCGAAGGAGCATGACCTGGTCTTGAAGGAGCGCGTCCGTCGTCTGGCTCAGCGTGAAGATCGTGAAGAAGCGGAATCACTGGCGGCCGAAGAAGCTGTCACCAAGCAAGAAAAGTCAGAACCGAAAGTTGAGCGCACCGATTGTGATCCGCGCCAGTCAAGGGACTGCAACGGACCTGCTTCGGCACGAGGACCACAGGGAAACTCACTTCAGGATGAAGCGCCTGTACCCGAACCGGTGCTGCCAATTCTGCCCGAACAGATACTTCCATCTGATTCGACGCGGACTCTGAGGACGGCTGTTGATCGTGAGGATTCGGGAGCGCGCGGATATCCAGGCTTAGATCAGGCTTCGATGGCGGCTGCTGACCTTTCCCAGCGGTCTTCGAGTGGACTGGCCGGAAGTATGTCGCCCACCGGCATTGACATCGACGGTCTGCTCCGACGAGGCAATATGGAAGAGCTCTCCTCGCTTACGGGAGCAAATCGCGCTGAGGCGACATCCGGAAAGGAAACGAACCGCACAGTGCGGCTTCCAGGGGAGAGAGGGGGGGATCGGGACAAAGATCTTGTGCCGGTCGCAATGGTCCACAGGACCAACCCCTACGCCGACATTCCCTCGCTTTATGACATGTACGTTCAGGCTGCGCCCAGAGATCGCGAGCCGGAGCGCTTCGGCATGGAGATCTTCCGCAACGGAACCCGAGCGCTCGACGCCATTCCAATGGATCTGCCCGTCGGACCCGACTATGTAGTTGGACCCGGTGACGGCTTGTCCATAAATCTTTGGGGCGGCGTTTCACAAAGGATACTTCGATCGGTGGACCGCGAGGGCCGGATAAATCTGCCTGAAGCTGGGCCGGTGCTGGTAAGCGGACGGACCCTGGGAGAGGTTCAGGAGTCAGTTCAGCAGGTGCTCCGCACGCAGTTCCGGGATGTCTCTGCAGACATCTCTCTGTCGCGATTGAGGACGATTCGCGTGTACGTCGTGGGCGAGGTTGCCGAGCCGGGCGCCTACGACATCAGTTCCCTTTCAACGCCCCTCAATGCACTGTTTGAAGCTGGAGGGATTACCCAACGTGGCTCACTTCGCAATCTGAAGCATTACCGAGGCAAACAGCTCATTGAAGAAGTTGATGCGTACGAACTGCTGCTGCATGGCGTCAGCTCCGATCTCAAGAGACTGGAAAACGGAGACTCACTGCTCGTTCCTTCGATTGGCAGACAAGTTACGGTGAGCGGAATGGTGCGGCGGCCCGCAGTCTACGAACTGCTCGGGGAAAGCTCGCTGGCCGACGCCCTGGACCTGGCGGGAGGAATTCTACCTGCTGCCGCACTGCAGCATATCGAGGTACAACGTCTTGAGGCTCACCAAAAGCGCAGCATGTTGACCCTCGATCTTTCGCCCAGCAACACCGACGCTATAACCAAGCAGTTGAGCGACTTCAAGATTCAAGACGGCGATCAGATTCACATCTTCCCGATCGCGCCTTACAACGAGAAGGCGATTTATCTGCAAGGACATGTCCTTCGCCCGGGACGGTATTCCTATCACGATGGAATGAAGGTTGCGGATCTGGTCGGCTCGTACAGCGATCTTCTGCCCGAACCGGCAGGACACTATGCTGAGATTGTGCGGCTCAACCCGCCGGACTTTCGTCCCAGCGTCGAAAGTTTCGACTTGTCCGGGGCGCTGGCGAATCCGGAGGCTTCTCCGAAGCTGCAGCCACTGGATACCGTCCGTGTCTTCAGCCGTTACGATTTTGAACCGGCCCCGACGGTTTGGGTTGGTGGCGAAGTACGTGCGCCCGGGAAATACCGCACCTCAGGCCAGGCACGCCTTCGCGACGCGATCTACCTGGCAGGAGGAATTTCCACTGACGCCGGGCTGGACTCTGCCCAGTTGTTCCGAACCCATCCCGACGGAACCCTGACCATTCACAGTGTGAACCTGGGCGGAGCCCTGGCCGGGAATTCTGTGGACAACCTGCTACTTCAGCCGCGCGATCGGATCTTGGTCCACCGCAATTCCGCCCGGGTAGATCCGCCTACCGTATCTGTGAGGGGCGAAGTGGCCAAGCCTGGCCGCTATCCGCTTAGCTCCAATATGCACGTCGAGGATCTGGTTTTGGTAGCGGGTGGGCTCAAGAGGAGCGCAGACCCCGTGAAAGCGGATCTGACCCGCTACAAGGTTGGGAACCTGGCGGGCACCTCGAATGAAAACGTGCCGGTGGAGCTTTCGTCGGCATTGAACGGAGCCGAAAACGACAACCTGCAGCTTAGGGACGGAGACGTTCTCACAATCCGTGAGGTTCCAGGCTGGAACGACATCGGCGCCTCGGCCACGGTGAGCGGTGAAGTTCAACATGCCGGATCCTATGGCATTCGTCCCGGTGAACGACTGAGCTCACTTCTGGAACGAGCGGGAGGTTTCTCTCCCGAAGCGTACCCCTATGGCGCAGTGTTGATGCGGCGTGAGGTGCGAGACCTTGAGATGAAGTCTCATATGGTCCTGGTACAGCGAATAAAGGCGGAGCAAGTAAACCTCAGGGCACTTCCCGAGAGCGACCCAGACCAGAGGAGCGCAAAACTGACAGCCATTGCACAGACGGATACGGCACTCACTCAGCTTGAGGCGACTGCGCCGATTGGCCGCGTTGTAATACATATCCTGCCGGACATGAAGCAATGGCGTAACACGGCAGCAGATGTGCCGTTGCGCGATGGCGACGAGCTTCTAATACCCAAGAAAGCAAATTATGTGACCGTGTCCGGGCAGGTATTTAACCCAACCGCGATCAGTTACCGGCCTGGCAGAAGCGCCAGGTGGTATCTGAATCAGTCGGGAGGATTGACACAGCTTGCAGACAAGGAGGGCGTTTTCGTCATCCGTGCAGATGGAGCGGTCATCGCTGCAAAAAACAATTCGGGGTGGTGGGCGGGAAACCCCCTGAATGCTGCCTTGAGGCCAGGGGATTCGATTGTGGTGCCGGAAAAGGCGCCAAAGGTCGGCACCAGGAACTGGACGACTGCCCTGCAGGCGGCGCAGGTTGCCACTTCTGTGGCGCTTACGGTCGCTTATTTCAAACCGTAAGAAGGAATCTGGTGATGTGGCTCAGAGCGGTAGTGTGCTGTGGGGGGATCGTGGCCAGTCTGATCGTCGCAGAACCAAGCCAGTGTGCCCCGCCGCAACAGGATGAGAAGCAGAAGGCAGCAGATACCCGAGACGCAAGAGAAATGCAAGACACGAGTGAAGCACAATTGATGAATGGTTCGAGTGGCCTCGAAACGGAACCTTCGCCGGTTCTGCAGCAGAGTTTCCCTGGGTTGGGAAGGGATTTCGCCCTCGATCAAGAACACATATGGACAAGCCCGGCGCGGGTCCGATTCTCGGATACCGAATGGCTTGGGCCTCTTGCGGGAATCTCGGCTGGACTCTTCGTAACTGACCGCGATGTTAGCTTGCATCTGTCTCGCAATCCAAAAATAATCAGTCATTACAACACTCTTTCGAACGCCGGAATCGCTACATTCGTTGGCGGGGCGGCGGGTCTGTGGTTATTCAGTTATCCATCCCATAACGAGCATTGGCGCGAGACTGGCTTGCTTGCCGGCGAGGCTGCTCTCAACAGCTTGATCCCCGTAGAGGGGTTGAAGTACTCGCTGGGACGGGACCGGCCCTTTGAAGGCGACGGCGGCGGGCACTTTTTTCAAGGAGGAACGTCTTTCCCCTCTGAGCACAGCGCTGCAGCATGGGCTGTGGCCGGAGTGATTGCACACGAGTATCCCGGATCGCTCCCAAAGTTGCTGGCTTACGGCTTGGCCTCTTCGGTGAGCTACTCTCGCATTCGCGCGGGCCAGCACTTCCCGTCCGACGTCTTCGTTGCCGGCATTATGGGCGATCTGATCGCACAGCATGTCTACAGCCGCCATCATGATCCCGAACTAGGCGGCAGTGAATGGAGATCGATTGACGAATTATTCCGCGAAGGCCGGCCTGCTCCAGAGAATCAAGGATCGCCGTATGTTCCGCTGGATAGCTGGATTTATCCGGCCCTCGATCGCCTCTCCGCGTTTGGCTTGGTGGACAGCGGATTTGCCGGGATGCGGCCTTGGACGCGCCGGGAATGTGCCCGGCTGGTCAGTGAAGCCGAAGAGCGAGCGGTAGAAGCCGATGGCGGGAACAGCAATCCGCAGAGACTCATTACCGAGCTGGAACGCGAATTTCGCCCGGAAATGGAAAGAACGGATGCTAGTGATACAGCATTCCGGATCGAATCCTTGTATTCGCGTGCAGAGTACATTTCCGGAACGCCGCTCAGGGACGGTTATCACTTTGCGCAGACACAAATCAACGATTTTGGGCGCCCCTACGGCAAGGGCTGGAATATGGTCAACGGCTTTTCGGCATATGCCACAGGGGGCCGTTGGGTGGCTTATTTCCGTGGCGAATGGCAGGATTCCGCCGGCTTGCCGGCACTACCATTGACGGCTCGCGAAACGATTCAGCAGGTAGATTTCAATCTTCCGGTGCTTCCTCCAGGCACTCCCCAAGCTTCCGTCAGCCAGTTCGAGTTACTCGATGCCTACGTGGGCTGGGCGGCCTCGAATTGGCAGGTATCGTTCGGTCGCCAAAGCCTGTGGTGGGGACCGGGTAATGGTGGTCCGCTGATCTTCAGCAATAACGCCGCACCCCTGAACATGTTCCGCATCAATCGGGTCGCGCCACTTAAGTTGCCCAGCATCCTGGGATGGTTGGGGCCGTTGCGGGTGGAGTTTTTTCTGGGACAACTGAGCGGACAACAATTCATCGACGGACCGAGTGGCAAAATCGGCAGCTTCGGGCAATCATTCCACCCGCAGCCAATGATTCACGGTGAGAGATTCACTTTCAAGCCGACCCCGAATTTCGAATTTGGATTCTCACGAACCGGACTCTTTGCGGGAGAAGGCGTGCCTTTCACTCTGCACACGTTGGAAAAAAGTTTTTTAAGCACGGGCAACGGCTCACCCGGTACAGCGAATGATCCTGGGGACCGGCGATCGGGAATGGACTGGTCGTATCGTCTGCCAAGGCTTCGCGATTGGGTAACGTTCTACGGCGATGCATTCACGGAGGACGAGTACTCCCCAATCGCGTACTGGGACCGCTCCGCCCTCCGTGGCGGCCTTTATTTTTCCCACCTGCCAGGTCTTCCGAAGCTTGATTTGCGTGTCGAAGGCGTCTACACCGATCTACCGGTCGGCGGACCGCTCAGTCATGGATTTTTTTATGCCAATGACCGCTATTTGAGTGGCTACACCAACCAAGGCCAGTTACTCGCTAGTTGGATTGGCCGGGAGGGACAAGGCGCCCAAGGCTGGGCGAACTATTGGTTCGGTGCTCGAAATCGGTTACAGGTCAATTACCGGCATCAGAAAGTAAGCCAGCAGTTCATCAGTGGCGGGGGCACCCTCACCGACATGGGTGTGCGAAATGATTTCTGGTTGCGTCCCAATCTCGGCCTCTCGACGTGGATCCAATACGAGCAATGGCAATTTCCTGTAATTCAATCCAGTTCGGTGCGAAATGTAACGGCCGCGGTCGAGGTGCAGTTTCAACCACAAAAGTGGTTTCAACATCCTGGGGCCAACGTGACCAGCAACGCTTTCGGAACCGGAGGTCAGCCGTGAGCCTGCTTGGCGGCAAGGAGGTAAGGTCTTTCGATGAGTGATCGCAGGTCCAATTCTGTTACAGAGGAGGCCAACTCACTGGAAGTTGACGGCGTCGCGGAGGTAGTCGCCGACGGGCGTGCCGCACGCACACGCGCCATCGCGCGGGCTCGGCTACTTTGGGAAAATCGGCGAAAGCTCACACGCTGCGCAGGCACGGGGTTCGTGCTTGGGTTATTGCTCGCGCTCCTGATCCATAACCAATACATCTCGACCACGCGCCTTATGCCTCCTGAACAAGGCAGCGGGAGCAGCACCGTGGCCATGATGGCGGTGATGGCAGGGAAGGTCAACGACAGCATCGGTAATCTTTCCAACCTCTTGCCTGGAATGAAAACCACCGGGGCACTCTTCATCGGTGTCCTTGGCAGCCGTACAGTGCAAGACGATCTCATTCAGAAGTTCGACCTGCGCAAGGAATATCGTCTTTCGCGGTGGGAGGACGCGCGCCGGAGACTGGCAGCGAACACCGAGATTGCCGAGGACAAGAAAAGCGGCATCATCACAATCAATGTGACCGATCCTGACCCCCGCCGTGCCGCCGACATGGCCAGCGAATATGTTGTCGCGCTCAATCGGGTGGTAGTCGATCTGAATACCTCCTCGGCCCATCGTGAACGAGTTTTCCTGGAAGAGCGGCTCGTCCAGGTCAAGCAAGATCTTGAAGCGGCCGAAAAAGACTTCAGCGAATTTGCTAGCAAGAATGCCGCTATTGATATCCAGGCCCAGGGCCGCGCTATGGTCGAATCGGCGGCGTCACTCGAAGGTGAACTCATCGCAGCGCAGACTCAACTGCAAGGTCTTCGCCAGATCTATGCTGATTCGAACGTTCGTGTCAGAGCCACGCAGGCGCGCATCAACGAGCTGATCCGGCAGATTCAGAAGCTGGGCGGCAAGGCAGACACCTCGGGCACAATCCCAACGCATGCTGACACGGACAGTTTGTATCCCACAATCCGGAAGCTTCCTCTCCTCGGCGTTACATTCGCGGATCTGTTCCGCCGCACCAAGATCCAAGAGGTCGTCTTTGAAACCCTCACCAAGCAATACGAGCTCGCCAAAGTGGATGAAGCTAAGGAAGTGCCTAGCGTCCGCGTCCTCGATCCATCCACGGTCCCTGAAAAAAAATCTTTCCCGCCGCGTCTCATCATCACGATGCTGGGGACGTTGATAGCTTTCTTGGGTGGCGTGGTCTGGATTTTCAGTCGCGAGGCATGGACGCAGTGGGACACGCAAGATCCGGGCCGGGCGCTGATTGCCGAAGTTGGCCATACGTTGCACGCACGTCTGGCACGAGCCTCTTCGAATGGCCACAATAGGCTCCCGGTTTGGAGTCGGTTTGTCTGGCGTGCGAAAGGTCAAGGGGTAAGTGGCAACGATGCGGAACCACTAGTTTCCGGGATCGCAAGTCCAACAGTGAATAACCGAAATGGAGGCAGACCAGACATGCAATGGAATAGGAAACGGGTTGTAGTTACAGGAGGCGCGTCATTCATCGGTTCGGCCCTTGTGGATGCGCTTGTCGAACGCGGTGCAGACGTCCGCGTCATCGACAATCTTTCTAGCGGCACGCGTTCCAATCTTCGGGAACACATCAACTCCAAACGTATCGAGTTCCTCGAAGGCGACCTCCTCGAGCCAGAAACATGTCGAGCAGCGGTTGAAGGCCGCGATCTGGTCTTCCATCTTGCGGCAGACCATGGTGGTCGCGGCTACGTGGATTTGCACCAGGTCGCGTGCTCGACGAACCTGATCCTCGACGGACTTCTGTTCCGTGCCTGTCACCGCGCAGGCGTCGAGAAGGTCGTGTTTGCTTCTTCTGGCTGTGTCTACCCAAATTTTCTGCAGACTGACCCGGGCGAGGTCCTCTACCTCACCGAGGACCAGGCGGGGCCTCCCTGCGACGCCGATAATCTTTACGGGTGGGCCAAGCTGATGGCGGAGAAGACGCTTCAGAGCTACCACAGCGAGTACGGCATGAAATCTGCCTCGTGCCGGTATTTCACTGTTTATGGCGAACGTGGCCATGAAAATCATGCTGTTATCGCCATGATTGCGCGCGCATTCGTGAAGCAGGATCCTTTTGTGGTGTGGGGTACGGGTGAACAGATTCGCAATTGGACTTATGTCGGGGACATTGTTGAAGGCACACTTCGCGCAGCCGAAGTGATCGAGGACGGCACGGCCGTAAATCTCGGTACGATGGAGCGCATTCGCGTTCTGGACGCCGTAGACGAAGTGCTTCGCTACGCGGGGCACAAAGCCAAGATCGACCTTCACCCCGAATTACCCACTGGGCCTCTCAACCGCGTCGCCGATAACTCGCTGGCGCGAAACCTCCTCGGCTGGGAGGCACGCGTCAAATTCGTGGACGGTCTTCACCGCACCATTGATTGGTATTTTGGGACCAAGAACCGGGACGAAGTCTCCTCGATTCTGGATCAAATCCTTACCGAGCGCACTGCAAAGTCTGCTGTTTCCCAAGCAGCGTAGGCCGATTGATGGCGAGTGATCCAAAAGTCGTTGCCCGCCCCCTGACCTTTGCCGAGAGGGCAGCGGGCTTGCGCCCTGTTGATCCGTCGGTTGGGCAGGTGCTGGAAGAGCCAAACTGGCTAGGACAGAGCCTGACTCCGGAGCGCACTCCTTCAAGGTCGCGAGCGCGTCGGATCGGCGGTCGGTGGGTTTGCGTCAGCTACTGGCTAATTGACGTTTTTTTCATCTTGGTCAACGGTGCGCTCGCCTTTCTAACGTATTTCTCAGCCTCAGACATCTTCCGCTCGGTCCCCAGCGGTCACCTCATCTTTTCGAAGCTCCCTTCCATCGTGCATTACGGGAGTTTCGTTCTACTGGACGCGGCATTGGTGACGCTGTTCTGCAAGCAACAGGATCTGTACTGGACTCCGCGCACCCGCTCCTCCGCCGAAGAATCCGCCGGGGTAGTCAAAGCCGTTTCCTACGCCACGCTGCTTCTGGTCGCGTTCCTGTACCTTTCGGACACGATAATCGTCTCACGGCTGGTAGTTGGCCTCAACTATGTGCTCAATGTGGCGGCGCTAGTAGCTTGGCGCGCGATCAAGCGCAAGGTTGT
>Ga0070708_100002133_pt1 | contig 15285 bp, 17 predicted proteins | sample KBSK5503metaG_FD_65469 | JGI IMG/M metagenome (GOLD analysis project Ga0070708, IMG submission 65469) | Corn, switchgrass and miscanthus rhizosphere microbial communities from Kellogg Biological Station, Michigan, USA - KBS K5-50-3 metaG | ecosystem: Host-associated > Plants > Roots >... | reverse complement strand
GCGAACCTCATTGCCGACTCGGAGACTGACGGGTGGGGGTGGATCGTGTTCGCTTTCACCGGGACGAGCAACGGGTTGTTCGACCTCATCACCGACACGGCGACCTACTATCCCGCGCCCGCGGGCGTGCCGGTGAAGAACGGGCTCGTGAAGAACGGCTAAGCACCTCGCGAGCGCGCGAACGCCCTGCGATGACGCGCTACTCTTTCACCGCTGAATTGGGAGCTGGCCCAATCGAGAGGGGTCTAGAGGAGATGACAGCGGGGAAGATCGTCGAGCCCGGTCAAGGTCATACGCTTTCGCTTCCAAGGTTTCGAATCGCGGTCAAGGTGGATGCCGGTATTGCGTTGGGAGCATCGGTCTTCGAAGTCCATGTTGATCCCGGCTTCGACGTAGGCGCCCATCGACACACCGAAGTAGAGGAGACGTTCTACGTGTTGGAGGGCGAACTCGACCTGCGGGTGGATGAGCAGGTCACGCGGGGGAGGGCGGGAACTCTGATGTTCGTCCCGAAGGGCGCGGCGCATCAGTTCCTCAACGCAAGCGCTGGCGGCGCCAAGGTGCTTCTGGTGGTCTCGCCGCCGGGCCACGAGCGGTACTTCGAGGAGCTCGCCGATATCCTCGCTAGTGGTCCGCCTGATCACGAAGCGATCGCCGCGTTGCGGGAGCGGTTCGACACAGAGCAATTGACACCGCTCGTCGTCACGCCCTAGCAGGCGACCGGGTTAGCTCGAACCAAGACGGCGATGATCAGGTTAGCGAGAAGGGCGGGTACTCATCGGTGAGAAAACCGACGTATGCGCGCACCCGCATGGACCACCGAGCACTCCCCACGATGAAATCTCGCATGCCTGCCGGGTATTTCCCTGTAAACAAGACTACGAAGAAAGCCAAGATCACCACGACGATTGCCGCGATATAAACGAAGATCAGCACGAAATAATGCGGAATCGCGAGGAACCATTTGACGAGCGGCATCCAGCGGTTCAGCTTCGTCGGGTAACCGATCGAAACCGATGCCGAGTCGACCCCGTCATCGAGAGCAACCATGTTGAAGTTGAACGGCGGATACGTCTGACGCAGCCAAAAGGCGAAAGACTTCACTCGCCACTCGTAGCGGTCCGTCATAACGATCAAGTTGAACAACTGCTCGGGGATCTGCTCCGTGAAGAGCACCATGAAGAACGAGACGATCAAGAGCGCGCGCCGCAGATACTGCAGACCCGCCGCCACGACGAACTGAGGGATCGCAAGGATCCAGTTCACGAGCGGGCGCCAACGAGCGATGGTGAGTGGCGCCTCGAGATCCAGCTTGACCGGGTAACCGGAGCCTGCGGTTTCCATCAGTCCGCCCCCCCTTTGATCCGCCACCTGTGACAGTACTTCCGAACGGCCGATGGGCTCATATCCACAGGCGCGCCCCGAAGGGGCGCGCCTGTTACCGTCTCGTCCTCCCGAGGAGAGAGCGATGTTGTTCCGCAGGCGCGGTAAACATTCAGGCTCGAAGAGGAAGAGGCTCGTGCTTGTCGCGGTGCTCTTGTTCGGGCTGCTCGTCGGCGGGGCTGTCGGGGCTGTGGCTCTGTACCGGCGCGGGTACCTACAGATCAACCACCCCACCTTGAAGGATTATCCGGTGCGGGGCGTCGACGTGTCCGCGTTCCAGCGCACCATCGACTGGCCGCGACTAGTGGCGGGAGCGAAGATCAACTTCGCGTTCATCAAGGCGTCGGAAGGCTCTCAGATCAAGGATCGCCGGTTTAGTGAGAACTGGTCTGCAGCGCATGGTCTTGTCGCTCGATCTGCGTACCACTTCTTCACCTTCTGCTCTCCCGGGACCGTGCAAGCCGCTAACTTCCTCGACACACTGCCGGTCGACGGCGAGCTGCCTCCGGCGGTGGACGTGGAGTTCGGTGGGAATTGCACGTCGTACAGATCTCTTGCGGCGGTGCGCACGGAGTTGCGTGTCTTCCTGTCCTCGGTGCGAGCGGCAACACACCTCAAGGCGATCTTGTACGTGACGAGTCAGTCCTACGATCGTATCGTGCGCGGTTACTTCGATGGGTACCCGCTGTGGGTCCGCGATGTCGTGTCTGCGCCGAGCGTCGCACACTTCCCCGGCCTGTCGTTCTGGCAGTACGCGGGCAACGGACGGGCACCGGGCGTGCGAGGTCTCATCGATCTCAACGCGTTCGTCGGTTCAAGGAGTAAATACCGCGCGTTCCTACGGCTCGGCGCAGCCCATTGAGCACCTACACGCGACGCAGCTCTTTGTTCTGGAACTGGAACACGCGCCCGTCGTCCAGGACGACTTCGACATAACCGCGCTCGCCTGCATAACCAGGCGTGACCCACTGGATGACGCCTTTCTGGCCGACAAGGTCATCGGGTAGCTCGGTTCCGTCGCGTATCTCAGCGACTTCGACGCGTTCGCCGACTTCGAAGTCCTCGGGCATGGCCCGACTTTATTCGGGAAGAGTGCTCGGACCGAAATCGCCCTCATCCGGTCGGGCCGGTAGAACAATGGAGTGAACCAGGTAGCTTCTCGTGATCCCGCGCGCGAAAGCGTTCTTGCCCACCTGGACTGCGGCAGCGGCGAACCGGTCCTGATCTTTCATGGATATGGCTTGCTGCCCCGCACCTACGGAAAGACGGCGAGACTGCTCGCGAAGCACTGTCGTGTGGTCGTGCCTTCGCTCTTCGACTCTCACCTCCGATGGGACTCCGCACGTGTCCTCGACGGTCTGCTCGCGACCATCGATGCCCTTGAGTTCGAGCGGGTCACGATGATCGGACATTCTTTCGGCGGTGCGCTCGAGCTGGAGTTCGCTGCACGCAACCTCGATCGCGTCACGGAACTGGTTTTCGTCGACACCCTCGCGATGTCGCGCGAATGGACGCTCGCCGCAGAGGCGCTGCATCCCGTGAACCTGGCGAGGGTGACTTCACCGAGAGCAGCGGTCGATTTCATCGCCTCCGTGGTGACGCATCCGGCGGAGCTCGTCGGCGCCGCTTGGTGGAGCTTCATGAGCGACCGAACTGCGGAGATCCAGGTTGTGGCAAACGCCGGCATCCGTTCGCACGTGCTGTGGGCCGACCGAGACGGCCTGCTTTCACGAGCCGACGGTGAGGAGTTCGCGCGCGCGCTCAATGCGTCGTTCAGCGTCGTGCACAGCCCCAAGATCGGCCCGATCGACCACGATTGGATGTTCCGCAACCCGACTCTGCTCGTCTCGGCGCTGAAGAAGCTTCACCTCCACGCGCTCGAGCCTTCTCAGGAACGCGTGCCGAAATAGCCCGACGATCCTTCCGTCCACGCCGAGGCGAAGAGGGCGTCATACGCGAGGCCCCACGGTGGACGGAGGAAGCCGAGCGCGCGCACATCTTCGAACCAGTTCCCGAAAGGCGAGCGCCGCGAGAATGTCCCTCCGCCGATGATGCGGCAGATACGAAGCAAGCTCGTTTCGGCCAGTGCTGCGACCGTTTCCTTGCCCATGAGGACATCGCGGTGGGGAGACTCTCTCGTCTCGACCGCGCGCAACATGCCCTCGTACGCCTGCGCTGCGAGCCATGCCTCGGATTCCGCGTGCGTCCATTCGACTTGTTCGTAGGGTCGGAGTTGCTCGGGATGCTTGGCGATCTGCGCTCGCGCCGCGGCGACGGCGGTTTCGACGATCCCTAGGACGACGGCGGTGAAGAGGCTGCCGACGAACGGGGCGGCGGCATCGGCGATGGCTCGCCAGTTGCCCGGCCATGCGCACCTCGTGGCGGGAAACGCTTCGAACGCCATCCCGTGGCTTTGCGTCGCGGCCATGCCGTGGCCGTCCCATTCGGCGACGAGATTGACGCCGCGCGTGCCGTCCCAGGGGACGCCCCGCACGTCGAGGAGGAGCCAGTCGGGTTCGGCTTCGCCTTCGGCGAGTCCGGTTGTCAGCATGAACGACGTCACGCCCGACCCGGACCCGAAATGCTTCTGGCCGGTCAGGCGGTACCCGTCGCCGTCGCGCGCGGCCACCGCTTTGGTCTTCCCGACATCCCCGCCGGAACCAGGCTCAGAGGTGATCGTTCCGAACCATTCGCGCGCGGCCTGCTCGAACACCCATCGGCGTTGCGCGTTCCACGCCTCAGCGTGCTCGGAGGGGACGCTCGCGGTGGCGAGCCAGAACGAGAGCACCGCCGGATGCATGGAGGAAACGAGGGCGACCGAGGAGTCCCCGTGTGCGAGCGCGCGCAAGATCTCGGCCACGTCCCGGGTCGACGTCTTGACGTCGCGCCATATCCCGCCGGCGTCCACCGGTACTCCGGTGAGGGTGAAGCCGGCGTCGCGGAGCGCGTCGAAGTCTGCGGGGTCGAGAGAGCGGCGTTGCTGCCGGGCTGTGCGATCGCTAGCGAACGAATCTGAGATAGCCGTTACACCTTCGAGGATCTTCGCGGCGTCCACAGACGTCCCTTGATCCCTACGGCGCTATGTTCTGGTTGTACCGGAACATGTTTTGAGGATCATAGGTGCGCTTCAGATCGACAAGTCGGTCGTACTTCGCGCCGAACGTTCGCCGAACGCGATCGGAGCCTTCGTCACCGATGAAGTTCAGGTACGCGCTCTGCGCGGAGTAGGGCTCCAGATCCTTCCCGAGCTTCTTGTTCCAGCCGATGTGTTGCGCATCCTCAGCCGCGTCTTCCCACACCGAGATCGCGTGATAAAGGAACGCGTGATCGCGGCCGGGGAACGCATTGTCGACCTCCGGTGAGGGCCCGACGTTGATCAGTTGGACCATCGAAAGGTGGCTGCCCTTCTTCGGCCCGGCGTCGGCGATGATCTGGAGCGCTGCGTCGGGCGCGGCATCCATGAACTCGGAGCGCCAGTAGTTGCGGACACCTGCGGGCGCGCTCGCATCGAGCAGCTGCTGCGCGAACATGTAGGGCATGGGGATCGCCACAGATGCGATCGGCGAACGATCGACGATCGGTTTGAGCCAGGGTTCCGCTTCGTCTTGAGGACCGAGGTAGATCGCGCCCATCATCATGACCTCGGTTCCTTGGACCGCCTCGGGGACGAACGGCAGCGGGGGAGCGGTAGCGAACATGGCGATCCCAACGAGCTCGGGCGGGGTGTCTGGGAAGTAGTCGCGATAGAACTTCATCTGGTCGAGGCCGTCCGCAGCAGGCCACATGTTCATAGCGAAGGTCACGTCGGTTACTGGGTGCGCGCGGAACGTGAACGACGTCACGACGCCGAAGTTGCCACCCCCGCCTCGGAGTCCCCAGAACAGATCGGAGTTCTCGCGCTCGTTCGCACGGACGATCTCACCGCTTGCCAGGACGACTTCCGCATCGATCAGGTTGTCGCAGGCGAGCCCGAACTTCTTGGCGAGGAAGCCGAGCCCGCCGCCCAGTGTGAACCCTGCGATGCCCGTGCTGGAGATGGTGCCTCCCGTGGTGGCCAGGCCGTGGGCACCGGCCGCGCTGTCGACGTCCTTCCATCGGCAGCCGGGGCCGGCAACGATCGTGCGCGCTTCAGGGTCCACCCGAACGTTATTCATGAGAGAGCAGTCCGCGATGATCGCGTCGTCGATCATCGAGAAGCCGGCGACGGAATGGCCCCCTCCACGAACGGCGAGGGGGAGTCCTTCTTTCGATGCGAAGCGGACGATCTCGGCGATGTCGGCCGCGGAGCGCGCGCGCGCGATCAGTGCGGGGTGCCGGTCGATCATCGCGTTGAAGATGGCACGATCCTGGTCGTAGGTGGCGTCGGCCGGACGGATGAGATCCCCCGAGAATCGAGATGCAAGATCGGCCGTCGCCGCATCGGAGATGTTCGTCATGATTTCCTCCCCCAAGATATGGACTGCCTTTGACGGTATCGCTGTCCGCTCTGCGGAGTAAAGGCGCGGCCTTCGCCGCTCCCGTGAAAGCGATGTGCCTACCCCAGCGCACTCACCGTCGTCTGCAGCGGCGGGATCCTGGATGAAGCGACGGTAGAGATCGTGTGAAGTCGCCGGCGGGACCAGCGGCCTTGGCGTCGGCTAGCATGCGCGCCATGCAAGGGAAAGTCGTTCTCATCACCGGCGCAACGTCCGGCATCGGAAAGGAAACTGCGCGCGCGCTGGCCGGCGAGGGCGCGCGCGTCGTGATGATCAACCGCAGCCCTGCGAAAGCCGAGGCGGTCGCCGAGGAGATCCGTCAATCGGCGACTGGCTCCGTCGAGCTGCTCAAGGGCGACATGAGCTCGTTCGCGTCGATACGAGAAGCCGCCGCCGAAGCACTGGCCCGTTTCCCCCGGATCGACGTCTTCATCAGCAACGCCGGCGTGTTCCGCGCGCGCCGCCACGAGACGGCCGATGGGCTCGAGGAAGTTTTCGCGGTGAATCACCTCGCGCCGTTCTTGCTTACGAATCTTCTGCTCGACCGATTAAAGGCGAGTGCGCCGTCTCGGATCGTGATCGTCGCGTCCGAGGCTCACCGAGGCGCGGTCCCCGACTTCGACGACTTGCTGCTCGAACGGCGGTTCGGCGCGTGGAAGGCGTACAGCCGCTCGAAGCTATCAAACATCATGTTCACGTACGCGCTTGCGCGAAGGCTGGAAGGTTCGGGAGTGACGGCGAACTGTTTGCACCCCGGGTTCGTTGCGACCAGGCTCGGCAGCGGTAACAAGATCCCGATCCGTCCCGTGTACATCTTGTTACGACCGTTCACCATCTCGCCGAAGAAGGGTGCAGAGACGTCGGTGTTCTTGGCTAGCTCACCCGAGGTCGAAGGCGTGAGCGGGAAGTACTTCGACCAGAAGCGCGAATCGCGCTCATCACGCATCTCGCAGGACGAAGAAAGCCAAAAGCTGCTCTGGGACATGAGCGCGAAGCTCACCGGCCTCGACGCCTGACGAGCGCCGTTTCCCCCGATGGGCGGCAGGCCAAATGCGAGGCCGTTTGACGACCGTCGACCAAGGGATGTTTGCCCTGGCCAAAGGCAGAGCATGGAGATATTGCGCGACCGTCCAGGGCCAGGCAGGTGAATACGGGCGAGGTGTCGAAAGGGTCAATCTCGAGGGCTTCAACTGCATGGATACCCATCCGACGACATGACGACATCATCTTTAGACGGGGCTGACCGATCGCTTGGCGGCCGGGCTGCTGGTGCCGTCATTGCTGGGCTGCTCGCGGTGTCCATGTCGTTGATCTTCGCGCCACCCGCGCAGGCCGCGGTGACGACGACGATGACGACCAACCGAAGCCTTGAGGCCTGGTATTGGTCGTCGAACACAGACATCCGCGCGTGCACGCCCAACGGGCTCCCGCCCCAAATCCCCGGTCTCTGTCCGAGCGCGAATGGCACGGCCTCAGCACCGATCTCGCCCGGTCACTTGGGGATAAGCATGAGGGCCGGGCAGTCAGATATGCGCTCGTACGTGATGTTCGACCTGAGCACGATCCCGATCGGCTCGACCTTGAATTCCATGGTGGTGACGTTCACGGTCTCTAAGAGCGATCCCGCAAACCAAGAGCACACAACGGAGCACGCCTCGAATCCGCTCGGTCCCCCCGACCAACAACCGAAGCCACCCGCAACCGTGAACGACAGTGCTGCTCACATCGACGCGTGTCTCGTCACGGTCGGGTGGGGTAGTGCTGAAGGTGCTCCGCCTTCCGATCGGAATGCAGACGATCCGACGACTCCGGTTCCCACTGAACCCAATGAGCGTAACGGCGTCGACAAAGGTTCGTGCGTCCACGGCAAGAACAACACATCGACGTGGACCTTCGACGTAACGCCCCTGGCCCAGAAATGGGTTTCGGGCGCCACCTTCAACAACGGCTTCGCGCTTCTTCCGGTCGGCGCAGGCCCAGCCGACACGTGGACGGTTGAGCTGCACGGCGCCTATTTCGCGAACGCGATCCAGAATCCGGCGACTGGAGCCGCATCCACACAAGTATTCGTTGCGCATAACGAGGAAGTTAAGGCCAAGCTCGATTACGTCCCCCTTGTGACCAAACCAGCTTTGCCGCCCCGGCCGGCGGTGCTACCCCCAGCCGCGCCCGCTCCACCAAGTCTGGTGAGCCCGTCATCGGCACCACCGACCTTGGTTCAGCCGACGCCGGCGCCCGCACTTCAAGCGCCGGTCTCCGCGGCCCAGGGGCGCGGTTCGACACCGTGGTACGTATGGCTTGTCCTGCCGGCCGGCCTGTTGGGTTTCGTGACCGTTTCGCGCTCTCTTGGCTCGGAGTCGGAGCAATCCGGGAACCGAGTTGCCGAACTCCTCCGTGAGCGCAAGACTCAGACATCGGGAGCGCCATGAGAAAGCAACCGATACTCGTGCTCGTCGTCATTTCGATCGTCCTCTTGACCGCATGCGGGCAGAAGCCGGGCGTCCACAGTTTCGCATCCGACAACGGCGGCCTGGGCGGGGGAAACGGCACGACCGCTTCTGGTCCTTCGGGTACTGGAGGGCCCGGAGGAACGAGTACAACGCCTGGCGGAACTATCACAGGCCCCGGAGGAACGACTGCGAGCCCTGGAGGAACGATCACAGGCCCCGGAGGAACGAGTGGCGGGGGAGTGGCGGACTCCGGCTGCGGAGTGTGCGTCACGCCGACCACGATCACGATCGGCATCCACGCGCCGGTAACTGGAGCAGCTCCGATCAAGGCCGACGCATTCAACTACGGCAAGGATCTGTACTGGAACTGGTTGAAGGTCCATGGGAAGAGCATCTACGGCCGGACCGTCAAGTTCGTGTTCGCGGATGATCACTACAACCCACAGACGGCGGAAGCCGTGTGCGAGCAGATGGCGACCCAGCAGCATGCCTTCTTGTTGATCGGCGCGGCCGGGACCGACCAGATTAGTCAGTGCGCCTTCTATGCCAACCAGCACGGCATCCCATATTTGAGCGCAGGGGTTACGAAGTCGGGCACCAACTACCCCACGTACTTCGGTATCACGATGACGTACTCGGATCAGATGCCTCTCCTGGCCCAGTACGTGAAGAAGCTTGGCGCAGGCGAAGACCGGGTCGGACCCAACGGGCTGCCGCAGGCGGACAATGCGATCAAGGTCGCGATGGTCAGCCCGGACACCCCGAACTTCGCGGATGCCAGGGATGCGATGGTCGCCGCCTTCACTCGTCTCGGAGCCCCGTATCAGATCCGTGTGTACCCGGTGCAGAAAGACGAGAACCCCACAGACGCTCCCGGCGTGATCGCTCAGATCAAGCAGTGGGGAGCAGACATCATCTCGCCGATCACGGCGCCCGTGTTCACGATCGCGCTCTCGAATGCGAGCGCATCGCAGCAGTACTTCCCGCGCTACGTTGGTGTGGGAATCACGAACGCGATCAACCAAGCGATCCCGAACGAATGCACGTCGAACCAGTTCGGAGGCCCCGGCACCGGCCATCCGGCTGCGATGTTCTTCTCGCCGTTCCCTGGGTGGGAGCAACGCAATCAATTCGATCCCGACTACGACAAGGCGGTCGCTCTCGCCGGAAGTGGCGCCCAGAACATCAACCAGAAGGGCAACGGGGGCGACCTCATGTGGTCGCTGTGGGGAGTGAGCAAGGGTCTGTACCAGATGCTGCTCGCCGCGGGCCCCAATCTGACGCGAACGGGCTTTATGAACACGTTGTCGACGTACTCCACGCAGGGCTCATTCAAAGATTTCCCGAACCTGACGTTCACTCGCAGCAATAAGTGGGGTGCGTACCAGGTCAACGCTTTAACCGCAGACTGCGCGAACAAGGAATGGGTGGAAGACCCGAACAACTTCGGCTTGCACAGCAGTTTCTGACGGACCGGTGAGAGCGAAAGGGAGAGGCCTAGACATGCCGACCCAAGGCCGACCTGCTTGAAACAATTCATCGTTCTCGGTTTGATCGACGGCGTCGTCTACGGCTTGCTCGCGACGGGCCTCGTTCTCGTTTACAAAGGCGCACGGGTATTCAATTTCGCGCAGGCAGAGTTCGGAACGGTTGCAGCGTTCCTCGCCTATTGGATGTTCGAGAAGAACCACATGCCGTACTGGTTGAGCGACGTGCTCGCCGTGATCATCGTCGGTCTACTGGGATTTCTATTGGAGCGGCTCATCGTCCGGAAGTTGTTCAATGCTCCCCGTGTCACGATGCTCGTCGCGACCGCTGGCATAGCGCTTGCCCTGATCCAGCTCGAGATCATCATCGCGGGGGCAAATGCGGTTCCGCTTCCGCCCGCCATCCAAGGCGTCGGCGTTTCCGTCCTCGGGGTGATCGTGACGCCCCAACAGCTCTTGACGTTCGTGGCTCTCGTGGGCCTCGGGGTCGCTATGGGTTACTTCTTCAGCCGAACCGATCTTGGTCTTGCTGTTTTGGCCACATCGCAGGAACCGGTTGCGACGGAACTCGTCGGCATCGGAACGCGAAGGATGAGCTCCTTCATCTGGACGATGGCGGCAGTCCTCGGCGGTATCGGCGGGATCCTCATCGGCGCCGGCGGCTCGATCTTCCCTTCGTTCATGACGACGAGTTACTTGTTGGGCGCGTTCACGGCGGCGGTGGTGGGTGGGATCGACAGCCTTCCTGGTGCGTTCGTGGGTGGCGTCGTAATCGGCTTGACGCGTGACTTGGGCGGCTACTTCCTTCCCAAGACGATCCCTGGCGGACCGAACCTTCTCGTGTTCGCGGTCCTGGTCCTTATCTTGCTCGTGCGTCCGCAGGGCCTGCTTGGAGCGAAGGCGTGACGGAACGAGCGGGAAGGCGTCCTTCGTCGCGAAAAGCGGTGTCCGCGGACCCAGGGGCGCCTGCGACGGGGGATGTTGACCCCGTCGACGTGGTTGCTGAGCTCGCCGGCGATGTCGCTATCGAACCGGGCGAGGGGATAAGCAGCGAGTCCGAGGGTTTCGATCAGATTTCGGCCGAGGACACGGAACCCGGTCCGTCTGCGGCTGGATGGATCGCACGACGCGGGCTCATCGCCATCATGGTCCTCGGAGTGATCGCCGCGCCGCTTTTCTACCGCGGAGACGCGGGCCAGACCAAGCTCACGTGGATGGCGATCGGCCTGATCTACATCATCTTCGGTCTGTCTATCAACGTCCTCGTCGGATACGCGGGACAGATCTCTCTCGGCCATCAAGCCTTCGTCGGGGTCGGAGCCTTTACAAGCGCATACATCGTTTCGGTCTCGCACGCCTCGTTCTGGGTCGCGTTCGTGCTTGCAGGCGTTAGCGGAGCCATCTCTGCGGCGCTTCTTGGGTTTATCGCGCTGCGCTTACGTGGGTTATTCCTGGCGCTCATCACGCTTGCGTACGGGACCGTCGCCCAATTCACACTGTTCAACATCTCGAGCCTCACCGGCGGCGGGGCCGGCGCGCGCGCGCCACGGCCGGCGGGCTTCACCAGCAACAGGCAGTTCGCTTACCTGTGCATGGCAGTTACTGCGGCGCTGCTCTACGTCGACTGGCGGATGGTTCGATCCAAGGTAGGGCGCGCGATCTTCGCGATCCGAGAGAACGAGCTGTCCGCGGCGTCGTTCGGTATCAACATCACGGGCTACAAGCTGCTCGCATTCACGGTCTCGGGGGTGTTCGCCGGCCTAGGAGGCAGCCTGTTCGCGCATCAGCAGCAGCTCGTGCAGGCGTCGAGCTTCGACTTCACGTTCGCTTTGACGCTCGTGCTCATGGTCGTGGTCGGCGGATTGGGCTCGCGCGTCGGGGTGCTGATCGGATCGACCTTCTTCGCTCTTTTCCCGCTCGTCTTTAACGCGATCTCTTTGTACACGGCTCTCATCGGCGCTATCGCGCTGCTGCTGACGCTGACGCGGTTCCATGGAGGTATCGCCGAGCAGATCGCCCCGATCCTGCGATGGTTCGGAGGTGGCACGCTACGGAAGCATCCTCGTCGAGTCGTGCGAACGGGAGGCGAGAGTGTCAGTCCTTGACGTGACGAACCTCGGCATCCGCTTCGGCGGGCTGCAGGCGCTCGACGACGTGAACCTCAGCGTCCGCGAATGGGAGATCGTTGGTCTGATCGGCCCGAACGGAGCCGGCAAGACAACGTTCTTCAACTGCGTTATGGGTGTCTACAAACCATCGACTGGGTCCGCGTCGTACCGCGGAACGGAGCTGATCGGCCTCCCGACGCACCATCGCGTCACCATGGGCATCGGCCGGACCTTCCAGAACATCGGCCTGGTGAAGGTGCTCCCTGTTATCGAGAACATGTTGATAGCGCAGCATGCGAAAGCGAATTACGGGGTGCTCTCAAGCTTCTTCGGCACGCCGAACGTTCTGGAGGAGGAGCGGACGCTGCATCGCAACGCCCTCGAGATCCTCGACTTCATGGGACTTGGCCCCTACCGCAACGCGGTGGTCGCGAGCCTGCCATATGGACTGCAGAAGCTCACTGAGATCGCCGCCGTGCTCGCGAGTGATCCGGAGTTCCTCATGCTCGACGAACCGACCTCGGGGATGAGCCCGGAGGAGGCGCATGCGTTCGGGGAGTTGTTGGTCCGGCTTCGCAGGGAGCTAAACCTCACGGTGCTCATGATCGAGCACCACGTTCCGCTCGTTGTGGCCGTCTGCGATTACGTCTATTGCCTGAACTTCGGCAAGCTGCTCGCGGAAGGAGGACCGGACGACATCCGCCGGCATCCTGAAGTGGTCGCCGCATATCTTGGAGAAGAACATGCGAGTGCGTAGAGGGGCTACGCGCCGGGGGGAGCCGTCATCGAACGGCGGAGGCCCCGTCCTTGAGATCGCCGACCTCCGCGCCGGGTACGGCGCGCTTCCCGTGCTCCACGGTGTTTCTCTCGAGGTGCATCAAGGAGAGCTCGCGGTGATGCTCGGGCTGAACGGCGCCGGGAAGTCAACCCTGATGATGGCGATCGCGGGGCTCCTGAAGTCGTGGTCGGGTTCGATCGTGTTCGACGGCCACCAGGTGTCGCATCTCGACACGTCGAAGCGGGTCGCCCGAGGCATCGTCCTCGTCCCCGAAGGCAGGCGCGTTTTCCCCTCGCTCTCGGTCGAAGTGAATCTGCGGCTCGGCGCGTGGACGAAACGGCGGGACAGGAAAGGGATGCGTGACCGCATGGAGCACGTGTTCGAATACTTCCCACCCCTCGCGGAACGGCGGAAGCAGTTGGCCGGCACGATGTCGGGCGGCGAACAGCAGATGCTCGCCGTCGGTCGCGGACTGATGGCTGATCCGAGACTGCTGTTGGTCGACGAGGGGTCGCTGGGGCTTGCACCGAAGACGGCGTCCGAGCTATTTCAGATCATCAAGCAGATCAGTCGCTCCGGCGTTACGTGCGTGATGGTCGAGCAGAATGCCGGCGCGCTCGACGTGGCCGACCGCGCCTTCATCATGCAAAAGGGAACGTTGATCTTTTCCGGCGCAGGCGAAGACGAGTTACGGGCGACGGATCTGCGAGCTGCCTACCTCGGTTAGTGGATCGGTTCGTCGACGAGGCCGACCGGCGAGCAGAGGCGGCACGGCGTGAGCCCGCGCTCCAAGGCTTCCTCGGACGTCATGAGGACTTGATCCTCTTTGCCGATCACGAGCCGGCACGTGGGCAGATGAAAGCTCGATTTTCCGGCGACGACGAAACCCTTCTGCGAGTGCGACCCGTTTCCGTTCGCGCCGTCTCCGCGCGCCCGCATGGCCTCCTCGAGGAGACCCGCGATCGTATCCAGCCGCCGGTCCAGGTGGACCCGGGAGCGCCTCGCCCCCTCGAAAAGGATGAGAGCCATCCCGACGCCGATCAGTCCGAGTCCCGCGGCGCCGCCGGAGAGCAAGTATGGGAGCTGCCCCTGCGCGAAGTCGATGCTCGCTGCGCCATTCCATGCGACGCCGATCAAGACGAACCCCGCCGCGATGAAGAGGAGCGCCGCACCGACCTGCCACCCGGGGCGCTTTGGGGTCATGATTCCACCGAGACGCTTCATGGTCCTAGCGATGCCATCGGGTCTCTCCCACTGGGTATCAAGGCCTGATTCTCGCTGCCGGTCGGCATTTCCTGCGGGCAGACAGAAACTGGCACATAAGCAGATCCCCCAGGCGGGGCTGGGGGATCGCTTCCCTAGGGGGGGTCTCAGTAACCGGTTCTCAAGTATGGACGGGACGCCAAAGCAACCCGTCTCTTGAGGTCTCGACCGGTTCGGCCCACGCCTTTAGTCTTCTCTAAAAAAAAGCGAAAGCCCAGGTCAGCGCGACCCTAGGGGTAGCGGATGATGCCTTCGCGCGCCGCGGTAGCCACGGCTTCCAGCTTGGAGTGAGCCTGCAGCTTCGTGATGATGTTCTGCACGTGGTGGCGCACGGTATGGACGCTGATCACCAGCTTGTCTGCGATGGCTTGGTTGGCGAGGCCTCCGGCGAGAAGCTGCAGAACCTCGATCTCACGCGACGTGAGGTCGGCGCCGATGCCGCGTTTGGTCGGCCGCAGCTTGGGGAGCAGTCGAGCGAGCATCGCCGGCGAGATCAAGGCTTCGCCCGCTGCCGCGGCGCGCACGGCATTGACCACCTCTTCGATGACCTTGTGCTTCGTCACGTAACCGGAGGCACCGGCTTCGATCGCGCGCACGAGCACCGTCTCATCAGTGTAGGAAGTCACCATCACGACCTTGGTGTCGGGCAGCTCGGCCTTGATGCGCTCCGCAGCATCGACGCCTGTTCCGTCGGGGAGCTCGTAATCCATCAGAACGACGTCGGGGGTGTGCATGCGGGCGGCCGCGACGGCTTCTTCGACCGACCCCGCCGTTCCGACCACGACGATGTCATCGTGCTCCTGCAGAGACCGGACGACTCCCTGCGCGAACATCGCATGGTCGTCGGTCACGAGCACCGTGATCTTGCCTTCGGCTCGCATATCCTCCCGCATTTTTCGGGGAGGGTATCACAGGGCTTTCGGCCGACCGTGACGTGCGGCCGCGATGGTTACGCGAGGATCCGGCTCCGCGTGGGCTTGATGGAGAGAAGGTTTTTAACCCCTGAAACGCCGTCGATCCCGGCGATCAAAGTCCCGACCACGCGGACGTCGCTTTCGCGCGCGACCTCGCCCTCCACCAGGACGACTCCACCGTCGATGTCGAGGTCGATGGCGTACTCTGGCGGCGCGAAACGGCAACGCCACAGCAAACGCTCGATGCTTCGTCGCACCGTGAGGTCGCTGCTGCGAAGGGATCGAAGCAGATCGGGCCGAGAGAGGATCCCGACCAGCTGTGCGTCCCGGAGCACGGGCAGGTGTCGAACATCCGACTCGAGCATCGCGCGACCGGTTTCGATCGGGTCCGCGCTTTCCTGCACGGGAGCGGCGGGGGGCTTCATGA